>Ga0123353_10014242_pt1 | contig 11451 bp, 5 predicted proteins | sample TergutLab28metaG_3_FD_92763 | JGI IMG/M metagenome (GOLD analysis project Ga0123353, IMG submission 92763) | Labiotermes labralis P3 segment gut microbial communities from Petit-Saut dam, French Guiana - Lab288 P3 | ecosystem: Host-associated > Arthropoda: Insects > Digestive system > Gut ... | reverse complement strand
TTCAACAGCACAGTCGCAAGCTCCTGATGATGGATATATTAATGTCCGAAACATGTTGAGTACATAAGAAGTGAAATAAAATAGCAAGTGACATCAAGTTGGTCTTTTATTCTTCAACTATTAGAACTCTGCATCCACAGGTCATGGTGCTTTATTTAGCTCAGAGAAAACTTCAGTGCTCCTCATCATGGAACAGCATGATATGCCCATTACAATTGCAATGCTGTGTCTCCGCATGCAATTTCGATCGGGAGAATCGAAGGCACAAATGCATTTTCTGCCTTCCACACTTTGTGATGTTTTAAGCATGTGTGCTGAGCTTGCCGTGTTTGTCTATGTCAAAGTACTATCGATTTTAAACCTTTGTTCTGCAAAGCGGAATGCGACTCCTGTATTTAACGTAATTCTGTGTTTGTACCACAGACGAAATGCAGCGTCCACCACCTGTTCATTTATTTCCGCACTTCGATTCTTGTATCCTTTCGTGTATGGCAATTTGAAATGACTGCTGGTTTCGTTCATGTTGTTAGTCTGTTCTGGTCGCTTGAGGAGGACATGTCCTTAGGGGTCTGTCTTCAACCAGTCTGTTGTAATTATGCCCTAAATAATATATATTACTTTGTATTCTATTTTGAGACGCATGTACCGTTTATCTGACCAACTGAAACCTGAATCAGTAATAACATGAATGCTGTTCAGTCGAATCACCAAATACAGTGCCACTGAAAACAGCCAATCCCGTCTACGGTCATTGGGAGTAATTGGCTTTCTTATTTTCTTTAACCCTTTAAAGCACACTGGTTACTAGATCTACCACCTGTTTTATCGTTATATATATATATATATATATATGTGTGTGTGTGTGTGTGTGTGTGTGTGTGTGTGTGTGTGTGTGTACACACCGTATTTTCTCCACACATTATATTTTATATTTCTGCGTTTTGTATTACTGCGAAAAAAGCATTAGATTCTTTCCTTACATGTCATGTCTATGATGTAGGAACTGAATATTTAAACACCACTTAGAGTGTTACGCTCCGTGTGGTAATTCCTACTGATGTGAATTCCAAATGGCCATACATTCTTTCATTTCTCCGTCTTCTTATAGAGTTTAAATCCTCTGATCTACTTTCCTCTCTGAAGGAAAGGTAGACACTTGGGAGATCAGCATTTTACATATAAAATTTTTCTCCTTTGAACTACTAGGCCTACAGTTTCGTGATATTTTCCTTATCAACCCTCTAGAGGCTATTAAAGGGAAACCGTTTTTTAATTTACTCCAATCAGCATCAACAATGTGACAGGCGCTCCGGAATATGACGTGACAACGGCACTAGCGGCAAGTAATGTAAGATTTTAAATGGCCTGCGTGGTAAAAGATATTGAAATGTGTATACAAATTTTGATAAATCATTGGTATGAAGTTCAAAACAAGATGGCAACTATCCATAATGTAGTCTTCTATAGAAATCTCGTAATCTTACTGTGGAACAAGTAGAACCTACCCAGTTTCGTGGTCAATATAGTGTTATACCAACAATGAATTTAGGCCTTATATCAAGCGATAACGTAGATATACATGCTCTGGCGTAAGGCAAACTATATGTCGCACTGATCTCTAAAACAAAACATGTTTGTGTTTATTCATGTTGAAGAACTACAAGAAAAAATTTTCCGATTTCATGGGACCTACAGAGACAAGTGATATTTGGAAAACATGTGAACGGCACTGGTATACATATAAGCTATTTGTTTATGTTAACTTTCATTTGACGGCTTGTAGCTTGTTTCAGTTTTATAATATTTACCCCTGAATTAGGTTCGACGAGCTACGAAAGACGTAGCATTCAGATCCATCAAGCATATTCGCAAAACGATACACCTCCCCCATTCATGGCGCGCCAACCTTAGCTCCCACAGCAACCTCTGAACAGAAATTCCTCATTATGTAACACTGGGAACTTACACTACCCATAATTAACCGAACAGTTCGGTGGTACAGTTGTGCCTACAAGTATTTAATAATTTCCGATGTTGTGTCACTGTACTGTACTTTCGTTCATTGTTTGCACTGTAATTAATGGCTAAATATAGTGACGAAATGTTATCAATGTCCAAGAATATGATTTAAATTTATAAACATTGTAAAGAGGCGAATGGGTCTTATGATTATTGGGTGGGGTTACTACAGTCAATAGCACAACTAATATACGTCTGATAATGATGTTTTAATATAGATTAAAAAAACTACATATTTCGGTGGCCAGTGGCCATCATCAGGTTTCATCCGAAATTATAAGCTAAACAGAGCGTGTTTTTAGCTTATAATTTCGTATAGAACCTGGCGATAGCCACTGTTGGCCGAAACACGTAGTTTTTTATCTGTAACAAAGCATCATTATTAGACATACATTAGTTGTGTTATCGACTGTAGTAACCCCACCCAATAATTACTAAACACAACGGGGATGACACACCTCATAATTATAAACGGGTGTTGGGGTATTGCCTTTTTTTTTCTTCCTGGATATGGAAATCGAGGCTTAAACATGGATCCCCAGAAATGTAAGCCTTGTAAATTACAGTAAGTAATGCTTAACACTACTCAAGTAGCACTGTTCGGCACATTCTGAAATAAGACTTTGAAAACTGACTGTATAAAGACATTATGAATACAGAACTTTACAATATTGTTACAATTAGTTTATTATTTTGTAACGCTGTTTCATTTTGGAGTGTCTGGAAAGATTTTAGCATTAATGCTGATTCTCCATACCATATTAATCTATGAAGAATGTGTGCCGGCATTCAAAATGCTTCTAAGAATTTCAGTAAGCAGCTTTCTGTCCTTTCTGTCACAGTTGTGAACAGTAAACTACCTTGTAAACTTACAAAACGCCAGTCTTCCTGTCCAAAAGTCTCAGCTGAGGTCAGATTTGAATTTTGCATTTGTTTTGTTTCGCAGTTACTAAAATATCCTTTCAAATCGGTTGCTATGCACAATGTGCGGAACTTCAAGATAACTCGATGTATCCAGGCCCAATGAACTGTCTTCATCTTCACAAGACTGCAACAACGCAGTAGTTTTTAATTAACTTACCTTTCATTTTAATGGGAAGAGCAGTTGGGGGGGGGGGATGAAATTTTTTGTGCAGGAGTATCAAACACGCCAACCGCAGGCTACACGCGGCCTGCCGTCTCATTTTATACAGCCCTCTTGCTGGCGTTGTTCCAGTTAGGCTGCAGAATATGGCACTGTACGGTGTTAATACTTGTTACTTACAATGATACAATGCTTTACGACATGTGTCTTTAGTCTGACAATTTTGGCTGTTCTTGAATGGTTACGTAATCATACGTCAGCAGATCGATAAAGATGCATGAAGTAATTAAAAGGCTATTGATTCCATTAAAAGTACTAAATGTTCTTACTGTTTTGTTTAGTATAGAGAAAATGCGCACCTCATTTGTTGCGTTCGACCCACCCCAAATTTTAAAGATACCGTTATTCTCTTGGCCGGCGTACTGTTACTGTTTCAGACCCCTGTGTTAGTGAAAAGAAAGAAGTCTGTGCTTGTTGAAAGCAATTTCCTGCAGGCTTTCCTGCAGAATATCAAAAATCATCCATGAGTGTGGCCGTAAAAACACCATAATGCTGACGAGACTGAGTTATTCTATATTATGCAGTCTGACTGGACACTCTCAAAGCAGCACTAAAAGTCTGCAAGGCAGCAAATGCCGGAATTATATTAAGATTTGCTCCAATTTGGATGGGGGCAGAAAAATGAGCTCTAACTGTGATTGGAAGGTTGGCTAAACCACGCTGTTTCAAGTATTTCACTTCGTACATTGATATTTGTCACAAGAACAATGTAGACGCGTGGAAGACACCTACAAGATACAGTTTAATGTTGTTCGGCTTCAGTAAATGAAAGGGCGAAACATTTTGTTACTAGTACACGATGCTCGGTGTGGCTGAAGTAACTGGCACAAAATTTAGTCGCAGTTTTACAAATGTGCTGAAATTATCAATTTTTCAAAAAACTCCACCGACCACATCAACTCAGGAAGGTTGTGGAATTTTATTACATTGTCTAAAATGTAGGACCCCTGAAGTATGTCCTGTCTGTAATACAATTCGCTGGCACAAAGTTTCTCCAGAAAATATCAGGAAATGTTGGGCACACCATGAGCCAGTGGCAAGCGTGTATTGGATTCGAGGTGAAGGCGACTCGGTTCGAGGTCTGCTCAAGGCAATGTGGAATCTAACCCACTGACACAAATACCCATTGGACTGCAGAAGGACTTATATAATTAATTGTAGTGGGGACAGTTTTACAGATATGACTGAAGAGAAACTTGAACATCTGCTACTGGGGAATACGTATTAGTGAAAGTAAAAATGAGGATCCTGAATTCTGCGAAATTTGCCCCTGCTAGTTGTGTGTCAAATATGTGTTGAAATATTGTGCCCGTTTTTGAAAAGAACTTTGAAAACAAGGGCATACTGCAACATGTTATAGCTGCGGACATCTTACCTGCAAGGTGCACGTGGTGGCACATTTGGTTGAGGTAGTATGCTACAAGTCAGAAGGTCGCGGGTTCGATTCCTGATGGTGTCACTGGAATTTTTCATTGACATGACACAGGGTCAACTTAGCCACTAACCGAAATTAGTACGACGAACTTTTCTTGGGGAGTAAAGGCGGTGGGTGCACAGGGTGGACAACCTTAACTCCTTCATGTGCCCTTTGGCTTGAAATCCGGGAGCCTGAAACTCCTGGCTCCCATGGGGCCCGTCAAGTCCTATACAGGGATTACTTTACCTTTTTACATTGTTACTTCTAAGGCAAGTGAGAGGAAATTTCCAAGATAAGTTAAGAAATAATCCACACTATTGGAATGAAGATGACTTGCAAAGGTTATTAATTTGTCAGATGTTTGTCTCAGTAATTAACCAACTTGATGAACAAAATTTGTCTCACAATAAGTTTATTTAATGCCTCTACATGTTTCGAGCACATGTGCTCATCGCCAGGAGGTCAAAATTGCATTATACAGCCTCTGGTATCGTCACACCTATAGGTGGCCGTCTCGTGCACAGGTTGAGAGAGGAGACGGCCACTTATAGGTGTGATGATACCAGAGGCTGTGTAATGCAATTTTGACCTCCTGACGATGAGAACATGTGCTCGAAACATGTAAAGGCATGAAATAAATTAATTTTAAAACAAAAATTTTGTGCATCAAGTTGGTTAATTACTGAGACAAATATACTGCGATGCACCGTCAGTAAAACGTCAAAATTTGTCAGATGCTATTTTGCTGTTTTCTAATTACTCGCGTTCATAGAAACAGTGAAACGTGGCTGTTCGCATTGTCACGTCTGTCTGTCCTTCCGTCTGCCCATATGTATCAGCGCGGCTCCCACTGGACGGATTTTCGTGGAAATTGGTATTGGGGGACATTAATGAAAATCTGTTGAGAAGGTCCAAAATCGGCTAAAATCGGGTAAAAATATCGGGCAGCTAAAGTGAAGACTAAGTACTTTTATATTTTCTGTAGAAAGAGGAAGCAAAGCCATCAATTAGAGCCAGGATTTAAAGCACGTTCTCTTCAGTAGCAAAAAGATCCTATCAGCTTTTTCGTGTCGGTCTGTCCGTCCGTCTCTCTGTCTGCCCGCGTGTATCAGCGCGGCCCTCACTGGACGAATTTTCGAGAAATTTGATATTGGTGACATTTTCGAAAAGCTATCGAGAAATGACAAATTTGGTTAAAATGGGACTAAAATATCTTGCATTTTGCGTGAAGACCAAGTGTGTTAATGTTGTTGGTGGCTACATGTGTACCGCAACAATACAGAGGGCGCTTTGTTGTGCTTTGATGGTAACACTTTCAACGACATTTTGACAACGATATGTATACGGCAACAATAGAAAGAGAACGAATTGTTTTGTTCTCGTGACAACAATGCTTAAGCGAACGCGCCACAATATTACTTTATACTTACATTGCCTAGTTTGGTTTTAGTTATTATATTTTTATTGAAATTTTACGAATTTAAAAAAGGTTACTCTACAGTGTGGGCGAGAAGTCACGGTACACTAAGCGATGTACAATCAAGATCAAACATAATTAATTTGCATCACTTATGTACTTCCTGGTTACATGACCAGTGCGTCGGTATGTGCACCTTCATGCGGGACACGCATGCTTATAAGCACACGTACGCAGTGTCTTCGACACTGTTGCCAAACCGCCATTGTACAGTGCAGTGTATGCTGTGCTGTGTCAACCGGAATTGATGTTGGCCGAGTATTGTGTGAGTGTACGGTGACTTCTCTCGGTACTTTAACAGACGCCACAGTGCAGTAGAGAAAGTGTGGCCCTCTATAGAATCTCGACTGCTTATTTACATTTTAAAATGCGGGAAGTTTGAATATCATTGAAATGTTTTAAGAATTTAGATGATAAAATTTGGAGTGAATTCAATAAAAAGCGTAACAAAGTTTGTTAATGATTACAGCACCGACAGTTTGTCGGAGAAAAAGAAGCATTGCATGGCGGTTATTCTGAGTGGGGACGGTACGTACTGTCAGCATCATAGTGCGGTGCGCCCATCGGCATGTAGGCCGGAAGGATTACTTGATTTCTGGACTTTGTCCTTCGTCTACGGTTTCAAGAGGAAAACAAAGCTGCGCAAAATTTGTCGTCTGTGTTTCCGGCCTGAAGTCAAATAGTGGAGAGGCGCCTACAAAGTTTGGTCCGATATGAAGGTGTGACGAGATTAAGGGCGGGAATAGGAAATACAAAATATCTGCGCACAAAACCTGATCTACAAAACCAGCCAGCCACCCTTTTTCTACTGCGGAAATTTCGTCTAGCTCAGCAAGGAGTTTCATAATAGTAGCGAATACTGGCAGCTTATGGCATGTTCTTCGTGCTTACCTTTTTAAATGTATTCTGTAAGCTCCATTCTTTTCAAGAAGAACATTAACCCTTTTCACTTCGTACATTCCACGTTCATTTTTCTTATGTGGGCTATTTTTTGCTGTCATTTAATGCTATAGGATGACCAGTAATTATGAACAGCTTTTTGTCTCAGACGTGTTTAATAGATGCCGGCTCGCTACTGTACCTGAGGAAGGACCATTTTCTAGCTACCGAAACGCGTATTCTTTTCGTAATGCTGGGATGGAGACACCGTTCAAATGGCAAGTATTTGTAAACATACTATACTGTCGTCAGAAGCATTCATATTTGACTGCGAGGAAGAAAAACTTAGAAAAATATTGACAGTTCACTTTTATTTTTCATTTTCTTGTGCATGGAGTAGACCAAATAAGTCTTCCGTAACTGAAAAGTGCTGGCATATTATGGCGAAAATTTTACATTAAAAAGAGGGTACATGAAGTCTTACTCCACAACGGTTCCGAATTAAGATGCCTCAGACATTCCGATGTATGTCCTGATGTAACGGAACTCAGTACCCCAAATACATAGTTATTTTGTTTCTTTATAGCTGCATAGCATAGTCGATACAGCGACTCGCTACAGGCTGGATTGTCCGGGGATCGAATCCCGGTGCGGACAAGATTTTCCGCACCGGTCCAGAACGGCTCTGGGGCCCACCCAGCGTCCTGTACAAAGGGTACGGGATCTGTAATGGAGGGAAAGGGGACCGGGGTTTCCACTCCCACATAGCGCAGAAGTTAAAGAATAAGTAGAGATATACATCAGCTCCACCTTAGGGCCTTCATGGCCTGTTCCAGGGTGAAATTTGCCGTTAGAGTATCTGCAGAATACGGGTTGTGTGCGTTTCTTAGTACTGCAAGTTCCTATAATCCCTTCTTTCTTACAAACGCTGGAAGTATAAAAAACAGTATGTGTATAAAAACGGGGAGGGGTTGTTGAAGGGTTGATGTCTGCCGCGTGAGGTATGAGATGGGGTTGGTTTTCTGGTGCGCGCGCGTGGATACTCCCCACCCTGGAGGTTCGACCCGCCCGCTACATATTCAAACCAATATAAATAACGCGAACCGCCATATTGCCTGCGTACAAGGCAGAGCTGGCAGGTAATATGGCTACTGTAGTAGAAATACTGTCCTGTGCATAATACTTGAGCAGGAACCTGGGCCCAGACTTCTCCTGTCTTCTTAGTTTACTCTGTCAACGAGTCTTAATTCCTCCAAACGCATGCAACTGCTTGCTCATTTGTATACGTGGAGCCTTAAAGTCTGAAAAGAATATATATCTTAGTACGATTGTATCCAGTGCTCTTGAGTATCTGACAGGGTATTGATTTTAACGTATCCAGTCCTCTCCCACAGTTATTCCAATCAGAATAATATTAAAATGAAACTGAGTTAGGCACATTAGTGGAATCGTATTGACAGGGGAAAACGCAAGTACTCGAAGAAAAAGCTGTCCCGTTACCACTTTTTCCACCAAAAAAAAAAAAAAAAAATAGACTCTCCTTGGGTCCGAAATTTAAAATTTGTCCAAACGGTGTCAAAGAAGTATGCCTAACAGTTCTTTCTGCTAGGAATCGTAGAAATCATAAATATACCGCGTGGGAAGAATTAGGAAATTTTGAACACAAAAGGAGATGGAACACGTAGCAACCACGGATCTTTAAATGTTTCCCTTTTCGCCATTCACAGTTTACTTTGAAAGATATTCATGTAGAAATGACGGCGAAGCGGTTCCAGTTTCCAGAAGATGTACGTTAGTCTTCCTGCTGAACGCCTTCCCTGCGATCGCTACTCACTTATTAAAAAAGGACGCCCTTTGCTACCCAGTTCTTCATAATGCATTTGTCACCCTATAAAAACAAAGTTTTTCTTACATTTAGTTATGCACCAATCCAGGGGTGGCCTGCTTTACAATTTTACACCATTCAAGACGTCATCTATATTAATGTTTGGAGTCGTTTCACAGTGAAGCAGTTCACCTGCCTACGGTTGCTGCTCGTCAGATACAGTTGTGCTCTTATTTTATGTTTGCACCCACAACACTGAGATATGTAGTTGCCCAAGGGAAGACAGATACAAGAAAACACAGCGTGATGTTTTCATGTCGGATATTTTGAGCCCTGAAATGCGTACGTCAGATTTAAGAGCTAGTCTCGCAAACGGAATGAGTTCAGTTTGTGTCACTGTCTGTGTAACAATTGTGCTGGGGCAGATATCTGAAAGGTCACGAGGCTGCACTGGAGCAGTGATAGCTTATATTGGCAAGAGTGTGTGATGTCATGTAATTTTATGGCGAGTTTGGAATGTCATACCGCGAAATAAAGTAGATAGTCTGTGCTACAAATCTGAGTATATTTGCCCATTATTCATAAATGTCTTCATGAAATTCAGAGATCTGCGGCGAATGCTCCTTGAATATCTCGCCTCTGATATTCCTGTATTATTTTCAAGTTTTTGTGTATTTAATTACGCCTGTTTTTTACTGCTAAGATTTGGGTTCTACAGCATGTATTTAGACTGGAGACACTGAAGAAAACTCGGAGTATTCAGTCCGCCTACAGACTAGGGCTCGAAACCTGGACATTCTGAATACGAAATAAGGAAAGACTGTCCGAAAAATTATTTAACTTGGGGTTTCTGATATGTGGTGCCGTGTAGTTTGGTAGGTGGGTACCCTGAAGTTGGACCCAGTAGGTGACCTATCCAACGAATAAGAATGCTTTATTTAACGCCGTGAGAATCCCCAGTTTCACATGCGGTACCCCAGTTTTGTGCTTAGGCCGTTTTTGCGTGTTCTGGATCCCGACACTGTCCACTAGCGCCGCGGTGCGTCTGAGTGCAGCAGACTGGCCGTCAAAGTAAATGCCATTCAGAGTTTCATTGAATAAGAAAAGACAAAATCAGAACCCATCACTCTGCCCCGTCCCCCACCAGTCACCCGCAATTTACTTACAGGGTAGAATTGAATTGTGGAGAAAAAAAAAAGGAATAGAAAAGAGGAAGGACATCTTCAAAAGGACCTCTCTTTTTTTATTCTTGTGTTCTCTCATCCTTTTTAACTTTTCCCATCTCTGTCTCTCTTTTCACTATCTTGTCCATATGCAGCGGGCAGTCGTCCCTCCAGGCGGTCTTCGGTATAATCGAAGGCTCTTTGCACTCCAGCCTATTCAAAGTGGACCGGAGAATCTAGTGACCACTTCCCTCTATCTAGCGACGTCATCTTCCTTTGTAATCCCACGACTCTCTTCTTCCGTAGATTGCAAAACCTCTCTTGCAATATTGGAAAATGCACAGACAATTTTTGTGACTAAACTGAGGCGCTGTCTGCACCGAGGCGCACGAAGTGTTGAGGGCTGCTTGGTAAGGATACGCACTGGGGTGGCTCAGGGCTCTGCATTATGGCGAATTTTTTTGTGGAAAAATACCAGTCCGGGAGCCAAGAACTGCGAAACAAGTTTTTGTACACACGTAATAATTACTCGTAAAAATAAAAACTTATATATATATATCACATCTTTCGAACTGACTGCGAATTGAACAGCCACTGACAGTGAGATCTGCGCTCTTCTGGGATGTTACGCAGCTTATATTAATAATTCTTTATTGACGTTTCAGGACAACCTCTAGACCCTATCTTTAAACGATCTTATTCGCGTTTTGAAATAAAAACACCGAAGATGAGACCGATGCGAATGAAGGTACATCCGTGTCAATTTATTGGTCACAGTCACAGTCACATTTCTCTTGTTGCTTACATGGTATGCATTATTTCTAAATAAAATTAGATTTGAAGTATTTGCATAGGTATACTGTGACTTATTGATGTAAGCTTCCGTAAATGCATGCACTTAGTTTTTGGTAATAGAACCAAAGAAATACAAATAAATAGAACTGCAAGCAAAACAAACAAAAATAAAAAATCGGTATTTGCTTTAATTTCTAAAACTTTTATTGGTCCTTTTTGATTTTCACAATGTAAATAATTGCCTCTTCTGAAAAACTAGTTGCAAATGACCAGTAAACCCTAAATGTTTCCTGTTTGCAATAATACGGAGGGGTTATTAGTTTCCTGATGGGATTCCTAAGAATGCTTCAAGTATTTTTTTCTTTCCTTCCGCAAAAAAAATTACAATCGCCATTTTAATATTAATTAATTTATTGTTGGGTGAATCTTTTGAAATTATCTTTCAATTTCCCTGTAACACGCACGGCTGCTTCCCTATAGTCCTCTTTATCACATTCGTTGATGATCCTCTCATTTCAATACGGAACAGTTACACAATAATAATAATAATAATAATAATAATAATACAAAACAAAACAAACTCCGTGGCCTTAGTCCGCACGCGAACTGTACCGACAGAGCGGCCGCCGTCGGTCGGCGAAGTTAGTGCCAACTTTTGCGGATAGAGGGGTGTCACGTGGTCAGCGCAACGGGTCCCCACAGCCGTTAATCTCTGTTTTCTAGACCTGGAGC
>Ga0123353_10014241_pt1 | contig 11452 bp, 7 predicted proteins | sample TergutLab28metaG_3_FD_92763 | JGI IMG/M metagenome (GOLD analysis project Ga0123353, IMG submission 92763) | Labiotermes labralis P3 segment gut microbial communities from Petit-Saut dam, French Guiana - Lab288 P3 | ecosystem: Host-associated > Arthropoda: Insects > Digestive system > Gut ... | reverse complement strand
CGCACGACGACGATGTCGTACTCGGTGCCGGTCTGACTTTCATTGCCGGTATTGAAAGCGGGGTTGATACCTACGCAGAGGTTTTTTCCAACGGCGAGATGGGATACTGTTCGCCGGAAGAAAAAGATACCATTGCCGCTATCCGAAAGAAAGAAGCGCAGGATTCATACGCTTTCATGGGACTTCCTGCCGCAAATCTGACGCAATTCGCTTATAACGATTCAAATTTGCCGCACGCAATTGGTCGGCGTTTTGCTTCCGATAAATCTTTACCGAACTATATCAACGGCGCAGTCGGCATTGAAAATTCAATGACGTGGGTTATCCGTAAAATTAAGCCGAGCAGGATTTTTGTTGCGAACCGGCGGGATTTGCACCCCGACCATCAGGCGGTCAGTTATGAACTGATGATTAGCATTTATCATGCGCAGGGAGCGATTTGGCCCGAACTCGGCGAACCGATTGAACGGATTCCAAACGTTTATGAATACGCAACTTACAGCGATTTCATTTCGACTCCGAATATGCATGTTCGCGTTTCCGATGATTTAGTGGAAAAACGTCTGCAAGCGGTTGCCTTGTATAAGAGTCAGCGGCAGATTGATTTGATAGTCAACGAATTGAAGAAAGTCGGCGGAAACGAATATCTGCTCGAAACGAAGTTTGAAATTTTCAACGTCAAGAAATACGAAAACATATTCAATGTGTAGCGAAAGCGGTATTTACGGAAGCAGTGCGGATAACAGTCAACAGGAACCGCCGAAACAGATGAAGCCGCGGGTAGCGGGTGCGATTTATACCATTGCAGCGATTGTTGTCGTGCTTGCCGGTATGAAGGCGGCGAGCGGTTTGCTCGGTCCGATAATGCTCGCACTCTTCATTGCGATTGTTCTGTTAATTCCGCTGCGGTTTCTGCAAAGAAACCGCTGTCCGACAATTTTGTCGTATATCATTGTCATCGGCGGTACGATTGCTCTATTTGTCGCCTTGACGTACTTCATCGGAAAGTCGCTGAACGAAAACATCGGTAAGATACCGGCATATCGGGATAGATTTACCGAGAAGTATGCTCAAGTCGAAAAGAAACTGGAAAGTTGGGGATTTTCCATCGGCGGACAAACGGAAAAGCAAACCGACGATAAATCAGAGATTATAAAAGTCAACGGCAAGGTTCAGCCGCACAGTCAAAGCCCTTCGGAAGAAAAGAAAACAGACGGTGTTGTCGTAAAAGACGACAATTCAGTTGCTGTCGAAAAGGTACCTGAAAAAGATGTTGGTAAGGATACACCACCGACATCACAAAAAGACGGTAAGCCCAAATCACCGCCGAATGAAAAAAATAAGGACACCGCGGCGCAAAACGATGATAATTCCAATGCCGCCGGTGACAAAGAAGACACACATACCGAAGAAAGCACTTCGCTGCTGCCGCTTTGGAAACCGTCAATGCCGGAAGATGTGCCGGCGGGCGACCCGGAAGTAGTCGAACAGTGGGTTAAAATGGTTCACGATAAAGAAAAACCGCTGATAGCACTTGACCCGCAGAATGTTTCATATTGGATTGCAAGCGGGTTTCTGCAACTGCGCCATCTTGTTGAGAGCAGTTTTCTTGTGCTGATTTTTACAGTATTTATGCTGATTGAAGCATCGCAGTTTTCGGCAAAGATGGAGCGCGCACTTGGAAAAGACGCGGCAATCAATAACAAACATCTTCACCAGATAGCGCATGATGTCCGGCATTATCTCGTTCTGAAGACCATTGTCAACTGTGCGTCCGGCGGAGCGGCAATGTTCATATATTATATGTTCGGGGTTCCTGCTTGGTTTTTCTGGGGGGTCATTGCGTTTTTCATGTATTATATTCCGAACATCGGCGGTACATTGGCGGCAATAATACCGGGTATTTTGGTTTTTATCAATTACGATATACCCGGCGTGCTGCTTTATGCGGCGTGTCTTGTTGCTCTTGAATGTACGATTGCTTACGGATTTGAGCCGCGATTTTTAGGACACGGACTCGGTTTATCGACCGTCGTCATTTTATTGACGCTGGTATTCTGGGGCTGGATTCTCGGACCTATCGGTTTGTTCCTTGCTGCTCCGCTCACAGTTATGATAAAAATTATTTTGCAGGAATTTCCCGAAACGAAATGGATTGCGATACTGCTGGACGACCGGCGATGGAAAAGTGCCAAGTAACGAATTATTTCAACGGCTTGTCGAATTGTTTATATTACATTTATATTTTTTTACAGTCCTTTCCATGAAACAGATACTTTTTCTTTGCGTTTTTTTACTTGCTTCGGCAATTTATGCTGCTCCAACCGGCGGCGGAGTTTCCTTTGACGGAACCACCGGTTACCGTGTCGAAGCGAAAGACCTTAAACTCAATCCCAAAGCGTTTTCCATCGCCGTTTGGGTACGAGTTGCGAAGACCGACACCTCCAATACCTTCTTGTCGCTCGGCAGTTCGGCAGATGATATTACACTATACCTGCACAGAGGCGGTGTCAGAATGATAGTCGAGAATGCCCCGGCAACTCCCGGCGGCGAAGGAAAAACTTACAGCGTTGCGGTTGCGCCGCTGCCGAAACCCGAAACGTGGACGCATTATCTCGGAACTTACGACGGCGAGACAATTTCTGTCTACAAGGACGGAGTAAAACAAGCGTCGACAACGGCTCCGTGCAAACGTGATACTTTCAAGATGCCGCTTCTCATCGGTACTGTTGCGGAAAAAGGCAGGGAACTCGCCGGTTCGATGGATGACATTCGACTCTGGAACCGCGCCTTGACCGCTGATGAAATCCAAAACGTGTTCAAAGGTGAAGCAGTGAACGACTCCCTGATTGCCGCCTGGGATGCCGCTGGAAAAAAGGAAGCCGAGTGGACAAACTCTGTTGCCGGAGGTCCGAAAGCCGTTGCATTCAAACCGGGTACCGTAAGCAGAGAAGTAGTTTTGCTAAATCAAAAGGACGACGGTTATCGCGGAATCTGGTACATGAACCAGCCGTCTAATGATGAGTTCGTCTTCAAATACAGCGGCGGACTCGGTACCTATCTGACGAACCTTACGCCGTTTGCGTTCTATGCTCCGAAGGTTGACAAAACGTTTTTCTGTTACGGCGGCACTGACAAGGAAACGGAAAATACACTGCTGCATGAAATCTCATACTTCGACCACAAAACCGGTACCGTTCCAAGACCGACGATTCTGCTCGATAAGAAAACAAACGATGCCCACGATAATCCGGTGATAAATATCGATGACAAAGGATATATTTGGATATTTTCCAGTTCACATGGAACGTCTCGTCCATCGTTCATACATCGAAGCAAGAAACCATACGACATCGAAGAGTTTGAGCGCATTAATCCGACAAAACGGGTCAACGGCGAAGATGTACCGATGACCAACTTTTCGTATTTTCAGGTTTATCACATGAAAGACAAAGGGTTCACTGTGCTGTTCACGACTTACGACAAGCGGGTTCTGAACGACCCGCAAACTCTTGCGGCACGAATCCTCTGTTCGTTTTCGAGTCCAGACGGTGTGAAATGGTCAGAGTGGAAAGTATTAGCCGGTACCGAGTATGGACATTACCAGTCATCAGGAATGTATAAGGAAGAAAAGGTCGGAACAGCGTTCAATTTTCATCCAAACGATAAGGCAACGGGACGCGTCGGTTTGAATTACAGAACCAATTTATATTACGCAGAGACCTTTGATTGTGCCGCAACGTGGAAAAACATCAAGGGCGAGACCGTCGAAACGCCGCTTTTGGAAATCAACAACAAAGCACTTGTTCACGATTATTTCGCCGAGGGACTCAATGTTTATACTATGGATGTCAACTTCGATTCCAAGGGTAATCCGATAATTCTTTACCTGACCAGTAAGGGTTATGAAACCGGTCCGAAGAATGACCCGCGCCGCTGGCTCACTGCACGCTGGACTGGTACCGAGTGGCGAATTCGGCATGTTTGCGATTCCAACAGCAATTACGATTTCGGTTCGCTTTATGTTGAAGAGAATGATTTCCTGCGAGTCATTGGAACAACGGAGCAAGGTCCGCAACTGTTCAATACCGGCGGTGAGGTCGCTATGTGGACGAGCAAGGACCTTGGCAGCACGTGGAAAAAAGAAAGACAAATGACGGCGAACAGTGAACTCAATCACGCTTATCCGAGACGACCCGTGAATGCACACCCGGACTTTTATGCTTTCTGGGCATCGGGACATGGACGTAAGAGATCGGAATCGACGCTGTATTTCAGTAATAAAAACGGCGATGTGTATGAACTGCCCCGGCAAATGAGCGAAGATGTTCAAAAGCCAAAATTATTAAATCCTGCCAAATAGATGAATTTCCGCAAAACTATTTGACTGTAAGACAATCTTGGTATAAAAATGTTCCTTTTCCGTTAAGAGTGTTGTTGAATCGTGTGTTGTTAAATTGTTGGATTTATGTTATATTCACATCATTAATTAGAACAGATTTTCCTAGGAGAAAAGTAATGAAAAATGCAAATGTCGAATTAGGTGATTTGAGGGGGGGAAGCGAAATAAAAGGCAGCCGGAAGCGTAAGCGACCGGAACCCGCATTTACCCTCGTTGAACTTCTTGTAGTCATTGCCATCATCGGCGTTCTGATTGCTCTTTTGCTGCCTGCTGTGCAAGCCGCACGTGAAGCCGCAAGGCGTATGCAGTGTACCAATCAACTGAAACAACTGGCATTGGCTTGTCACAACATGCACGACGTTCACGGTATTTTCCCTTCAGCGTCAAACCAAAGAGACCTTGCCGTCAATCTGCTTCGGGCGGATGGTATTAACGTTGTGCCGAACAATCTTAATGGCACCGGTGCTAAAGATGCGGTTTATTACACCCGGTCACTTATCAGTTGGGTGGGGCCTATTCTTCCGTTCATCGAACAGGAATCCTTGTACAGGGACGTGCAGCATAGCGCAAAAGAACAGATATTCCGCGCGGATGCGACAGGTGAAAGTGCCGCGGTCGGCGGCGTTACGTATCCAAATCCATATATTCGGGCGATAAACATGCTCATTTGTCCTTCAGCGAGTCAAACGAACAGTAGTGCAATAGCACCGATGCCTATAACCAGTTATCGGGCATGTACCGGCGATTTGTTCACCCATACATTCACACCAGTTTCACGCGGAATTTTTGCACGGGGAGACAGAGGCGAAATCACGATGGCATCGATTGTCGATGGAACAAGCAATACGCTCCTTCTTAGCGAAGCCGATATCGGCACAAACGTAGCATCTACGTACCTGGGGGTTACGAGTATGGGTAATAATTCCAAGAATATTCTTGGCGGAATGTCCCTGAATTTAACTTCAATGCTTCCTTCCGACTGTGCAGCACGCCGCGGTCCAAACGGAACATGGAATACAACTACGGCAAACATGGGACCCTCTCAAATGGGGTTGCGGTGGTCACAGACCGGTTTTTCACGTACATTGTTCGTCGCTGCACTTCCCCCTAATTCACCGACCTGTGGTTATAATTCCGACACTGGTCTTACGTTTCACAATCCCGCTGTCGCATCGGCATCAAGCAACCATAAGGGAGGAGTTAACGGTGCCTTGGCTGACGGTTCCGTCCGATTTTTTTCGGAAACTATCAATGCGCGTGATACCTCCATTGCAGAACCGACTCCGGCACTGTTTGATGGAGTTCAAGGAGTAGTGAGTTCTTTTTCGGGGCCGTCTCCTTACGGTGTCTGGGGTTCATTGGGTGCCAGAGATGACGGTGTCAGCACCTCGTTTTAATGCTTAATAATACACAATACAATATAAATTCTTCAAATTTTGAAAGGAACATTGCCATGAAAAATAAGGGTTTTACACTCGTTGAGTTGCTCGTTGTGATAGCCATCATCGGCGTATTGATTGCGCTGCTGCTCCCCGCTGTTCAGGCAGCCCGCGAGGCGGCGCGGCGAATGCAGTGCAATAACAAAATGAAACAGATTGCTTTGGCTTGTCACAACATGCATGACACTCTAAAGCATTTTCCGGCGGCAAGAAACAACAAGGAACTTGCCATTGACCTCAATCTCGCTGACGGACTGACGCTGGCGCAAGCAACATCGACGAGTACGGCTAATTACTTTCGATTTCGGCAAGACATCGGCTTTCTGCCTCCGCTGCTCCCTTATATGGAATTGTCAGCCCTGTATGAAAGGGTCTATGACGCAGCCAAAAACAGAACCGCATACGCTTATGACCCGATTTACCGAGCCGGAAATGGGTCAGCAACGGTTCCAAGTACTGCGGTGCCGGCACCGTATTCCGAACATGTTGAAGCATTTATTTGTCCTTCGTCTCCGGTCAGAAAAGGCGATGACCCCGGCGATATGTCGGTAGCGCAGGCACAGGGGATATACAACGCAGTCAGCAGTTACCGCTGCTGTCTTGGAGATGCATGGGGAGGTATCAACGGCGGTATCCCGCGCGGAATGTTCGACTACGGGGACTGCTATCTCGGAACGATTGACACAACCCTTGATGGAACGAGTAATACGATTTTAATCAGTGAATCCTGCATCGGTCCCGGCAGACAAGTAACCGCCGTCACGGCTGTCCGCGGAGGAGTCGTAATGGGTATAACTTCCCGCACCCAAGGCGATTGTATGAAATTCAAAGGTCCCGACAATATGCTGACTGCTCCCGCCTCGCAGTTGGGAACAGGACGTTCCGGTCATCGATGGGGCGGCTGGCACCTTCTTTCTAACGGCTTCAAAGCGATTATGCCGCCAAACGGACCTAACTGCACCTTTGATACTGCCGAAAATGGTGAGGGTATGTCGCCCACTGCCAGCAGTTATCACTCCGGCGGGGTCAATGTTGCTTTTGTCGATGGTTCTGTCCGTTTCATCAGCGAAACTATCAACGCAAGAGATGCCTCTATAGCGGAACGCACAACCGCTGCCACAATTAGAGCCGATTTTAGAAGTCCTTCGCCTTACGGCATTTGGGGTGCCCTCGGTTCACGGGTGGGAGGAGAAAGCGTGACCATTCCGTAAAACCGCAAAAAATTTCTTTTACAATTTAACCGTTAAACATTCAAACACAAACATGAAAAATTATTTTGCCGTTTTTTTTGGGGCTTTACTCCTTCTTGGAGTTGCTTCTTGTTCCAAACCTTCCGATTTGCCTAATCTTGTTTCCTGTGAAATAACTGTAACCAACGGCGGTACACCTATAAATGGGGTTCGTGTTTCAATGAAAGACGAATCGTCATCGGGAAGTTGGTCTATTCACGGTATGACTAATTCCAGCGGTGCCGCAAAAATGAGTACGACTTACACGAGTTATACCGGTTCCGGTGTTCCCGCTGGAAAGTATAAGGTCGCTGTGGATAAGGAACCCGACAATCTGCCGCCCCGCCCCGAAATTAACGATGGAATGCCCTCGCACGAAGCCGAAAAACTCATGCAGGACTGGGAAGCGCAGTATGCTCAAAAGAGAATTATTCCGGAAAAATTGGCTTTTTTGTCGTCCACACCTTTTACCGTCGAAGTTAATGCCGGTTCAGACGGAAAATTTACCATCGATATTGCCGAACATAAACAATAGCGGATGACACCACTAATGCGGCGGTAATATCGATTCAACAACACAATTTAATCAATTCCATGATACGGGTTCTAACTTTCCTTTGTCTCGGTCTGTTTGTATCCGCTGCGGCTGCATCAGAATCGAACCTGCAATTACGTTATCTTCGGTCGCTCGAACCTTGGGTTAAAGCAGCTGTCTCAGAAATCCACCGGCACACTTCCGACAGTGTTTATTACGGTCCCGGCTACAGCGGACATTGGTTCATGCAGGCGCATGGCACCGCCTTTTCCGCTTTTGCCGTTCTGGCAACTGACCCAAATACCGATGTATCACGAACTGGTATGTCCAAAGAAGAACTGCGGAAAACTGCCTTGGATATGCTGCGTTTCGCTCTCCGTTCACATAAAGCCGGCGGCGGAACCTGCGCCGATGGAAACACTTGGGGAAACAGTTGGATTTCCAGTTTGACGCTGGAACGTATGAGTTTCGGAATCGAAGCCCTCGATAAATTCCTCGATGATGAACTCCGAACACTTTATCGCAAAGTTACCGAATCGGAAGCGGAATACTTACTGGAAACGCCGATTCTTGCGGGATTGACCCAAAACAATAAGCCCGAATCGAACATGTGGAACGGAATCGCTCTGTTTCGCGCCGCCGTTCTCCAGCCGAATCATCCCCAAGCGGCGAAATGGAAAGAGCGCGCCTCCGATTATCTGACCAACGCTATCTCTGTTCCGTCCGATGCGGTGAACACGAATCTCATTGACGGCAAGCCAATCAAAGACCGGTTCATTGGTGCCAACATGTTTGAAACGATGGGCTGTAACCATCACGGGTACATGAATGTCGGGTACATGTACCTGACGCTTTCAAATCTGGCAATTTTTCATTTATACTGCAAGAAGAACGGCATTGAACCGCCGGAAGCACTGTATCATCATGCGGAGCAACTCTGGAAGGTCTGCAAGGCATGTACGTTTCATGATGGACGCTTTGCAAGAATCGGCGGCGATACAAGAATTCGTTACTCTTATTGTCAAGATTACGGAATTCCCGTTTGGCTCTTGGCGCGGGAATGTTTTGGCGATGCCGACGCAGCAGCGTTTGAACATGGCTGGATTGACATAGTAAATCGGGAACAAGCAGACAATCCGACCGGCTGGTTCATGAAGTCGCGGCTGGAACGTCTTGCGGAAATTTCACCGCTCTATTATCTGCGGGTTGAAGGCGACAAAGCATGTACTTTTGCTTTCGGTGCCTATTGGCACAGGAATTTTGATTTCGACAAATTATTCCGCAAACAGGTCGATGCACCGGCACAATGGTACGATGAATATCACGGTGCTTGGTTTCAGCGCGGACAAAAACGTTTTGCGTCTTGGTGTTTCGAAGGCGCGCTCAAAACTACCGGATTGTGCGTTCCGGCAAATGCTTCCGATATGGCGGAATGGCAATTCAACCTAGCCGGACAGGTTTCAGGAATGGGCTTACAGAATACCGCAGAGGTACGTGCTAAAACGGGTTTTCAGTTCAACGGCGGTTTTGCCGCGGCAGGACGGCATCGAACTCACGCAACATCTCCAGTTGCCGAAGGACAGGGAAGCGAACAGACGGCAATCGTCGATGTTGCGTACTGCGCTCTTCCCGACGACAGAACAGTAATCGTAATTCAGCGGGCGCGGACAGAGTTTCCGGCTTATCTCAGTCGGGTTCGCGGCTTGGCACTTTCGATTCCCAATGACGTTTTCAATGGTTTCAAACGGAAAGTCATCTCGGCATCGGGCACACGGATTCTCCAAGGTATTTCCGATAAATTTGAGTTGTGCGAGTTTCCTGACCGCTGGCTGAACGTTGATGACAAACTGGGAGTCGTGGAAATCTACGGCGGTTCGCCGAAGATTGCGAGAGTTGCCGGTCGGCAAATAAAAATTCACGGTGTCGCACCGGCAGCGGCAGGCGGTTTGTTGTACGCAGAAGAAATTTGTCAAGTGTCGTTTGAAGGAGCCCGACATTTCGGAGCAAACGAAACACTCTTCGATTGTGCTGCGGCGATTCTTGTTGCCGATGCCGAGACAACGAAATTGACTTCGTCGTCCAAAGAGTTTCGGCGCGTCAATCATCCTTCGCCGGAGGTCCGCGCCGTTCTTGCTGCTGATGCCGCCGGACAAAAGTACCTGATTACCGCCAATTTTCAAAAGGAAACCATCTCGATTGATGCGTCGCAACTCGCTGGACGTGCTTGCATTCCGCTCCACAAAAAGCCGGACGAGTTGGGTGCCTTTGAAATCGGAGTTTGGAAAGTTCAATAACTTCCGCTTTATCAAATAATCAAACGGAGGTATTCCATTTCCCGTGAACTACGGATAAAATAACACCGCCGCGAGATTATTGTGTATTCCTGTTATTTACTTTAACCAATTATTACTATTATGCAGAACAAATTATTATTTTCTCTTTGTTTTTTCGTTTTTCTCCTCGCAGCATACAATTTTGCTGCCGGACAACCGCTCGACAAATCCGTAATGAGCGAAGCATATTGGAAACTATGGAACGACGATGTCCAAAAGAAAATGGACGATGACATCGAACAGTACCGCAAAGGCGATGCGGAAATCAAACTTGAAAATACAGCGGCAAACACCGAAGTAAATGTCGAACAGTTGACTCACGCTTTCCTTTTCGGCGGCAACATATTTCTTTACGGATATTTCGATACGCCGGAAAAGAACAAGAAATACGAAGATATATTCGGCAATTTGTTCAATTCCGCTACGGTTCCGTTTTACTGGAAAACACTGGAACCGGAACGCGGCAAACCGCGGTATGCAGCGGACAGTCCGTATATTTACCGCCGTCCTGCTACCGACCCCGTTGTTGATTTTTGCGAAGCAAAAGGACTAAACATGAACGGACATGCAATCATTTACGGTATGCGGCGATGGGGACACCCAGAGTGGATGCCCGATGACCGCAAAGAAATGGAAGCGATTTTCGAGCAGCACGTCAAAGAATTAGCGGAACGTTATAAAGGACGCATACAGATGTGGGACGTTGTAAATGAATCAATCGACCAAGCGAACAGAGGTATTATGCCGGACGATTATTCGTACAAGACATATAAGTGGGCGATGCGTTATTTTCCCGATACAGTGCAGTTAAATACGAATGACTGCGACTTCCATGGTGACTTAGGTTACTTCCGCCGCTACGCAGAAATTGTCCGCAATCTGATTGACCGAGGAATCCGGGTCGATAATACCGGTGCGCAGATGCACATATTCAATCCGAAAGAAGCGGACTTGATTGCCGCCGGAAATGCAATTTTAACTCCCGAAAAAATTTACGGCATAATGAAAGTTCTTGACACCACGGAACGCCCGATTCACATCAGTGAAATAACCGTAAGCGTTGCTGACAACACGGAAAAAAGTCAGAATATACAAGCGATTCTAACCCGCAACTTTTATCGGCTGTGGTTCAGTTATCCTACAGTAATGGGAATAACTTGGTGGAATTCCGTTGACGGCGGCGCGGCACCCGGTGAACCGGCATTTTCGGGACTCTACGATAAGGATTTGAATCCGAAGTTGGCATACCATGAACTTGACCGGCTAATCAATAAAGAATGGAAAACGAATTTGAAAGTCCGCACCGATTCAAACGGAGCAGTTAAATTCCGCGGCTTCAAAGGCAAATACAAAATTACGTGGACAGATAAAAACGGAAAATCGCAGAGTAAAGAATTGACGGTAAAATGATTCCGCCGGGCATCTGGAGTTCAGTTAAATCCCGCTGTGCTGCCGAAAAGTCCGTTGGGACAAGCGTGTTCGTATGCGCTGAACAATGAGATGGCGTTGCGGTT
>Ga0123353_10014240_pt1 | contig 11452 bp, 8 predicted proteins | sample TergutLab28metaG_3_FD_92763 | JGI IMG/M metagenome (GOLD analysis project Ga0123353, IMG submission 92763) | Labiotermes labralis P3 segment gut microbial communities from Petit-Saut dam, French Guiana - Lab288 P3 | ecosystem: Host-associated > Arthropoda: Insects > Digestive system > Gut ... | reverse complement strand
TTTTTTCTGCCGGTGTGTCGCGTTGTGCCCCGCGGCCGCCCCCCTCCTTTTTGTTTGTGTGGCCGGTTTTTTTTTTTTCCCCCAAATCCCCCGCCCCCCCCCCCCCCCCCCGTTTTATATAACCCCAATTCACGCAACCTAAATTTACGCGCGGCCTGTGCAGGCCGTGGTTTTCACGTTGCCGCGTCGCGGCGACACAACGACTCACGCGCAATCGACTCGGTATTCGAGCCAGAAAAAGGAGAATCTCATGACGTTTGACAGGTTTCGTCGTTTGGGCAGTAATGAATCAATGATCGCACGAATCCGCGCCAGCCTTCACGGCGGGTGGCGAGGGGAGCCCGCGACCGGCTACGACGCGGAGGCCATGGAATCGGCGTTCGCCGAACCGTGCTTCGAAGGCATGGAAAATCGGCTGCTGCTGGATGCCGTCAGTGACGTTCGGGCGGCGTATCCTGACCTGAGCCTTCCGGGCAGTTATAACGTCATTGAAATCGCGGCCAATAATCTGAACGCCACCGCGCTCAACGCCGCGATCGCCACGGCTGGCACGACCACGGCCAACGACCTCATCATCCTTCGAACCACCGGAACACAAAACACCCTCACCCTCGGCGGCACCCAACTGACCATCGACATCGACGCCGCCGAATTCGGCACCATCACCATTGTCTCCCTTGGCTCGGTACCGCTGACGATTGACGCGCAGCAGAACTCACGAGTTTTCTACATTGACTCCGAGGCCGTTGTCGGCTTGGCCGGGCTGACGATCGCGAACGGTTTTGTTGATGGGGCTGCGAGTTCCGGTGGCGGGATTTACAATTGGGGCGGCACGCTGACGATCGTCGACAGCACCGTCACGGGGAATTCGGCGGATTTTGGTGGCGGGATTAACAATCTTGACGGTGTGCTGACCATGATCAACAGCACCGTCACGGGGAATTCGACAGGGTATTTCGGCGGCGGGATTTACATGAATGGAGGCACGCTGACGGTCACGGGCAGCACCTTCACGGGAAACTTGGCCGCTGACGGCGGCGGGATTTTCCAATCCGAGGGCACGCTGAATGTAACGAACAGCACTTTCACGGGGAATTCGACTGACTCCTCTGGCGGCGCGGGCGGTGCGATGGACAATCACGGCGGCACGGTGACGATCACCAACAGCCTTTTCACGGGGAACTCGGCTGATTACGGCGGCGGGATTCGCAATTCCGACGGGGCGGTGACGGTCACGAACAGCACGATTACGGGAAATTTGGCTGGGACCGGCGGCGGGATCGACAATTGGGGAACGTTGACCGTCAACAATACCATTGTCGCCGGGAACACGGCCAGCGACGAAGGCGCGGACCTCTACAACTTCATTTACGAGGACATCGTTGGCACGATTTCCGGCCACAACAATCTCATCGGAAATGGAACAGGCCAAACCTCGCTGGTTCATGGAAGTAACGGCAACATCGTCGGCACGGTGGAAACCCCGATCAATCCCGGTTTCGAGAATGCGGCTGGCGGGAATTACCGGCTTGCCGCCGGATCGCCTGCCATTAATAAGGGCGACAACACGTTGATTCCGAGCGGTATTACGACCGATCTTTCCGGTAATACGCGAATAGCGAACGGCACCGTGGACATCGGGGCGTATGAATACGGCGCGCCTGTCCCGCCCAACCCGTCCGATCTCAACTTCAACATCGCCGAGTCCGGAAAGAAAATCAAGGTCACCTTTGACGTAAAGGCCGGTGACGTCTATACCGTCGTGGTCGCGGCGACCAACGCGAAGGGCAAAACGACCTACACCTTCAAAACGTACACCGCCAAGAAGGACGCCACCATCACGTACAACGTGAGCGGAAAGGCCGGCAGCACGTATAACATTGCCGTGTACAAAGGCAAAGTGACCAAGAAGACGCTTGATGACGCAGCCGCCAACAGGGTTACCTCGACGGAATTCGTCTTCCCGGTGTTTCCCAAGCTGAAGAAAATCGTGACTGGTGACAATTACGTCAGATTCCAGATCACCAACTGGGACGCCGTCAAGGAGTTTGCGTTGGTCATCAGCTATTGGAATTGTGAGTACGGTAGCGGTCACTCCGGTGATAGTGGAACCGTGACACTTCCCGCGGGGGGCGGCAGCGACTCCATCGGCTTCGCCTACGTTTCGGTGGACGCCAACGGAGTGGTGACCTTCACGGACCTGTATGCCGACACGAAATACCGGTTCGAGGTTGGAGCCAAAAGCGGACCGAAGATCATAAACCCGGCCTTACAATACGTGTTTATTTTGCACTCGACGCTGACACTGAAAACGGCAAAGATGGCGTACGCGCAGGTCGAGTACCCTAGGATAACGAGGCAGACATCGGACTCCCTGACCGTGGAATGGAATCCTGCGAAGGGCAGGGACGGTGGAGGAAACGGCGCGACGGGTTACACCGTGACGGTGACGGACCCGGTGACCGGCAAAGTCGTCAAGACCTTGAAGACATCCAAATCCGCCAACAGCGGAACGGTCAAGGGGCTCAAGCCCAACACCGACTACGTCGTGACGGTCAAGGCGAACGGCGACAAGAATTACAGCGCCAGCCCGGATTCCGCACCCGTCGCGGCCAAAACCGCGGAACTGCTGAAACTCACCAGCAAGAGCCTGATGAAAACGGCCAACCGCAGGATCTTTACCGTTGACCTTGGCGCCGATCTGTCCAACTATACCGGCCAGTTGATATTCTCCGCGTCGGGCAGCGGCAGCATGCGCGATGGCAGGAAGGTATATTCGGACTCGGCCTCGGCCACAGTCGTGGTCGATTTCACCTCGCCGGGCCAGGGGTATGGCGAGGTCTACGTAACCACGAAGAAGTACAAGGAAACTGACTACGTTACGTTCACCCTGAGCACCAATGCCGCGGGCGTGACCACGGTCGAGGTTACGATGCCGGACTTCGAAGCTTTCACCTGGGGCAATGTGACGGTGAAACTCACCGGCGGATCGTTGACCAATCAGAATACGGGTGACGTTGTGGCCATTAAGGGCAGCGCCAGTGTCAAACTGACCTGGTGAGAGTCCATGGAAGACGACCGCCGGTGACGCGGATCATCGGCCTGTCGTTTCCGCACAAGCCGGCGATGTGTTTTGCCGTGGCGGGGATGCAGGATGTGGCCAGCGCGTGAGGAGTTTGAGACGCGTTGGCGATGTCTTGCGTCCCCGTCATGGTTTTGTGGGGGCGGGCAGCGGGATTCGCGGGTCGAATGTGACCACGTCTCCGACGCGGACGCCGGCTTGGTGGAGGGCGTTGGCGGGGACTTCCAGCGCCAGCAGGGACGGGACGTCGGAGGAGTAGGTGTTGAACCGGATGTCCGGAGGTTCGCAGGGCATGGTGTGGATGTTTACGACGCGGTGCCGGGCGTCGATGAACGCGATGTCCAGCGGGATTCGGCAGCCTTTCATCCAGAATTTCATCACGTGGGGCGAGTCGTACACGAACAGCATGCCCCGGCCGGCGGGCAGTTCGTCGCGTTCGGCCAGGCCTCGCCGCTGCTGGGCCTCCGTGACGGCGACCTCCACCCGCCACGACGCCTTCCCGATGTGGACGTCGTACAACTCCGGCTCCGGTTGCGAATCACAGCCGCCTTGTAGCATCACGACAATCCATAGACACAACGACGCGTTCAGCAACGACGCCCAGACGCGGGGACGCCCAGACGCGGAGACGGGCGTGGCGAGAGCGTCTCGCCCTCGCGTCTCGCGGGCATCCTGCCCGCGCGGGGCGACGAAGCAGGTTTGACGTCCTCCAGCGGATTGACCAATGGAACGCACCACGCGGGCGAGACGCCCGCGACGCGTTTTTCTCCGCGTCCCCGCGTTCCCGCGTCTGGGCGTCGTTGTTTGGATGGTCATGGCATCTCCTGGAGCATGTTGGCGAGCAGTTCCATCGGCAGTCCGACGATGTTGCTCCAACTGCCTTCGATGGTTTCGATGTAGCGGTCGGCGGTTTCCTGGATGGCGTAGGCACCGGCCTTTCCTTGCCATTCGAGGGTGGCGATGTAGACGTCGATGTCGTGAGGGGTGAGCGGTTTCATCGTGACGTGCGTGACGTCGCTGGCGATCAGCCGCCGGCCGTGCCCGACGTCCAGCAGGGCCAGCCCGGTCACCACCTGGTGCCGCGTTCCCGACAGCAGGCCGAGCATCCGCCGGGCGTCGGATTCGTCGTCGGGCTTGCCCAGGACCGTCCCGCCGACGGCGACAATGGTGTCAGCCCCGAGCACCAGGCCGTCGCAACGTGCGTCGGCGATGGTTCGGGCCTTGAAGTACGCCAGCGCCTCGGCCTGTTGCGACGGTGACAGTCCGTGAAACGCCGCGTCCGGTTCGTCGAGGGTCGGCGAGCAAACGGAAAACGCATAGCCGCCCTCGGCCAACAATTGCCGCCGCCGCGGACTCGAAGACGCCAGGATGATCGGTCGTGTCATCACAGCCGACAGTATACCGTGTTTTTTCGTGATTGACTCCGCTTTTCCTCGCGTGTACAGTATTCCCCCTTGTCCCGCGATTTCCGCGGGGCAGGCCGCGCGGGAGGGTCATCCCCGCGGAACCGTGCCGGTTTGCCGGGGACGTGCCGCGTGAGCACGTCTGGTCGCAACCGGACCAACCATGGGAGCGCCACGCACCATGTCCGAAGAATCCATGCCGCAAAACGAGTCGCAGCCGCAAAACGAAACCCAACCGCAGGAACAGGCCCCCGAAGTCGCCGTACCGCAGGAACCGGCCGCCGAACCGGCCGCGCAATCACCGGAGCAGGTGGGTCTGGTTTCGGCCTACACGTCTCCGGCGGAGGGGGAGTTGCCCGAGGCGGAGAAACCCTTTAACGTCGAAATCACCGACGCGGGAACGCTGCGGAAAAAAGTCACCATCACCGTTCCGCGAAAACGGATCGCGGAAAAATACAACGAAATTTTCGGCGAATTGGCCAAGAGCGCCCAGGTTCCGGGGTTCCGGGCCGGGCATGCGCCGCGGCGGCTGATCGAAAAACGGTTCGCCAAGGACGCCGGAACCGACGTCCGCAACGCGCTGGTCGGCGAGTCGCTCCAGTGGACGGCGGACAATGTCAAGATGCAGACCATCGGCGAACCGTCGATCGACCTCGAAGGGATCAAACTGCCCGACGACGGCGACATGTCGTACTCGTTTGAAATCGAAGTCTCGCCGGAGTTCGAGTTGCCCAGCCTCGAGGGTATCCCGGTCAAGAAGGTCAAGCTGGAGATCACCGACCAGCGCGTCGAGGAGCAGTTGGACATGTTCCGCCAGCGCGGCGCCGAATACGAACCGACCTCCGACCCGGCCGTCGCCGGCGACGTGGTGTCGGCCGACGTGACCGTTCGCGGCGATGGCGTCGAGCACGAGCAGAAGGGCGCCACCCTGCGGGTCGCGCCGGGGCAGGTCGAAGGGCTGCCGCTGGTGGACCTCGGCACGCAACTGGCCGACAAGAAGGCCGGCGACTCCATCGAGATCGGCGTCAAGGTTCCCGAAGCCCACGCCAACGAATCCTGGCGCGGCAAGGACGCCACCGTCACCCTCACCGTCAAGGAAGTCCGCCGCCGCGTCCTGCCCGAACTTAACGACGAGTTCGCCCGGCAGCAGGGCTACGACAACCTCGACGACCTCAAGCTGCTCGTTCGGCGGGGCATGTCGATGCGGCTGGAGCAGGAGGTCGGCGAGAACATGCGTGAGCAGGTGGCCCAGTTCCTGCTGGACAACACGCCGTTCGACCTGCCCGAGCAGATGGCCGCCCGGCACGCGGACGTCGCCCTGCGGCGGCAGTTCATCCACCTGATGCAGATGGGCATCCCGCAGGAGAAAATCCAGGAAAACCTGGCCGAGTTGCAGGTCCGCTCGACGGAAGTGTCCCGCCGCGAACTGAAGTTGCAGTTCATCCTCGGAAAAATCGCCGACCAGCGGGAGATCAAGGTCGAGGACGGCGAGGTCAACGCCCGAGTGGCCGCCATGGCCCGCGAACAAAACCGCCGCCCCGAACGGATGCGCCAGGAACTCCAAGCCGACGGCACACTCGGCATGATCGAAGACCGCATCCGCGAAGAAAAAGCCCTCAACGCCCTGTTGGAACAGGCGGCGATCACCGAAGTCGAACCCGAAACCAAACCGGCGGAGTGACCGGACGAAGAGTCGATGTAAATATGGCTTGCCTCTTTGCGCAGTGGGACGTTGTATGTCCATTCGACTGTGCAAAGACCGAGCGGGATTACGCGGATTCAAGGATTAACGGGATTTTCGGACGGAACAGTCGTTCTGTTTCTGCAATCCTGTAATCCTTTCATCCGCGTAATCCCGCTCGGTTTTTTCGAGGTCGGTCGATGATTCATGTTTCACCGACAGGAACGTCCTACAGCGCAAAATGGCAAGCCGTTGCGTTAATTTTGCCGTTCTCGTTGTCGGCCGAGGAGGTAGACCGCGCATCCGATGGCGCTGCATGTGAAGATGATGGCGGCCATGGGCAGGGCGGAGTCGCCGCCGGCGGTGTCGTGGGCGATCATGCCCAGCAGTCCGCCGGCCAATCCGCCGAGGGTGTATTGAAACACGCCCAGCAGCGCCGACGCCGTGCCCGCCTGTCGGGCGAACGGTGACATCGCGACGGCCGTCGCGTTGGGGAACACCATCGACAGGCTGGCCATGCTCAAACACAGCACGATGGCGAACGTCCATAACCCGCCCACGCCGCCGGCCACCACGACCAGCAGCCCCAGCGTCAACACCGCGTTGGCCACGCACGCCGTCGGCAGAATCGTCCGCACGTCAAACCACCGCAGCAGCACGCGGTTGAACTGCCCGCCGGCATACGATCCAAACGCGTTCACCGCGAAAAAATAACTGAACGCCTGCGGACTGACCCCGTACAGCCCCTGGAACACCCCCGACGACCCCGTGATGTACGTGAACAACGCGCCAAACCCCATGCCGAACGCCAACGCGGGCGTCAGGAACCGCCGGTCCACGATCAGCCGGGCGTAACGAATCCCCACCGCGGCCAAATTGCCGTGAAGCCGCCGCTCCGGCGGAAGCGTCTCCCTCGCCACCCGCCACACCATCACGAGGCAGACCACGCCGAACCCGGCCACCGCCCAGAAAATCGTCCGCCAGGGGAAGTACTCCAGCATCACTCCGCCCAGGAACGGCGCGACGATCGGCGCGATTCCGCCGATGATCATCAGCAGCGACAAGTACCGTGCGGCCTGGGTCTGGTCGAAGAGATCGCGCACGATCGCGCGGGAGATCACCACGCCGGCCGACCCGCCCAGTCCCATCAGGAACCGGGCCCCGATCAGCCAAGTGATGGACTCGGCGAAGACGCACACCCCGCCCGCCGCCGTGTAGGCCAGGCAGCCCACCAGCAGCGGCCCGCGCCGCCCGAGGTGGTCGCTGAGCGTTCCGTACAGCACCTGTCCGGCCGCCAGCCCCAACAGAAAGGCCGAGAGCGTCCACTGCACCTGCGCGATGGACACGCCCAGTTCGGCCGCCATTTGCGGAAACGCGGGCAGGTACATGTCGATCGCCATGGGCCCGCAGGCCGAGAGTATCCCCAGCGTGACCACCAACCCCCTTGACCGCCGAAGCGGGGCCAGGCGGCGATGGGCGCGCAGGTCGGAAGGATCAGGCGGCGTGGCGGGTGAGGCGGCGGATGACGAACCGGTCATAGTGAACTACAAAACCTCGCGAAAGAAGACGGTTAGACGGTCAGACGTTAATACATGAATTCGCCCTTTTCGCCGCCGTAAAACTGGTTGAGGCCGGAGTAGTTCCCCGGCATCCAGGGGCAAATCTTTCCGCGATGGTCGTCGATGACTTTTCCCTTCCGATAGCGATTCTCGACGTGCCCGTCGCTGAACAGGCCGTTGCGGTAGTAATCGTCGGTGACCACCTGCGGAACGGGCGGACCATAAAAGGCCGTCTGAATTCGCGCTCCATGCGGTTCATACATGTTTCCGCCGCCGTAATCGAATTCGCGAAACGCGGTGGGACAGACGGCCAGCATGCGGATGCCCCGGGAGTTCAGGTGCACATTGACGTCGCGGATGAGGCTGCCCTGTTGCGGCTGATAGCCGCTTCCGGCGGGCCAGCGTTTCTGCGGCTGGTCGGCGTTGATCAACCGGCGGGGATCGTTTCCTTCCTCCAGGAGAGGTTCCAGCAACGGTCCGCCGTAGTAATAATGACCGTCCCTCCGGGTGGCGTAATCGACCTCATGCCACCCCTCCCACCAATGGCCTTTCGAGTTGCCCAATCCGGTGCAGGATAACACGGGCAATGCCTCGTATTTGCCTTCCGTCAACAGGTTCAGCCAGTAATGACCCTGGCCATACCAGTTCGTCCAGTTCAAATCCGTCGAGTGGTCCCATTGCGTCACCGAACTGCGGCTTTCGGGGATGCGGTATCCCGACGGAAAATCGCCGGCGTCGCTGGCGTAGGTGTGCAGCGCCAGACCGGTCGACCGCAGGTTGACCTGGCACGCGGCCACGTTTGCCAGCACCTTGGCCTTGCTCAGCGCGGGCATGAGAATCGCCACCAGAAGGGCGATGATCGCGATGACCACCAGCAGCTCGATTAGCGTAAACCCACCGCGCGGGGGCTGTAGAAAACCGTGGCCGTCCGCCCGCGATTTCGCCGTCGCGAAAACACGTGTATTTTCCATGAGGCGCTCCATTCAACGTTTGAGAACGGAAATAAGTACAAGGGAATTGTACGACGCGTTTCGGGTTTGTGGCAAGCGTTTTGTACAGATGGCCCTGCCATTTGGCGCTGTAGAACGTTCCTGTCATTGGAACGTTCTACCGCGCCAAATGGCAGGGCCATCGTTGCGACTGTCCGTCCGTCACGCTTATTTGGCTTCGCCGAATTTTCCTTCGCGGTCAGCCAGGACGTAGTTCATGCAGAATTCGTCTTTTCCGGCGACGGCTTCGGCGGCGTAGATGGTGGCCATGATTCCGGGGATGCAGGGGTCGATCAGTCCGGCGTCCATACCGTGGTAGATCGCCTGGCTGAGCAGGGCGAAGTTCACCAGCTTGCGTTTGGGCAGGCCGAAGCTGATGTTCGAGCATCCGCCGCCGATGTGCACCTCGGGCCAATGGGCATGAATGGCGGCGATGGCGTCCACGACGCTCCGCCCGGCCGTCTGGTCGGCCGAGACCGGCAGGAAGCACGGATCGACGATGATGTCGTCGAGTTTTTTCCCGCGGGCGACCAGTTGGTCGATCAATTTTCCGGCGTTGGCGACGCGGTCGTTCACGCCGCAGGGGGTTCCCGCGTCGCTCATCAGCAGCGCCACCACCATGCAGTCGAACTCGCCCACCAGACCGAGCATGTTTTCCAGGCGGTGACTCTCCAGCGAGATGCTGTTGAACACCGGGCGTTTTTTGGCCAGTTTCAGACCGATCTTCATGGTTTCGGGGTTGGCGGTGTCGATGGCCAACGCCGCGTCGGTGTTGTTTTGCACCAGATTGACCAGCCAGGTCATATTGGCGGACTCGCGTCCTTCGCCGGGGTCTCCTCCGTTGAGGTCGATGTAGTGGGCGCCGGCGTCGATCTGCTCGCGGGCGGTTTTCAAAATGGCGGCCTCGTCGCGCGCTTTCAGGGCGGCGTCAATGGCCTTACGGGTCGCGTTGATTTTCTCACCAATGATAATCATATCTCTCCTGTCGCTACTGGTTGTAGAAGAATTCGTCAGCCCATTCCTTGAGTTGGCTGAAGTTGTAGTTTCGGGTCTGTCCGTCGGCGCCGCTGGCGGCGGAGAATTTTTCCAGGCCTTGTTTGACCTGCTCGTTCACGTCCAATCCCTTGTGCAGTCCGACGGCGATGATCGGGATGCCCAGGCTTTTGGCCTTGGCGGCGACGGCGGCGGCTTCGGGCGTCAATTCGTCGTTCCGAAGCAGGTTTTTCAGGGTGAACACGACGACGGTTCGTGGTCTGAGGTCGAGGGCGGCGTCGACCGACGCCAGCACGTCGGTTTGCCCTTGCGGCACATCGACTCCCTGGAAATTCTGGACCCACTCCTGGAACGCCTGCTCGCTGTACTTGTTTCCGGGCAGCCATCCGCCGGGCAGATACAGGTCCTTTCCGATCCGTTCCCGCGGGGTCGCGTCGGAATCGTCGGTGTCCGCGTCGGTGTCGCTGTCGGCGGAGGGTTCGGCCGTCTCCTCCGGTTCGGCGGCGGGTTTGGCGATGGGGGCGGGCCGAGGCTTGGCCGTGGCGGATTCCAGCGGCGCGGGCGGCGTGTTCACGCCGGGCTGGACCTCCTTGCTGGCGCTGATGATGACGGTGAATTTGTCGGTTGGTTTGAGGGAAAGCACCGACACACGGGAGACGCCGACGGTGTAGTCGAAAATTTCGCCCATGACCTGTCCACCGTCGAGCACGTAGACGACCGGCGGGACAAGCGGGACGTCGCCGGCGATGGCGGGTCCAATTCCCTCCATGGTTTTGAAGGGGTCCTTGCTGACGGGGTCATCGTAGCCGTACTCGTAGCCGGGATCGTCCGGATTGGCGGCGGCGTTGTTTCCCGGCCCGGTGGAACTGGACGTGTGGTCCGTGATCGCGAGCACCAGTCCGATGATGACGCCCGCGGCCAGCAGGATCACGGCGGCGAACATCACGTAGGTCATCGTGCGGTCGGCGCGGGCCGTGGGAACGTTGTTGGGGTCGAAGCGGGGTTTGGTCTTGGGTTCGGCCGGGGCGGTCTCGGCACCGGATTCGGCGGGACGTTCGCCCGGTTCGGCGGGGCGTTCGGACGGGCTTTCGGGTCGCTGCCCCGGACTGGCGGGTCGCTGGCTTGGGCCCGCGCCCTCGCCGTCGCCGCCGGGAACCATCACGATCGCGCTACAGAAGGGGCATCGGCATGCTCCGCCCGCAAACGCGTCATCAATCACGATCCGCTTTCGGCAATCGCTGCACTGTATTCGAATGGCCATTCGTTGCTCCAGTGGAAGTGCTTATTCTATCCACGGTCGAGGGGAAGATGCAAGAGGCCGTCTTCGGTCCGTCTTCGGTCCTCAGTCTTCAGTCCTCAGGCGCGTCGGTCGTAGACGAAAAACATTTCCAGTGGCTTGCCCTTTTGCGTTGCGGAATGTTGTGGACTGCAAAGCGTTTTGTTGTTTACAACGTCCTACAACGCAAAAAGGCAAGCCATTGGAAATATTTTTCGATGCGTCGGAAGTTGAGCTTGCCGTTCTCGGTTGCCCGATTGACGACATCGGCGACCGTCCTGGCCGAGGGGGTCTGGCCGGTTTCGTGGTGCCAGACCGCCTTGACGAAGTTCCTGGCCGAGGCAGCGAGGCTGGCCGCCGACGGCGCCTGGTCGGTGCTGTTCGACGACCTCGCGTCGATTCCCTCGGGTGACGGCGACCTGTGGAACGACCACGACCTTCCCCTGGCCAACGAGCGGGCGTACCCGGT
>Ga0123353_10014237_pt1 | contig 11453 bp, 12 predicted proteins | sample TergutLab28metaG_3_FD_92763 | JGI IMG/M metagenome (GOLD analysis project Ga0123353, IMG submission 92763) | Labiotermes labralis P3 segment gut microbial communities from Petit-Saut dam, French Guiana - Lab288 P3 | ecosystem: Host-associated > Arthropoda: Insects > Digestive system > Gut ... | reverse complement strand
TTTATAAATGTATGCATATTGCAATTAACACCATTTTCAATTTTGGATAATTGCTGTTGGGTCACATTGCTCTTTTCAGCAAGCTCTTTTTGAGTCATGCCGCTTTTTTCGCGGGCTTTTATTATTTCATAACTTAATCTCAGCAAGCGTAATTCTTCTTCATATGCTTTTTTAAATTCCGGATTTTTTAATTTTTCATTAAGATATTTCCTAAATGTCATAATAACTCCCTTATTTCTTTTTCTTTATACCTTCTTAAAAAATCTTTCCGTCTCTCTTTAGCCAGATTAATTTCCGATCTTGGAACAACATCAGTATGTTTTTCAAAAACATTTGTAAGAACAATTATATTTTGATAACAGAAAAAATATAATATTCTAACCTGCTCCCCCTTTAATTTCATCCGCAATTCATGAATGCCATCTTCCAGGAAATCAGCATAAGGGCGAGGCAGAAGAGGCCCCTGCTCCTCTAAAAAAGCAATAAATGCTATGGTTTTTGTCTGTTCACTAAAAGAAAGTTTATCGATGTATTCCTCTACAGGCCTTGAACCATCCTGCTTGATATAGTTAATTACACGACATTTATTATTCATTTTAGAATACACCATATTTGATGTAATGTCAAATAACAATTTTTAAATTCTTGATTTCTATACACAGAACCTACCCTAACCGCTTTTTGTTCAATTTTATTGCTTATTATCTGCGGTATATTACTTAGGATATTTTCTTAGTGATTTAAAAAAATTATGATATTTTTATATAAAAAGAAGAGCACCTCGTTATCATAATAAGATTGTTACAGTCCTGTAGATTTAATAAAAATTTCTGGTGTTTTATCTATGGGACAACAGGACCTAGAGTATTGCTACCAACAACACCCATACTTGAATGACTGCGCACTGCCTTTATGAATTTGCCCAGAAATTCGACTGGAATAATTAATTCACTGTCACACGCTCCAGATATACCGCCCCCAAAATAAAGAGGCCAGCTTTCTGGACTAGCACTGTCAGCATATACCCAAATAAAATCATTAATAAAATAACCCCCTGATGTGTTATTAGTTGATATAGCCGTAAGTTTTTCTCCCACTTTTGGTGTTCCGCTGATAGTAATAGTACCAACAGGAGTATATTCATACTCATAAATCAAATCATCACTACCATTGCAGGAAATAAATAATGAACCCAAGACCAGAAAAGAAATCAGCATTACCAAAAAATTTAATTTATTCTTCATAAAAAACCTCTTATAACATTGATATCAAAGCAAACATATATAATATTTCCATACGATAATGTATTTACTATTTTTATTTATATCTAAAGGATATTTATTTTTCAATAAGACATTCTCCCTTGGAGAGCATTACTCACTTTTAGATTATTGTCAAGATAATTATAAGATATAAAATAATTATGGGATCAAAATACCAATATAATAATGAAGTCAAAACTACGTTATATTTTAGCTACTAATATTCGAAATCACAGACAATTGTTAGGTTTTTCACAGGTAAAGCTAGCAGAAATTGCCAATATTGCTCCGAGCTATATAGCTATGATAGAATTGCAAAAAAAATTCCCATCAGATGATGTATTAGAACGTATAGCTAATGCTCTAAAAATTGATCCTACCGAATTATTTTCTAAAACTTGTTACACAGTTGAGGAAGTAAGACTTTTGCATAAATCAGTTCTAGATAGTATTACTCAAGCAGTAAATACCCAAATTACAATATTTGAAAAAAAGCATAGAAGATAAATAATTGCTTATTATCATTGTTATTTTTCATCAATGACCCAATTATTTTACAGACCTTGTGAAAGACTTTTCTGCAACCTTTCTTACGACAACAGCGAAGTAAGGTACGGGATAGCAACAAATGTTCCGATAATACTTCCTATCGAAGATAAAAAGAACACAATCAGAATATGAGTGATCCTGTTTTTCCAAAAACCTTTTAGTGTTGCAATATCTTCGGAAAGCTTTTCAAAATCCGCAACTTTTGGTTTTTTTAAAACAGTTTCAAGAAGGCCGGTAACCATACCTACACCTATTGTTGGATTCATGGTTGTAATGGGAGCTGCAAAAAAAGCAGTAATTATTGTAAGCGGATGAGCCATTGCGATCAGCGAGCCAAGAGCTGCCAGTGATCCATTAATAATGACCCACCACATCATCATGTTAAGACTTGTATCAATTCCTGATTTTAAAAAACCTACAACAAATAAAGCAATAACAGCTGCAGGAATTAAAAAGGGAAGCATTTTTGAAATCTTTTTTGGAGGAGGGATCTCATTGAGTGAATCAATATTAGTATCTTCTCCTGCTTCAAACTTTTCTATCCAGTTTATCATTCCCGGAACATGCCCTGCGCCTACAACTGCAATGATTTTTTTCCCATCAGCTGTAAATATTTTTGATGCAAGGAACTTATCCCTTTCATCTATTAAAACTTCTTTTATTGATGGAAGAAAATCTGCAAGCTCGCTCATCATTCCATCAAGTTCGCTTTTCTTCTTCATATTTTCAATATCGCTATCTGAAATCTTCTCGCTAAAAAAAACATTGCCGAAAAGAACAGCAAAAAGCTTGTTCTTCCCCCATAAGCTTGATTTTCTCCAGGCTTTTTTTAAAGTTATCTGAATATCCCTGTCTGCGAATGTAAAAGGAATTCCTTCGGCTAACGCTGTATCGATTGCAGCTTTCATCTCTTCGCCAGGTTTTATATCAAGTGATTTCCCTATTTTTTTTTGAAACGAAGAAAGGGCTAGATTTGCAAGCAGGAGAAAGCCCTGTTTCTTTTTTAAAACTTTGAATATATCCAGATCTTTCCATGAATTGGGCGACTGCAATGAATTATAGCGGGAAGCATCGATCTCTACGCATACGTTGTCTGGCTTTTCTTCGCGTATTGTTTTTGAAACCTCTTCTGCGCTTTCTCTTGAAACATGGGCTGTGCCAATAATTATTATTTCTCTGCCATTTGTTTCTATTCTTGTGATTGTATCGCTATTTTCAGTAACTAACAATTTTTTCTCCTTAATGCACTGCTCCAATGCATTGCTTTTACTGAATTTTCCAACTCGCTACTCTATATTCCAAAGTCTCAGGAAATCCTGATTCTAAAATCTCTGTATAATATTTTTCACTGAGCATATTTTTTCCAAAAATATCATAATATACTGCAAGATAAAATATCCCTTTCATTTTTGTAAAACTGTCTTCTTCATCTCTAAGCTTATTCAAAACCATTGTTTCATAATGAGGATCAATATACAATCTTGATACATGAAAAAGAAGATCTTCCTGCGGGATCCTGTTCATGTTGTCTCTAATGAGTTTATTTGCCATCTCTTTTTCACCTGCACTCAAAAGAGATGCAGCGCCCAGTAACAAATATTCAGGACTCTTATCTATATTATATGCTTTAATGAAATAAATTGCCGCTTCGTTCCATTGTTTGCTTTTGTATAATTGCAGCGCATAAGGGATAAAAGCTCTTTTGTAATCTCCCTTTATCTCCAATGCTTTTTTATAATCAGCTAATGCAAGATCATCTTTTTTCATCCCTTCATTGGCCTGCGCCCTGTGGATATAAGCTATAAAATTAGAATTATCGTATGAAAGAACTTTTGTAAAATCCTCTGCAGCAGAACCATATTTGTTGCCATAGAGCCTTGCACGTCCTCTGTCAAGGTAATTCCACACATAATCAGGGTCGATTCTTACAGCTTCATCAAGATCTTTTTCCGCTTCCTTAAAATCATCACTACTTGATTTTATCTGTGCTCTCTTGATATAAGCAAACATATTATCAGGATTATTTTCTATTACACTATTAAATTGAACAAGAGCTTCATTGCTTTTTTTCTGGGAAAGGAGAACCATCCCATAACCAAGAACAGCATCTTCTATATAAACATTTGAAGATACTACTTTCTTAAAATAAGATTCAGCTTTATTATAACTTTTTTCTCTTGCATAAATTTTTCCCAATGAAATATTGGTATCAATATTATCAGGATCGATCGCAGCTATTTTTTCAAGCACCTTTTTTTCATTTGCTACGTCACCTCTGATATTATAAATAAGAGAGCTATAATATAATGCAGTTACATTTGAATCATCTTCTTTAATTATTTTAGAAAGTATTGCTTCTGCGTCATCAAGCCTTTGGTTTTTGATCAGCAGGATCGCATAAAGAAGCGGGTCTTTTCCATTCTCTTTTTCATATATATCCAGGGCCTTTTCCATATTCCCGCTTTCAGCCTCAACTGCAACTCTTTCAACAAGTTTATTTTCTTCATCTGTTGCAGGCTTTTTATCAGCTGAACTTTTAGTTGCACATCCGAAAATTATGATTATCAGGGAAAAACTCATGATTATTTTAAAAATATTTTTTAACATTCATACTCCGGTACTATAAAATATTCTGCATAATACTACAATATAAAGCTGGTTTTACTCAAGGTTGCTTTTTTATCATCATCTTGGTAAGATAAGCTTATGGCGACAAAGATCAGCAAAAAATATTACACAATACCTGCAATATATATTGTAATAATTGCACTCCTTGTTTATATGCATTTTGGAGTAAAACAGCAGTTTTCGGAAAGCTATTTGTACATAACATTATCCGGAACTTCAAAATCATCAAGCAAAAACCATGAAAAAAATATTTTATCGCTTGATGCAACCATTTACGGCATAAAGCTCTCTTTTTCAAAGTCATCACCTTTAAAAATAGAAAGCACCAATGGAACAGTATCCAACCTTTCTATTGCCGGGTATCAGAAAAACAGCAACAGTATTGATCTTTTTTTTACAGATAATTTTAAAATAAATATTTCTACTCAAAAAGGGAAAGAAACTGGTTTTATAATAAAGCCTGATTCAACTTTTAATGGGGGAATCAAAAAAATATCAATGTCTTTTGATGTTGATAAAAGAGGAACGTTGCTTAAGTCTTCCAATTTCCCTATTTTTGGATATAAAAGTGAAAGTTTAGTCTACTTTCTTACTGCTGTTGGAAATGATTCGTCTATTGATATAAAACAAAAAGAGATCATTCTTCTCCCTTACAGGAACAGTTTTGCAATAACTGTTTACGAAGCAGAAAAAGGGCTTGAAGATCCGAATACATTCTGGCTTGCTAAAAACAATGTGGATATTTTGCAAAAAAGTAATAATGAAATCATCGCAGAACAGTTGTTTGTTGACAACGCATATAAAGGATGGCGGATCGACAGATTTAACCGCGATGGCGGCAAATGGCTTGATAAAAAAGAGCAGCTTGTATATTCAAAAGAAATTGTATCTGCTCTTGGCAGCGAACTCATCAGACGCAAGGCAGTTGCTCAAAATCAGTGGATATTCCGCCTTGCAGAATCAAAAAACAGTGAAATAAAATATCTGGAAACAGCTCTTATAAATGGGAATCTTTTTCCTGCATACAGCCAACGGCAGGAACAGGATATTGCCATTATAAAGGAGATAACTGCAAAAATAAGACGCAATGATATTTCAGTTTTTTTAATTGATGATCTTGTAAAAATCATTACAAACAGCGGACCATATTCCCTTATTCAGGAACTTTTTGTAATGGCTGAAAGATTTAATATAGAATCTCCTGATGTTAAAACTGTAATTGGGGTTGCTTCTGCATATCTTGATTTTGTTTTTATCAATATGGAAAAAGAAGCATCATTAAAGAGATTAAATACCATAATCGATACAATACTTAACAGGCTTATTGCAAATGAAAAAGGGTTATTTATGATAATGGCAGGAGACAAGTCAGAATCTTTTTATACTGCCAAAGCTTCAATTCTTTTAAAAAAGGCTGCATTTATAACTGGACGGCCAATACTGGAAAGGATCAGCAATATGCTGGTATATTCAATAATTTCACTTACTGATGATGTTGGATTTTTACCAGAATCAATTTATATAGATAAAAAAAGCATAAAAAGATATGAGGGAAAAATTGAACCTGAATATCTGTATCCTGCATTGCAAAGCGCTAAATATTTGCCATCAATAATAACTCTTATGGATCATTTTTCTCCTGGCACATGGATCGCGACATGTTCAGAAAGCGTTAATATTATAAAAACAGATAACAACAAGTTTAATATTGAAACAACGTTTCCAATAAATGAAATAGAATACATGATTGTGCAGGGAATTCCTCAGGTTTCAAAGATGATTCTTTATGGAGTTAACTGGAGTTCCGCAGCTGATTTTGAAAGATATTATACAGGATGGGTTTATAATAGCGAAACACAGACTCTTTTTATAAAACTCCAGCACAGGCAGGAGAAAGAAACAATAGAAATCTTCTTTTAAATTTTTTTAGACCATGCTATATATATAGTATACTCGTGGAGGATTGTATGGACATAACCCAAGATCTGGTTGTTGATGAACTGAAGATAAAAAAGGCAATTCAGTCAGAAATTCCCATTATAATTACTACCTTTACACTTCCCCATGAGCTTGATGTGCATATAGAGGAGGTCCTGGGTGTATTCCTCAAGCATATTGATGAAGAAAAACTGAAAAATTACATCACTTATTGTGTTCGCGAACTAATGACCAATGCCAAGAAAGCTAATACCAAACGGGTATATTTTGAAGAACAAGGGCTAGATATTACAAATCCCGCTGATTACAAGAAAGGGATGACCCACTTTAAGAAAAATACCCTAAACAATATAGAACACTACCTGCAACTTCAAAAAGATAAGGAAATGTATATCAAATTTATCCTACAGATGAAAAATAACATCATTCATATCGAAGTACGAAATAATGTAGAGATAACCAAGACAGAGTTGATCCGTATCCACGATAAATTTGCAAGATCAAGGCAATATAACGATTTGCAGGAAGCTCTGGCGCTTGTTCTGGATGACTCCGAAGGGGCAGGTTTGGGGCTCGTTATCTTAATACTGATGCTTAAAAAAATCGGTATTGATGAAAATTGCCTGGAGATCCTTAAAGACAATAATGAAACCGTATCCCGCCTGGTCATCCCTTTGGATAAGACCCATGTGCAAAACCTTTCAGATGTTGCTACTGCCATTGCTGATAATATCAGTGCTCTGCCGCAATTCCCGGAAAACATCCTCAGGGTACAAAAACTTATCGATGATCCGGATTCAGAGATAGAAGACATTGCCCAGAATATTTCCAGAGATCCGGCTCTTACCGCAGATCTCCTTAAAATAGTCAATTCAGCTCATTATATGCTTTCCAAGAAAGTTGATAGCATTATTGAAGCAGTTAAAATCGTAGGGATCCAGGGAATAAAGAACCTTCTCCTTTCCTACGGCACCCAGAAAATACTGGGGGAAGAAACAACATACAAAAAGATCCTCTGGATGCATTGTTATAAAGCTGCTTTTTTTGCTTTTAACCTTGTTAAGAATTTCCGTAAGAACCGCAACCCAATGAATGATGCTTATGTAGGTGCAATACTCCACGATATGGGGAAGATAATTTTTTCAAGTGTTCATCCTGATCTGCTTGATAAGATAAATAATTTTTGTTCCAAAAAAGGGCTGCCTGCTTCGATCTTTGAGAATATCTCCGCAGGAATGAACCATGCGCAAATAGGCGCTCTTATTGCAGAAAAATGGAATTTCCCTGAAAACCTTGTTAATGCCATCAGGTATCACCATAATCCTGGTTCAGCGCCCGAGGAGTACCGGGATCTGGTATATACAGTTTATCTGGCTAACATGTTATGCGAACTAGAAATCGAAAGCATTAACTTTGATCAGCTTGATAGTGCTGTGCTTAAATATTTTGGCATTGCTTCGAGAAAGCAAATTGATGTTTTGCTTAATAAATTTTCAGACGACTTTTTGGAAGAAAGAAGCAAACAGCATTAACGCTTAGATATAACTTATGGCAAAAGCAATACTTATTAAAGGAAAACAAAAACGCGCGCTAAGCGGACACCCATGGATATTCCGCAGCGACATTGCAAAGGTAAGCGGCAAATACACAAACGGAGATATCGTAGACGTAGTTGCAGATAACGGTCAATTCCTTGCCAGAGCAATGTATAACCCGCTTTCTCAAATAGCACTGCGCATATTAACATGGAAAGATGAACCCATAGATGATGATTTTATCCGAAACCACGTGCAGCGCGCTTTGGATTATCGCCGATGCTTTGCTGACCTTAAATCCTGCAGATTGATTTTCGCTGAATCAGACGGATTGCCTGCTTTTATTGCTGACAGCTTCGGAGATGTTATAGTGATCCAGTCCCTGGCTTTGGGTATTGAACCTTTTAAGCAAACGATCGTCGATGCTCTGTGTGACACACTCCATCCAGCAGGGGTATGGGAGCGCAATGATGTGCCTGTTCGGGAGTTGGAAGGGCTTGCCATGCAAACCGGTCTTTTACGCGGAAATGTGCCAGATAAGATCGAGTTCTTTGAGAATGGTTTGCGTTTCCTGGTAGATGTCAAGCAAGGTCAAAAGACCGGCTATTTCCTTGATCAAAAAGAAAACAGAGCTGCGATCGCTCCCTTTGTCAAAGGAGCCAGGGTACTGGACTGCTTTACTCACACCGGGTCATTTGCGCTCCACGCTGCCAAATACGGAGCAAGCGACGTAGTCGGAGTGGATGTATCAGATCTTGCATGCAAAATGGCTGCTGAAAACGCTGCTCTTAACAATCTGAATATAAAGTGGCGCGAGGCAAATGTGTTTGACCTGCTTCGTTCGGAACAGGACTCAGGAGCTCTCTACGACATGATCATACTTGATCCACCGGCATTTACAAAAAGCAGATCAGCAGCAGGCAACGCGCTGCGGGGATATAAAGAAATCAATCTGCGGGCAATGAAGCTGCTTAGAGACGGTGGCTATTTGATCACCTGCTCTTGTTCCCATCATGTGCTTCCTGATGCATTTTTCTCTATGCTTACAAGCGCCAGCAGGGATGTACATTGCAGGATCAGGCAAATCGAAGCGCGTACGCAAAGCCGCGATCATCCTATCCTTATGGAATCACCCGAGACACAATACCTCAAATGCTTCATCCTGCAAATTCTAAAAAGCTAATGCACTATTGATATTTATTATAATGCTTACTCTAGCGAAGATCAGGTAGTTTGATTAAGTATAAACTTTGTTAAGTATTTCAGGGTTATCAGCAGCAAATTTGAGTACATCTGCCATGATTCCGGAATAACCGCGACCTAAAGCCTTGTATTTCTCCAACACATCCGGCTGGATGCGAAGCGCAACTACAGGGCGAATATCTTTCTTTTTCTGTGCTGCACGTAATGCTGCAAATTCTGCAAGCGCTTCCGGAGTGGAGCGGGGAGCTTCTGCTGTGTAATTGACTGGTTTTCTAGCTGCTCGCTTAGCTGCCTCTATAACTTCTTTAGGTGGCTTTTGACCAACCCTTATCGTCGATTTGGTAATACCCATTATAACTCCTCCGTTCTGATTTATCTGCAGGACGTGCTGTTATGATTCTTTTGTTCTCCCCTCGTTCTGTGTATACCACAAAAAGAACAGGTCCTACTTTTCCTAATGTCTGCCAGCGTTCCTCTGCTGACACATTGAGATCACTAATGTCCAGACGCTCAAGTCTCTCTGGATCAGCAAAAACATACTGGGCAATCTCAAAGCCCAAGTCATGCTCCTGTTTATTGATCTCATTCTTGTCGTCATCCCATTCGATGCCAATCAACTTTATATTCATATTGTATTACTTTTAGTATTACTTGTCAAATGATTAATGCTTAACCAATTGATTTACCAACTTTCTATGCTATATACACACAAGAATGTGATTTTGCTTTAATAATTTTTTTAAAAATATAATTCCTTCGCCTTTAGAGTTTCGCTTAATCTCTAAGTAATAAATTGAAAAATGGGCAGAATCGTGGTATATTGAATATAGAAATTAAAAGGAGGCCATATGCGCGAGAAAGGAATCGTAACAAAATTGAATGGAGATATGGTTATGGTTAAAGTGGACCGAAAGGTTTCTACGGGCTGTGGCTGCGGGAACTCAGTTACAACAGAAGAAACCATGGTAAAAGCAAAAAATCTTTGCAATGCCAAGCTGAATGATCAGGTAGTTATTGCAACATCGCATGATGAGACACGCTTCCAGAGCAATATTAAAGCTTTTGGAGCAGTTTTTGCTTTTGGTATTGGAGCTGTTGCAGGGGAAAATATCTTTCCACACATGGGGGTTTCGACTTCTGGGCCTTACTCCATTATTATTGGGATTTTCCTGGGAGTTTTTACTTATCGAAAAATCAGTAGTGTCTTTAAGAAAAAGCCCCTTCCTGATCCTGTTGCTTATGCGCTGGTCAAAGATAAACCCTCAGATGATTCATCCTGCAAAATTTAAAAAGCCGGCATAAGAACGACACCAATATGACACAAACATATACCGAAACACCTATATCGGGAAAAGCTCCTAAAAAAATATTGCCAAAAGGTTGCGCTCTGGTACTTGAAGGGGGCGGCACACGCGGTTTTTACAGCGCCGGTGTCTTTGATGCGTTTATGGATACCGGGATCATGTTCCCATATATTATTGGGGTCTCTGCAGGAGCTGCAAATGTATTATCATATATATCAGGACAGAATGTCCGCAATCGTCAGATTGTAGAAAAATATGTAGGGAATCCTAAATATGTAAGCAAGCGTAATCTTTTGTTCCATCGTTCCTTTTTTGGAATGGAATTTATTTTTCACGAAGTTCCTCAAAAGCATGTATTTCTTGATTGGGAGATGTTTAGCAAGCAGGATATTATTCTTTTTACCGGAGCTTTGGATTGCAACACAGGGCAGACTGTCTGGTTTAATAAAAATGACGTTACTCCCTCTCTTGAAGTTACTATGGCTTCCTGCTCTGTGCCTCTGCTGTCGCCAATATTTAAATTCCGCGGATACAAGCTTCTTGACGGAGGGATCGCTGATCCTATCCCTATTGAAAAATCTGTTTCAGATGGCAATAAATTTCATGTTATAGTTCTTACAAGAAATAAGGGTTATCAAAAACCTGTTTTTAAACACAAACATATTCTTAAACTATTTTACAGTAAATATCCAAAACTGATTGAAGCTATTTTAAACCGCCATATTATTTATAACCGCCAGCTTGCTATTTGCGAGCAACTTGAAAAAGAGGGAAAAGCAATCATTATCCGCCCTCTTAAACCTCTTCAACTTAATGACAGCACAGGCAGAGATATTGATAAAATTCTTGAGCTTTATGATGAAGGGCATGAAGAAGCAAAAGAAAAAATGGATTTGATTAAAATGCAGACCAAAATCTCATAAAAAAGGGGTATATGTTGAGACTACTCAACCTACACCCCTTATATTTAAAATATATATTTTTTAGTTTCTATTAATTATTGCTGCAAGATTTTCCGGTGTAAAACCATACTT
>Ga0123353_10014236_pt1 | contig 11454 bp, 6 predicted proteins | sample TergutLab28metaG_3_FD_92763 | JGI IMG/M metagenome (GOLD analysis project Ga0123353, IMG submission 92763) | Labiotermes labralis P3 segment gut microbial communities from Petit-Saut dam, French Guiana - Lab288 P3 | ecosystem: Host-associated > Arthropoda: Insects > Digestive system > Gut ... | reverse complement strand
TTGACTGAACACATTGTAAGTTTACAATAAATAAGTTTAATTCTTTATAACACAATGGGATGATTTCCTTTAGATTACTTACTGTTGTTTGGCTTATTATCCATACTTTCTTAAAAGTTCAAGTTTTTGAGAACATATTCTCAATTTTATGCTTATTTTAAAAAAATGGACAAATGTTGCATGATTCCTTCTGTTTCTTTCTGAAAGTATTATGTGTATTGCTGGAAATTTTGTCCCTTTCTGTAGTTTTTGCAGAGATATGTTCAAGGATATTTAATTAAGTCTGACTTGAGTAAGATGTTTTTATAAAAGTATGTAAAAGGAAATTTAGTTCAGGCTGGCCAAGTAATACAGTCTTTGTTTTAAAAGTATGCATTCTGAATTTCATTCCTGATGGTCTGCCTCTTTGAGCAACAGGTGTAACTTGTCACATCACACAATTGAAATGTGTTTTACTGTAGTTGCACAAGGAGGATGCTGAAATCTGTGATGCAGTAGACATCATTTTTCCAAAAATCACTGTATTTAAGTGATGTAAATTTCATCAAAATCTGTGTAGCTGATACAAGGTGCCATGTTGTAGACAGCAGAGTTCAGGCAGCAGTGAAATAGGACAGAAGTCACATTCATACAAGAGGGCATAATTCAACCAAACCTGCTGGTATGACAGTGCCAAATATAACTTTTACTATTTTGAACATTTGTATGCAGTTTGTTTAGCTTCTGTTTTGGTCAGGCTGGGACTTAGCATAATGGGCATGTTTGTTCATATGCTGTGAGTCTGTAATTTGTAAATGATAGTAGACATAAATTTTGTTGCTGAGTAGGCAATTTTAAAAGTTCCTCATTAACCTTATCAGTTACATCTAGGATCAGCTGTCATGTCTAACGTGTGCCCAGGAATTGCACAAAATGTGGGTAGTTTTTATTGACATATCTTTATTTCACAACAGAAGTACTCTGTAAATGTATAGTTTTCCATGAAGTAAACATGATTTATCTTTGCATTAATGCCTCTTTGAACACTTTTTCTCAATTTTTTTATGTCTTCATGCTCTGCAAATACAGTGCATTGTACTGTGGGATTAATGATGCATTCCAAACGAAGATGATCTGTGATTCTTGCTAATTGTTTCTTGGTAGAAATGTCTAAAAAAACAATTTATTCCTTCCATACTTCTATGGGTCTGCATAATTGTGGTTAGTATATTATTTCTGCATATATGTGCAGCATAGTTTGTCAGTATGCATTGTACCTCACTTCAATTACAATGGATTTATATTATATATATCATTGTGGTTGGATGCTTTTCATTGCATGTTAGTGAGGAAAATAATATCTTGCTCTCAGATGAAATAGTGTTTGTTTTGTGGATAATAACATCATTACAGACTGAACATATTCACAGATTACAGATCCTGTAGAACAGTGTTAATTATAGATGTGGGTGTTCATTCCTGTGTTTTTTGTGATTATACAAGCTACACCACTGTGGAGCTCTGTTTTAATTTCAACTTTGTGGTGCAACCAGATCTCACGTCAGTTGAAGCATCCTCAAATAGTATAAAGAAATGTGTACCTGTAATGTAATAACTATTTTTTCAGTTATTAATGCATGGTATGGCTACAATGGATATTAGTTCCTTGCCAAGTTTTAAAGTGTCATCGTACACATAGGGAGCAAGAATGTTCATTCCTCTCACACAGGAACATTATGTTGAATTATACAAGTTATATGTGAGAAGGACCAACAAGATGTACATGTTTTCTTCATAATTTATTTCACTTAAATTATCCTTGTTATGTTTCAAACAAATAATTGTTCATCATCAGGAGGAGGTCTGTACAAGCAGCTTGCAGTATTTCACCACACAGCTTATGAAGAGTCTAGTCGCTGTCAGCTACTAGACTCTTCATAAGATGCGTGGTGAAATACCGTAAGCTGCTTGTACTGACCTCCTCCTGATGAACAATTATCATATTGTGTCAGCGACCAGACTCCTGATAAGATGCGTGGTGAAATACCGTAAGCTACTTGTACTGACCTGATGATGAACAATTATTTGTTTGAAACATGTTGAGGATATTTTAAGTGAAATAGATTATTAAAAAAAAGTGTACATCTTTATTGTCTCTCTCACGTATGTGTATCACAATGCATGGTTCAGAAAATGTAAGGTATGCAAGTTATATTAATATATAACCGTTGGTTTATTCAACAGAGTTAGTGCCAAGCATAAATTCTGTTTATAAAGTTACAAGTTACAGCAGTCTTTGTTTTAAGTGTTGTTATTTTTTAAGTTTCCTGCCAATTTGTTAAGACTGGCAAACTAGAATATATGCATGAAGATTTTTCAGTTCTTCTATGTTGCAACTCTGCTTATGACTATAAACTAAAGCTTCCATAATATGTTTTTCCTCTACCACCAGACTGAGTGGTTATTACAGTTTTGAGGTTGTTTTTTAACAGATGAACTGAGAATGTTAACATATAACTCCATGTCTTGTTACAGTATATTCCTAATGCTTTTAAGTGCTTTTGTTTATACAGGTAATTCACAATATCTAAATTTTCTTACACTCTGGATATGAGTATAATAAATCAGATGTGAATTTGACCTGAAAAAGAATTTGTGGTTTGTACAAGTACAATGTTTGTTGTTATAGTTCAAGACAGTGGCTGTGCTGTAAAGTCACAGTGGTGATGATGGTGATGGCACTGGTTGTTACAACATTAATGTAATGTTTGTTTTCTCATCAGCAACATTGTACACCACAATGCAGGAAGTGACTAAGGAAAATTTGTTCCATGTGTATGTATCATAAATCTGTTTTGCTCTATGCTTTTTTTTTTTGATAACCTTATCTAATTGTATTCGTACATTGCTGAATTCATGCGTTTCTCATCATCAGGTTCCCAAACATCACAGCTGATTGCTTAACACCTCTGCTTTGTATTCAGTGGCCCAAATTTGATTCCAAATGCTGAGATGAGCCAACAAGGTGAGGTATGTATGGTTTTCCCTGATCATTCCAAAAAAAATGTTGGGATGGCTCATTGTACAGTTTATATGGTCACTCACCAATCTCAGTCATAATTCTCTATATGTATCATCTGTGTACATCATTCCACAGTACTGTACTACATGTAAAACAACTTCTTATAATCAATATTACAGTCTTTTAACCATGAATTAACCAAAAATTATGTGTTTTTTTTTTAAACTGTGGATTGATTCTGACACTTTGTAATTGTATTCTTGTTCCCACCACCCTGAAGATGGTCACATGAGTGGCCGAAACATGTCAGTGGTTACTGTAATAAAATTACATTCATACACTCAGCAATTGTTGATCTTTTTTTTTTTAATCTGATTAATGCATGGAACATATAAAAGGTTTGGATAGCAGTTTAAAATAGGTAATGCCAACCTCCTTCCCAGTTTGCTGTTTACATTTACTCTGTTTTGTATTACAGCATATGGTTATGTAACCAACAAGAGTATGTTGGTTTATGTCTAATCAAACAGAATGGTGAGGTCACATAATAGCATGCTATGGTGAGTGAACAGTTCTCTTTCTCAACATGTAACAATTTGCCTTGCCTGACAATATATTAAATAGTAATACAAGCCACATACCAAAGTCCATAGCTTGTATTTTACTGTAGCAATGCATGGTAAATGTACTGTGCTCTGTCCCAGCTCACAAGTTCTTGCCATCTGTTGCAATCTTGACCCAGATGAATCTGTTTTATACTCATCCATCCCATTTCTTCAAGAATATTGTATTGCCTAGACTTTTGTCTCCTTCTTTCAGGATTTCCATCTGAAGCTGCATGTCCCACCCATCTCAGCCCCCTTGACTTCATCACCCTAATAATAACTGATGAGGAATGCAAATAATGAAGCTTATCATGGTATACAGTTTCTTCTCGCCTTCTGTAACTTCCTCCTTCTTAGATCTGTGTATTTTCTTGAACACACTGAACATATATTCTTAACTTATCTGAGAGATCAAGTTTCATACTCAAATATAACAACAGGCAGGAGATTACTAAGCTGGAATTCTTCATATTCAGTCTGCTCTTAATTTCTTTATATATATAATTCTGATATTTTAGTGTTGTTTCCAGTATTTGAACTTTAACCACACTTCCAAATCAGTTATCACGCACCTTTATGGTGTCATTTTGTCATACATTCTTGTCATGGAACCTAATTACTTGCATAGTTTACAAACCATTTGCTTTTAGACTGACCTCCTTATTAGCAAGTAATGAAGCTTCTTTGATGCCTCCCCCCACCCTTTTCCTGTATAAAATTTATGTTTTTAGCGGTAAATTAACATGATCAGCATGCAATTCCAACCCTTGTGATTTTCTTGGACCTTCCTAATGGCATATTCTAAAGAAAAGTTGAAAGAAAACAGTGCTACAACATCTTCCGGACCATTCTAAATGGGAAATGAATCAAACAAACATTCATCTGTGTGAGATTTCCTGTAGCTTTCATTTAAACACATTATACCAGCTTCTTGGGTGGACCAAACTCATGAGAATGTTATGCATAGCTTTTCTATCAACCAAATTGTTGGCTCCCTTGAAATCTACAAATAGCCAATATAGTGCCACATTGTATTTCCATTTTTTTCAAGTATGTGATAAACCCAAAATATCTGATCAGTAATTTATCTGCTACGTCAAAATCCGCATTGATGATTCACAATAATTTAACGTAAATATGCAGTTAACCCACAGAGAAGAGTGATGCATTGCTGAAAGAAAGAGAGAAGGGATGTGAAGATGAGGAGGAAGATGTCACCAAGTACTGGACGATGTTAAAGAAAAGAGATGTTATTGGAATTTGAAAGAGGAAGCACTAGATCACCTTCAGTGGAGAATTGCCTTTGGAAGGGGCTATGGACATGTTGCAAGACGGTATATGCAGCAGTCATCAACATAAACCCATGTACATTCGATTGCCAACAGGATTGATTCTTTTACACACAAAACTACAATTTCTATTAAAGAATGATCCAAAAAAGCAAAAATTGTAACATTTTTTGATCAGAAACAAGTTTGTGTACATGCATAAGCCTCAAATTTAATATGTGTATTTCTCATTCAAAGAATCACAGTTCTATGACTTAAAATATCTGTATTAACTGGCTAATTTGCTATTGATTAAATTAACACTAAGCAGCTACTTGAAACTTCATTACCTTATATCCAAAATAAGTATGTGTGTAATGGTGATGTTAACTTGCAGTCTGTCAGTTCATGCTGACAGTTGTGTATCTCCAACCAAATAGAGGAACTCAAACGTAAGACCCAAAATCATGACACCCAGTAAATCACCCAGTGCAGTCAAGTATGGAATTGTTGAGTTGTCAGGATCTACATTCCGCGACCATAAGTAGTATGTTATAATATATGCCACATAGAGAAGAATGGAAACCTGCAACAAGATCAAGACCTTAAGCTTGTACATTGCAGCCACATTTTCCATTCCACTTCCAGAACAAATTGTGTTTTATTACAATTCAAGTAAAGCAACATTACAGTAAAACTTGCAGAAGAAATTTTGCTTTTAAAGAAATGCATTTCATGTTGTAACAAATATTTTTTATACAATGAAATTTGTTACAGCACCTGACATCTGTTCAACAAACATTATAACTTCTTGTTATCAGTAGTGCGAAATGGTGTCATGAGGAACCTGTGAAATATTTACTTCCTGTAATTGCTCTGTCTTGTTGGAGGTTTTCTGCAGTGTTTCTCTCTTCAGGCAAATTCTGGGACAGTTTCTTAAAAACGATTGTGCCTGACTTCATTGGAAGTCCCAACTGTAATGCCAGGCCAACAGAGGTTTCAGCTTACACTACAATATTAATTTATAAGTGCTTTGCATTTTCTTTTATTTGTATTTACTCAAAATAGTATATTGATTTCCGTCTATATATATGACACCTCGCAGTGGTTAGATATTTTCAGCTTCCTCCTAAAAGAAGTGGCTGCAAGAACTGAAGCATGAATCAGACACTGTACACATTAGAAACTTACCAGTTCTTATCAGAATGAGAGCACATATTGATAATAGCAAAATTGACTTTTTATTCAGTTTAAAATTCTGTCCATGATCTGCTGTTTTTATTCATATTAAATGTAATAATCCAGTAAGACAGCAGTCATCCCATCAGAGGTATAGCACATTTGTTTAAATAGGGGAGCCTGTGTTACTTTCCTTCAGGGGCATAGCTGTGGGGTGTGAGTGGTTCCATTGCCACAGGAAACACAGTACAAGGGTCAGCCAAGTGGACAACAAGATGAATATTACAAATGAAGAAATCTTATAGTCTGTAGTCAACAAATTTTAAATCATTGAAGAAAAGGTAAGGATATTCAGTAAGTAATTGTGATTTTATATAAAGTTAGGGGCAATCCTTGTGATTACTTGCCCTAGGTGCCAAAAACCTACCTACACTGCTTATTCTTTTCAACAGTATCCCATCTTCCAGTTACAGTCTCTTGGAATATGATGCCATATCTACCATAGTACTTGGTGTCACATTACAAGACCACACACTTAATGCTGACCACCTTGAGAAGTTTCATACCCACAACTGTAACACCTACACTGAAACAATGCATTGTTACATCAGAATTTCCAGTCCCATGGTAGTGAATTCAACCTATAGTAATACACTAGGTAATTTCACATTGTAGGTGTGTCAAATGACTTTTGCAATACTGTCTGTTGTAGCACTGTGGTCACAAGCTGGATTTTACTGCACCTCTTTATCTTTTTTGTAACATTTCAAGCTTACGCAGCAGCAGTATTCTTATGATACGTATGTATGTTTGGCTTGCAGAGTTACAGGGCTGAGATGAGGTCTGTGGTGCCAGTTTGTAAGCACAGCACTACAGCAGAATGTGTTGGTAAAGTCATGAGTTTAATATACATTTTGGAATAAGCTGCTGAATTTAATACTGCCATGATGCTGGTCCTTCTAATGGAGCAATGTACTGTCATCATTGTGGGTGCTGGTATGATGCAGGTACAGACAGCAGAGACTTTACGGAAGGAATGGGTGACATTTCACTAGTAGACAATTTATTAAGGGGTTCAAAATTTATGTTACTTGAGCAAGCATTGTGGTGTGGTGGTTAGGGAACTAGACTGTCAGCTTAATGATGGGAAGTCTGAGGCTGAAAAAAGGCTTATCGAAACGTAATTTTTTGCTAAACATCCCTGGCCTGACTATCCATTAGGAAGTACCAGAATTATTCCCTCAGTAAGAACTTAGTGGACTGCCAACATTACGATCAGCAAGGAGTTTGTGTCCAGCGGCAAGGGCTTGGAGCACAGGAAATTTTGTGTTGAACTTCTTCAGTGTCACAGTTTATCAGGAAGTTCCAAAGTAAATACTTCAAAAAGAATTTTGTGGTCCAGTGCAGTGTCATAGCTAGGTTCTTCGGCGGCTGGGGCCAGTTATCACAGAACTATTAAACTTTCAAAAAATGACATTTATTGAATTTCCTTACTTGACTCTAGTAAAAGTTTTGATTTAAAATCATCTTTGCGCCCAATTTGCTGCCCCTTCAACTGTGCTGCCTGAGGCGGTCACACCGCTTGCCACCTTTCCCTCCCCCCCTTACAGCTACAGTTGGTTCCTTGGGTAAGACACCTACCTGGCAGTCCAAGGTTCAGAAGGTTTTATCATCAAGGTTTCAGGTTAGTTGGATATCAGGATGGAGATGTAGAAACTATTTCCAGAGTTTTGGCAGAGAAGTTAGAAGCAAACAACAGTGTAGTATAAAATGACAGTGTGCCTGCAACTTTCAAAAATTTGTACTAACATAGCAGGAATTTTGGGTCAAGAAAATTTTTACTTACAGGCCCATAATATTTAGTGCCAAAAATTTGCAACTGGTGGAGCTGTTAACCAGAAAATGTGCAGTAGCGTAGCAAGAGCCCCGGGGATTTTTACTAGCCAACCGCAAATTTTTATGTACATGCATATATTCCATTGATCTATCAGTCCACCATCAATGGATGGTTACATTGAGCATGGTATTAGGCTGTTAGGAAAGCTGAAGAGGTGTAAGGATACACACCTTCAGCAGTGCTCATTGCTATCACAGACTGCCACTGGATGGCAGGCTGTCACTATAGACTGCACATTCCAAGTACTGTAGCATGCACTAGATTGCAACATCCCTCATATTAGGCAATACTGGTACCAAAAGTCGCCCGGAGTGGTGCAGTCCATCGGACAACAAAATGTTCATTTATTAAAATTTTATTTTCTACACACAACAAATTTTAAATTAGGGCAAACAGAGATTCAGTATATATTTGTCACTTTGAAAGCTCATGATTTCTGCAAGGGGCAGCCACTGTGATTAGTTGACCAAGACACCAAGAAACTGCTTCCCTTACCTGGACAAACGCAGCTATGAGATAGGACGAGACAAAGAGCTTTGTAGGAGATGCAGTTCCGTCTTTGAAATATTTGATAGTGTACACAAATACGATATGACCTGGTATAACCATTAACATCAGCACCCGAGCAGTCACTGCATAATGTTCTGCAACAAATCAGAATAAAACTTAGATACAGTTTCTCTAAATTATTTGTCAAAAAAGAGTGACTATTTGTCTGTTTTGTAACCAACATGACTTAAATTCGGTTTTTTATTTTTTTTTAAGGATTTCGTTTGAATTTTACTCAGCTCAGAAATTTGGGTTTGGACCTCCTTATTTTCCAAATTCTTTTGGCTGACTGTTGCTCTGTATTACTTACGTTTTGAAAGGAAGGCATCCAGTGGACTTATACAGATATGTGCAGCAGGAGGCAATGTCCCCAACTCATTATCTTTGTGTAGTTCAGTGGAGAGACGACTGGCTTGCACGGAGACTAGATTTCCACCCACACCATTGATGACGGGTTGATACACAGCAATATCCTTATACTTAGCCATCAGGATGTCCAAGATCAGGCCAGCTAACCTGCAGCAAGGATGGAGCTCAAGCTTTAGCTGAACCAACCCCGAGCATTGAGTCACCATCTTGTATTCCCAAGTTACCTAGAAAGTGAAGAGGTATTTTTTAACAGATATTCTTTACAATTCACTGAACTTGAAATATATGGCATTGGGATGGTAACTTCATGGGTAGCACAACCACTAAAGATTCTTATGACGAGAATAATGCTTAATACATGTCACTGCACTGGTATCTACCACTTACACTATGGAAGAGTAAGACCTTGAAAATTGCATGTGTTGTATTCTTAAAGATCTCCATGAATGCTAGATTCATGATGCTAGCATAAGTATTTGAGAAAGAAATAAGGATAGATTCCTGCACTGTAAGGTCTCTCCAACAAATGTCAGTTGAATGGCTAGCAGCCCACCATAACACATGAGAGGTTCAGGTTAATTCTCAATCTGGAATCATACTTTATTTATGACGTTTTCTCAATGTTTCTGTCTGTCCAGGCAGATGCTGGGAAGTTCTTTAACAGAGACCACAGTTAATTCCTTCTAGACACTTACCAGCTTATCACACACACTAATGATCTGTTTTAACATTTCAGTTGCAAGAAAGGTGGTTTTAATGGAAGAAATAAAAATGACTTGTAACATAAAATGGTTTTATAGTAATAAAGCATAATACAATGTAAAGGCACACTTATTGTTCTGTAGTAAAAAAAAAAATGAAACAAGGATTGTGTCTATTAAAAGTAAATTACTAATTGTTTTCATGTTTGGTGATTACTGATGATCATGAAGTCTATAATCATGCAGTATACAAAAAAAATTTTAACAAGTAATAATTTGTGTGAACACAACTGAGAAGTGTGGACAAAATTCAGTTCTAAACGTTGTGTCATTGAAAAACTCTGGGGTCGTTGGACCTTGAGAATATTATATCACTGGATAAATGTAAAGCAATAATAAGCATAAGGATTTACACAATACCACAAATATTTATTTACATACATATTTAAAAGGCTTGATACTGGCAGCCTCTGTTAAGAATTAAATTTGAAGCTCATCATACCAAGCCACTATTTTGTTGCTGTGCTTGGGGTTGTGCTTAAATTTACTTTAAGGTGGGTCAAAAACGTCTTTTGCCCTCAATTCATGTTTTATAATTTTATAATGTCAGCCATGTGTTAATGTTACTTATGTATCTCTGAAAAAAATTTACAAAACCAGAATGAAATTAAATGCTATTAGTGGGAAAAAAATTAACTTTGTGGTTAAAATTTGAAAAATTAGGAATTCAAGTCTGAAAGTAAAGTTGGAAATATAATGTTAACATTACTCATCAATTGACATTATCCCTTTAATGCTGCAACAGCAATGTTTATTTCCCTGTCACACACAAAAATTGACTATCCTATGTGTGATAGTTGTAGAGAAAAATGTTTTATGTTGCATCATGACATTCTATGCCATTGTACTTGTCAAATTGGAACATGACTTTCGAATATTCGTAATAAAACCATCTTAACATAAAAAAATCACACAAACTTTATCAGTAAATTTTAAAATTGCATTCTTTCCTAGTCATTCATATTCAGACTAGTTTTAGGTGCTAGTTCTAGGATGATTGTGGGATGTGACATTCAAAATGTAATAACAGTAGGTCCATGGGAACAGCACCAGGCCAAAAGGTTTCTCTTACATGAAATGTTGGGTTAAAATTTAAGTTTAGTAGAACAAGTGGTGTGCCTCTTTCGAAATACAATAAAGCATGCCAAGCAGGAAAATGTTTACTGATAAGGACTAATAGGTAACAAAAAGTTATTCATAATGGGACTGCTTCAAGTTGAACCTTATTACAATTGACTTGCTCTACACATCTTTCACAGCATGTTCAAAGGGTTTTAAATTTTAAAAAAATCAAGGAATGAAAGTGTCAAACCCAAAAAGAAATATGTCAAATGACGAATACTTCAATTTGTGCCTTCATTGAAAGACCTCTGTTTGGCAAATATCAAGTTTGTGATTATGTATGTGCATTATGTTGTTCTGACTGGTAACAGTTTTCATACATGTAAAACCTGTCTTCAAAACTGTGTCACCTCAACAGTGAAGATGTAAATGAACTGACTGAAGGAAGAGAGGAGGAAAGAAGGTAAAGATATTAAAGGAATGGCAGAAAAGAGATGAGGGATGGAGATGTGAAAGAAATGATTTCCCGTTGAATTTCAGTGGACATTTTATTTATTAAGACAATAACAAACTGACTTCATTCAAGAATGGTATTGCAGTGCCATATGAAAAATAAATATAAAATTTTGTATATAGCAGTAATGTGATTATTAATAATAAAATGAACATGAAATGATATGTTAGACCAACTTGATGCAACAATTATGATTTATTGATAAACCAATGATTCAACATGTTTCGGGCACCATTGTGCCCATCTTCA
>Ga0123353_10014235_pt1 | contig 11455 bp, 15 predicted proteins | sample TergutLab28metaG_3_FD_92763 | JGI IMG/M metagenome (GOLD analysis project Ga0123353, IMG submission 92763) | Labiotermes labralis P3 segment gut microbial communities from Petit-Saut dam, French Guiana - Lab288 P3 | ecosystem: Host-associated > Arthropoda: Insects > Digestive system > Gut ... | reverse complement strand
CTGATATTGAAGGGTCAGATGGTCGATAACCTTATCTTGGGTTCGGAGAGCGTTTTCGAGTTTTTTGTGTTGAACCTCGGTTTGAGCTCCCGCTCGGGTTATATTGTTGAGAACAGCGTCCATATTTGATTCCATCCGCAACGCAGCTCGAATATCCATATGAAACGCTCTCCTTTAATGTAATAGGGAGCAGGGAATTAACCCCCGACTTCCCTCACGAATTTTTAATTTTTGCAAGTTCACGCTTTTCGGCTTCGACTTTATTCTGTATAGCAGCGACGACGAACGCTTTTTGTTTACGACTCATTTCCTCCCAATCCTTCGGACGGTAGTTCATATTCAAAATAGCGTATTGGAGACAACTCGCCTCGCCGTCGCTGCTTATTAGTTTTTTGCGTCCTCGACCTCTTCGTCCATAGTTGCGTCAAATCCCGATATTTCGTTTATTACCTTGTAAATATCAAGGACTTCGCCAGGGGTCAATTTCGCAGCTATAAAATCCTCTGCCGTTTGCCAACCGCCGTCTTTCAAGAATTTTGTGTCTCGAATATTCGGCTCGACTACGTGAGCTGCTACGATGACGGTTTTGAGTTTGTTGAAGTCGACGGTCGAGTTGAGAACGGCTTTCGCTCCCGTTCCTACCCGCTTTGTGCATCTTTTCTGGTACTCCGAAAATTGGTCATCAGTCATCGCGCTAACCGTAAACGGAACGTCGAGCCGTTTCAGGAGGTACGAGCCTCTGATGTCTGACACATTCGGGGCTTCCAAAAACTTTGAAAGTAATGAGTTCATGAGTTTTTCCTCTCGTCAGGTATTTATACCCGTATTTTGTTTTATTTGTTTTATGTTCCGTAACTCCCCCGCGCTTTTACGCTACGGGGGAGTATTTCGGAATAATTAAAACCTATCGTTGAAGCTCGCGGTCGGGTCTATCGAATATTCCGAGAACGTGAAATTCACGGTAATTTCGAGATAGTCGGCGTCAACGTCGAATTTTGCAACGTCGACCTCGTCGATATTGCATTGACCCAGATGGCATTGATACGCGCCCCTATTCGAGGACGGGTCGTCGTTCCGAACGTGGATGTCGAAAAACACGTCCTTCCCTTCGTTCGTATACATCGCCATCAGACGCATCCACAAGGACGTTACCATGTAGAACGTCATCGACCCAGTACCTTCCCAACCAGTCGTTTTCGACTGGGTTCCTCTCCGTCCCATTGTACGGAGTTTTGCCTTGGTTTTTGTCACTTTTCCAGTGATATTTTTTACTTCGGCGGCAACAACCGGGCCATCCGTAATTCCCGGGATATTTACGGTTACAATCCCCTCTTTACCGCTCACGGTGTCCTGACCTAACAGGAAGTCGCCTGTCGTAATATCGGCCATTTGTTATTAACCCCCTTTAAGTTATGATGTTAATCGTAACGTACAGCTTCTCCATGGAATCCAGGGGCTGTATGTTAAGAGTTAACAAGACGCTGTCGAGTTCGATACCCGGAGCGATAATCGCGTCCTCGTTCTCGTTGAAGTTCTGGATAGCCAACCCGTTCAGGCTTTTCAGATAGCTAACAACGTCGGCGAGGAATATCGCGCGTCCGTTACTATCGTTATTAACCCGACCGAGGTAGCCATTTTCCCACTTCGCCGTGAGCGTTGCTGCAATTTCGTCGAGAGTACGAATTATTCGGTTTTTGCGGAAGTTACGGTTTTTCTCAACCGTAAACGTGTGGAGCGAGTTTATATCCTGCACGACCTTGACGCTTCCATCCTGGTTCGTTCCGAATACAATATATCCCTCCTCCAACTTCTTTTCGAGGTCGCTCCGGGAGAGGGGAAGGGTTGCGTTTGTCGCTCCCCGGATAACTCGGCCCGTATTGGATTGGGTTATCGGAGCGCCCGCCGAAAGTCCGCAAATTATCGAAGTCGCTTCCTCGTTTGTGAAGAGAGTTCCGTCGATTGTCGCGGAGTTATAGTTGGTTATAACGCCCTCGTAGTCGGCTACGGTATAGTCGGAGATACAAACCTGTACGGGTTTACCCTCCTCCTCTCTCATAGCCTCGGCGAAGTCCGCCATGTCCTTCTTGATGGCGGTGTTCGAGGTCGGTATCGCTGCAACCGTCCACGAGGTATGCTGAAGAAGGTTTTTGTACGCAGTGTACGCGGTTGCTTCAACCGTCGTTCCGTTCGTACCGCTCGTGAGGCTCGTTCCCGCGTCGATTGTGAGGCTTCCCGTTCCCGAGAATATGACGTACGGATTGCTTTCCAGCTCTCCGATATTCGCGACGGTCTGAGTGTCGACCCTCTCTCCGTTGAGATAGGTTTCGACCGCGCGAAGGCTTCCGACCGCCGATATAACGATTTGGATAGCGTTTCCGAGAACGCCCGAATGACGGGCAGTTATCGTCAGCGTCCCTATCGTCGCCGTCGCTTTTACGCCTCCCGAGTTCAGGCGAAATACCTTGCAAAGGTAACATTCGCCGAGTATCGGTCGGAGTAATTTCGCTTTACCCGTATCTACCGCGCTGAAACCGATGAGCGGCAAGCTCGCCCCGCTCAAAAAATCAGCAGCGAACACTTCAATTAGCTCGCCTTCCGCTCCCCAATCGAGTGCAAGAGGAATAGTGGCTATGCCCCGTATTCCTGCGGCGAGAGGTATCGCAGCGACGGTACGCTTATTGATATAAATGTCGGGTATGACTTTATTTTGTATAGTCCAAGTGCCGCCCATTTAAGTTCCTCCTATTGGTTATTATTTTATCGTTCTTCAACGATAGTATTAAGGTCAAATTCGATTTGTTTGATTTGTTCGACCAGCTTTTTCGTTACCCGAATTTCGACGTTGCAGAAGTATTGTAATACTCCGTCGACCTTCTCGGTTCGGGGCGAACGGACGGGAATTTGTAAGCCGCCCAGATTTATCGTTTGCAGACGGGACGTCATATCTATCGCCATCCCGTCAAGGCGCGTTTGTAGATTTGGTTCGGTTGCTATATCGGCTACGGCTCGAAAACGGATATTTACGAGGTATCTCAACCACCACGTATTTTGCCCCTCTTTTCGTTGGGTCAGCGTCAGCTGATTTATAAAAAATTGAGGAAACTGGATATTTTGAGTTACCTGTTCGCGATATATGGTTATCCCGGGAAAACTTTTGAATAACTCGACCGTAAGAGCGGACTTTACGCTCTCGCCGATAATAGGCACGTTCGTTATATTCATATTATCCTCCTCCAAGACGTTCGCGCACCATAAAGTCCGCAAACTCGCTTCTGAATTCAGACGGTAGGTCGCTTTCGACTTCCTCCATACTTATAGCAAGCATATGATAGCCTTCGACCCAACCTCCCCCTCCGCGAGTAGCGTGACCAAACTCGACGTGAGAGGCGTAATTCATCCCGTTCCAGATAACGACTTCCGTCGTTCCGTATTCCGTTTTTGCGACTTGTTCGGGATTTAGGTCTTGGTATTCAACTTCTGACCCGTCCCAAGCCCCGCCCTGTTTACCTCTATTTGACCCGAGGAATTCAGCCCGTTGTACTTCGCCTATCCCCCACGCTGCCCGAAGGCTTCCCCCGATATATCCCGGTTGACCGGTACTTTCGGGAGTTCCGACGGGAGTTTTCGGCTTCGCTTTCGCGACAATCCGCTCGGCGGTACGTACGGCGAACGCCCGAACAAATTTATCGGGTGCGCCTTTCGATACAGCTTCGCTCATCGTTGCGATATACTTCGATAACTCGGAAAAGTCAAATTCAATAGCCATTTTCTACCTCCTTTAACTCTCGTCATACCAAAGCGTTTCGTACGCGTCAGCTTCAGCGGGGGTCGGTACATACGGCGTTATTTCAAACCCAAAGCCTCCTATCGTCGCCGTTGGTATCGTCGCGATAGTAAACCACTCGTCCGTCGAAAACATCTTCAATTTCGTCCCTACGTCGAATAGAATTATACCCATTTCGGGATGAACCAATCTATCGACGGCGGTAACGACACGACCGTTTTCGTATTCTACGAGGGGAACGCGTCGGAAAAGGTGCAAACCAACTCCGAGGCTACCGTTATTTCGTGTAAATACTCCGTTGACGAGTATTCGGAAAAAGAGAGGAGTTTGAAACTCTGCGTATTTGAATAGGACTTCGTGTCCTTCGGGTAAGGGGTTCGTTATAGTTACGTCGCCCGCTGGAACGGAAACCCTGTCCAACGTAGCTTGGTATAACGTATAGTTGATTATTTTCGGCGGGGTAACGGTAAAGGGAACGCCCTGTTGTACTCGGAGTTCCGCGTTCGCCCGTATGTTCTCGCCGATGTCGTCGACGTATTCGACGCGGATGACGCTTTCCTGTAAGGGAGGGGGTGGGATAGGTTCGTCTGGGCTTGCTCCTGCATTCATCTGCATAGTAACCGATTGTCGGCTCTGGCTGACCGCTGGAAACCCGCACACCCCTTTATAAACTATCATCAACTCGTTATTTGTAGTCGCCCGCTTTACGTGGAGATAATCCGCGTTTTGGATATCAACCCAAACAGGCATATGAACGCGAAGGCTCGTGATAATCGGCATAAGGTCGACGGTCGTCGGATTTGGATTATCTGCCGAGATAAACGCTGCGTGACACGGGATATTTGAGTAAATTAAAACCCTACCCGCTACGCCTCCCATATCCCGGTATATATCGAGAAAATCCGTATCCATGACGTCCCCAACTATATCGCCAATTTGACCGAAGTTAAAACCCGCCATAAGTCACCTCACGAGCGGTACGGTAGACGGTATTGGTATAATTCGTTTTTACGATTTATCCTATCCTCCGCCGCCGTTTGAATTTCGGTTGCGAGAGTTTTTTGAAACCCTACCGTTCGCCCGTCCTCGCTGATACTGGCTACCGTCCCGCCCGTTGAAGTCGCGAGAGTTTTCGCGGTTTGTTCCCAGTATAGGTCAGCGACCATTTGTATGAGCGTAAAACGTAACTCCTGGGGAAGGGACTTTCGATTTGTAACCGTCAGTATCTGTTGAGTTACGATGTCGATATAGAGCGTTAATAGAGTATCGTTATCCGACCCCGTTATTTTCAATATCGTTTTCACTCCGTCAAGTATATCCATAGGTTACTCCTCTCCAAGTCCCTTTCCTATTCGGTAGGTATCTCGTTTTTCGGTTGTTTTATTTTGCCCGCCAATTTTTCGGCTTCGGTCGGCTCGTCTACGGGAATAACGCCCGTGCTTTCGTCAACCTCGACCAATTTATTTGGTGTAGGAGCGACGTTCTTTTTTGGGGCGGGGATAACTTGGGGGACTTCATTCGTTTTATCCTCCGCCAGCCGTTTCGCTTCCTGTATCGCTTTTATTCGATTATAGCCCGAGAGTGCCATAGTGCTATACCAAGTGGGTAATTTTTACGATACCGATTTGCTTTTTCTCGTAAACCCGTACCCAGTTGGTTCCCGTCGCAAACTCGGCGTTTGTCGGGGTTGGGCCAACGATAGTTGCGGCTCCTGCCCACTTTACGCCCATAGGATGCAGGACGAAAGCCCTACGATGGAATAGGCGGTCGGTAGACATATCGGCCCGGCGGTCGGTTTCGACGGGGGTCAAGCTGGTCGGTACGCCTTCGCCTCTCGCGATAACGCCGGGGGCGAACAGGTACGAGGTATACACAGCAGTCGCGCCGGTTCCCGTTACGGGAAGACCGTCGTCGACTATAACGCGATAGCCGAGGAAAGTCGGGAACGTAACCGCCTCGCGCGGGCCAATATTGGCTGCGGTATTCGGGACGTACTCGATGAGTTTGAGCTTCTGGAGCTTGGTATACGCCATGGAATGCATAGCGACAGCCGTCAGCTGGTTAGCCGCGTCTCCGAGACACTGCTTTCCGTCGAGGATAACTCCGCTGTCGATTGTCGCAGCCGAGCCGTCGTAGACGAGGTCAGCCATCGAGGTCGACGCGAATACGCCGTTGAGGATTTGGATGAGGGTTTTCTGCTCGTCGCGGTTCCACCAATTCGCTACGAGGTCGGCGATAGCCATCTGCGGGTCATCTCCCGCGAGGGCTCCGGCAAGCTCATGGCTCGACCAACCTTTCGCCCTTATCATAAGGGCAGCGATGTCAGCTGCGGCGGTAATTTTCGACGTCTCTATCGGGTCAACGTCGTTCAACACCTGGGAGCTTCCCGTAAGGTCGTTCCAGAAGGGCATATTGATGGTTACGCCACCGCCCGTTACCAGCTCGTCGAGCTTCGGGTTACGCGTGATAATCCCCGACTGAACGAGAGCAGAAAGCTCGGCGGTACGATTAATGACGTAAGGCGCGAATATTTCGGGCACGATTATGTCCGCAATTCTTGTAGATACAGAGGCCATTTTCTATCTCCTTTAAGATGAAATTTTTAGAAGGTAATGTTTTTCCAACCCGCTTCCTTCGCGAGCCTCCTCGCTTTTTCGGGGTCGGTTCTGACCAGCCTTCCCTGCTCGGTGAGGTTTACCGTTTCCTTTTTGAACGGGTTTACCTCGACGGCGAGGGGTTTATCGGGCTGAACGATTTGTGTGCCTTTCGGCATGTTAGCGGGAGGAGTAGCCGTGGCGGTTCCCGTAGTAGCGGGCGCGGGAGTTATCATTCCGACAACTTCCTTTATAACGTCCTCTATCGGGGTTCCTTCCTCGCGAAGTCCTCTCGCCATTTTAACGACTTTCGTAACGTCAGCAGACGACTTTCCAGACATAACGGTCAATGCCGCGATTGTAAAGTCTTTTTCGTCAATTTCGGCAGACAGTTTCGCGTTATCTCTTTGGAGAGTTACGACCAGCTCGCTCTGTATCTGTTCTGCAGAGAGGCTCGCCTCGTAGGCAGCTTTGATAGTAGCGAGTTTAGTTTTATCTGTGATTCCCAAGGATTTTAACAGCTCTTTTTCTGCGTCCTTGATAGCTGCGGATTTTATACCCGCCGCATGACCGTCAAAATCCTCCTGAGTAGCGTAGATTTTGAACGGCGTAGTTCCCCCCGTAGTAGCGGACGGAGTAGCCGAAGGCGCGGAGGTTCCCGGAGTAACCGTTCCGGTATCGGGTACCTGAGTTTGCTCAGTCATATTGAATACCTCTTTTGTAGGCGTATAGCCTTATTATATTAACAAAAAGAGCCCTCAAAAATTTAGCGTCGGAGTTCTCCGAGCTACGTTTTCGACGGCTCTTTATGTTCTGGATTTACTTCCCTCTCGGGAGTATTCGCGGACATTTTTGGCTCAATGTCTATTATAAACACGCTTTTACAATTTTTACATTTGAAATCGAGATTTCGTACAAGCGTATCTGGTTTTATAGGGAATAGTTTCTGTCTGCAAAATTTACAGACATACCAGCCTTCTTTGGACATAATTCCTCCTATGCTCTATCATAATATATTTTTTCCCAAAAGTCAATACCCTTTTCAAAAATTTTTATAAAATTTTTATAAAAATCGTATAAAATCTATCTGGGGTCGTTTACGGGATTTTTTCGGTACATTAACTCGCCTTTTTGAGTTTCGGTCAACCCTTTTACCCATTCAGCGTACGAGATATTCGCGGGAACGCGGTAATTTTTCCCCGTTACGGGGTCTCGAGCAAGTCGGAACGAGTTTTGCTCGATTTTTTCCTTGTCCTTCTCAGGAAAGTAGGCTATTGTCGTTGAACGACAATTTGGGTGCATAGGCGGGAAGTTTAACCCTTCGACAGCGTTCGATACGTCGAAAATCTGACCGTCGAGGTCTTGACACGTCGTTGACGTTCTTTTATCGAGCGTCGCGACGTATCTATATTGTTTAACGACCCCGAATTGTTCGTACGCGGAAAGGTTCGCCGAGTTCGTAATATGCGCAAACTCCGTTCGGGCGAGCCGTACCGCATTTGAAAATCGGGTATTTAATTCGGTCGAGAGGGTTCGGGCTATCGCGTTCGGATTTACTCCCTGAGCTACCCCGCGCATAAAGGTTGTGTTGAGGCTTTCGAGTAAATTACTTTTGTTCGTCCAAATTCGGTCAGAGTAATTCGCCCCGAGCCACTTTTCGCGGATAGCTGTCGTTATGAGCCTCTCGTTCGGAGCGGTAAACGCCGAGGCTACCCCGAGACGGGATTGTCCGTTAAAAACTGAACGGAGATAACTATCTCTCCAAACCTCGCTCAACCCTTCTCCAAATTTACCGTTTACCTCTCGAAACATACGTTCGACCTGGTTTCTCATTTGGAGTTGGACGTCATCAAGCCTCGACATATAAGCTCTCGCCGAGAGGGAACGCAAATATGCGTGATACTCGGGGGAGTAACCCCCTACCCTCTCGACCTCGCTATAATACCGGGCTATATCCGACTGAACGCTCGCGAATTGAGAGGGGTCGAGGCGTTTCCGTATCTCGGAGAGGTCAACTCCCGTTTCAAGAGAGTAACGCGCGTAAAAAGCCTCAATTTCCTTCGATATTTCGCGGGAGGCATCGTTAAAAAGCCTCTCAATGTCGCGTAACGTCTCCATAGCCGACTTTTCGCCCAATTCTATAAGGGCGTCAGCACGACCCCCCCAATATTCCTCGTTCGTCAGTCGGTTCGGCATAATTACTTCTTACCCTTCGCAATTTTTACGGCGTTCGCCGTCGCTGTCGCTTCTTTTTGAAGAAAATTCGCAGCTCGGGTCATTCGAGCCTTATCCCCTTGTAATTCAGCGAGCCGTCGAAGGGTCGAAGCGTCGCTTTCAGTTTGCCATTGCAGTTCGCGCTTTTTACGCTCGGCTTCGTAACGCTTGTCTTCAGCAGTCATCTTCGGTGTCGGCATCCCAAATACTCCTTTTTCCAGTTATAAATTCCCCCGTAGACGGGTTAATTCCAGTAAAGCGGTGACAAGAGACTTTCGTCCATAGGATTTTATCCGCAAATTTACACGCTCCGCACATTTTATCGGTTTCATTACAAACGTCGCAATATTGGCAAAGACAGTATTTATTCACGAACGGACAAAGCTCATTCCCCGTCGTTTCCTTCTCCATTTTCGTTTCCCCCTCGATTATTTTCGGTATTTATACCGTTTTGAGGGTTTTGCGAGTTCCCGAAACTGAATAAGGCGTTGGCTTCCTCCTCGCGGAGTTTCTTTTCTTTTTCGCGTTGAGTAGCCCGGCGAGCTTCCTCGATTTCATGACTCTCGATAGCGGGATTATACGCATCAATCGTTTCCTGGGAAACGCCGAGGGCTACAAGCTTTGTAGCGTTTTCGAGAATATCCTTCTCGTTTATAAGCATATCGCGGTCCAGCGTTACAATAACGCGATACTCCGACCACTGCTCAACCGTTCCTACGCTCTTGAATTCCAGCCAGCGGTCAAAGAAGTATTTCAAATTGTCTATAAATACCTCAAACTCGACTTCCAGTCCGTCGGTGTATATATCCAAATCCTGGTACATGGATTTAAGAGCTACGCCCGACGGGTTCGAGCCGACCTTCAAATCCTGAGTATCGACCGTCGAGGAAAATTCGCGTATGTCTTTCCGAAGGCTTTCGAGCTTCGATTGAGCCGAGGTTATATCGGTTCCGACTTTGAGATAGTCCGCGCCTCCTTCCTCGCCTACCGCCATCATGCGGGAGGAACGGAGTAACTGCGCGGCTCGGGTCAGACTTCCTATACTCGGGTCGTAATTTTTCAGGATAATAATCGGGTCGATATCATCCATCAGCGCGTCAGCCGTCTTACTTGTTATCTCGTCATAAGCGTCGACGGGTTCCCGAATAAGATTTAGGAGGGGAAGTTCGTCCTCGTTCGCCTTGAACGCAATAAATGGGACTTTACCCCACGAGAGAGCCTCTATACTTGTCGACCCATCCTCTCCCGTCCGCTCAATAGTCATATGACCTCGGCCTATCTCCTCGACCTCGGGTTGTTCGCCTGTTTCGAGTTCCGGGTTATATTCGGTATCGGGAACAAGTTCGCCATCCTCGTCGATATAACGCTCAACCGTAGTTGCGTCCCAATATTCAACTTTCGTAACCGTTTCAGCCGACCCCGACGAAAAATCCTGAATTTGGAAGTCGCGAATTATAGCGTCGAGGGAAAGATGAGCCCGGTCTGCCCATTGAGGATAAAGCGAGGGCGGGGTAACGTCGATAATCTGAAGCATACCCGCCTCGTCTATCCAGACGTAAACCCATCCGATACCTGATGTAACGGCGTTTTTACCAAGCCTTTTCAAGGTTTTCCTGACGTAGGTTGTTATCCAGTTTTGCCATTCTTTGAGATAAGTTTCGGCGAGTTTATCCTTTTCCTGCTCCTTTGCAGTCATATGGATATTCTCGACGGCTATCGAAAACGGCTTCCCGAAGGCGTAATTGATTTTCTGATTTACTGAATTACGGAGGAACGCCGACGGGATTTTGATATTCGAGAGGGTAGTATTTACCTTCTCGGTTCCGTACTCGTCCGTATATTTACGCTTTTTACCGAATATCTTGGTATTCCTGACCTGGTAATATTCTTCGCTCGCTACCATATCCCGAATAGGTTGACTATCACGCCACTCGTTTAGTATGAGTTGCGTAATTTCCATATTCGATATACCGCGAGGAATTTCCATCAATACCGCGTTCGGGGCGGTATCTCCGACCCCCTTCAGGAAGTTCTGTTTCATTTATTTTATCTCCTCTGAGTAGTTTTAGTTATTTACGCGAAAGCCATAGTTATTCGCCCGAGCTTTTCGGAGCCGTAACGTAGAGCGTCCATTATATGGTCAAAATCCTTGATAGGACGGTTTAGAGTATTACCCGATGGGTCTTTGTCCCAGATATAATTATTCAGCTCTACGATAGTATTAAAACAACGCGGGTGAACTATAATTTTATAATCCTGGAGCTTTTGAATCCCACCGAGTACCGACCCCTGACCCTTTTTCGCCTCCCGAATACCGTGAACGCCGAGCCGTCGTAACTCCGCAATCGTCCGGGGGTCTTCACTATCCGCTATTATCTCCGAACGGTCGAAACCTTTTGACACGATTGCCGAGGCTATATCGGAGTTAGACATCGTTCTCTCGTAAAACTCGTCATAGACGTATAGCTTGAATTCGCCAGGTTTATTTAACGCTGCAACAAACGCGGTCGGCGCGGTATAACCGAAGTCAATCCCATTTACCTGACGATAGGCTGCGTTTTTCTTGAGGTTTTCGAGAGAGGGGTGTCGAGCCTCGTCCCACATTTCCCAGTTGGTATATACAAGCCCTTCAGCGATACCCCAATCCCCAAGTCCCTCAATCGAATATCGGCGGGGATTTTGCGCCTTCATCATCTCGAAAACTGCAATATCATCAGCGTCCAAAAACTCGTTTACGAGGTAATTTGTTCGGAAGGTAGCTATGTTATACGGGTCAATCGGTTTTCCTTCCTTCGAGAGTAGGTCAAAAAACCTACGCTTTAACCAGTGTTTACTCGACCAAGGATTGAAGGTCAACGTAATT
>Ga0123353_10014234_pt1 | contig 11455 bp, 8 predicted proteins | sample TergutLab28metaG_3_FD_92763 | JGI IMG/M metagenome (GOLD analysis project Ga0123353, IMG submission 92763) | Labiotermes labralis P3 segment gut microbial communities from Petit-Saut dam, French Guiana - Lab288 P3 | ecosystem: Host-associated > Arthropoda: Insects > Digestive system > Gut ... | reverse complement strand
TCAAACACTTTCGGGAAAAGTGCTTTCTGCGCTGGTGTCAGAATGTCGGCAATTTTCTGTTCGCTTTGTTCGTAAATTTCCGCCCATTTTTCTTCGTCGGTTGTTTTGGCAATTTCTTGGGCACGCAGTGCCATTAGCCGATTAACTTCGGCGCGCTGTTGGTCATTCAATCCTACTCTTGCCGCGACAGCCGGATGTAGAAGTTTGTCATAACTTCTTTTGAATTCGTACACTCTTTTGGGCGGCGATTCGGCTGGCGTTTCGGGAGCCGCCGACTGTGTCGGCGTTTCAGAAGCCGGAGCAGGCGGCGATTCTACCGCCGGCGGAGGTGCGGGTTCGGGAACCGGTGCGGGAGCCGGTGCTTCTTGAGCAAGTGCGGATACAACGGCAAACAAAACCGCTGTTCCGAAGAACAATGCGGCAACGGCGAAAGATTTTTTGGTCATCGTGAACATTGGAACATCCTTTTCATCGCTCTTCCGCCGTCAACCCTCAATGGTAAAACGGCGGAAATAGGGAATATATTCTGTCATCGGTTATCGTAAAACGTCGCCGTTAGAATTTACCAGATTTCGTTATCTTTTGAAAGGGTTGTATTTTATTAACTGCTTTTGACGATTATAATGATTTTTAGGGTACCGCTGTGTGAAGTAAGCAGTATTGAAGTAAAATGTGAACAACTTAAAATCATCGCATATTTGTCAACCGTTAACCGGAGAAAATTATGAAACATTCGTTTGTACTTTCGCTGTTGTTTTTCGTCTTTGCCGCAGTACCGCTGTCGGCTCAAACTGCTCCGCAGCAATTAGAACGTCTTAAATACAATAATCCGGGATTGGTCGTCGACCTCGGTGTCGGACTCTGGGCGTGGCCCATTCCGATGGATGTCAACGGCGACGGCTTCACCGACTTGGTTGTCGTCTGCGAAGACAAACCATACAACGGCACCTACGTTTTTGAACATCCCGGCACGAAAGATAAAATGCCCGTCTTCAAAAAAGCAAGACGTATCAGCAAAGGAATCATCAACGTCCAAATCAGTTATGTTGACGGCAAGCCCCGTGTGCTTTCACCGGCAAAAGAATATCCCGACTTTGTAAACAGCGGCGTGGACAATCCCGTTGACTTGCCGCTTCCGCCGAATCCGCATCCGAACAAACTGCGGGGAAATATGTGGAAGTATGTTGATTATGACGGCGACGGAAAAACCGACATTCTGATTGGAGTTGACGACTGGACCGACTACGGCTGGGATAACACCTTTGACGAGGAAGGCAACTGGACCCGCGGTCCGCTGCGCGGATTGCTTTATGTTGCGAAAAACATTGGAACAAATGAGCAGCCCAAGTATGACACGCCGTTTCTTTTGAATGATGTTGACGGCAATAATCTCGAAACCTTCGGTTGGCCCTGTCCGAACATGGTCGATTGGGACGGCGACGGCGACTTGGACATCATTTGCGGCGAATTTCGGGACTGTTTCACGTACTTTCAAAACATAGGAACCCGAACAGAACCGAAATGGGCGAAAGGCGTTCAGATAAAACATGAAGACGGTCGACCGCTGGTCATGGACTTGCAAATGGTAACGCCGGTTGCCTTTGATTGGACGGGCAACGGCTTTTACGATTTAATCTGCGGAGACGAAGACGGGCGGATTGCTCTCATTGAAAACACCGGAAAATTCAAAGACGGCGTGCCTGTGTTTCTCGAACCGAAGTACTTTCAACAGGAAGCCGACGAAGTGAAATGCGGCGCGCTTGCAACGCCCTGCTGTGTTGATTGGAACGGTGACGGTGCCTGGGACATCATCAGCGGCAACACTGCCGGATACATCGTGTTCTATGAAAACTTGAGCGGACCCGGTGTCGAACATCCGAAGTGGGCTGCTCCGAAATATCTGGAAGTTGACGGCAAACCGATTCGTGACATTTTTCTTGCCGGTAAAAAAGGTTCAATACAAGGTCCCTGCGAAGCAAAATGGGGATACACGACTTTGACTGTTGCCGATTGGGACGGCGACGGATTGTTGGACATCATGGCAAACTCTATTTGGGGTAAAGTCGTCTGGTTCAAAAACGTCGGCACGAAGACCGCTCCAAAACTTGCGGCACCGCAACCTGTCGAAGTTGAATGGGAAGGCGAACAGCCGCGGCTTTCATACGGCTGGCTGAAGCCCGAAGGAAAAGCATTACTGACGCAATGGAGAACCACGCCGGTGATGTTTGATTGGAACCGCGACGGACTGATGGACTTATTGATGCTCGACCACGAAGGTTATTTCTGTTTTTATGAACGAAAGAAGCAAGCGGACGGTTCTTTGATTCTACTGCCGCCGAAGCGGGTGTTTGTCGATGAGAAAGGTAACCCCATACGTTTGAACAGCAGAATTGCCGGAGGAAGCGGCAGGCGAAAAATCAGTGTCGTTGATTACGACGGTGACGGCAAGACGGATTTCCTTGTCAACAGCGTAAATGCCGAATTATGGCGGCAGGTTGGAACGAAGGACGGCACTTGGATTTTCAAGAACCTCGGCAATGTTGATAGTCGTCCGATTTCAGGACACAGCACGAGTCCAACGTGGGTTGACTTTAACGGTGATAAAATTCCCGACCCCTTGATTGGTGCAGAAGACGGATATTTCTATTACAAGCGGAATACCGGACTGGAGCATATGCTTACAGCACAGCGTATTCAAGAGCAAAAGGAAGCAGCCAAGAAACGTTTTGAAACGGGAAATGCTTCTATCGCCGTCAAAGCAGTTCATACAGAACTCGATACCATGAAAAAAGACGGCAAAGCGTTTGCCAATCGGAATTACGTTTGGCTTGAAGTTCCTGCGGAATGGTCCGGCTTCGAGTTTCTCCGAACACATGGCGGCGAAGCGGCTTCCGTGACCGTCACCGCCAAAGAAGATACGGTTATTCACGTCGTTGCGATGGATAATGACCGGGGCTTTACGCAGACCATCGGTTGGGAAAAAGTTGCTTCCAACGTTTTCCGGTACAGTGACGGAGGAAAGACACAAATGTCGCTGTTCAAACGTCCGATGAAGAAGGGCGAAACGCTTGAACTGCCGCAGACCAACTGGACGGGCGGCTTGCTCCTTTTCAAAACGAAATAATCATACTATCAATTTTGCCATGAGACCAGACCCGCCCGTTTCCGATACGTTGACAACCGTTTCACGCTATGCCTGGTGGCTCCTTATACTGCTGGCACCAGTCGTTCTGCTCAATTACATGGACAGACAGATGATGGCGGCAATGAAGTACTCAATCATGGGCGACATACTTGACCTAAACAGCGAAGCAAAATGGGGATTGCTTCCAGCGGTGTTCAAATGGACTTACGCAATTTTAAGTCCGCTCGGCGGTTATATTGCGGATAGATTCAGCAAGAAACATGTCATCGTGGGTAGTTTGTTTGCGTGGTCTACAGTGACGTGGGCAACCGGACACGCTCAAACCTACGACCAACTTCTTTGGACTCGTGCTATCATGGGAATAAGTGAAGCGTTTTACATTCCGGCTGGTCTGGCGTTGATTACGGATTATCACACGGGACCAACTCGTTCCCGTGCTGTCGGCATACACCAATTAGCACTTTACATCGGTATCATCATCGGCGGCTTCAGCGGTTATGCGGCGGAAGCACCCTCGCTCGGCTGGCGTTGGACTTTCGACTTTGCCGGTATTGTCGGAATGTGTTATGCAATACCGCTGTTTTTCCTGCTGAAAAATGCGTCGAAGACATCTGCTATAACAGCGCAGACGGAAAAAATCAGTCCGCTGCGTGCCTTTGCCGAATTGTTCGGAAACATCTATTTCATTATGCTTGTCGTTTATTTCACGGTACCGGGCATAGCGGGCTGGGTAGTGAAGGACTGGATGCCGACTATCTTGAAGGAGCAGTTTGACATCGGTCAGGGACACGCCGGTGTTGCGGCAACGCTTTATACGAACATTGCCGCTATCTTCGGTGTCATAATCGGCGGCTATCTTGCCGACACTTGGATGCGCCGCAATGAACGGGGACGCATTTATATCAGTGCCATTGGTGTGTGCTGTATTATCCCCGCGCTCTTCGGTGTAGGCAATGCCGGTACACTGCTTGCGACGGTTGCTTTCCTGATGCTTTTCGGTCTCGGCTGGGGCTTTTTCGATTGCAACAGCATGCCGATTCTTTGTCAGATTGCGCGTCCCGAATTGCGTGCTACCGGCTACGGCATTATGAATTTTGTCGGAATCAGTTGCGGCGGTTTCGGCGATTGGGGTGTCGGCATAATGCGTGATGCTGCTTTGCCTAATAATCTCATTTTCGCTGTTTTTGCCGGACTTTGCGCCGCCGCGGTAGTGCTGGTGCTGCTGATAAAGCCCAACCGGAAACTGCTGCGGTAGTACGTTTACGAGCGGCTGGCATATTATGTGCGGGGCATACGCCCGCCGGTTTTGAGCCGCTCTTAATGTTTTCCGCAATCGGACGGTTCATATTACAGCACAAATTTATCCGCCTCGCCGATTGCAAGAACACCGAAAGTACTGCCGGTCAACATCTCCCGCAAGGCGTTTTTCCAATCGGAGGTTTCGAACTTCACAGCTTTCTCATCACGTTCCAGCAGGAATTGTGCCGAGCGGCGCAGCAACTCTTTAATAAACGCTGCACTCGCCCCTTCAGTGCGGACAGCGATTGCCGCCGCATCTTCCTCCGATAATTCAAATCCGCTGGAATATAGTTGCGCCAACTTGATAAGTCCCGCTTTGTCCGGTTTGGGAAATTCAATCGCTTGGTCAATGCGTCCCGGTCTGTTGCGGATAGCGTCCTCCAAATCGTCAGGACGGTTTGTAGTCAAAATGAAAATCAAATCAGCGTCTTCTTTCAATCCGTCCATTTCGTTGAGCAGTTTATTCAACGCCGGTTCGCAAGCCGCCGCGCCGCGTTCACGGGCAATCAGGTCAACGTCTTCCAAAACGATAATTGCCGGTTCAATAAGCCGGGCAAGCGAACAATACATTCCGAGATTGGCAACCTGTTCCGCCGTAACAAGAAACGTGGTGTATTCTTTCTTCAGTTGTCCGATAACATAATGCAGGGTATGCGTCTTGCCGGTGCCGGGCGGTCCGTAAAACAGAATCCCCTTTTTCGCGGACAAGCCGCGCTCCTTGAGTTGCTGCCGCTTTTCTACAAAGTTAAGCAAATTCCTGTCCAGCAGGTCGATGGTCTTTTCCGGCAAAATCAGTTGTTCCCGCGAAACACTGCTGAGACGATGTACCTTTATATCATGCGCACAGTCGGAATAACGTTCTCTGGATTCAAACGAAATAATTTTATGCCGATATGATTCGCAATCCTTGATAGCGTTTTCAAGCCGGTTCATGATTTGTTCGATTTCCGGTCCTGTACGATATTTTTTCGGAACAGCAATATCGACATGCATCATCGGCGGACTGCCAGAACTTATCAGCAGCAAAGCCATCGGAATTTGACCTTCGCGCCAAAGATAAAGAACGTTATCGAGACAGCGCACCGGCTTCTCTTCGCCGATGTCAAGTTCAATGTACTTCACTGCTTCAAACTCGCGGTTATTTGTCGTCAAACAATCATTGAGCCGATTATCATTATAAAGTTCGATTGCACCTTTGCGGACTATCACTTTGCCTTTAAGAAACTTTTGAATCTCGCGGTAAAGTTCAATCTGCATCATCTTTTGAAATGACCGGGAGACGATGTACATATCGTCCGGTTCTATGCTGCCAAAATGTCTCCGCAGCGTATCCTTCACATAAGTATGCGGATAAAAATAACGGCGGCAAAACCAGTTATTGATATTCGCATCAAAAACGTGAATAACGATGTATACCGCAAAAAGAATAACAAATATAAGTGCTAAAGCAAACATTATAGATAATAGATTATTGTGATAGAAATTCTTTGACGTTCATTGACGTTCATCAATTCTTTTTCTAACGGCGGCGATGAATTCCGGTGTTGTACCGCAGCAGCCGCCGATGAAGTCCGCACCCGCTTCAAGCAGTTGCATTGCTTTTTCGGCGAAGTCCTCTGCGGTTTGCGAATAAAACGTTTTGCCGTCTTTCACTTCCGGCAGACCGGCATTTGCTTTCATCCAGATTGGAACTTTTGTGACTGCTTTCATTCGTTGACAAATCGGAATGAAGCCGTCGACACCTTGTCCGCAGTTTGCACCGATGATGTCCGCACCCGCTGCTGTTAGTTTTTCAACCGCTTGTTCCGGTGTTACGCCCATCATTGTCCGGTCTTTGTTTTTGCCGGAATCGAACACCATTGAAACCGCAACCGGCAAACCGGTTGTTTTCGCTGCTTTGACTGCAATGGATGCTTCAACGATGTCGCTCATCGTTTCAATAACGATGCCGTCCGGTTCGGCTTCGGCGATTGCGGATGTCTGTTCAAGAAAGCCCGCGTAAATTTCGTCTTCGGAAACCGCTCCCATCATTAGCACAATCCCGCTTGGTCCCATTGAAGCGAACACTTTTGCTTTACCGGCAGCGGCTTGCTTGGAAATTTCCACGCCAGCGCGGTTGATTTCTTTGACCATGTCAGCCGCATTATGTTTTTGCAGCATGAAGCGTGCCGAACCGAAGGTATTCGTCAGTATGATGTTGCTTCCCGCATTGACATAAGCGAGAGCGACTTCTTTAACCTTGTCGGGATTGGTGAGATTCCAAAGGTCGGGATGCTGTCCTGTTTCGAGTCCGCGGAGTTGCAGTTGTGTTCCCCAGCCGCCGTCGAGCAGCAGCGGTTCGCCGAGATTTCCAAGAAAGTCGAGTATGTCGGATAAAGTTGAGTTCATTTTTCTGAAATGTGAAGTAAAAAAAGCGGAATTTAATGAGCAGTATTAGAGCATAAAATCGGTGATTGGCAAGCGGGATTCGTTTTCCTCGCCGTGACTACACCATTCAACGTTATGCAGCGAGCGGCGGTGAACCGTCCGCTAAACGGACAACGTGAAAAAAACTTGCAGCCGGATTGCGTATTGATATTTGTACTTCCATAGAATAAAATTACACATTAGAAGGAGACATAATCATGAAACGACGCGGCTTTTTATTTTCTGCTGGCGGAATCACTGCCGGTCTTTCTTTGGGACTTCCTTTTGCCTTTGCGGAAACAGCAGCGCAAGACGCAGAAATCCGAATCACTCAACCCTTTAACGGAGCCGTGCTGCACCGCCGATTGAAAGACCCGGTAGTCGGCGTTGTCGAAGGAACCGATGGCAAACCCATTGCTCTGAAAATTAAGGTCTCCGGTGAAGCACCGCCGGATGCAGCCGTGACCGTTGACGGAATCGCCAGCCGCCGAAATGGAAAAACATTCGAAGCGGAAATCGAACTGCGTCAAAAAACGAACGATATTGTCGTCCGGGCAAAATTATCCTCAAACGAAGTAAAAGAAGCGCGGGGCAGAGTTCTTTGGCTCAAAAATTCCGTGCCGCGATACTGCTTTGGAATTGACGACACGATTTTTTGCCTGCGGGAAATACATCGAAACAACTACAAAAGTATCTTCGATGATTATTTTCTCGGCAACCTCCAAAAACTGAACCGTCAATACGGAATGAAGGTCACGCTGAATTTGTTCTACACAACTTCCGTTGAAGAAATACTCACTGCCGAAAGAGAACAGTTCAATCTGTCGCAGTTTTCGGACAAATACAAATCGGAATGGCGCGATAACGCCGATTGGCTTCGGCTGGCATTTCACGCCAAGCGGGAGTTTCCTGACAGACCGTACAAAGATGCTTCGATAGAAACGCTGATAGGCGACTACCTTGAATTGGAAAAGGAAGTCAAACGTTTTGCCGGTGAGGAGACCTATAGTCCGGCACTGGTTATTCATTGGAACGAGATTCGACCGGAAATGCTCAAACCCTTGGCTGCCCAAGGTGTTAAGGTACTCGGTGCCGGCACCGTCGGCTATCCGCACGATGCTGTTTGCCGGGAATATCTGAGCAAGCAGGACTTTCTGCTCGATGCCGACAGCGGTATCGTCTTTATGCGCCGGGACTTACGAGTACTTAACAATGAGCCGCTGGATAATATCGTGCCGGAACTGGAAAAGACGATAGTTGACCCGAATACGGCAGAAGTCGTATTTTTTGTAACGCATGAACAGTACTTTTGGCAGTTTTACAAGAATTACATACCGAATCATTGGAAGCGTTTGGAGCGCGCCTTTGGGTATGTCACTGAACGCGGATATAAGCCGGTGTTCATCAATGACGAAACACTGGGGCTTGACGACACACAATTTGCGTAGGCGTATTTCAGAAATACATTAATCCTGCGTAAATTCCCGTTGACAAAATGGAAAAAATAGGGTATATTAAATGTATCGTCGTATTTTATTGCCATTTCATTCCAGAATGGAGGAACAACAATGAAAACATTTGCTGGACGGTCATCTCCGTTTGCAGTTTTCTCTGCCGCAGCGGCTTTCGCTATTGCCGCTGTTTGTTCCGCTGCGGATACTTACATTCCGATAATAATCAGCGAACCATACGGCGAGACATTCCGCTCATTTGAAGTCCCGAAAAGTGTATCCGCTGCGCAGCCGGTGACCACGATTATCAATGCCGGTCCCGTTGTAACAGGTGAACGTTATGAAGTCCGGCAATTCCCGTTTCCGACAACGGATAGTACTTCAGCGTCAGCGGGTACAACACCGTCAAGTACAACACTGCAAAACATGACTCCGTTGGAGTCCGGCAGACAGCGGGACAGAAATCCGTCGAATGTGACCAATACAAACAGCGGAAACAGAACATCTCCGCCGTCGTCTTTTCCTACTATTCCGTCAAGTTTGGGAGGCACGGGCAGCACGGCAGCAACACCGCCGCCTGCGCTTAGTACTCCTGCTGCTCCGCAGATAAGACCGCCTAGCGGTTTTTCGCTTGACGGAACGGAGAGCAGGACGCGGAGTACCGGTTTCGGCAATACACCGCCGATAGCGTCGACGCTTCAAGATATATTTAACACGCCGCCGCCGATGCCGCAGGGAACGGTTGATGCCGCTGTTATTCCGAAGGCACTTGTACCGGCGGAGACGGCAGCGGAAACAACTGCCGAAACTAACTCGGCTGTGAAACCGGCTGACACGAAAAATGCAGAGACGAAGGAAGAGAACGCTGGTGCGAAGGTCAACGGAACGCTTTTGGCGGCAACGGTTATATTGGTTATGATGCTGGTATTTGTTGTTGTAACGGCGGCGGACTATCATCACCGCTGGGTGCAGTCGTTGACAACATTGAATCGGCAATATACAATACCGTCTTCGGAAAGCGGCTGGGAGTCGGCAGGCGTTGGTTTGGATTATCCGGCGGTTGGTTATCAGAATGATGACTTGTCTGGCGGCACGTTATACAATACAGCGTATAATGCTTATAGTTCTTCTCGCCGCGGTACGATATGATTGGTATTCCGGTAAATTGCCGGCAGAATAGGCAGTAGAGAGATAGTTGATAGTGATTGCCCGAGTGGCGGAATGGCAGACGCTGGGGATTTAAAATCCCCTACCTGTAATGGGTGTGCGGGTTCGACTCCCGCCTTGGGTATTTGTGAAAAACGCGTTTTTACCGGTCTCTTAAGTGCCGGTATTTTCATTGCATGAAACTCAAGAACTCGAACATTGTATCACCAAGCGAAATGTGCAAATGCTTTGTTCGCTTCCGCCATACGGTGAACGTTTTCCCGCTTTGTATAGGCAGAACCTTCACGGTTATAAGCGTTAATCAATTCATTCGCCAATTTTTCCGCCGACGGCAAGCCCTTCTTTTCGCGGACTGCCGAGAGAATCCAGCGAATCGAAAGCGACTGCTGACGATTCTTTTGAACCGGCATCGGTACTTGATATGACGCACCGCCGACCCGCTTCGAGCGGACTTCAATGTTCGGCTTCACGTTATCAAGAGCCGTATGAAAAACCTCGATAGATGTCCTGTCGGTTATCTTCTCGGCAATGATGTCCAGCGCACCGTAGAAGACGTTTTGAGCGGCGGTCTTCTTGCCGTCGTACATCAGGCAATTTATGAACTTGCTGGCAATCAGCGAACCGTGAACGGGGTCCGGCTTTAACTGTTTTTGACTTGCGGTGATACGTCCCATAGTAATTTCGTTTCAAAAATGTATATTTTTAGTTATTTTTTCTTTGCTCCGCCCTTTGCGGCACTCTTTTGAATTTTCTTCGCGCCGTAGCGGCTGCGTGCTTGTTTTCTGCCGTCAACGCCGGTGGAGTCAAGCGTACCGCGTATAACCTGGTAGCGCACACCAGGCAGGTCGCGGACTCTTCCGCCGCGGACAAGAACGATGGAGTGTTCCTGCAAGGAATGTCCTTCGCCGGGTATGTACACGGTCACTTCTTTCCCATTGGAAAGACGGACCCTTGTAATTTTCCGAAGTGCGGAATTCGGCTTCTTCGGCGGCATAGTACGAACTAAAAGGCAAACACCCTTTTTTTGCGAACACTTGTCCAAAACAACGGATTTGCTTTTATAGACCTGTTGTTTTCTGTTACTGCGAACCAGTTGATTAATTGTCGGCATAATTCTTTCGATAATACTTTCTATGAAAAGTTTTGCTATATTTTATCGGTTTCGGAAAAGTTGTCAATATAGCCCGCCGGCGGGTTAGGCGCAATGCCGCTCGCTGCCCGGAGTACCGGCTAAATGTACTTTTTGCGTTAATGCAAAAACTATGAACTTCTGATACAATACTGTCTCCGTACAACATTATTCAACTCATATAGATTTACGATGGATAGATTCGCTGCCGTTTTAGGAATACTCGTCTTCACAGTTCTTGCGTGGTCTTTTTCCCGCAAGGTCAAAACTATCAACGTCCGCTTGCTGTTTTGGGCTTTCTTGTTTCAATTTCTTTTCGCCGCTTTTATTTTTCAAAGCAATGCGGGGCAGGGTGTTTTCGCCGCTGTCAACTCCGGTGTTATTGCGGTTATCAATGCCGCTATGAAAGGACCGCAGTTCGTCTTCGGCGCGCTTGCAGACCCCGTTCAAGCGGAAAAAGCCGGTCTCGGTTTCATATTGTTCTTTCAAGGTCTCGTTTCCATTCTCGTTATCTCGTCGTTGCTGTCGATTTTGTATTACATCGGATTGATGCCCTTTCTCTTGAAATTATTTGCCGGTATTTTTTCACGTTTGACAAACATCTCCGGTGCAGAATCGCTTGCGGCAACAGCAAATGCCTTTGTCGGAAACGAATCGCTGCTTGCAATTAAACCCTGTCTGCCGAATTTAACCCGTTCCGAGTATTGTACTCTGTTAGCAACCTGTATGGCAACCATCTCGGCAAATGTACTCGTTCCTTACGTCAACATTTTGCAGGGCAGTTTCCCGTCCATTGCCGGTCACCTTGTTTCCGCTGCGATATTATCAGTACCGGCAGCGGTGGTGCTTGCGAAACTC
>Ga0123353_10014233_pt1 | contig 11456 bp, 8 predicted proteins | sample TergutLab28metaG_3_FD_92763 | JGI IMG/M metagenome (GOLD analysis project Ga0123353, IMG submission 92763) | Labiotermes labralis P3 segment gut microbial communities from Petit-Saut dam, French Guiana - Lab288 P3 | ecosystem: Host-associated > Arthropoda: Insects > Digestive system > Gut ... | reverse complement strand
CTGACGATACTCAATAAAAATCACATGGCATTCGGTTTGGCGCCCGGTTCGGGTACGTTCATCATGTTCCTGTACCAAATGGACGGCGATTTGTACCGTGACAACGGAAGGCGATCCAACTTGGACGACGACGTATCCATTGCCGCGTTTAAAGAATACTGCCGCCTGTATACCGATTACCAGTTCGAGCGGATATTCGATTTCGCAAACCGTTTCCGTACGGGCGAAATGCCGCTCGGCTTGGCGGACTACACTCTATATAACACGTTCCAAGTTTTCGCGCCCGAAATAAAGGGGCTTTGGGGATTTACAACGGTGCCGGGCATAATGAGGCCCGACGGCACGATAAACAACACAGTGCCGGCAAGCGCGATGGCTTGCATGATAATGAACAACTCAAAGAAAAAAGAAGAGTCGTGGGAATTTATCAAGTGGTGGACGTCGGCTTCGGTTCAGGCGAGATACGGCCGCGAAATGGAAGCTTTGATCGGACCGTCGGCGCGTTACCCAACCGCAAACCTTCAGGCTCTGCGCGAACTGCCGTGGCCGGTGCAGGATCTAGCGAGGCTTGAGGAACAAATGCGCAACCTCAGAGGCGTGCCGCAGGTTCCCGGCGGATATTTTACCGCGAGGCATATCGACAACGCTTACAACAAAGTGGTCGTCCTTGCCGAAATAGGAGCGAGGGAAGCGTTGATGGATTTTGTGCCCATTATTAATGAAGAAATTGAATACAAGTTTAACGAATTCGGGTTTGAATAAAAAAGGGGGGATGCATAATGGCAAATCAAAGTGACAACCGGTTCAGCACCTGGAATATGATGAAACGCAGTAAAACGTCCTATGCGTTGATTTTTCCTTATTTCCTGTTGTTTTTCACGTTCACGGTGCTTCCGGTCGTTGTTTCGATTTTTTTCAGCGTGACTGACTTTAATATGCTGCAAAGGCCTAACTTTGTCGGATGGAGCAACTATATGCGTATGTTCCTCAACGACGACATATTTATTATCGCCATAAAAAACACGCTGGTTTTTGCAGTTTTGACCGGGCCGCTAAGCTACTTTATGTGCTTTGCATTCGCCTGGATCATAAACGAGCTGCACCCGAAAATACGTGCGTTGATGACACTCGTTTTTTACGCGCCGTCGATTTCGGGAAACGTTTACTTCATTTACAGCTTCATTTTTTCCGGAGACAGATACGGTTTCGTAAACGGGCAGCTCTTGAGCTTCAACATAATCGACGAGCCGATATTGTTCTTCCAGGACGAAAAGTACATTCTGCCGCTGCTTATCGTCGTGCAGCTTTGGCTGTCGCTCGGAACGGGTTTCCTCGCTTTTATCGCGGGCTTGCAAACGGTAGACAGGACGCTCTACGAAGCGGGAGCGGTCGACGGCGTTAAAAACCGGTTCCAGGAGCTTTGGTTTATTACGCTTCCGTCCATGCTGCCGCAGCTCATGTTCGCGGCGGTTATCCAAATTACTGCGGCTTTTGCGGTGGCGGACATTTCGATACAGCTTGCGGGTTTTCCAAGCGCCAACTATGCGGGTGCGACAGTGGTAACCCACTTGATGGACTTCGGTTCGTTCAGGTTTGAAATGGGTTACGCATCCGCCATAGCCACGTTCCTGTTTATCATTATGATATTGGCGAACAAAGCGATCCAAAACCTGTTGAAGAAGGTGGGGACATAATATGGCAAAAAAAGAGACTTTACGGCGCATTAAACGCAAGCCTAAAGAAGTCATGCTTAACCGTTCGATAGCGGGAAACGCAGGGCTGCTGTTCTTTATCTCGCTTATGGGCGTCATCATGTTCCTTCCGATGCTGTTCACCATCATGAACGCATTCAAACCTTTGGACGAAATGTTTTATTTCCCGCCGAGGTTTTTCGTGCGCAACCCGACGATGGACAATTTCTTCGACTTGGGAGTGCTTTTGAGTACAAGCTGGGTTCCGTTTTCGCGTTACGTTTTGAACACGCTTATCATCACCGGCTTCGGCGTGGTGGGCCACGTTTTGATTTCGTCGATGGCGGCTTACCCAATATCGAAGCATGATTTTCCGGGGCAAAAAGTTCTGCTCCGCATGGTAGTACTCTCGCTCATGTTCGCAGGCGCGGTTACCGCCATACCTAACTATATAATCATTTCCGCGCTCGGCATGAACAACACATACCTTGCGGTAATAGTCCCGGCGTTTTCATATTCGCTCGGCTTTTATCTAATGAAAAACTTTATCGACCAGCTTCCGGATTCGCTGCTTGAATCCGCACGAATGGACGGCGCGAAAGAGCTGAGAGTCTATTGGTCGATAGTCATGCCGAACGTCAAGCCCGCATGGCTTACTTTGACGATTTTGCAATTTCAGGTTTTATGGGGCACAACCGGCGGGCAGTTTTTGCGCAGCGAACAATTGAAGCCTTTAAACTACGCCCTCGGGCAAATAGTCGCGGGCAATATTGCGCGCCAGGGAGCAGGCAGCGCGGTCGGTCTTATAATGATGAGCGTACCCGTCACGTTTTTTATCGTTTCGCAGAGTAAAATTTTGCAAACGATGGCGACGTCGGGCATGAAAGAATAAAAAAAGGGGGGACACAAATGAAAAAATACATCAAACCGTTGATAAGCCTTTTGTTGGCTGCAGTATTTGCCTTTATGCCCGCTATGGAAGCGTCCGCCCGTAAAGTTCCGTACCGCGGTTATAGTTATGACAACATGAGATTCGTCAACGCTGTTCCTGCCAGACTGTCTTATATACCGGCAACTGTTATAGACGGAGTAGACCTGGGCGTGGGTTCATGGTCAAGCCCGCAGGACGTGCAGGTATACGAGGAATGGATCTATGTTTCTGATACGGGCAACAACCGCATTGTTGTTTTTAACCGCTACGGCGAATTAAAAGAGGACGTAGGCGATAACGGTGTAGTAACGACGTTTATCAACAACGGTGAAATCGATACGTTTAACGCCCAGGACGGATTGTGCATACCGCGCGGGATGAACCGCATATATGTATGCGATACCGAAAACAGGCGGATACTCGTGTTCGACATGGAGTTTAACCTGTTGGGGATAGTAGATGAGCCGGATTCCGACATGCTTATGGACTACAACATATTCCGGCCGGTGAAGATCACCGTTGACAACGGCGGCCGCATGTATGTGCGGGTCCGTAATATGTTCCAGGGTCTGCTCTGCTTTAACGACGACCTGACGTTCAACGGCTATTTCGGACAGCTACCGGTAAGAGTAAGCGCGTGGGATTTATTGTGGCGGCGCATATATACGCGTGAGCAAATCGAAAAGAACAGATCGTTCATCCCCACAGAGTTTACCAACGTTGACATCGACGAGCACGGGTTCATTTACTGCACGAACATAGACGTTTACGACGGCGACCGCGTAAAAATTCTAAACCCGTTCGGCACCAACATACTTAAAAATTATAACGAGAACCGAAACATCGTAGGCGACCTTCTGCTGGATGCCATAGCGCAAAATTTCATGTCTGATATGGGCGCAAACACAAGAAGCCGGCTCGAAGACATAAAAGCGCGGCCTGCGGGTATGTATACGGTCGTCGATTCGCGCAAGGGCAGGCTGTTCACTTACGACGGCGAGGGAAACCTTCTGTACATATTCGGCGGCAACGGTTCGCAGTTCGGAATGTTCCGCAAGGCAACGGCTTTGGATATACTCAAAGAAAATTTTGACGAAATTGTGTACAACATAGACGGGCTCGACATATACCGGGGCGACGATGTTATCGTTTTGGACGAGCTTCGCGCCAACGTGACAATTTTTGAGCCGACTCTGTACGGCGCAATGATAAACACAGCGATTTCGCTGCGTTACGACGGCGACGAAGGCCATGCGGTAGAAATATGGAGAGAAATATTACGGTTGGACAACAATTTTATGATGGCTTACGTCGGAATAGGAAAATCTTTGCTTGCCGAAGGCGAGAACAGGGACGCAATGCTGTACCTTAGAGCGGGCAACGATATCAAATATTATTCCGTAGCTTACCGCCGCTACCGCACCGAAGTTATGAACAACAGCATGCCGGTGGTAATGACGGGTCTGTTCATAGTAATCGGACTGTATTACGGCACCAAATTGACGCTGTGGATTCTGCGTAAGCAGCGTGAAAGGAGAGTTGAGCATGAACATGGCGGCGTTTAAAGAATTTATCAAGTTTCCTTTTTACGTGATGGTTCGTCCCTTTACGGCGTTTGAGGACATTAAGTACGGCGAACGAGGAAGCAAAAAATACATCATCGTTTCTATTTTGCTGATGTGGGTAGCCATTGCGTTTAATACCCAATATGCGGGAATTGTTGTTAACGAGAACAACCCGATGACGATGAACTCCATTTCGGATCTTTACGGAGTTATCGCGGTGTTCGTGCTTTGGTGCGTAGGCAATTGGTCTATCACGTCTCTTATGGACGGCGAAGGCAAATTGATCCAAATCGCAACGGCTACTTCATACGCGCTCACGCCGTTTTTCCTCGGATATTTTGTGGCTACACTGCTGAGCCGTTTCATCACAACGCAGGAAGTCGCGTTTTACACGATGATAATAACGATCGTGACAATTTGGGCCGCGTTTTTGTTGTTTGCCGCAGTGGCGACAATACACAATTTTTCGTTTGTAAAGGCGCTGGCCACAATATTTTTCAGCTTCGTCAGCATGATAATAATCATCTTTTTGATCATGCTGATAGGAGCGCTTTTGCAACAGGTGTTTTTCTTTTTCGAAAACGTCTACAAAGAACTAACATACCGCATATAAAGGAGGTGGTCATATGTTAAAAAGGCGCACATTAACGTTTTTCATTTTTATCGCGTTTCTTTTGATAATAGGAATTTTCGTTTTTTTCAGCGTAATGAAAAATAAACAATTTCAATACGACTACGCGCACTTGATGAACAATTCCGTAAGAGGAGCGGCTACGGAATTTATCGGCGGCGCGTCGCTGGTTCCGGGAATGGAACTGGCGTCGGAAAACGATATCCTGCAATTAGCCATAAACACGAACGACATGTCGATCGCCGTTCACGACAAACGGACAGGATACACCTGGTATTCGACTCCGCCCGAATTAAATTCCATTTCTTCAAAAGAAGCGGGCGACATGAAGTCGACTTTTATCCTTACGTACTACAACGCGAACGACAGGAAATTTGAAATCAACAGCTTTGTAAAAAGCATCGAATTCGATCAGGCGGAATTGATGAGCATCGAAAACGGCGTCCGTATAATGTACACAATAGGGGACGTCACGTTGGGCGTAGACTTTTTGCCCGACTATATTTCCTTTGAACGCATGGAAGAAATGATTCTGTCGAAGCTTGACGATCCGGCAGAAGTAAGGTTCGTTACGCGCAGATATATGGAAACTAAGTCTAAAGAAGGCTTTTTTATGGCCATTCCCGCGTTAAAAAGCAACAAACTTGACGTCGAGCGCATGATTGCGCTGTTTATCCGCTGCGGTTACACCGAAGAGGATCTCATGTTTGACAATTTGGACGCGGACCACGAAATGGAACTTAACCGCGCTTCCGTTTCATTTCCTGTCGAATACGTCTTAGAGGGCGATACGCTTGTTATGAACATCGCGCTCGAAGAAATGATTGAGAGAGACGGAGCGAAGCTCTGGTCGTTTGACGTGCATAAGTATTTCGGCGCGGGGACGATGAGTGAAGAAGGATACATGCTTGTGCCGTCGGGCAGCGGCGCATTGATAGATTTCAACAGCTTCAGGCCGGGCAGGGAGAGGTTTTATCAACCGGTGTACGGGCCCGACCCGGTTATTCAAGCGCACACGCAGCAAATTTTCGACGTACGCCTGCCCGTTTTCGGCATTAAAAAAGCCGAGGGCGCGTTCGTGGTAAGCATGGAAAACGGCGAAGCCTTTGCGTTTATAAATTCGCTGACGCCGGGAATGCAAATTAATTACAACATTGTCTACCCAACGTTCGTATTCCGCACGTCGGACTGGGCCGGGGTTTTGTCAGTTGACTACGGACATCAATACGCCGGATTTGCGCGCAGAGAATTTATCGAGCGTGACGTTTATCAAGGAGACGTTACTCTCGCGTACATGTTTTTGCCCGGAGACGTCGACTACAGCGACATGGCGGCGCGTTACCAAAAACGGTTAGTCGATACGGGACGCTTGACCAAAAAAACCGAAGCGGGCGACACACCGTTTTATATGGACATAATCGGTTCGGTCGAAAAGCGCGTGGCTTTTTTGGGAGCCCCGTACACAACGTCGATACCCATGACAACCAACGGCCTAGCCGGCGAAATTGCCAAAGTGCTTAACAATTCCGGAATAAACAATATCCTGATGCGCTACATAGGATGGTTTAACGCGGGCATTTCGCACGATGTGGCGAGGCATTTAAGGCTCATAAGCGAGGTTGGCAAAAGCAAAGACCTTCAAAATTTGCAAACCCAAATGAACAACACGGGAGGAAAGCTTTTTCCCGACATTGCGGTGCTCGAAACAAAATTGATGAGCCGCAATTTCAACTACAGGAACGAAACAGGCATGACGGCCGCGGGCTGGATCGGATTTTCCGACATAGTCGAAAACATGAACAGGGCGACTTTCGGCTATAGGGGGATCCATTTCCGGGCAAACAACAAGTACATCACCAACCCGAACATCGTGCCGGAGATAGTGGACAAATACATTGCAAACAGCAAAAAGCACAGCATAATGAACGTTTCGCTGCGCGACATGGGCAATTACCTCGCCGCCGACCAATTCGACAGAGCCAACGTAAACCGCGACGTGTCAAAGCGTATTTCAATGGATTCTATGCGAAAGATGAACGAGCGGTTTGACAATGTGTTGATACGCGGCGGATACATGTATTCGCTCATCTACGCGGACTACCTGTACGACGTCCCGATGTTTTCCGACACATTCAACATACTCGCAAAAGAAATACCTTTTTACCAAATGGTTGTGCACGGATACATTGACTACTGCGGGAACGCCTACAATACCAACGAGGTGTACGACCCGGTGGTCCAGCTGCTGAGGATGATCGAATACGGAGCGTCGCCGCGGTTCATATTCTCTTACGAGGAAACGTCGAACATAACGATGACGGCATTCGAGCACTTCTTCTCGACGCACTATGTTAAATGGTACCAGCAATCGGTTGATATTTATCGCGCATACAACGATGTGCATAAAAACCTGCGTGATAAAAAACTTATAGGTCACGACGAGCTTGCGCCGGGAGTTTTCAGGACAAATTTCGAAGGAAATTTTGTCTACGTAAATTATACGAAGCATGATGTCGAGGTTGACGGGATAACGGTGCCGTCATTCGGTTATTACAACGATGCGGTAGGCGCAAAAAGCGTAACTGTCGGCAGGTACAGTATGGGAGGCGGAGCATGATGGCCAAAAAGCGGTTCGTAATGACCATAAGAACCAGGGAGCGTTTGCAGGGCATGCTGTTCGTGCTGCCGTGGTTTTGCGGTTTCATGCTGTTCTTCGTCCGAAACATGTATGAGACGTTGATTTTCAGTCTAAACAAAATAACGCCGCACCTCGGGCATTATGACAGCGACTTCGTCGCATTCGAAAACTATATTTACGCTTTCAGAGGTCACGCGCAATTTTTGCAGGTGCTCTACAATTCAATGTCAAACCTGCTTATAGACGTGCCGATGATTATTTTCTTCGCTCTGTTTATGGCTTTGATTCTTAACCGTAAGTTTAAAGGACGCGGCGTTATCCGCGCACTGTTTTTCCTGCCGGTTATCATCGCAACCGACGGCGTGACGCTCATGCTTAACATGGCAAACGCCGTTATGGCGGGCGGCATCCAAAACCTCCCGAGCGAATTTATGTCAACAACCGAAGGCATGAATGTCATGGGTCTCATGCGCATGCTTTCAAACTACGGCATACCCGCCAATGTTTTAGGCTATGTTGCCGATGTCACGGGCCGCATTTACACAATAATGAGGGCGTCGGGCGTGCAGATCGTAATATTTATTGCCGCGTTGCAATCCGTTTCGCCTGCAATGTATGAAGTCGCGCATATCGAAGGCGCGACCCCGTACGAAACATTTTGGAAGATAACGCTTCCGATGATAAGCCCGCTTATTATTACGAACGTTGTCTATACTATTGTAGACAACTACACAGTAAGCCCCGTCGTCGAGCTTGCAAAAAATACCGGGACGAGCGGTAGCTACGACTTCGGGCTTTCTGCGGCAATGAGCATGTCCAGCGCGGTTTGCGTGGGCTTGATACTGTTTGCCGTCGTGTGGCTGTTGTCCCGGTTCACATTCTATCAAAACGCGTAAAGGAGTGATGAACAATGCCTATAATCAATAAAATAACCGAATCGGCGTTTTACAAAAAAAATATCCATATGTTCCGCGAAGCGTTAAAGCGCTTTATGACCAGCCTGTTCATCTTCCTGATCATGCTGGGGGTTACATACGTAATCATGAGCCCTGTGCTGCGCATCGTAATGAACGCCATACGCCACGAAGCGGACCTGAGCAATTCAAAGGTATTTTTAATACCCGGCCAGTTTACGTTCCAAAATTTTCAGCTGGCCTTTGATTTTATGAGATACCCCGAAATATTATTTTTTACGATGTGGTTTTGCCTGCTGATCACTTTTTTTCAACTGCTCATATGCTCGCTTGCGGGCTACGGTTTTGCGCGGTTCCGTTTTCCCGGCAGGGTCTTGTTGTTTGCCGGAGTCGTTGCCACGATTATTATCCCGGTGCAGGTCTTTTTAACGCCCCTGTACATGCAGCTTAGGTTTTTCGACGTGCTGGGGATAATCAAATTGATAACGGGGGACACGCTAAACCTCCACAGAACCTTATGGCCGGTGATCCTAACATCCGCCACCGGCATGGGGATAAGGTCGGGGTTATATGTGTTCATATTCAGGCAGTTTTTCAGGCAGCTGCCCAAGGAGCTTGAAGAAGCGGCGCTTATAGACGGAGCAGGCGCTGCGAGGACGTTCTTTACCGTTATGCTCCCCAATGCTTCGCCCGCATTGATTACAGTCGGGCTGTTTTCGCTCGTATGGCAGTATAACGACACATTCTTCGTTAACATGTTTATGAGCGGCAACGTTTTTATGTCCACCATGATGGTCAACCTTCCGGGCGTCATTCAAAACGCCACGTTCCTGCAGAACGGAGGTTGGGTAGGCTCGCCGTCCAACCAGTTTATCTATCTGATAATAAACGCCGGCGTTATTATCGGAATGGCTCCGATCCTTATCACGTATTTCGTGCTGCAAAGGTACTTTATGGAAGGCATTGAGCGAAGCGGAATAGTAGGGTAAAATATTTACGTATATTTAGTATAAATATTATGTAGAATGCATCAAAATCTGTGTGTAATATATGTTACAGAACGGTGACAAAAAACTGTTCAAAAAAACCCGGACCTTTGCGTAAAAAAATCCCAAAATAGTATGGGATGGCCAACGTGTAATTTGTACGGCAAAATGATACAAATCATATGATGCGCCGTATTATGCAAAGTGTTACAAAACCGTTATCTGTTTTTGCATTTTATATGCAAAACAACTAACCCAAGGAGGAAAAAATGAAAGCAATCAGCAAAATTTTTTGCGCTGTAATCGCGGTCGTTTTGGTATTCGGATTAATCGCATGTTCCAAAACAGATGATGACGCGGTAGCAACGCCAACCGCCAGACCGGCGACGCCGACACCCACAAACCCGGATGTTGAAGAAAATGTTGATGAACCGTACGAAGCTCCGTCGGTACGCTATTTCGGCAAATTTGACGCAGTAGACCTCGGCGGACGCGAAATCCTTTACGTACCCGGCTGGGTGTTCAACATGCAGAGCGATCAGGAACCGCCGGATCCCTCGCAACCGGGCTTCAACCCCGAGCAGCTCCGTATTTACGACAACATGCTGCGCGTAGCGGACAAATACAACGCAAGCATCATGATGGGCTGGAACTGGGACTACTGGAATTTCCCGGATCAAATCATTAACGGCTATCTTGCGCATGAACCGGTTGCGGATCTCGTAGCCATGATCACGTTCCATCCGCTGCAAACGGCTTCTGCGGGCGTTCTTCACTTCTTAAAAGACGTCGCCCCCGCCGACTCGGATCTTTGGAACGAAAAGATCATCATCGAGCCCTCTACCCACCCGATTTTAAAAGATTACGCCTGGTACTGGAACGCGCTTAACCGCGGTAAGGACGTTGAAGGCGTATATTACAACCGCGACATGATCTCATCTCTCGGTCTCGAAGATCCCAAAGATCTTTACAATCAAGGCCGCTGGAACCTCGATGTGCTTTTCGAGTACATGAACACCGCGACGCGCGTCAACCCCGACGACACATACGCGTCATACGGCTGGGGAACCAACTGGCTTTCGACAAACCGCATGATCATGCAGGCACACAATACTTGGGAATTTGTTGTTGACGCAGGCGGCCACTACATAGCCCCCTACACGACCCCCGACTTTGTAGCCGCACTTGAAATGACAATGCGTATATTCATAGGCGATGCAGTAGCCCACCTTGACCAACATGACGGCCTTGACGAAAGCTACTACGGAACAACCCAGGATGCTTGGAAGAGGGGCAACGTGCTTTTCTGGATCCTTGGTATCAGACAAATGCCGACCGGCGAAGACCGCATGACGTTTGACTACGGCATCGTGCCCATGCCCCGCAAGGCAGGCGACAACAGCCATATCCGTCACTATCCGCAGGATATCACTCTTGCCATTCCGATAGGCGTAGAAAATCCGAAGGCAGTGTTCAGCCTTTTCGAAGAGCTTATGGCTTATAACATTGACGATCAAGAAGAAGCCTTGGAAGATCAAATGGACGGGCTCCGCAGATTCTTCAACCATGAAGAAGACGTGGAAATGGCCATGGAAATCAACCTTCACCTCAACAGGTCGCAAACAATCCTCCGCCACGACTATAACTGGGAACAGCTTGTGTGGGCGGTCTGCAGCGGAACCGAAACTATCTCCGAAGCTACGGAGTCCAGGCTCGGACCTGCGCAGGATCTTATCTCCGAATTGCTGCACTTCGACATGGGTATCTTCCAATAAAATTTAACCAAAATGCCCCTCCCTTAATCGGGGGGGCATTTTTTTTTAGTTTTTTAGTGATTTTAAGTATAAAGAAAACCCCGGCTATATACCGGGGTTTTCTTTATGTAGGTTTTCTCTGTACTCCTTTGGCGTAGTACCGATGTAATATTTAAACCGCTTGCAAAAATAATCTACGCTGGCGAAGCCTACTGTTTCGGAAATGCTGCAGATTTTGAGGCGCGAATCCGTAATGAGTTGCCGTCCTTTTTCTACGCGGACGCGTTCGAGGCGTTTGATGAAACTCTCGCCGACATAATGGCTGAATATACGGCCGAGGTACGCG
>Ga0123353_10014232_pt1 | contig 11456 bp, 8 predicted proteins | sample TergutLab28metaG_3_FD_92763 | JGI IMG/M metagenome (GOLD analysis project Ga0123353, IMG submission 92763) | Labiotermes labralis P3 segment gut microbial communities from Petit-Saut dam, French Guiana - Lab288 P3 | ecosystem: Host-associated > Arthropoda: Insects > Digestive system > Gut ... | reverse complement strand
TCAGAAAGATAATCCATAACCTGGGCGGGGGGTTGGTTAATCTGTTTTTGTGTCCCAACGTTTCTTTTTTTTACTAAGAGGTTTTTTTTTTGCCAAAGTGTACAATGTGGTGGGGGGGGGGGGGGGTAGAGGGCTCGGTAGCATAGTGGTTAAGGTGCTGTGATACAAATGGAAGGTCGCTGGTTCGATCCCAGCTGGTGTCAGTGAATTTTTCATTGACATAAAATCCTTCCGATCGCACTATGGCCCTGGGGTCGACTCAACCTCTAACAGAAATGAATACCAGGAGTATTTCCTGGGGGTAAAGGCGGCCAGTGCGTACGGCTGACAACCTACCACCATCCTGTGCCGTTGCCACGAAATCTGGGAGGCTTAACTTCCTGGAACCCTCTGGGCCTGTCCAGGCCTGTAACGGGACTGATTTACTGGTCCAATTGTTGAGCCATTGTCACGTAATCTGGGAACCTTAACTTCCTGGAACCTCTAAGCACCTCGAGCCTGTAATGGGACTGATTTACCTCTTTTTTATTTACCGGGTCCAATTGTAGCTTGTGCTCTACATGATATTTAAATTGACCATTAGTTGCATCTTGTTGATTTCTCTCTTCACATTACGTCTTTTTAGAACTGTCAGTACTACCGGCGCTCAAAATAAAAATGTTCAGATTGAGCACAAGTTACACTTATTAACTCTGAGTTAACTTGCTAAATTGTTGTGTCGTAGTGATGGAGGACTCACCCCTCACCAGTTCGGCGTCTCGCCTGCCGCCTGATGGACACGAATTCCCGCCAAATTATACAGAGCACAACCCCTTCACAGTAGGCAGCCCCGCACTTATAGAATTGGAATTGGAGAAGGCACCCCCACCAATCCCCGTGTTGGGCCCACCCCCCAGAAAGTTGTCTGCTGAGGAACCGCGGTCCCCGGTTCGAGTCCCACCATGGCGCAAGGATGAGAAGAGCGAGTGTAGTGTGAAGGACAAGATCGCCATGTTCTCGGCTGCAGGACAAATGCCAGTACCACGACACCACTTCAGCAGCTCAGAAAATTTATTCCTTGATTCACAGCCACCTCCACGGCCACCAATGCCACCTGAGCTGCTCCCTAAGAAACCACTCCCACCAATTCTGGACTGCACGAACAGCTCACTTGACCTGCATCACACAGCAGGGTGAGTGTATGTGTGTGTGTTTTGACAAGGTTACAGACAGGGTGAATAAATTTGTGTATTTTCACAAGGCAGCAGAGAGGATGAGTGTGTGTGCATGTTTTGTAAGGGCTTCACACACTGTAGGCACATTTGTATGCTATCATAAGGCTGCAAAGAAGGTGAGAGCATTTGTATTTACTGAAGGCTACAGACAGGGTAAGTGAATTTGTGTTTTTACAAGGTTACAGCAGGGCAAGTGCATGTGTGTGTGTTCATAAGGGTACAGACAGGTAGAATGTATTTATGTGTTTACAAGGCTCCCTTGTGTTACAGGACATACTGTAGTACATTGCCCCGCAATTCGGTAGCTCAAGAGGGTCCAGTCTGCCCATCCACATTGACTCGCACTCCCAGCCTGCATACACGTTCCCAGTCACTGATTGATATTGGCCGTGGCAATGTGGAAGATATGCGCAAAGCATCTCTCAATGCACTCATTGAACAGCGCAGGCGTAGCATCAGTAAGCTTCGAGGCCTCATTATTCCTGAGAAAGTTACTGACGTTGTGGCACCAAGCCACACCATCTGTGATCTTCCTGAAATTCGGAGCAGGGACTCCATCTTGACCAACAACAAGGCACCTGCAATGGCCTCAGTACAGAGGTGTGTAAATCTTGGGTAGCACTTGAGATTTTGAGGTTCTCACAGTCATAAGTATTCAGAGCATGGTCTTCTTGATTGTAATGCCATGTGGTGTACTCATATATGTCTATTAAAGAACATGGCATCACATTCCTGAAAGACTTTGGTTTCAGACCTTTGATATATTTGTCAGTAGTGTGACAGACTATGTATGTAATTATAGGTCTTGAATGAGTTGAATTTGTCTGTCAAGCCATCTCCACACTTTCTAGCTATGTGTTGTAGGCCAAGAAATAGCTTGTTGCTTGGTTGGAGGTCCATTCATTCACACCCTTCTTTTGCAGAGACACAAGCCTTCCTCCAGTTTTACTCAGATCCATTTTTCCTTTCACTGAGCATGTTAGTGTAGCAGTAACATTAAAAATTTGTGTTTTGTAGGTTCCCAATTCATATTTTGGCTGGGTGACCACCTGTCCTAACTTAAGTTCTTTGCAAAAGTAAAACTGTCCCAGTCCATGCCATGAAGGCATTCTTACCTTCATGCCCTGGCAGCTTTATGCCTGAGGATAGAGCACCTAGTACCCATTTAATAGGAAGAGCCAGTATAGATGCTGTGGAGAAGAGATACGTCTCTTGTCCCTGTCAGGAATTCAACCACAGTTCCTTCATTGTCTAGTATATACCCTAATGACTATGCCATCTATGTTATCCTCACCCATGAGGTTTTTATAAACAAATCCAAATTGTATTCATGAATAATTAAAAGTAGATTAAATGTGGGATATGCTTGTGTATTCAAAACAAGTAAGGTGACATTCTTGAAATTATATAAGATAAAGACAACATATATAGCCCTACTTGGATATGTGAATGGAAATTTAAGGAAACAACAGATGGAAGAACCGATTGAGCAGAGATGAAATTCTTGAGGTTAGATGTAACATATACATTATATGGTCATAAATATATAAGAGATTTAAATATAAAAAATTCAAGATAAATTGTTGTGGATTATAGGAGTAAGTGGACACAGTGGGTTAAGAATGATTGATGCACACCTTCACAAATTTGCATCTGTTAGTACAGTCTAACCGGCAAAAGAAACATAAGTCAACCAAAGAAATGGAGATAGCAATATGCCTAGAGATTGAACCTTGTTGCTGCTGCTACTGCTCCTCCTCTTCCTTCTCCCCCAGATGATGATGATGACAGACGTTGATTATGATGATGCTTGCTACCATGCAGTTCTGAATGTTGTCCCCTATCTAAAACATAAGAAACTTAATTTATACAGGGCGTTGGAGAATAGGATGCTGAGTGAAATATTTGGACCTGAGAAGAGGAAATATTGAGTATGGGGAAAAGTACATTATTCTTGATTTCACACTTTCGCCTTGTTCTGAATGTTGTATTTTTTTCTTTTGTGTGAATCCCCTGCATCTGAATCCGACACCAGGGAAGCACCCAAAAGAAAGAATACAACAATAGTACATTAATTTGTAATGTACACCAAACATTAGTATAATGATTAAGTAAAATGTGAGATGTGCAAGGGTGCAGATTTTAAAATCAGAGCATCTGAAGATCTGGGCTTTAAATTTAGCTGTAATTCTTTGTTGTTGACAGGCCGAATGCCACCAATAGGTGGAGCACTGGGCAGACCATTGTAAATAACACCTCCCAGCTGGTGATACCTTCTCCACCCTGGAAATCAAGTAGCAATATTAGCAACCTTCCAAAATACTCCCCAGCTTTCAAGAGGAAAAGCCTCTCAGTTTACGGGTCCACTGACTCCCTTCAAGAAGAGCCACATACTTCATTCCCCAGCTGCAGAAACACTGTAGAACCTCCTGTCTCACTGGAAAGCACAACACTTCCTCTCAGGTAGTGGATTATACACATTGTAACAAAATAACATGTTTTTTGCCTTCTGCTGTTGTTCCATTATGTATTAACTTTACCTTTCTGTTTGTTTGTCTGTGTGTCATTCATTTCCTTATTTTTAATCTCCTTCTTCTCCTCCTCCGCTTTGTTCTTTTGTTCTTTCTGTTTTTCTTTTCTTCTTTCAACCTAAATCAAAGGCCTTTACCTCCTGCAATCATGGACATTTTGCAGATTCTATTCAACAAGCGATACAGTTGAGCCTACTGTAACTGGTGTCTTCACAAGATAACAGAGCTGCAGACATGTCTACTGCCTTGCATGCGGACATGCTTTCATGGCTGTGGTGGATGAGATGTCCTATCATGTTCTCAAGCAGATTTGGACTCTATGCTATCACATTGATATGTAATTGTGACCACATTGTCTTGACTATGCTTGTACTGCATACAGTATCCTGACATGTATTAGTTGAATGCCTGAACTCTGAAATAGAGTTACATCAGAGAGAAAAGCTTTGTTATAGATATTCTTTAGAAATGAAAAGACGTCTCTTTTGAACATAATGTCTGTAATTCTGTCTCTTTGGCATAGTATCATTCCCATTGTATTTCGACCAACTTTTGTTTTGAATTCAGTGTTTGAGATTGTAACTAAAATTTGTTAGCTGCTTCAGTTTTCAGCAATGGTGATTGACTGATAAGTGAAGTCAACTTTATGTGAGCCCATAAGTGGATATTTAATGTATATCATGCCCTGTTCATCAGTCTTTATAGACAGGCCACAACTGCTAGGAATGTCACTGAGTAGTTGTTGTGTGGAACTAGATTGTTGACTTGATGCTGATGTCCTGTTCCTAGGTCAGACCTCAGTTTTGAGTACAAGTTGTCCACGGGCAAGAGTGCTCCAACACCTGGACACCACTCTGTGGAGGATGACAGTGACAATGACTCAGCAGTGAGCTCAAGTCGTTCCAGCATCTCACCTCCACCCACACCTCCACCTCCACCCCTATTGTCGCCTTTGCACCGCACCTTATCCTCTGAGACAACAGTGTCTGCTGCTTCCTCTACTGCCTCTACACTCACATGTGGATCCAGTGACAGCAACAGACGTGTCCTGAAGCCACAGAGTGTGGAGGCCATCAACCGCAAGAATGTACTGTCTTCAGCACGCTACAGCAGCGGACGGGACCTTAAGGTGGGTTCTTTGAAGCTGACATGTATATCAGTATGTCAGAAATGGTTCATAATGCCACTCACCATCCCCATAAACTTTTAAGTGCTCTCTTTGATCTCTTGTATAATTTTTTGTCTTTCTTTTACTGCTGCATTGGGAGAAGTTTGGTTTTGATAGTGGTTTTCTGGGTTTTGATGCCACATGATTTGGTATGTACATACCAGCACTTTATAGAAACTTGCTGCCTCCATTTGTAGGGTATAATGCTTGAAATATTGTTATCTGCCTTCAAAAACTATGTTGCATCACATCCCAGAAAGATCATGCCATAATTCAGGTGGTTACTCCCTGGCTTTTTACTTTGGAAGCCTGGGTTCCTTACCAAGGTGTTTTATGTGGGATTTGTGGTGCACAAGGTGGCACACAGACAGGTTTCTGTCTGAATGTTTCAGTTTTCCACTGTTAGTATAATGTCAACAGTGCTCTGTGCTTGTATTTCATCTACTATTGATGCTGTAAAACTGATCAGTTGACAGCTGTTAAATAAAATGCACCACCACATTTCAGAAGACTATAATTTCAATATTACCTGGTGTAAGTAACTCAAATCTCAGAGCCTGATTAACTGATTTTTAAGTTAACTGAATTGCATTCCTTATTAGCCACTAATGACCCCAAACTTAAATGCTGAAGTTTAATTTATTGTGAGTTCGGCTTGGTGTTTGCATTCCTATACACCAATTAGGCAAAGCATATCCTGTGCAGCAGATGTTTCAGTTACACTACCTTGACTGTGTCACCACAGTGACATTCACAAATGATGCTGAATGTGTAAAGGTGAAGTTGGTGTTAGAGTTGGAGAGAAATGTTCCATCTAAAAGACCTTACTGTCAGACATCAGGGTGTCTGTGTTGTGCAGGTTGGGTCACCACTGATACAGAGAAAATTTGATGAGGATGTACAAGTTGCCTTTCCGAATGAGGTTGAGGGACCAGCCAATGAGGAGCAGCAAGAGGAGGCAAATACACTGCTGGAGGAACAGCCCCCTGGAAAGCCACTGCCTGCTCCCAGACATGTCCCTGTGCCCCCGAAACCAGTGCAACGCAAATTGCTAGAGGCAGGTCCTGAGGAGGACACTGATCTGCTCAGTGTTCTGACAGGGGGCAGAGGCTCCCAGAACCGGCGACAGCATAGCAAGGATTCAGTGCTTGGAGAGAACAGGCGCTCTGTCAGTGTGAATGACATCAGAAAAGCATTTGAAAAGGCAGAGATGGCACTGGCGAACAGTGGACGCAAAGTGAATCATGCCCGTGTCTCATCACTGGACTCAACAGCAAGTGAAGATAGCTTCACGCCGCATTATGGCTCTGTTGGTAACCTGCACCGTGAACAGTTTGGCAGTGTTACCTCCATTGCCAGTTCAACCAGTCTCATCTCCCCTCAGGTATGCATGTTTATTCTGGAGACAGAGGGTGTAATTTCTTGTACTAGTTGAGGCACATAATTGTTGTGGCAGTTCACTTGCTCTCTCAACAGCAACTTACTTTTTATTGGCACATGTTATGTGCCATCATGTGATGAGTGTGCAAAGTGAAAGGAAGTGGGAAGTGTTATTTATTCACTTACTACATGTGACATACAGTAGCTATGTGTGCCATATATTTTGTGCTGCAGCATTAAATTTCTTGATATATGGCTACTTAAAATTAAAATTAAATTTAAAATGTAGTTATGTATAGAATCCTGTGCCTTATTTTAATTATTTATTTATAGTTTGTTGCTGGTTACCATTTTCAGCATCTGCAATGGAATAAAATTCTACATTTTTGCAATTCACAGTATGTGGACATTCAAGTAAAATTATTTAGATCAGTGTGGTTTTCTTGGCCTAAACATTTTTAGGTCTATTTTATTATAACCCAGGCATCACCCATTAGTGTATGTGAGCAAGGACAGATCCTGAATTGAAATCTGACAAAATTAGAAGTACATGTGTTTGTTAGTGCAGTTGTGTCTTGACACTAACTGGTAAAACCCTTGTGTCTTCTCAAGCTTTACTGGCTTCTATCCAGTTGTGACATGTTATTTTATTCACCAAACCAGACCATTTGAATGTAAGGCTTTGATGAACCAAAAATTTACGCTGACTGTTTTAGTGGACCCTGCGTTATAGTATGTGACTCAGCTTTTCTCAATCTTTGCATTTTGTTCCTAGAGAAATTTTAATTACATTTAACGTGTGAGAATTACGTAATATCTCCTACAAAGGACTGGTCAGCCAATGACCAACCACAGAAGTCACATTCACACATTTGTCAGAAATGCTACTTTTGAGAACAGGACATAGGCAATGTGACAAGTGACAAGAAGCCACCCGGGAGTTCTGGTCTATAGATATGAAGGCAGGATTTACAATCTTGCATTCTGCAAAGTAAAGTTTCCCATTGTCTGCAATCAGCTTTAATGTATCGCTGTTCAGCAGTCAGCCACGCGCTGGCCAAATTCACACAATTGCTATGCTGAAGTGAATGGGCAGTCTTTATAAATTTATGTGGTACAAACCCTATCACTGGGTCTAATAGTATTTCCACATGTACTGCTAAGTGTTGTGCTCTCCTTCTTTACCATCCTTGTCCAAACTGCTGGAGTGCATTCCAGTAAGGGCCTGAAAAGAAACCTTGTGCCTTCAAACATCACCTTGACCTCACACCCAGTCCTTACCATGATTAATTAACACATTTCATCCCTGTGACAGGAAGTGAAGGTGAGAAAGACAGGTAGGAAGATGCATCTAGAACAGTGGGTCTTGAACGTTGGCTCATTGTGGATTGTGACAATACTAACTGATATACGGCTGGTGTGTAGGCTTTCACGTTGGGAAAGCTGAGTGCAGAACCCAGAAGCACATCACATAAAGACAAGCAATGCACATAATTACTCCACACTCTGCCCTCCTTTTGTAATACTCCTAAAAACGTTCTGGGACTGAAAAAAATATTGATCTAAAACAGTGGCCCATTTTACTGAATATTTACATGCTAAAAAATTGTCACTAACTCAGTATGTCCATAAATAATTAAAATGAAACCAGTAGTTCTGCACAGAACTCTATTTTAATTTTCATTATGTTTAACATAAAATCAATAGATTTAATATTGTAGCTTAAAATGTGTACTTGGTATACATACATTCTGTCTGTCATATGTAAGAAGACATATAATTGTCCAATGATGGCACACAAACATCTGCCAAAACAGGTAGGGAAGAGTGTAATCCTCTTGCAGGTGTTATATTAGAGCAAAATACTGAGTTATGTTTGATGTAAAATAAGTGGATTGTTTTAATGGTCGAAATTACATGTTATAACTAACACTAAATAAAAATTTTGCAAATGCCATGACACTTCCATTTGACCTCTGCATTTGAGTTATATGAGGGCTGTTTAGAAATTAAGTTCAAAATGCATGCATTATGGCTGTTTGTTTTTAAATCTATTAAGAACAGTTCAGATTTAATTTTACTGCTATATTGCTACTTTACCATGTAATGCTTGCTGTAATTAAGACATTTACCACATCAAAGTATGAGCTTTTTTATTCTGTGTTGATGGAAACCTGTGTCCTATGTTATCAGCCTTCATGTCACATTTGTTTGCACCCTGCACGGTAAAGGTAGAGCTCGTCATAGATCAGGACATGAAGGCCCAGAAGGGGAGTAGAGGTATAGCTCTACTCTGTATGTAACCTCAATGCTAGATGGGGGTGGGTGGTCAGTGCCATGCCCAGGCCACTTTACCCCTGGGAAAGACATCCAAGTATTTGCCTTAGTGCTGGAAATAGGTGATAACCACTTGGCAATGAATTAATCTGAAATTAGCTTAGTAAGTGTAGGTTATTTACTTATGAAAGTGTGTGCCATGTAAATTATATTTAGGCTGTTCATGTTTGTGACTGCCAAACCAGTCGTATTCTTCTGACTGATAACCTATTACTTGCAGGAGCTTCAATTGTTGATTGATGAGGCGAATCAGCCTCTAGAAGATTCTGTCGGCACCATGGCAATGCCGGTGCATGATGTAGTTGTGGTGGTATTGCATCGGGAGGGCACCACTGGCAGTGTTGGCATTACACTAGCAGGAGGGGCTGACTATGAAGCCAAGGAGATTACGGTACAGTATTTCATTAAACTGAAATATTATCTAATACTAAGTAGGTCTATTGTAGGTTTAAGGACTGACTGATTGTAAAGTTTAAACTTGGCTCAAATGCTCTGGTTGTCCAGGGTGGTCAGAATATATCAGACAGTTCAGATAATCATGCACAGCAGTAGTCTCCAAACTTTTAATATCTCTGACACCTTTGTGACTAACTCTGACTTTTCTTGGAACCCCTGGAGAGTAAAAATGTAATTTTGGGGCCCAAAAATGGAATGAAACTTCTTAAAACACAAACTTTTATTATTGTTGATTGCCTTTGGACAAATGTGGGGAGTAAAATAAAAAATGCAATTCAGAATTGCCAAAATATTTTAACAATTTCATTACAAAGGACATGTGCTTGTAGAATCCCGTAAGTTGCCCACAGGGCCCCACGGTTCTGCAGAACAGATTTTGAACAGCACTGACCTTAGGACAAGGTTAGGTGCCTTGAAAATTGGTGGTTAAATTATAAATGGTCATATTCTTCTGTGCTATAGCTAAGTGAACATTAAAAGTGTTTGCTTTCCTCATGGTAATTAACGGACACAATTTCCATAGTATATTTTGATCTTTCATGGTTTGTATTTTATGTGCCTCTTTAGTACACTACATCATTACCCCAATTTAAAGGGCTCATTAAAGCAAAAATTGATAAAGTGAAGAGGAGACAAGAAGGAGTGACTGTGGTGGAACAGTCAACATGGCACTAATATATCCAGATTGCATATGGTTGGTCAGAGTCATGATAGTAGAGCACTTGTACATGTGGTTGCTGAAATTTCCTGCTTTTTAAAATGATCTTTGTTCATTTCAGGTTCACAAGGTACTTGCTGGCAGCCCTGCGGACAGGGATGGACGAATCCAGAAGGGTGACCGCATTCTGTCCATCAATGGACGTAGCATGAAGGGGGTTACACATCGTGAGTCACTTAACATCCTCAAGGTACTGACATGTGTTAATATGAAGTATGTGGTGGTGTGTAGGCCAAACTAAAAAAGGAAGAACCTGTACCATGAGTCAGTTCTATGAATCTATAACTTGAGTCAATGCCATGACTCTGTACCATGAGTCAGCTGCATAAACTGTACCATGATTTAGTTACATGTATCTCTACCATGATTACATGAACTTTTATGATGAGTCAGTTACATGGAACCTATAGGTCATGTACACAAACCTTTGCTGTGGGTCAGCTATGTGATCTGTAACACAGGTCACGTACCCAAACTTGTACCATGGGTTAGTTACATGAACTTGTACCATGATTAAGTTACATGAACCTATACCACATTTTGGCTACATGAATGTGTACTGAGGGTTAACTACATGAGCCTGTACCATAGGTCAGTTACACAAACCTGCACCGTGGGTGAGCTAAATATATCTATACCATTGATTAGCTACACATATTTGTACTATGGGATAGCTATCTGAATGTGTTCCATGTCTCACTTACATAAACCTGTACAATGAGTTAGTTAAACAAGATTTGAATCTTTTCACAGCAATAAATGCAGTAAAGTCTTTGTTGGCAGTGAGCCAGTGAAAATGAAATGGTTTTTTGTTTGGAAATTTATTGCCTGTGTCATCAGAGACTGGAGTTGTGACACCTCATGACTCACCACAGAGATCTATGATGATAGAGACAGTAACAGTCTTTAGTGAGTTGGTTGTAGTCATTGTAAACACTGCAACTTCTGTATAACAAAGCCCAGGTTCTACAAAGCTGGACATGTTGACAGGCCCCTCGATCGGAGGTTGTACTGGTTGTTTCCCGCTCCAGAGTGCCACAGGATGGCCCACAACTTGATGACTGTCCTGTGGCCACATATGTCCCAAGACCTTCACGGCCACCACGCATCCCTGAGCAGCCGTTAGAAGCCATAACTAGCCCTCTAGTTGCTAATGAAGGTACTGCACAATTCTGTGTCAAGTCTGAGTGATTGAGTACATTATTGAGATGCTGACTGTGTAATTGTGTAGGTGAGTGAGTAGTGCACAGTTAACCCAGTGGCTATCTGCCAGATGAGTTACTAAAACTGACGTGTGTTGCCGTTAACCACAACAGTGTGGTTGATGGCAATATGTTTATTAATTTTAACACAATATACCAAAACACTATGAATTTTACAACACAAAATGAGTCACTGATTCCGAAGGATCATATAAATGGTATGAATCTAATTCTCTTTCTATATTCAACATACACATCTTAATTTGAAACAAAGCAGTTCAAGCAAGGGGACAGCCGTAACATTTCGTGTGATTTAGCAATTTAAAGCTGTGGTCTAGTGGTCAGAGTTTCTGGCTACAGATACAGAGGTCCCGGGTTCGATCCCCGGCGCTACCAGATAATCTGAGTAGTAGTGGGTCTGGAACGGGGTCCACTCAGCCTCGTGAGCCT
>Ga0123353_10014231_pt1 | contig 11456 bp, 9 predicted proteins | sample TergutLab28metaG_3_FD_92763 | JGI IMG/M metagenome (GOLD analysis project Ga0123353, IMG submission 92763) | Labiotermes labralis P3 segment gut microbial communities from Petit-Saut dam, French Guiana - Lab288 P3 | ecosystem: Host-associated > Arthropoda: Insects > Digestive system > Gut ... | reverse complement strand
TTCGCGTGCCTCTAGGCGGTCCATGCCCGCGTAATCGGTGTAGAGCGGATCGTCGGAGACGATCGTGGCGGTCTCGGTCAGCACGTTGATCTGCTCGAGGTCGTGGCGCAGACCGATATCGAAATCGTTGGGGTCGTGAGCGGGGGTTATCTTGACCATGCCGGTCCCGAACTCAGGATCGACGTACTCATCGGCGATGATCGGAAGCGCACGTCCGACCAGTGGCAGTGTTGCGGTCGTTCCGACCAGATCGCGATAGCGCTCATCGTCGGGATGGACCGCGATCGCCACGTCTCCCAGCATCGTCTCGGGACGTGTGGTCGCCACCACCGCATGGGTCATGGTCTGGCCATCAGGCAACTCGATCGGCTCGGCCAACTCATAGCGCACATAATACAGGGTGCCGACCTGGTCCTCGTGCTCGACCTCGATGTCGGAGAGCGCGGTCGTGCAACGCGGGCACCAGTTGATGATGCGGTTGCCACGATAGATCAGTCCCTTGTCGAACCAATCGACGAACGTGCGGCGCACCGCACGTTGATATGACTCGCCCATCGTGAACCACTCGTCGTCATAGTCGCAGCAGCAACCCATGCGTTTGAGTTGTCCGACGATGGTCGAACCATGCTCGTCGCGCCACTCCCAACATTTCTCGATGAATGCTTCGCGTCCGACATCATCGCGCGTCAGACCCTCTTTAGCGAGCTTTTGCTCGACCTTGTTCTGTGTCGCGATACCGGCGTGGTCGGTGCCCAGTATCCAGCGCGTCGGACGACCGGTCATGCGATTGTAGCGGATCAGCGCGTCTTGGATCGTGTTGTTAAGCGCGTGGCCCATATGGAGCGAACCGGTCACGTTGGGAGGCGGGATCACCACGACGTAGGGATCTTTGCCGGTTGCACGCCCATCGGCGACCGACTGGGCGAAGTACTTGTGCTCCATCCAGTCATCGAAGAGTCCGCTTTCGATCAGGTGCGGGTCATATTGTGCGCTCATCTCACTCATGTCGGTCATGCCTTCCGCTTCTACGATGCCTTCGCTTTCTTGGTCTTTTTCGAATCCGCTGACGTGTCCTTTACCGAGATGGTCGGCTCGTCAGCAGAACAACGTGCTTCTTTGGAGCGGATGATCCGCGGCTCGCCCGCGCCGGTCACCGCGTCTTTCGTGATGCGTACCTCGACGATATCATGGGCGCTGGGAAGCTCATACATGAGATCGAGCAGGATCGTCTCGCAGATCGCGCGCAGACTGCGTGCGCCGGTACCACGCTCCTGCGCGAGGTCGGCGATCGCGGACAGCGCGTCATCGTCGAAGGAGAGCGCGACATCCTCGAGTCCGAAGAGCGTCTGGTACTGTCTGACCAGCGCATTCTTCGGCTCGGTGAGAATGCGGATCAGATCCTCGGTCGTCAGATCGATAGTCGAGGTCACGACCGGTACCCGGCCGATGAATTCGGGGATCAATCCGAACGAGTGGAGGTCTTCAGGCAATACCTCGGCGAAATACTCCGCGCTCTCGCGCTTCTCGTGTCCGGTCAGATCGGCGGAGAAGCCGACCCCTTTCTTCCCGATGCGGTTGGCGATGATCTGGTCGAGACCGACGAACGCACCACCCAAAATGAACAGGATGTTGGTGGTGTCGATGTTGATAAGTTCCTCGTGGGGATGTTTGCGCCCGCCTTTGGGGGGCACACTCGCCATCGAGCCTTCGACGATCTTGAGAAGCGCCTGTTGCACGCCCTCGCCCGAGACATCACGGGTGATCGAGAGGTTCTCGGCCTTGCGCGCGATCTTGTCGATCTCGTCGACGTAGATGATGCCGACTTGAGCACGCGCGACATCGAAGTCTGCCGCGGCCAGCAGTTTGAGCAGGATGTTCTCGACATCCTCGCCGACATAGCCCGCCTCGGTAAGCGAGGTCGCATCCGCGATCGCGAACGGGACGTTCAGTATCCGCGCGAGCGTTTGTGCCAGAAGGGTCTTGCCGGTTCCGGTCGGACCCAACAACAAGATGTTACTCTTCGCGAGCTCGACCTCATCACCTTCGGTCTTGCCACGCAAGATACGTTTATAGTGATTGTGGACGGCGACCGAGAGATACTTCTTCGCGTCCTCTTGACCCACGACATAGTGGTTGAGCTGCTCATGGATCTCTTTTGGAGTGGGAAGTTTATCCGGTAGTACTTGTGCCGCCACTACCTTGGTATCGCTGAGCGCTCCGTCATCCTCAAGCCCCATCAGCTGCACCGCCGATGACATCGAGGAGAGCACTTCCATCAGAGAGGACGCGCATTGTTCGCACATGCACGCGTCATTGAGCCCGCAGAACACCTGCCCGGTCGCGACTCCTCCGCAAAATGAGCAGATCAGCAGCGACGGAGGAGCTCCGTCATCGTGACCGTGAGAAGTTGGTGACGACATCAGGCCTTCTCTTTCGTCTCGGCGATCCTCTGGGTGAGGACATCATCGACCAGCCCATACGCTTTCGCGTCCTCGGCGGTCATGATGTTGTCGCGATCGGTGTCGTTATGTACTTGTTTGATCGTCTTGCCGGTATGGTGCGCGAGAATTCGGTTGAGCTCCTCGCGGATACGTAGCATCTCTTTGGCCTGGATCTCGATATCTGAGGCTTGCCCTTGGGTCCCGCCGATCGGTTGATGGATCAGGACGCGACTGTGAGGCAACGCAAAACGCTTACCTTTGGTACCCGCGGCAAGAAGAACGGCACCCATGCTCGCGCATTGGCCCATGCAATAGGTCGCGATATCGGGTTTGACGAACTGCATGGTGTCATAGATGGCAAGGCCATCGACGACCGAGCCGCCGGGACTGTTGATGTAGAGCGCGATATCCTTGTCCGGATCCATGCTCTCCAGGTGTAGCAGTTGCGCTATGGTCAGGTTCGCGGTGATCTCGTTGATCTCGCCGCTTAGGAAAACGACCCGCTCGTTGAGCAGGCGACTATAGATATCGAAACTGCGCTCGCCGCGATTGGTCTGCTCTATGACCATCGGGACGAGTTGGTCGGTAATGTCATATTTGCGCTCACTCATAGCTACATTGCCTCCTCGTCGATCTCGACTTCACTGTTCTCTACGAGCCACTCGGCCGCCTTGCGACGAGCGATCTCGTCATGCAGGGTGGTCATCAAAGCGGCTTCGGTCCATTTCTTGCGTACCTGATCGACCGGCATCTGTGCTTGCTCGGCGATCTTCTCGAGCTCGATCGTGATATCCTCATCTCCCACCTCGAGGCCCTTCTCACGCGCGAGTGCCTCCAAGGCGAGCTCTTCTGAAACTCCCATCTTGGCCTGCGTCGCGACATCGTTCTCAAAATCTTCGAGACTTGCGCCCGACATCGCGATGTATTGCTCGATCGACATGCTGTTCTGGTTCAGCATCTCGGAGAAATCGTGTTTGAGAAACTCAGCGCGCGAGTCGATGAGCGGTTGCGGGATCTCGCCGTCGAGTTTTTCGGCCAGCGCACTGACCAAGCGTCCGCGCAATACGTTGTCATATGAGTTCTGCTTGCTTCCCTCGATGTTGCTGCGGATCTCGCCTCTCATCTCTTCCTCTGACTCGAAGCCTGACATGATCGCGAGGTCATCGTTGACTTCGGGAAGCTCCGGCTCCTGGATCTCATGCAGTTCGATCTCGAACTGTATGGGCTTGCCGGCAAACTCAGTGTTCTCCTCGGCGCCCTCGATGGTGAACTCCGCCTCGACGGTCTGGCCCGGCTTGGCACCGACGATCGCCTCTTCGAACTCGGGCGGCATCATATTCTGTCCGAGATGATAGGGGTATTGCTCGACCGTGCTGCCTTCATACTCCTCGCCATCGACCTTCGACTTGAACGAAAGCAGTACGATATCGTCCTCGCGGATCTTGCGACTGCGCGCCTTTTTGAGCTGCGCGAAACGCTGGCGGATCGTGTCGATCTGAGCGTTGATCTCGTTTTCGGTCGCTTCACGCGGAGGCATCTTGATCGCAACATCGGAATCGGTCAGGATCAGTTCGGGGCGGGTCTCGAACGTCACGACGTAGGTATAGTCCTCGCCCTCGGTGACCAGGGATTCCTCGTCGAACTGAGGTTGCCCCACGACCCGATAGCCTTCACCATCCACCAGCTGCGCGAACGTATCGTTTACGACCTTGTCGGTCGCCATCGCGCGCCCATACTCCTCGCCGACAAGGTTCTCGACCATGTTACGCGGAGCTTTTCCAGGGCGAAAGCCGGGGATCTTGTACTTTTTCGACGCATCCCGATAGACTTGTGCGACCGCGGCATCGACGTCTGCAGCCGGCACGGTTGCGTTGAGCAGGATCTTGCCGTCCTTAAGTGTTTCGAACGTAGCATTACTCACGAGGTATCCTTTCATAGACCTTATTTATGCGTAATGTTTCATTATAACGTGAGAGGGCGTGAGACAGTGGGGTCGGTTCCTTTTGTCACAAAACGAGTGAGACAGTGGGGTCGGTTTTTTTCTTGAGGAGATCTCTTATTGATCGACCTTGACGATCGGAGCGTAGCCCGCGAGAAGGGTCTTGACACCGGCCGGACCCTCGAATGCGACGGTCAGTGAATCGGACTCGATCGCTTCGATCACTCCTTTGCCGAACGTTTTATGCAGTATGGTGTCACCGACCTCGAACACGAGCGGCTTGCTGAGTGAGGCGGGACGGACCGCCGCGCCATAGAGAGGACCCTCGACTTTTGAGTGGCTGCCTCCCCCGAACACGCGCCCACTCGCTTCGCCGCCGTCTTGAAACCTCGCGCCACCGTAGCTCGTGCCATGCCCGGCAATACCACCACGGTCTCCGCGCTTGTCCCAACCGAATCCCGTCAACCCGGCAGAACCGACCCCGGAAAGCTCGATCAGATGCGTGGGTATCTCGCCGACGAAACGGCTCGGTGGATTCGAGCTCGCGTTGCCGTAGGCGCGACGCATAGCCGCGTACGTCAAGAACAGCCGTTGCCGCGCGCGCGTGATGGCGACATAGGCAAGGCGGCGCTCCTCCTCGACCGCGTCGGGACTCTCGGTCATCGACATCGCATGGGGAAAGATCGACTCCTCCATACCGGCGACGAACACGACCGGATATTCGAGTCCTTTGGCGGTATGTACCGTCATCAGCGTCACCGCATCCTCGCTGACCGCGAGTGCATCCAGATCGGTGCGCAACGCAAGCCACTCCATGAACGCGAACAGGTCATTCTCCTCGTGGGTAAGCGCGAATTCCGCCGCCACGTTGACGAACTCACGGATGTTCTCAGCGCGTGACTGCGCTTCATCACTGCGTTCGCGCTCAAAGGCGGCCAGCAGCCCGGATCGCTCGATAATGATCTCGATCACATCTTTGAGATCTCCCTCCAACGAGCGCATGGTCGTCAGCATCTCGATGAAATCAGTGAGCGCATGCGCGATCTGTGGGCGGATCTCCTGCGAGGCGATCACTTTCGAGATCGCGGTCTCGAAAGTCACATCCTCTTGATAGGTGACCTGCTCGATACGCGCGATGGTCGTTGCCCCGATCCCGCGCCGCGGCGAGTTGATGATACGTTTGAGTGAGATATCATCCATCGGATTGACGATCACCTTCAGATATGCCATCACGTCGCGGATCTCGGCCCGATCGAAATAGCGCGTGCCTCCCACGATCCGATACGGTATGCCCGCGCGCAAGAAACCATCTTCAATCACGCGACTCTGGGCATTGGTACGGTAGAACACCGCGAAGTCACTCATCGGACGATGCGACGTGCGGGCGATATGCTCGATCTGGCCCGCCACGTAACGCGCCTCATCGTGCTCGTTGGTCGCCAGGTAGACGGCGATCTTCTCGCCCTCGTCGGCGTTGGTGAACAGTTCCTTCGCTTTGCGCATCTCATTATTCGCGATGACCGCGTTGGCAGCCTCGAGGATATGCCCCGTACTGCGATAGTTCTCTTCGAGCTTGACGGTATGCGCTTCAGGATAGTCCTGCTCGAATTCTAAGATGTTGCGGATATCGGCGCCGCGCCAGCTGTAGATCGACTGGTCGTCATCTCCCACGACCATCACATTACGATGCTCGCGCGCGAGAAGACGCACGATCTCGTATTGCGCCTTGTTGGTGTCTTGGTATTCGTCGACATGGATATAGTGGAATCGATCCTGGTACTGTGCGAGCACCTTGGGATACTGGCGGAACAGCTCGACCACATTGAAGAGCAGGTCATCGAAGTCCATCGCGTTGTTCTGCAAAAGACGCTCTTGGAGCCGCGTGTAGATCTGCGCGATCCTCTTGAGGTAGGGGTTCTTGGCCGCCTCCTCGAAGTCCGCGGCACTGACCAGCTCGTTCTTCGCGTCGCTGATGCGCGCACGCAGGCCGTTTATCGGAAACGAATCCTCGACGATGTTGAGCTCTTTCATGATCTCTTTAACGAGCCTCTTACTATCATCGTCGTCATAGATCGTGAAGCTCGAGGTGTATCCGAGCTTGTCGGCATGTTCGCGCAAGATGCGCACACACATCGCGTGAAAGGTCGCGACCCACATGCCACTTCCGCGCCCGGCGGTCAGCTTTGCCAAACGTTCACGCATTTCACCTGCGGCTTTGTTGGTAAAAGTGATAGCAAGTATTTGATAGGGTTCCACGTGCTTATCGTGAACGAGGTGCGCGATGCGATAGGTGAGCACCCGCGTTTTGCCGCTTCCCGCGCCGGCGAGCACTAAAAGAGGTCCTTCGGTATGGGTGACCGCCTCACGTTGCGCGGGATTGAGATCTTCTAGATCAAGCACGAAACATTGCTCCTCGTAAGAGTTCGACCGATTCAGTTACTTAATGATAACAGCAATACGGGAAGGTCTAGTTGCCGTACTCGATGCTGATCTCGTTGAACATGTTGATGATGTCTTCGAGGACCAGCGCTTCTTTCTCGGCGCCTTCCTTGTCGAGGATGATGTCGCCTTCATGGAGCATGATCAGGCGATCACCGTATTTGAGCGCGTGGCGCAGATTGTGGGTGACCATGACCGTGGTCAGGTCTTTCTCTTCGACGAGTTGATTGGTCAGATCCATCGTGATCTGCTGCGTCTTCGGGTCGAGTGCAGCGGTATGCTCGTCAAGGATCAGGAGCTTGAGCGGGACCATCGTCGAGACCAACAAGGCCAGCGCTTGACGCTGACCGCCGGAAAGCGATTCGACTTTGGCGTTGAGTTTGTTCTCAAGTCCTAGCCCGAGCGGTTCGAGTAAGGAGCGATAGTAGTCGACGCGATTATGGCTGACTCCCCGTCCTAGGTTGTACGGCTTTCCTTTGTTCTCGGCGATCGAGAGGTTCTCAAGGATCGTCATCGATGGGCAGGTGCCGGCTGCAGGATCTTGGAATACACGCCCGGTCGACGCATAACGCTCGAAGTTCTTCTGCTTGGTGATGTCGACCCCATCGAGTATGATGCTTCCCCCGTCGATCGGAATATCGCCGCAGATCGCGTTGAGCAAAGAGGTCTTACCCGATCCATTACTCCCGATGATGGCGAGGAACTGTCCGTCGGGAACCGTCAGATTGAAATCCTTGAACAGATGGGTCTCGTCGACCGTTCCGCGCGCGTAATACTTTTCCAGATCGATCAGATCAAGCACCGGGCACCGCCTTCTTGATCCGTCCGGGACTTACCTCCGGCTTGGCTTTCTTGATGCGCTCGGAGCTGATCACGAGGATGACCAGCAACAGTAGTGCGGTGATCAACTTCATATCGCTTGCCGGCAGTCCGGCACGTATCGCAAGCGCCAGACACATGCGATAGAGGATCGAACCGATGATGACCGCGCTCGTCACTTTGATGAGCGGTATCTTTCGCGCGATGGCCAATCCGACGATAACGCTGGCCAGTCCGATCACGACCGTGCCGACACCGAGTGAGATGTCGAACGCGCGATAGCGCTGCACGAAGATCGACCCCGCGAACGCGACGAGCCCGTTGGCGATCGCAAGACCGATGATCTTGACGGTACCTTTGTCCTTGGCAAGGACGGTCACGAGCAGATCGTTGTCACCGACCGCACGCAGAAGATAACCCGATCTCGTACCCAGATACCAGTCGAGGATGAACTTCGCGCCCAATGAGAGGAACACGATGACGATAAGGGGGAGATAGGGTACCAACGTGTCGGGTATCATCTCGAAAAGGAAGTTGTTGCGAAAGATCGTGCTCGTATCGAGCCGCAGCGGAAGGTTCGATCGCCCCGCGATACGCAGATTGATCGTATACAGGCCGGTCATCACGATGATGCCGGCGATCAGGTTGCGAACTTTGAGTTTGACATGAATGATCCCGGTCACGATACCTGCCAGACACCCCGCGATGAACGAGATGAGCAGGACCAGAATGGGATTGAATCCTGCGAGGAGGAGCGATGCTGAGATCGCCCCTCCCAGAGGAAAACTTCCATCCACGGTCAGATCAGGAAAATCGAGGATCCGGTAGGTGATATAGACACCCAAGGCCATGATCCCATAGATCAATCCTGTCTCTAATGCGCCGAGTATTGCATTCACAAATAAAGGCTATCTGTCTATCGAGGTGAAGACTTCCAGCGCGCGATCGATGATCGCGGAGGGCACGTCAAGACCGATCGCTTCGGCAGCGGCGGTGTTGACATACGGGTTGAAGTCGGCGAACGCGACGAATGGGATCTCGTCGGCGCCCTTTTCACCCTTCAGTATCTGGGCAGCCATTTTGCCTGCTTGTTTGCCCAGAGCAAAGTATTCGATACCTTCGGTCGCGACCGCACCGAGCTTGACCTGCTCGATCTCGCTACCAAATACCGGGATATTGGCCTCATCGGTCTTGTTCAAAAGATCGGTGAGCATGGTGACGACCGTGTTGTCGGTCGTGATATAGATGGTATCGACGTTCTTATCGAGCATCGCATCAACTGCCGCGGGAACCTCGGTCGTGGCGGTAACGCCCACTTCCTCGACGGTGAACCCATGGCCCGGCGCAGCATCCTTTATCTCTGCGACGGTCGCGACTGAATTGTCCTCGCCGGTGTTGTAGATGATGCCGATGGTCTTTGCCTCGGGCAACATCTCACGGATCATGGCCAGTTGGGGATCGACCGGCAGCGCATCCGACATACCGGTGATATTGCCGATGCCGGTCCCGTCCTCGTTCGAGAGGTTGGCCGATACCGGGTCAGAGATAGCACCGAAGACCACGGGAATGTCGGTATCGAGTACCGCATTTTGCGCAGCCTGCGCACTGGGGGTCGCGATCGCGTAGATCATATCGACCTTTTGCGCCACGAAGTTCTGAGCGATCTGTTGAGCAGCACCCATATCTGCCTGGGCGTTCTCGGTTATGAAAGTGACGTTCTCGCCCTCAACGAAACCTTCCTCGGCGAGACCGGCGATGAAGCCGTCACGCGTGTTGTCCAAGGCCGGATGAGGAGCGAACTGCGAAATTCCGATCGTGAAAGAATCACCGGTCTCCGTAGTTACCTCGCCATCGCCTCCGTCGTCTGCACCTGTACAACCCACCAGAAACGCACCGGCGAGAATTACACAGAGCACCAGTAAAAATAGCTTCTTCATTAGTAGTCCTTTCTGCTAACGCCACGCTCCGGGCCGTTCCCGTGCGCGTAATACAGCTATCCGATAATTTTACTATAGATAGCGAGGTGTTCGCTATCGAGAGTTGAAACCACCCGGAGGCAACCGCAGTTTGCCTGAGGAAATGCAGTAGTCTTACTTCATTCTTAGAAAAATGATCGGATGCAGATGAGCATAGCCTCGAGATGTATCTCATCAAGCTGGTCGATCTTTTTCGCTTTTCGGGCTACGAGATCAAGAGCTCGTAGCTGCTCAAGAGCCACTACTCCTGAAATCTTATACCCTGTTGGTAAAGGTTCATGAAGAAAGAAGGCGTTGTCGGTCGATGTGATAGGGCAGACAATGGTCATGCTTGTTGTCATATTGTATTTATCATTGCTCACTACAAGGGCAGGACGTCTGTGCTGTGGTTCGTGCCCGACCGTCGTACTAAAATCCACCTCGACTATGTCACCTTGCTGATAACGCATCACCATATCTCCTTGCCGACCGGCTCACCCCAGTCAACTTCATATGCTTTCAGTGGCTTGCCATCCCAATCATTTTTCATACGAGATGATATCGTGTGTTGCTCGAGTAGATTCTCGATCACGATCTTGTTATCTTCTAAAGAAACCGTCACCTTATCGCCCACCCCTATCCCGAGTGCGTCACAAAAAAGCTTTGGAAGACGTAGGCCTTGTGCATTCCCCCATTTTCCAATAGTCACTGTGTTATTCAAAACAGCCTCCTTCATGATATACATAGTATATCATATTTGCCTATGACAGGAGCCCCAAATATGACAAATGCTGGGTATTGCTGTTGCATGGCCCTCTTCGTGCGGATTACTTCATGGTCGGCATCTTCAGGTATGCATGCGATAAGCTTAACCGAGGTTCAGCGGATATCGGGGGGCTCAGCCCCTGGTTTAGCGCATATCGGGGGGACTCAGCCCTTAGTAGTCCTCGAGCAGCTCGCGTACGAATTCGCTGCCGGGATGCGCTTTGATCTCGGCGGGTGAAGCGAATTGGACGATACGCCCGTTCTCCAGAACCATCACCCGCGTCCCCAGCTTGAGCGCTTCCGAGATCGAGTGGGTCACGAAGACGATCCGCGCCGCGTCCCGGTGCTCGGCCGGCAACTCCTGGAGCGCCGCGAGGACGCCGTCGACGACCGGCTCGACGAAGCCGGGATGGTTGAAGTACATCCGCAGCTTGTCGAGCTGCGGGCCATCCGGGACGGCCTCGACCGCGTCGTACAGGTTCTCGCGGTACTGCCGGCACGACGAGTACGACGAGTACGCGCTGGTCGTGAAGACGGCGACGCGCCGGACGCCGTCGACCTTCATCTGGGCCATCGTGTCGGCCAGGTACGGGTCCCAGTTGCGGTTGCCCCAGTACACGCCGATGTCGAGCCCCGCCGAGGCGAGGTCGGCCCGCAACGCCGCCAGGAAGTCGCGGTTCTGGTCGTTGATCGGCGACCGGCCGCCGAAGCCGAAGTAGTGCTGCCCGACCTCCTCGAGACGCTCGCGCGGGATACCGCGGCCACGGGTGACGTTCTCGAGGAACGGAATCACGTCCTCGGGTCGCTCCGGCCCTCCGAAGGAGAGCAGCAGCAGTGCGTCGTACGGGCTGGCGTCCATGAGCCGAGCCTAGTGTCGCCCGTGATTCCGGCCGATGCCCCCCGGGCCACTAACGTGACCGCCGTCATGGCCGCCTTCGCCCCCTATCGCCGCGTCCTCGCGCGGCCGGGCGCGGTCGCGTTCTCGGCCGCGGGGCTCCTGGCCCGAATGCCGATGTCGATGGCGAGCATCGGCATCGTCCTGCTGGTCCAGGGCGCGACGGGAAACTACCGGACCGCGGGGTTCGCCGCGGCGTCGTA
>Ga0123353_10014230_pt1 | contig 11456 bp, 6 predicted proteins | sample TergutLab28metaG_3_FD_92763 | JGI IMG/M metagenome (GOLD analysis project Ga0123353, IMG submission 92763) | Labiotermes labralis P3 segment gut microbial communities from Petit-Saut dam, French Guiana - Lab288 P3 | ecosystem: Host-associated > Arthropoda: Insects > Digestive system > Gut ... | reverse complement strand
GTTGGCCCAGGATAGGGACAGGTGGCGGACGCTTGTGAGTATGGTAATGAACCTTCGGGTTCCATGAAATGCGGGGAATTTCTTGACTAGCTGCAAACCAGTTGGCTTCTCAAGAAGGACTCTGCACCATGGAGTAAGTAAGTAAGTAAGTAATTGTGTGTGTGTATGTGTGGATGTTTTAACAAGTGCGGGTGTTTTTGTAATGTGTTTACTGTGTTTTTGTATTGTTTCGTATACATACATTTTATTCTTTTTCATTTTGTTAGTACTAATGTCTGGACTACTGCCACCAAGTGCACTCAATTGCAGTAAGTAGTAGTAGTAATAATAATAATAATTGCCTCAGAACTAATCTGGGAAAAATAAAGATTCACAACTGGAGTAAGCTGGCTATGGTTAGAGAAGCGCGGAATAGAATTGTTTAGCAGGCCATAACTCACCAAGTTTTGTACAGCCACAAGAAGAACAAGATGAAGAAACATTACGATCCTATCTGTAACATCAGACGTATCTCTCTCCGTTGTATATCGCGTCTTCAAGTGATGTCACAGGATGACTGTACAAAGTGGGACAACTTTCTTTTTTAGCATGGAAGTCCAGGGCTCTACTTTTGATCACGAACAGACCACAATTATCAGAGGGCCTTTCGGTTCTTCCAGGAGTGGCCTTGCCTGCGGCATGCACAGGTATTCGATTGAGCTCTCTCATTTCTTTCCCCTTCACTGCTGTCCCTGATACACTACACTACTTTGCTGTTCTTTCGTCTGCTCGACAAATAGGTAAAATCAGACTTTTCTCTACAGCTGATTGTTTACACAGACGGACATTTATTGCACCACCGACCCCTGAAGGACACTAGGCGGGTTCAACACCCAGAACAAACAACAAACGACGGAGCACAGTATCAAAGAAAAACAAACATCTCAAATGTGCCGCTTTGAAAGCTCGAAAACGGACGAACCACGCTCTAAACAAGTATTACTTCACACTTTCATTCCGATTAAGTTTACCCCTTTTCGCTGGTCGTCCTTTGTTAGATGTCCCGTTTAAATGGGGTATTCAGTCAACGTTACACCCATCTCTAACCGAGATAAAACACAAAATTATCAACTCGCACGCAAAAGACAAAACTGACTCAAGTTACAAGGTGTACTTGTAATAAAAGAGAGAACGGGCCGCTCCCCACTTCCGTTCTCCGCAAAATAAATTCTGAGGTGAAAGCCAGTCTCCTAATTACACCATATTACATTATGTAGATAAATGAAGAGTAGAAGCACTTGAGCGTTTCTCATTAAGGCGCACCTCTCTCAATTCGAAGTTAAGAAACGACTGGATTATTAATCGTTCCATTCCATTCCATATATGGTACTACAGCCCCTTCCGGGCCTTGGCTTCCCCCATAAGACGCCTCCCTTCATCCCTATATTCAGCTCTCGTCCTCCGTCCTCTTATCCCCAGCAGATGTAATGCATCCCTCTGGACCACATCCGCCCATCCGGTTCTTGGTCTTCCCAGTGGTCTTGTGGTATAGAAGTTTCCGTTTAAATCCATTTTTTGGAATCCTTTCTTCTTCCATTCTTATTATGTGACCTGCCCATCCTAATCTTCTGGTTTTAATGTCCTGCACGATGTTTCAGAAAAAAAATCCTGCTAAGGCAGTCTACTTATTCGGAATATGTGGGGTTCAGTCTGCCGCTTACCGTCAGCGGTTAACCCAAACGTAGGCACTGTTTTCCTGCAGGAACTTTAATCGGAACCAGAAGCCAGAAACATGGGTAGAGAATTGGGTTACTTTGATGCCATGAAGATTGGATGAAATTCAAGCAGCTGATTCCAGCGAGATTACGTCACGGGGTCAAAAATCTCTGGGTCATGCCATAATTCATGCTTGATTACGAAATCTGAACGACACAAAGGGAAAACGTTACCTTGTCGTGTTTTCCCGCCTGGGGACACACATGGCATGTGTCTTGGTTTCCAAAAGACGCGGACAGTAGATTATGTCTAGATGCAGAAGTAAAAGGTAAAGGTAGAGCAGTCCTATTGCAGGCCTGGAGTGGCCCAGAGGGTTCCAGGAGGTTAAGGTTCCCAGATTTCGGGACAACGGCACAGGATGGTGGTAAGGTTGTCAGCCTTACGCAACGGCCGTCTTTACCCCCAGAAAATACTCCTCGTACTCATTTCTGTGAGAGGCTGAGTCGACCACAGGGCCATAGTACGATCAGAAGGATTTTATGTCAATGAAAAATCCACTGACACCAGCTGAGATCGAGCCAGCGACCTTCCGAATTGTAGCACAGCACCTTAACCACTGTACTACCGTGGTCCCCAGATTCAGAAGTATATTCTAAAATTTAGAAGGGTCACCCAGATTTCTACCAAATGACGCAAAACGCAGAAAATAACGCAGAGACGAAATAGAACAATGGAAAGCTACATATTTGAATAATTCTTTAGTACTGGGATTCATCAAGTGTTATTAACTTTGGCAAGCGGACCAAAATATCTGCAGATTTGATGATCCCCTTAGCGTATTTCAAGAAAGAAGCCTTAGCTTTATCCTGCGGAAAGAATCCGTAAGTCACAATTTGTAACAAAAGTGTTCTGCCCCAAATTTTCTAAAACAAGCAGAAACGTGAGGGAGATTAGAGTAGACGGGTAAAGGGTCAAAGTCAGGGGAGGCTTTACGTTAGTTTCCACTTTGAGAGTCAAGCTGCAAGATAAATGACCTTGCAACAGCCTGGTAACTGAGTGAAAAATATGACACTGGTCTACAAGCCATGATCAAGAACTATATATTATAGGCTATTAGTTTCAATGAGGGTAGCATCTGCCACCAACACCACCACCACTACGACCACCACCAAAACCGCCGCCACCACCACCACCACCACCACCACCAAAACCATCACCACCACCAAATGTTTGTAAGGGTTTGCCAAGGTCTTGGTTGTGAGGAAGGACTAGTTAATTTTGGGCTTACTGAATTTGAATCTCATACGCTTCCTGGGAAAACAAGGGTTACACTCAGGCAGTCGTGCAGAAATTCCCGGAGGCGGCTAAAATTTTGTAGAGCTGCGTGACATATATATAGGTCCCAGGAACGGGAATTGCTTCACATCACCCATCTGGCGACTAGAATTTTGAGGTATTTCCTGGAGTTTTGAAACAACAGTGCACACTAGCATGAAAGCTGAGCACAGTAACACATTTCGCACGTATATTAAGTAACATTCATATAATTTATGCAAATAATGTATTGGAGAAATCCACGTCACAGTCCACCGCCTAACTGACCTCAGCACTGTTCTCCCTCTAAATCTATTCTCTAGCAGTGCCACCACGATTAACCCAGATTCAAGCTAGCTACTGATACAGCCAAACCTTAATTCTAACATAAGAGAGCACTTTGTGTCACAGGTTACTGCCTGACCTGATCACTGTTCTCCCTCTAAATCTATTCCCTAGCAATACCACCACGACTAATCCAGATTCAAGCTAGCTATTGGTAGAGCCAAACCTTAATTCTAACATAGTAGAGCACTTTGTGTCACAGGTTACTGCCTGACCTAATCACTGTTCTCCATATAAATCTATTCCCTAGCAATACCACCACGAATAATCCAGATTCAAGCTAGCTACTGGTACAGCTAAACCTTAATTCTGACACAGCAGAGCACTCTGTGTCACAGGTTACTGCCTGACCTAATCACTGTTCTCCCTCTAAATCTATTCTCTAGCAGTGCCACCACGACTAACTCAGATTCAAGCTAGCTACTTGTACAGCCAAACCTTAATTTTGACACAGCAGAGCACTTTGCGTTATAGGTTACTGCCTGACGTAATCACTGTTGTCCCTCTGGATTTATTCATTATCCGTGCCACCACGACTAATCCAGTCTCAAGGGTAAGGGTAAGGGTAAAAAGGAAGATACCCAGAGTTCGCGAAAGCAATTCTTAAGGACATCCAAATACAGAATTTTATTCAAGGTTGAACTTTATCCAAAGGAGAAAATATAGTAAAATGGATAAAAGGGCAAAGGATAAGCTGGTTAGCTCACCTATAGAGAATGGAGGAGGATAGGATGCCCAAAAAGATCTTCACTCAAGAACTGGAAGGGACGTGGCGAAAGGGAAGACCCAGAAAAAGATGGAAAGAGGAAGTAGTAAGAGATCTTCAAGTGTTGGGAGTGAGAAGATGGACAGAGTTGGGGACAGGTAGGAAAAAATGGAAGGACATTGTTCGACAGGCCAAAGCTGAAAGCAGGCTGTAGTGCCAATGGAAGAAGAAGAAGAAGAAGAAGAAGAAGAAGAAGAGTTGACCTTCACCATCAGACCAATTGCGTGTATATAGCAGATAAGTGGACCAATAATAAAGCTCACCGTCCTGAAGCGGCAACTTCTTCGCCTTGTCTGTGAAGATGATATTCTCATCGCACGCTTGCAGAGGAACTGTTACATCTGAAACCGTGGAGGGACAAAAGGGAATTAAACCTGTAATAAGGAAATATAATCTGTGCTATTTAAAGACCCAGTTTGTACCGCGCAGTAAACACTCTCCATCTTAGTTATGAAAACCAATCAGCTAATGTTGTACAGCCTGGAGTTACCATATTTCCATCACAAGAGAAAAGGACTTTATCAACTTATCGACGACAAAAGGACTTATTAACTAAAAATGAGGTCACGAAGAGGACATACAAACATCAAACGAAAGTCTCAACGTTCCTAAGCTAGTGTAAGCAAATGGTGAATAGACCTGGACATGACCTGAGCTTTCCAGTAGGATAAGGCTCACAGACTTCAAGACGATCGGCACATGAAAATGGTAAGGCTGTCAGCCCTACGCACCGGCCGCCTTTACCCTCCAGGAAAAACTCGTGGTACTCGTCTCTGTTAGAGGCTGACTCAACCTCAGGGCCACAACGCGGCTGGAAGGATTATGTCTGGAAATCAAACCGGCGACCATCCGCCGTGTAGCGCAGTGTCTCAAACAACTGCACCACCGCGTGCCCACATCCTCTGCTAACAGTTCTTTATGTTTCATTGTAGGAAGTGAGAATTCGATGAGTAATTTTTCCACATGTTCATACTTTTAGAATGAAGCGCTGAAGATCTCCAAGACGCTCTACAGGTCAACTGCTAAACTCAAATTCTTCATTACACGGATAGGGCCAATACAATATTACAATTACGTATTTATCAAAACACCAGTAGAAATACTTGTTTCCGCTTTCAGCAGCATTAAAATCTGTAAAAGTTAAAAAAAAAAAAACAAACAGTCAAAAAAACAGATATTTTTCACAGTTCCACCGTGCATCTTGATAATATCACGTACTTTATTTATCCAAATGAATGCATAACTAGATTGTTCTAGAAATGTTAAAATTTGCATTAAAATTTACACCAAAATGCTCCTAAATGTTTCAGTTTAACAAAACCATCATCAGGGAGCTTATTGTTGTGCTTTACTAAAGTTATAATTATTCAAATAGTTAGTTAAAAAAGTCGTTATGAATCAGTTAGGTCGTGTGGCTGCATATTTATCCAGTTTTTATTGGTGTGTGTACAGTGCACAGTGCAGAGTGAGACTGTGTGTACAGTGCACAGTGCAGAGTGAGACTGTGTGTACAGCGCACAGTGCAGAGTGAGACTGTGTGTATGGTGCACAGTGCAGAGTGAGACTGTGTGTACAGTGCACAGTGCAGAGTGAGACTGTGTGTACAGTGCAGAGTGCAGAGTGAGACTGTGTGTATGGTGCACAGTGCAGAGTGAGACTGTTTGTACAGTGTACAGTACAGGGTGAGTCTGCGTGCACGATGTACAGTGCAGAGTGAGACTGTGTGTAAAGTGCACAGTGCAGAATAAGACTGTGTGTAGGGTGCACAGTGCAGAGTGAGACTGTGTGTGCGGTGCACAGTGCAGAGTGAGTCTGTGTGTACGGTGCACAGTGCAGAGTTAGACTGTGTGTACGGTGCACAGTGCAGAGTGAGTCGGCGTGCACGGTGAACAGTGCAGAGTGAGACTGTGTTTACGGTGCACAGTGCAGAATGATACTGTGTGTACAGTGCACAGTGCAGGGTGAGACTGTGTGTACAGTACACAGTGAAGGGTGAGACTGTGTGTACAGTGCACAGTGCAGAGTGAGACTGTGTTTACGGTGCACAGTGCAGAATGATACTGTGTGTACAGTGCACAGTGCAGGGTGAGACTCTGTGTACAGTACACAGTGAAGGGTGAGACTGTGTGTACAATGCACAGTGCAGAGTGAGACTGCGTGCGCGGTGCACAGTGCAGAGTGAGAGTGTGTGTACAGTGCACAGTGCAGAGTGAGACTGTGTGTATAGTGCACATTTCAGAGTCAGACTCTGCACTGTGCACTGTACACACACCAATAAGGACTGGATAAATATGCAGCCACACGACCGAATTGATTCATAACGACGTATTTAACTGTCTATTTTAATAATTATAACTTTAGCAAAGCACGACAATAAGCTTCCTGATGATGGTTGTTAAACTGAAACATGTAGGAGCATTTTAATGTAAATTTTAATGTTAAGTTCTAACACTTCTAGAACAATCTAATTTTGCATTCAGTTGGACAAATAATGACGTGATAACAAGGATACATATACAAGTTCAAGAAACTCGTCCGCACGGAATTTTTTAGTCGAAAAACAGGGCATGTCCGATGAAAAAAGAAGCATGATAGACCTAGTGTAGTTCAAAAGAAGGCGTTTTAAAGAGATAAATATAAAAAACCCATCAGTACACTCTGTGGGCGGATCGCAGAAGTTTTGAACGTTAAACCGGAGGTAAAATCACTAGGATTTAAAAATTCAAGGTTAAAATAAAGTAAGAGATAAGCAGAAATAAACAGGGAGGAGGTGAAAGAAAGAATAAGAAACGATGGAAAGAAAAAAATTCGAAGAATTAGAAATGTAAAGAAGGACAGAAATGGTGGATGAGATAAAATCAGCAATAAAGAACGTGAGAAACAAAGACGTTAGCTACGAACCTCTGATTAAGTGGCAGCACTGTCTATCAGTGCAGTAATGGCAGGCAAGGCGAGGATACTGTTCAAATCGCGCAAGTATTACGCCAGGCAAGCAAAGCCTCTGTGTGTGTGGTGTGTGTGTGTGTGTGTGCGTGATCGAACTCCGTCCAAAACAGACGAAGCCTTACCTTAAGCGCCAAAATTCCGCCAGTTTCAGCGGCGCCAGTCAAATACAGATTAGGAATTTTGCAAAAAAGGCACCCATTGGTGGGGGGTTAGAGAATGCTGCAATGACGACGAAGGGGGGGGGATTTTTTTCACTTCCTTATAACTGGATTTTACGTACTTAATGGAAATAAGACCAAAAGATCTACTGAACAAAAGAGAAACCATACGAGTCAAACAGGGTGACTAAAAAACCAGAAAAGAAAATTGAAAACAGATCAAGGTTCATAATATTCCGGACGGAGGCGATAACCGACGTTACGGATATATATATATATATATATATATATATATATCCGTAACGTCGGCTATATATAATCATACATACATACACATATATAGGTTCCATTTTTAGGGCAGTAAAACAGTTTTTTTTGCAGAATCTGAAGCACGGCTTCGTATGGTGCCGAAATTTGGACACTTCGGAAGGTAGATCGGAAAAACGTTGGAAGTTGTGAAATGGGGTGCTGAAGAAAGCTGGAGATCATTTCGACTGGTTGCGTCAGAAATGAAGAAGTATTAGACACAGACAGTGAGGACAGGAACATCCTACATACCACTACAATAAAAATAAGGAAGGCTGACTGGTTTGGTCACAGCTAGCATAGGAACTGGGTTCTGAAACACGTTATTAAGGTAAAGATAGAGGGAAGGACAAAAAGTAAAAGGAAGACGAGGAAGAAGAGGTAGACAGCTACTGGATGAGATCAAGTAAACGAGAGGATATTGTGAATTGAAAGAGGACGCACTAGATCGCACTGCGTGGAGAATTAGTTTTGGAAGGGGCTGTGCACCTGTCGCAAGACAGACCGCAGAATGAGTGACGAATTAAAGCAACTTTCCCAACTTAATGTTGTATCAGGCAGGTCAGTTCGAAGTAACAAGTAACATGATCACCCTACCATATACAGACTGCCCCAGAAAGCCACATTACCAACAAGAGGCTTGTAACGCTGCGCTCTTACGAAACGTTATACGACTTCAAACATGCTCAAGTCTGTCACAAAATGTTTTTGTATGCAAGGCCACTCGAGCCCCCCCACAAAGCAGCATAATTGAGGAGAAGGACGATGAACAGGCCTCCGCACGACTACAGAACTTCATACCTACCGAGCAAACCCCCACAATAGCTTTATTTTTCTGTATCTGTTTTTGTTTTGTGTTGTTTTTTTTATTAGATTCCTGTTTTTGTTTTTGCTAATAAGGCCCGTATGTAGAGATCTCTACACCACGTGCGCGTGCATGCTTATAGTAAGGTCTTAAGTTCCCCTAAGACAACCTGAAGATGGCCAGTACAGGCCGAAACATGTAGTTGTCTATTATATAGTCATTAAATACACCTCATGTGACATAGTTGTGTTTGACTACATACAATTTTCCAAGTTTCACACACACAACGGGGATGACACACTTCCTAGACTGCGAATCTTGCTGTAGCAGGTATGTAGCATTGTGCTGCAGTAATCAGCTGTACACTAGACAGAACGGCGTCACCATTGCTAATTACGTACCTGAACGTGGCCACGAGTTTGACGTTCAGGTGACCATGTATCGTGATACATTCTTATAAAAAGAGACACTAATTTCTCAAATTAATTCTTGGAATAAAACTCTACATGTTTCGGACAGTTCCTCTGTCCATCATCAGGAGTTTTTCAGTGTACACACAGCAATGGTGTATGTCATACAGGTTTGCTGACAGCTTGCGAGCAGGATCAGGACGTGCTGTGTGTACAGTGAAGAACTCCTGATGATGGACAGAGGAACTGTCCGAAACATGTAGAGTTTTATTCCAAAAATAAATTTGAGAAATTAATGCATCTGTTTGGTTTTATTATAAGAAGTGGCCATGGGTGTGTCGAAAAATGACTGACATTTCTAACGAGTGTTGTAATACAACACTACGAAGAAAATTTCTCTAAATGATTGTATTTCCCCCCCTCATTTAATGAACTTTTGGGACATTCTGTATAATATTCTGAAACAATAGTGAGACAATCTTCTCAAAGAGGGCAGCACCTATGAAAAGCAGTTGAGATGCCAATACACGTCACCCACAAAGGCAGTACACCAGAACAGTTACCCAAACGTCCGCGCAGTGATCACAACATGGTGGACAAAACATACAGAACAAAGTATCGAACAGTGTCAACATCCGGAAGAATGTACACACATCCACGTTGTAGAACAAGTCCGACCACAAGGAATGGAAAAAAAAAACATGGGACAAAACGACGAAATACGTGTAAGTCTTTCTGATAATTTATTCAATAGAATTACAAACCCGAAAAACAAAACAAAAACTAACTTCCATTACGATCGTAGTTGTCAAGAAAAATTCAGTTACTAGAAACGTATCCGTTCTGTTACAGCACAGCAACAAAAAACTGCAGGAAAACTTTACCCGACAATACCGTGCAACAATCCAGACAGCGATGCCGGTTGAAAAAACACAACTATCCTTATCAAATAGAAAAAATAGACGTACCCAAACATCAGCCATAATACGATAACGGAACACACAGTTGAATATCCGGTGATCATCAACGCACCGTTAATGAAGAATTTTTTTAAAAATATTTTAATGTTTAGACACAATTCTGTAAATAACACATTTTATAAACAAAATTAAAATATTTTTTAGCAAGTTTTAACTAGATGTATTCCACAGTTGTAAACACTACGGGATCCCAAAGTGGGCAAAGCATCTGGTAACGAAAATGTTGTAAGGGCCCGAAGATGACTAACTTTTAGTCGAAACATGTAGCCCTGCTTAAGAATAAAAAAGATTATTCTGACGTATTCTGTGTAACGTTAATTGATTCTGTATAAGATTTGAAATGTTTACAACATGAAGACCGATACTGTGGGTTTGTGGGTTAAAACAGCGGGTGGTTATAGGCATTTCGTAGCAATACACTGTCTCCATGTTTAGAATAGCAGTCTTCTACCCGTGAATCAGGGCGCCCTTCAACCCCGGATAAAACGACATTAGCAAAAACACGTTTAACGCTTAGATAGCTTTTACTGCGTACCAAAACATATGCTGTAATTAGGTCAGTTGGTAAGTGCTGCTATCTGTCCCCATCTGATGTCCCGTCGTAGGGATTTTAAATTGCACGTGCAAATGGCACTATCGCAATGGGTTATTGATCGCAAAACTGCAGGCCTACTTACCCCATGAATGACGCAGGTCGGGATGTTCAGTCGATGAATTCGTCATTAGCCGTCAACAAAGGTTTTCATTCAAATTCCGGTATGACATATATACGGCAGATCGAGTGAACAGGCAGATACGTTGCTAGCACATAGAGACTTAATGCAAAAACGATATAAATATCATTAAAAATGGCTGACACGGCGCACAGAAATAAGTTTCTATTCTTGCGGCAAATCAGGTGTTCTTTGCAAGCAGAATATGGAACGAATTATGGCGGCAGTGTGGTCCATCTCCATACATAGTATATATCTGAGAACTGATGGATAGATTTATATAAAATTTGGTATTGTGGGCTACAATTTAATCCACGGGAAAATTCTAATGTTTGCTCGTATGTGTAACAAACGAGCCTCATTTCAAAGTGGATCATAATCTGAAATTTGATGTTCTTACAACTTCTCTATTAGGATAACGATCATATAGATGTGACGCCGTTCACTCTGGCAGTAACCTACTTCTACCATCTTCTGCCTCGCAGATCGTATCAGTAAAGGTAAAAGGTAAAGTGTACCCTTGTACAGGTACTGAGACTCTGTACAGGCCGAACGGCCCACTGGGGAGTAAAGGTACAGCTCTATTCTTTCTTGACCACGGCACTATTAGGGGATGAGGGGTCAGTGTCATGCCCCGGCCGCTCTTTACCTCTGGGAAAGACCCGGTACACATTGTACGGGAGGCTGGGTGGGCCCCAGGGCCGGTCTGGACGGGACGAAAACCTCGTCCCCACCGGGATTCGATCCCCGGACCGTCCAGCCCGTAGCCAGTCGCTAAACCAACTACGTTACCCGGCCCACAGATCGTATCAGTACGGTACATCGAAATGTTATGCAGGGTCTAATACAACAGACAGCATAATTAATAATAATCATTTGCCACTTAAGTTCCTCCTACATTTTTTTATGTTTTGCTGACCGTGCATCGCAGTATAATCTTAGTAATTAACCAACTTAATGCACAAATTCTTGTTTTATAATAAGTTTATTATATGCCTGTACATGTTTCGAGCACTAT
>Ga0123353_10014229_pt1 | contig 11456 bp, 15 predicted proteins | sample TergutLab28metaG_3_FD_92763 | JGI IMG/M metagenome (GOLD analysis project Ga0123353, IMG submission 92763) | Labiotermes labralis P3 segment gut microbial communities from Petit-Saut dam, French Guiana - Lab288 P3 | ecosystem: Host-associated > Arthropoda: Insects > Digestive system > Gut ... | reverse complement strand
GGAGGTGGCGGACCAGTTTGCGGCGTCGTTCCAGTTGCCAGTGTCGGTTGCGATCCAATAACGATTTGGCATGAAAAATTAAAAAAGTTTAACTTATTACATTGTGCTCAGTGTACCGGAATGGAATGGCTTGTGCTTGCTTGCCAAACGCCGAAAATAGACCGACGTGTCCGCCGTACTCAAGCCGGAAACTTCAATCGTGGAATCTTCCGCTTTGATTAGGAGCATTTCGTAAATCGTGGCGTGAATATCGCCGCCGTTTTTTTCCAGATAATACTCGAAATCCTCGTCACTGAAATAAGGCGATTGACGTTCCCGTACTTCCATTCGTACTCGTTCAATATCCGTCATGGCATTCTCCTACGAAAGCGTACCGAGAAAATTCTTGATGACTTCTCTTGCCTCATTGAGGTTCTTTGTGCCGGACATGTCGATCCCTTCCGATTCGCTGAAAACTTTGATGTCATTCTTCGACCACTGCGCCAATGGCTTTTCGAGAATCGCGGCAATCGGGTCGCTCCCTGCACTTTCGTCCGTACCGTCGTTGTTGTCGGCGGTTTTGGCGTCATACAACTGAAATCCCTGTCGTTGAAAGATTTCCTCAAACGCGCCACGGGATACCGTGAAGATGTTTTTTCCGTTCGTAATCTGAATCATCGATTTTCTCCTTTCGTTTATGTTGTGAGCAGTCAGCCGTCATCCGTCAGCGTTCGGCTAATTGCTAATGGCTGTCGGATGACTGCTGGCGACTATTAGGGATTCGTGTCCAAAATGAAAACACTGTCCGCTTGTTCAAACGACGGGAGACAAATTTGCGATACGATTGTTTCGACTTGCACCGGGTCGACTTTCTTTGCGGTGACGACGGCGACGCCAACATCGGTGATGCTGACGTTCGCAACACCGCCACCCATCAGATCGGATTCCGCCGGAGTGGTGCCAAACCAGGTATTTCCGAGCGAACCGCCGGGGAACATGACAAACGTGTTGGACGGCATGAATTTGACGGTTACTCCGGCTTCGTCGACGTAACGCTTGTCATTGATGACCACCTCCAAATCCAGTTCGTCCTTGATGAACATGCGAAGCCGTTCATCGCTCACAATGGCTTGCCCGTTCGAGAGAACAAACAAAGACTTTGCGATTCGTTCGTTGTTTCGCAGAGTTCTCCATGTCGCACCGTCGCACATGGCGCGAGTCAGCACGTTGCCGGTTTCGTCTTGAATTTTTTCCTTCGCAACGCGAATATCCTCAAGCGGCGTCGCGGTCGCAACATTGCTCCAGGCGATTGCCGCGCTTCCTTTGTGTGCCGCAGGAATCCCGTAATCGTATGTGAACGCCTGCCCGTTTGACGCCATGGAAATCACGCCGGTCGTCAGTGCCATCATTCTCATACGCTCTCTGGCGGCTCTAGCACCACGAAGCAAACTCATCTCGTCGTCGAACACGCGATTCATCACGGAATCAATATATGCTTGATTCCCTGTTTCAAGGACAATATTGAGTTCCTGCCGAAGTTCCTCGTCGATGTACTTCGATTCTTTGAAAAACGGCATTTCTGCAGCGAGTTTTTCGAAACCGATTCTGGGACGCGGTATCGCAGCCGCGTCAAAGGCCGAAGTTTTCAGAACCACCGGCAGGCCGCGAGAACCTTTGATCCAGGAAAGGTTCAAGCCGCGTTTCTTCGCTGACGGGAAAAGTTCCTCCGTCGGATACGGTGCTTCGTCTTGCGCAAGAATATTCCAGTAAGCGGCGAGTTGTCCGCTTTTCAGTAAGTCAAAAATCGTCATGGTGTTTTCTCCTTATGTTTTTGTTACAAAATTGTTTCGTGTGATCCGGCTGTTCGGTTTATGCTTTCAAAAACACAAGCAAAGGACTGGCTCCGGTATTGCCGCGCGCCGTCGTGAGAAGTGAAATCACGTCGGTCTCCAATCGGTTCAGATTGACGAACCCGAAGAGCAACGCCGTTCCATTCCCGTCGCCGTTGGTCACGTCCACGTCGTGGAGCAATACCGCATTCATGGCAACTGTCGCCGTCGCAAGCACTGCGGCGGTTGCCCTGTTTTCGAGATCGACCTTAATCGGCGTCCCCTTCTTGACGATCTTGCGACCGTCGACCGTCACGCCAAGTGTCGCGAGCACGCGACAACCGACCGAAGCCTGCATCTCGACATTCGCAAGGATTTGCATCGGCCCGCTCAGGTCCTTTTTCGTGATACCATCATTGTTGAACATTTTTGTTTTCTCCTGTTCCTGGAATTGTGATGTGAACGTTACTTCCAGTAGGAACTTTTCGTTTGGTTTTCCTTGCGTTGAATCGCAAGGCGTTCTCCAAGTCCTTTGTTCTCACCGGATGCTCCGCTGACACCGCCGGACATGGATGTCCCGGTGCCTTTCTTTCCCGTCTCGTTCTTTTTGTCGTCCGTCTGCGCTTCGAACCAATTCGGATATTTGATTTTCAACTCGCCTATCAGCGTTTTCAAATCATCGCCGTCCTGGATGTTCGCAATCACCAGAGTAATCGTATCATCAACGAATTGTGGTTGCACTCCGAGTCGCATCGCTTCCACTTTCGCTTCCGCCATGAGGATGCGTCGCTCGGCTTCCGCCGATTGAGAAGCCATCTGCACTTTCTTCTCCGCTTCCTGTTCTTCTTTCGGCTTGGCACTTGCAATCAGTTGCTTGATTCGTTCAATCGCCGCCTCGTCCTTCGGATCGATCCCAAGCTCTTTCAACGCAGAGGCACGACCTTGTTTTTTCTCCTTGGTCATCATCTGCGTCAGTTGCTCTTGAGTATATTCCTTTTTGACTTGCGGCTGTTGTTGCGATTCCTGCTTTGACGTGTTGCCCGCTTCTCCGCTTGTTTCCGCCGGTTTTGTTTCGTTGCCGTCGGTACTTTGCGGTGTTGATTCTCCTGCTGTTTTTGTTTCGGTCGACATTCTTTTTTCCATAGTAAGTTTGGTACTTCCCCGCAAAAATCCGGGTGTTTGGAACATCAGAGAAAAATCACTTTGATTTCCAAGGCGATGATTCTATCATAAATTTTTGAATTCCACAAAAAATCTTTTAAATTTGTAGAAATAATTCTCCATGATTGCTACTGTTGATTTAGAGTTCTTCAAGTTCAGCTTCAGGATCGTAATTTTCCGGGTTGTGTCGAATCGCATGATGTATGTCCATCAATTCATCGACTTTCTTGTCAATATAACTGCTTGCGACATGGTACACATTATCGATCCATTGCCTCCACTCACGCCGATGCCCCCAACGTTTTATGGCATCGCCTTCCTTGTCGACCATCTGAGCAATAGACTCTTTGAGATTAAGCAATCGCCTTACTATTTCATCAAGTTCACATAGATCGTCACCTGGAACATCATATAGTTTATCTCTCATTCAATCCTCCTGTTTCTCATTTCTTATTTCTCATTTGCCTGACAAATGCGTCCATATCTTTGTAGGTTCCATCCGGCGCACTGAGCCAATCGGCGATTTTTCCGACTATGTTGTCCACCATCATAGGCTCCATCACACACATTCCATTCGGATGATCCAGCGGCTGTTCCCCTTTGGGGTAAATCGTGCCATGTCGGGACAAACACAATTCACATACCCGGCTACCGTTCGCGTTCCACCGAATGGATTCAATCAGCGGATTGTTTCGCGTCACAGCATCAAAACTTTCTTGATAACTGTGTTGCGTGAGCGTTCTGACTAATCGTTGCGCATTGTAATCGACACTTCTCGGATAAATCATCCGGCCTTGGGCGTTTCGGAGGTTCCACGGTTTCGCGGCACCCGGCGTAATATACTGTTCAAGCTGTTTCGCAATCGTATAAACGCTTTGGTTTTGTGCCAGTCCGCCTGCGACAATCTCGTACACTTGCGACATCGTTTCTTGTCTGTCGCCCCAGATACGTTCGCTCAAATTCCATCCTCGTTGATACAACTTTCCGGTCACAAGTCGTTGCACCGTGATATTAGGAACATGACTGAACGCGCCGCTGAGAATCAATGTGTTTCCGATTCCGACGGATGCCAGCCACTTGTTGTTCGAACGCACCACTGCGTCCGCTGTCAGATAAATCGAGGATTTGATCCCCGATTCGACTTCCCTGACAATCTGTCGGCTCTGCTCCTGGAGCATCCGCTGCAACTCTCTCAGTTGTTGTTCCTTGACGGCGGCACTGGCGGTCTCCTTCATTCCATAACTGTCCGCACGTCGTCCGACTTCCCCGCCCCACTTTTTATATAAATCCGCGATATTTTTTTCTTGTTGCCTGATAATCGAATCACGCTTTTTTTCCGCATCCTGGAAAACCCTTTTGTAGACTTTTCCCATGAATTACTCCTCCACAAAAATTTCACCAGGGTCTTTCAGTGTACTGTCGTCGTCAATCGTCGCCGTCATATCCGTCGGGAAGTGGTACGTATCAGTGTACGTATCAGTGACACCGTTTGCCCCGATAAACGCGGAATCGTCTATCAGTTGTCGCTCCAGCGCAATTTGGTTGAGTTCCTCCTGGATTTGGTCGTCCGTAAGTCCACGCCATTTTTTCATATACGCTTTTCGCGACATGGTTTTCCCGGAAACTTCCGCCATGTCCATTTGCTTTTCTTCAAGTTCATCTTCGGGAAGCGGGTGATTCTGGTCGATGCGAACTTCATACTCTACCGGAATCAACGGATCACTGACATAGTGTTTCGCAGTGTTTGGATACAAGAGTGCTCCATCGATAATGATACTGACAAGGTTACGTAATCCAGGTCCCCATGTTTTCATTTTTTCTTTGCATCGGACAATCAGCGGCCAGTAGACTGCTTTCAAGGCTTTGCCCGTCGTAATCGCACCTTGCATACTGTCCAGCGAAACCATCGGCATGTCAATGATTTCAAAAGCCGTTCCTTTGACCCGCTCCAGCGTCGTTTGCAACGCTGTGGAATAATTCATGGAGTTCTCCAGCAGTCCGACTTGCGGATTCGGTTTCTCAAGGTTTTGATCGGAACCCAAATCCCAAAACGCTCCGGCTCCGGCTCCAGCGGCAAGCAGTTTTTTTGTCGAACTCTCGCTCATATCGATGGTGTACCGAATGCAGTTCATCGATTTGCGCTCTGCGTCTTTGTCGGCGTTGGCCAGTTTGGAATACCACGATTCGAAATCATCAAGCAACGCGATTTCTGATTCTCCACGGGTATCACCGGTCAAACCATCATTGAGAAAGATGTTGACGGGAATGACACGAAGCAGCGTCTTTTGTTTCTCCGTGAGGACCTCAATTGTCTCGCCGGTCCCGTCGTGAATCGTTTCTTCCACATAAACGACATCATACTCCAAAGTGAACCGTTTGCGAAGAATCCGACGCTCACTGAGCTTGGTCGATTCTTGTAACAGCATGAAACAAACGAACCGCGTGAGAATATTGTCGTTGCCCGTTTGCGTTTCGAAAAGAAAATGCGTCGACGGAATGAAGGTGATCGTTATACCGTCTTCTTCGTTGAAATTCACCATCCCGGCGACACGCTTGCCGATGAAACAATCCTTGGCCGCTTTGACCAGTTGCGACTCAAACTTGTTTTCGGTGAACACCGTTTTGACAAGATCATTGAGCACCGTCAGAGAGTCTTTTGCCGATTGTGTGACTTTGCCGACATCGCCTTTCGGCTCAACGATCATATCCGGCGCTTCGGCGAAAAGAAAACGTGCTTGTTTGTTAATCAGAGAACTTGCCAACTTATATCTCAACTGCGACGGATTGTTACCTCCTTTTGTGTCGTCCGGGAAAAAGTCGCTTCCATTCTTGTAGATTTTGTAATAGTGCAAAATCTCTGTCAGTTCGGCGAGAAAATCCGCGCCGGCAAGAGTGCCTTGCAATTCCCGGACAATCAGATCATACGGCAAAATGTTAAACGCCGTAACCGCTTCAGTATTCGTGGTTTTCATTGGGAAATATGTGTTTTTGGAAGTTCAAGGACACTCGCTTCAATCGCGTGAATGATAGTCTCGTCGTCGTAATGCAAACCGGATTTCCTCAATTGCTCTTTGACAGATTCTACGGCCTTCGAAAGCCGCAACAATTGATGTTCCTGTTTGTACTTTTGTTCGACAGCCTTGACGACAACACCGGCGATAGCGAGCAGCACTTCCCAGTGAAGTTTCAATTTTTGTCGCCTCAAATACGGAATCACATAGCTCATCACAATCGTTGCGATAACCGCAACAATCCATTCCATGCTGATGCTTAGGCTTGTCAAATTTTCCATGAGATTCTTCCTTTTCATTGTCACCGTCTGCCGACCGCCGTCTATTGACCGCCGGCAACACTATGATACTTTCGTTCTTTCACATCGGCAACAGTCACCGTATCGAGAGCGTACCATAATGCGGAAAATGTGTGAGGGTCGATGTTAAATTGGTCGTAAATGATATTTCCTTTCGCGTCTTTCTTGTAGGTCAGGTCTTTCAGTTCCCGAATCGTATTGATGCAATCCGGGTGAATGAATATTTTCTTGAACCGTTTGATCTTTCTTGTGTTACTGAGCCTGCTTCCGGCAAATTTGTTACGACATCCCCGAATCGTGTAACCACACTGTCTGTAATACTGGATCGCTTTCGGGTCTTCGTTGTCCGCAACCAGAATTTTGTTGTAGCCCGACTCGTTCAATTCGTCAATCCTCGCCCGCAAGTCTTGCATTTCAGGAAGCGTTGCGAATTTGTCATCGGTCACTTTGTTCAGGTAAATCTCATTATAAATGTACAAATACTGCTTTTCCGTATTCACCGCACAACGGATCACGGCGTTGTAACTTTCTTCAAATCCGAAATCAAATCCGAAGTAGTGATTAGATTCTCCGCATTCTTCCAGTCCTTTTGCAAATTCTCTGGTTCCCGCAATCACGATTTGCGGAAGCACTCGCGTTCCGCTTGCTCCGAACCGTCCATGTCGTGCGACCGTGTAAAGCGGGTAATCATACGTTCGCAGTTCTTCCAGGCGTTTGACATATCCCGTCGGTAACCACGGATTGTCGTCCGGCACGGAATGATGATAGTAGACGCCATGAGTAATGAGTTCTTTTTTGTCGTAAAATTTCTGCTCGTCAAGGAGGATTCGTTCTTTGCCGTCGTCGTCGATGCTCGTGAAAAAATGCCTGTAAATCCAATTTTCCCGTCCGACAGGATTACAGCTGAGCATAAAGTGCATCGAGTGTTTCGGTGCTCTGACTCGTCCCAACAATTCCTTGTAGGCGTCATATTTGATCTCCGTCGCTTCCTCAATCCAGACAATGCTGATTCCTTCAATGCTTTTGAGTTTATCCGGTGAGTCCAATCCACGAAAAATGATTTTACTCCCATTGGGAAACCAGAAACCCAGCGGCGACTTGCTCGCTCGCACGTTTCTTGCGGCGCGTCCCGTTCGCGTTCCAAAATTATCATGGAGCATGTTCAGCTCCGACAGGATTTCATAAAACAGCGAGTAACAGCTTTCATAAATCGTCGCGTAAACTTCACGAACGACGAGGACTTTCCTTGTTTCCTGGAGGAGTTTCAGTACGATTTTCAAGGCGACCTGGTGGGATTTTCCGGAACCATACCCACCGACCAACAAATACGTTTCATAGTCCCAGTCGAAAAGGAAATTCTCAAACGCCGGAGCAACCTGCTTGATAATGTTCATTTCTCATTTCTCATTTGCTCGTACCACCGTAATCTGAATCGATTGATCGTCCGAACAGATGTGCTCGACTTGTTGTTTCTCTGACCACCCGCGATGCTTCCCTTTGCATTTCAGGTAAAAAATAATGCTTGCCGTATCACCGTTCAGAATTTTTTGAAACAATTTATCCTCGACAACATCAATATTCCTTTCCCGGATTTCATGAATCTGTTCGGCAAATGTTTTATCGCGACTGATATAATTGTAAAACGTCCTTCGACTGATCTTGGCCTTGGTACATGCCGTCGAAATAATCCCGTAAGTTTCTTCCAGCGTTTCGAGAATCTCTTTTTTTAACTGTGCATCTGTGATTTTTCTTCGCGGCGGCGTTTTTGGTTTTTTTTTTGGTGTCATGTTCTCCGCTCCCTGTCTTTGGATAATTTCAAAAACTCGTATCGTTCCCGCTCTTCTCCGAACAATTGAATTTCCTTTCGAATTTCGTCAACGTCCCATTCTCCATTCTCTTCAGCTAAAGCACAATGAGTTCGCCGAACACGACGAACGGTGTTCCGAACTCTTTTCTGATTTTGAATTGTGCGTGTTCCGCGTGATTGATCCATGTTCCACTCCTTGGTGTATCGAATTTGTCCGTTTGCGTCGCATATCTTTCCCCATGCGAATTTTGGAAATAGAGAAGTTTGACGCCGAAATCTTCCAGCCCGAACTGAAAGCACGTTGCGTGTGCGCCGTTTGTCCATCGACTTACACGGCTGACACCATTACGAATTGATGCTGACGCAGGAAAACTCGGCGAACCGACCCAGACGGAAAGCCCTGCAGAGCAGACTTTGTAAAATGTATCAAAAGAAATATCCGGCAGGAAACAACAGATGCTTTGATGCAACAGTGCATTCGCCTTGAATGACGGGTTGTTGAAATTCGCTTGCGTGACGTTGCGGCCACTCGGATCGTACTTTCCGATGTCCGCCGTCCGGTAGTTTCCGATTTCCGTTCCGTATTTGACGAGTGGCGTTCCGTTGCATCCACCTCCCCAGTTCAAGCGACCATTTCCACGGGCCATCGCATAAACCATATCGACGCCAGTTTCAGTGATTTCATTGAATCCGGCAAGTTTGGCATTGATCAGATCACTTGCCAGAAGCGCATTTCGCCAGGCGGCACCGGCGCATGAACCTTGCGGTCCCTGATTCAATGCGTATCCGTTGACGAAAGACAATCGTTTGTCTTGCGCGATTTTCCAAGGAAGATAGATTCCTTGCGGTGCCAAATCAATCAGAGATTTTCGATGAGCGAGATATTCTTCGAACGCATCGTCCCACGCGACGATTTTTTTTGTATCATCGACACTTCTCCAAATGGTCGAGAGCGAGCGTGCGGACTGAAAGAGTTCGTACTCCATCGCCCGCTCCTCATCATTTTGCTCTACAAGCCCGTTGGCGACGACAAAATCCGTCCCCGCTTCTTCCAAATAATCAAATCGTTTGTCCACAGTGTCATCATTTCACCGTTAATTTTTCTCGCACCTGAGCGATAGACTCCAGGAGCTCTCTTCCTCCTGTCAATTCGACAAAAATCTTGTCCTGGGTTTCCTGCTTGACACCATCTTTTCCGTCTCCGAACAAATGCGACAGTGCGGTAATGGCATCATATAAATCCCTCTGGGGATTCTGTTGTTGTTCCCGTTCGACGATTCTCAGCGCACTGAGAATCACATTCATTTCCGCTTGACTCGTACAAACGATTTTATCATCGACCGGCTTTGGTGAAGGAGTCGGTCTCGGTCGATTCTCCCTGTGCTTGCCACTGCATCCGTCGCTCTGTAGGGCGAGGAGAATCGCGAAACTGAAAAGTAACACTACCGTTGGGCGAATCAGCCATTCGAGCCAAATGATTCGCTTGGACTGATCTGCCAGAGCCTTTTCGATTCGAAGGAGTGTTTCTCCCTGATTCGTGACTTGCTCATTGACTTCAATCTGCCCTTTGACAATCTCTTTCTTATTCTCCCCGATTCCAGTGAGAATAACACCAATCTGAGCTTGAATCTCTCCCTCTCGAACTTTCGATTCCAAGAGCATTTTCTGCCCTTCCATGATCTTGTCGAGCTTTTGATGTTGTGTTGTTGGTTCTACCACTTTTTCCATTGACGCCTCCTATCGAAATAACCCGCCGAATGGTCGCCAGTTTTGCTGATAATAAATCCTCTGATGACTTTGGTTCGTACCTGAAACAGGCCGACAGGTTCCGGAACTGCAATCCACTGTTTTTTCCGGGAATACAGTTCCTGGCTCTGTGCTGCTGTCTGTTGGCCGTTGACTTGCTTCGATTGACATGAGCTTCTCTAAAATCGCATCAAACTTATTTTCGGATTCCGCGATGATTTCCTCTGCTTCCTCTCGAAAAATTCCTTTCCGCTGTGTCAGCCAATTCGTGATTCGTTCCACATTTTCAAGAAATCGGTCTTTCCCTTCCTTCATCGTGGTGACAAACTCTTGAACGGAACCAGCAGCTTGATAGGCCGGTGGAACCAACACAATCAGAATGGCAGCTGCCACGAGAATCGTTCCTAAATTCAATCGCATTTTTTAACAGGGGATAGAGATGAGACTGTTACGAATTTATCATTTGTTCCACATTCTATCAGAAAAAATGGATTTCTCCCAAAAAATTTCTAAAAAACAAAAAAAAGATAGTATTTCTCTGATTATCGCGTGTTCGTTCCAGCGGATCGTACTTGGGTGTGTATTTTTTCGGCATGATGAGGTTTCCTTGTGCGTTGTCCGCGTCGCGTATCATTTTTCTGGGGGTGTGTGAAAAAAACGCCCCTCAAAGGGCGTTTTTTTCACACACCCCTTCTGTATATGTTCTGTTAGGGGTCAACCATTGACCCACCTTTAGCCCAACCATTGACCCACCTAAGGGTCAACCATTGACCCACCTAATGGTCGCCTTATAAAGTACATACCTTCCACGCACGGCCTTTATAACCCGTTTTCACTCGTACCAATCATCGGTACATCTGGGTCAATCATTGACCCACCTCCTTGACATTCAATCGTTCATCCTTGTGTTTTTTTGGAAGCAAAAATTGTATAGAATCAAGGTAAAGCTCAGGGACTACATTCTTGTAGTATGTCTACATGTTTATTATGGGTGAGGAGAGGAGTCAATTGCAACTTACATCGTTGAATTGGATCGTCCTGCTTGTTCCTACCTGCCCTGTTATCTATACAGCGTTTTGTCCTAAAAAACAAAAAAACTTAATCTTCGTTCTTAATCTTCGTTCTTAATCTTCGTTCTTAATCTTCGTTCTTAATCTTCGTTCTTAATCTTCGTTCTTAATCTTCGTTCTTAATCTTCGTTCTTAATCTTTGCGTCCTCTCTTGTATTCAATCTGTTTTATCTGATATGTTCTTGCAACTCCTTGTCTGTTCGATTCTTTGGCAATGCGAATAAGTTTTAGTTCTTTGATAAATTTTTGTATTCCTGATTTTACTGTGTTTTTTGAAAGCCCGGTCATCGATATGATCCTGTTTTGTGAAACCGTGCAATATCCTTTTTGATCGGCGAGATTCCATAATGCGACAAAGATCATTCGTTCGCTCAATGAAAGCTCGTGCCGATTAAAACCAATATCAAACATGTAATTGATGGTTTCAAAACGATTCGGTGTCTTTTTTTCACTCACGCGGTAAATTCCCACTCCTTTGTTTCTGGTGTCCATTCGGAGACTGCGGGAATTTCCGGTAAATCCTCTTGGCGTGACTCCATGCGGAACCTGTTCGC
>Ga0123353_10014228_pt1 | contig 11457 bp, 10 predicted proteins | sample TergutLab28metaG_3_FD_92763 | JGI IMG/M metagenome (GOLD analysis project Ga0123353, IMG submission 92763) | Labiotermes labralis P3 segment gut microbial communities from Petit-Saut dam, French Guiana - Lab288 P3 | ecosystem: Host-associated > Arthropoda: Insects > Digestive system > Gut ... | reverse complement strand
GTAATTGTTCATTGGCTTGCGAATGCCTAAGCGCCTGCATAAGTATCTTTTTTTCTTTTACCATATGTGCTTTTGATTCCATCTGTCTTTTGATAGCAGCAATATTGCGCACAATGCTAGGCATGCTCCCTTCGTCATAATCTTGTACAACCACCCTACCATTTTCGTCGGTTGGACTATCAAAATGATTATGAAGCGGGATACCTTCATCCTCTGTCCTGGTAAATCCTTTCTTTATATTATTGTACGAAAGTTTACGCTCACTAATAATATACGGGCGACTCTCCGGTGAAAACCCATCACGCAAAAGTCTGGCAGCAAGTCTTTCATCATGTTCCTTTTCATGTACCCAAACATATCCTGTTACGTCACTGCTCCTATTAATTCTTTTAGAGCCGTTGGAATTAACACCTTCCACAGCAATACGGTCCAATGGTACAACTTCCTCATCCTTGTTAAGGATAGCACTACGATACTGGGCAAGTTGCGGTACCTCAGCAATAATTTGCGATACAGGCAAGCAAGTTCCTTCCGGATACTTTGCGGCAAGCTGCGATAAAGCCTTTGTAATCTCGGCGATACAAGCATCCGTTTCCGGTGTAGTCGGCGCAAAAATGCGATAATCCAAATCGGCGAGTTCACCCGGAACACCGCGTTCTGCTACTTCTTTATACTGTCCATACATATAAGCCAAACCCGGTTGACCTTTTGCAGGAACTTTGCCCTCGCCAAGTATTTTCATGGAAAACTCTGGAGACTTCTGGACAAGAATACCAAGAAGTTCATCACGACCAATGACAAGCACTCCCAAGTTTTTCCCAATAGACGTTTTACCGCTTCCACTTTGCCCAGCAATAACATATTTGACAGTATCATCTCTAACTTCCGCTGGTGATTCACTTTGCTCGGCGCTTCTGTCTTGCGGTGCTATCTCCATGCCTGGCACAAATAATGACTTTTTTCCTTCGCTTTGGTTTGGCAGTATAAGCTTTCTGCCACCATTGTTTTGATTCGGTAGTATTAACTGATTTTTCATGCCCACACTATACCACATCCACGGCAACTTTACAAGACCCAACTTTTTTACACAGGTAAGTTTTGTGCCGTTTGCACATTATCTGCAAGTTTAAAATTCGCTGTATATTGCATATGCATAAACAATGCGTAAGGGATTAAAGTGTTTACCCACAAAATAATGTTAAGGATAATACTGTCATAATCTATAACCTCAAAAAGTTTGAGCAACGTCAACGTAACCAACACAATACTAATTACATAAGAAACAAAATACACAAACATATAAACAAGACTTCTATCTTTTGCCCCAAGTTTATTCAAGCGTTTTCCGGCCGCATAATGCCAATAAACAGCATAAATCCCAAGTGTCAAAACAGTAGCCCAAAAATGAGGCCAAGGCTCTTTACCCTCACCCGTTTCCTTTTTCAAATCTCCTTGAAAGGTACATTGCCAGTAAATAAAATAAATTAAAATCGGCAATTCAACAGTTTGGATCAACAACTGCACTGCCTCATCTTCCACATACATCAAGACTATGCTCGACGCTAAACTTACTAATGCAATTATACCAATTAACACATGATTTCTTTTTCGCATTATGCCTTACCCTCTGTTTCCAACTTTTTCACGGTCTTATAATAATCCTTGTACCAATCCTGTAACTCAACACCAAGTCCCTTGGCTTGCTGTATAATTCTCATCCACTCTGCATTTGTATATATGCTTACCTTCGTATGAAACTTGCTATACAAACCAAAAAGTTCTTCGGATTTACCGCCGTTTTGTACAATGCCTTCGGCCAACACAAGCATCGAATTCGCTATCGCAACTATTTCATCATCAACTTTCCATGTATAATTCAAATGATAACTCAAAAAACTTACATTCGTAACCATATCAAAATAAACTCCCCTTTTTGCATCTTGCGTTGCAACATCGGAAGCTATCGTCTTAACGTTGGCGCTTATCTTTGCAGAAATATCTATCAAGGTCAATCGGCTTTCACTCCGCCACTTCGTTAACGTGTCAAGAATGTTTTTCCTGCGCGCGGTCCTCAACGTAACAAGCAAATTGATTACCAAAAACGATGCGGTCAACAACATCGTGGCTATCTGCGCTATCAGAAATATCTCCTGACCCATAATACTCCTCTTTTACCAATTCGAAATCTTGTTGATAAGGCTATAGTTCGAATCGTTAATTATCGGCTTTGCACGAATCGCATCCGCAAGCGGTGTAATAATAACCTCGTCAAAAACCATGCCTATTGCAACACCAAATTTCCCGGACTTTATCAAATCAACTGCTTTGATACCGTAATGCGCCGCCAACAACCTGTCACGGAAACTCGGCACCGCACCGCGTTGATAATAATACCCTTGGTCAAGACGCACTTTGTTATCATGCGAACGAATCTTAATCCCTTCCAAAAAGGTCTCCAAATCCTTACGGTTTTCTTCAATAATACCAATACAACTTGTATTGCCCTTCGCACGCTGACTATTAAAGATATCCGAAACCTGTGCCGCAGAATAACGCTTCTCGCTTCTGTCAACAAAGTTCGCAAAACATGCCACAGCCGACGTCAACGCCAAATCGCTGCATCCCTTACCCATAACCTGCACCATAAAACTTCTCTCGTTTGTCTGCATCGTTGGCTTCAAACGGTCAACATATTGCACGATGGCTTCAACCGCCGATGCAAAACCAAGCGCATGATTTGTAAAGTAACAATCGTTGTCCACAGTTGCAGGAATCCCAATGACGTTGATACCGGCCTGCATCAAACGCTCGGCACCACGCAAAGACCCATCCCCCCCAATTACAATAAGCGCATCAAACTCCCACCTCTTTAAAATCTCTATACCTTTCTTTGTACCCGCAGGTGTTCCAAAAACTGAACTCCTCCCGCACCGATATACACACCCAGCCAAATGCGAAATGTCATTACACTTTTCACGTGTCGCCCGCACAAACTTTTCATTAAGAATACCCTCGTACCCCATTATCGAAACCCAAACTTCGTAACCCTGTTGCATGGAATAATTAAAAATCGCCTCCATGCATGCGTTCATCCCCGGAGCGTCCCCCCCGGAATCAACCATATAAATCTTTTTTGTTGTCATGTATCTAGTTTAGTAATTTTTAAAGGAAATGTCTATTTGTTTTCGCACATAAAGCATGATACTCTAACCAATGGGATACTCAATGGCACACACAATATGGGAACAAACGATAACAATATCGTATAGCGACTTAATCCCCGAAGACCAACGAACATTCTACAAAATATTCAACACCGACGTAATACCAAAATCAAAAGTATGGTTTTATGTTTGGTGCGCTTCATTCGCTTTTGATGCCGCGGCAATAATTCTGGCACTCATCAGCTCACTTGCTGACCACAGCATAACACTATATATCTTGGCTATCGTTTGTCTCTGCATATCCACCACCATCCAGGCAATTAATCTTATACTACGTGCTAAAAGAAAAAAACGCTTCTTCCTTTGGCTGGAACATGTAAAGCATATAACGAAAGAGTAATCACTTCTTCCGCCTAAACTGCCTCGCATTCTTCATATCCCTTCTCTTGTGATGATATGCAACCGCAAACCTATGCGCCTCGTCCCTCACCCTTTGCAAAAGCCTTAACGCATAATTCCTCTTCGGCAATGCAATAGCCTCGCTTTGATTTGGCACAAAAATCTCATCTTTCTCACTAAAGGCAATCACAGGTACATTCACAATTCCAATCACCGCACCAAGCTGCCCTTTCCCGCCGTCAACAACAATCAAATCCGGATACCCCCAATCATCCCTCTGCATCCTTCGTCTAAGAACCTCTTGCATGCTTTTATAATCATCAATACCGTCATGCGACTTTATCTTAAATCTTCTATATAACTTGTTTTCCGCACGCCCGTCAATAAACACAACCATACTGGCAACCGTTTCTTCGCCGTGTAAATTGGATATATCAAAGCATTCAATCCTTTTTGGCACAGTGGAAAGCCCCAACTCACGCGCCAACTCCTCACACGCCCCGACTGTGAACTGGTTCTTGAACTCTATCTTTTCGATACTGGTTTCAACATATTCCTTTGCATTCGCATTCGCCATTTCAAGCAACTGTTTCTTGTGCCCACGCTCTGCCTCTGTCACAACTTCCTCAGGCTTCGGGTTCTCCAAATAATACTGCGCAATGAAATCTTGCACATCACCGATAACATTTTCATTTGCAAAGTTCTGCACCCCAATCAACTTCCCTGCACGCACTGTCAAAACACTGACCGCAAATATTTCACCGCTTGTAAAACTTCCGAATACGTCACAGTTCAAATCACGCGCAACGTTTGTAATCGTACGCTCTTTTAACTTATCTAAAAATTTTAAGCCATCACGATATCGTATCGCAATTTCGAATTGACCTAATTCCGCCGCTTTCTCCATCTTCGCCGTCAAGATTTCGCGCGCAGTCGCATCATTCTCCCCGCGTAAGAACCTTTTTACATAATCAATTATCTTGGCGTATTCCTCTTGCGTCACCTTCCCCGCACACGGTCCCGAACACCGCCCAATCTGAAAGTTCATGCACACTGTCTTGCCCATGTTCCTGCACTCGCGCACCGGGAAAATGTCATGGATGGTGCTCATCAACTCATTCGCCCATATCCCATTAAAGTACGGTCCAAAATACTTCCCGCCCCTGACAACCTTTCGTGTAACTTCGGGATACGGAAACTTGGCATCAACAATCCTTATATACGGAAACTGCCTGTTGTCTTTAAGTAAAATATTATAATGCGGCTTGTGTTTCTTTATCAAATTCGCCTCAAGTCCCAACGCATCCTTTTCAGTCTTCGTAACGAAATAATCAAACACATCAACCTTCGCAAGCATCGCCGTAACTTTCGCGTCGTGTGACTTACTGACAAAGTAACTGGAAAGCCGTTTCTTTAAATCCTTTGCCTTCCCGATGTAAATAATATGCCCAACCTCATCGCGCATCATATAAACACCCGAAACATTCGGGACAAGTTTTAATTTCTCTTGTATTCTATTCACATCCCAGTATATAATAATTAATATGACCAACGCAAGTTGAGAGCACAGTTCGACGAAGGAGAGCGTAATGAGCAAACAACCACCTAAAAAACGAATCCCGTGGCTTTACATAATAATCTTTGCAGTAATTGCGATTTTTCTTTTCAACCTTTTCATTGGCGGCGGCAACGCCGACAAAGCCCGCTATAACCAATTCATGACCGGTCTTGGCTACGAAGGCAAAGATGCAAACGGCAACGATAAATTCACTGATATCAGAACGCCGTATTATGCAATAGTCCTGCAAGGCAACAACTTCTACATCATGAATCATGAAAATACAACCGCCGAAGACAAAAAAAGCTTTCTCAAAGACCCTGTACGCCACGCAACCCTTGTCGTACGCTCGCCGTATCCGGGCCAAACATTCTATCTGCTTGAACAACGAAACGCTCAAGTCTCAAAAGATAACATAATCGAACTCGACTCCCGCAACGTTCCGACAAGCTTCTGGGAATACGCCACACCCGTCATGTATATCGTTGTCATCGGCGTGGTTCTCCTGTTTATCTACAGAAACATGTCAAGTCGCGGAGGTCTTGGCAACATGGGTCGCCACCGCGCAACACGCATCATAGGCGGAAGCCTTCGCTTCACTGATGTCGCAGGTATTGACGAAGAAAAAGAAGAAGTCCAGGAAATCGTCGACTTCCTCCGCAACCCGCAAAAATTCCTTAACCTCGGCGCACGTATTCCAAAAGGTTGTCTGCTTGTAGGCGCACCGGGCACTGGTAAAACCCTTCTTGCAAAAGCTATCGCAGGCGAGGCACAAGTTCCGTTCCTTTCACTAAGCGGTTCAGACTTCAGCGAAATGCTTGTCGGCGTCGGACCAAGCCGTATGCGCGACTTGTTCGAAGAAGCCAAACTCAACGCCCCATGTATTATCTTTATCGACGAAATTGACTCAATAGCCCGTATGCGTGGCGTAGGCGTTTCCGGAGTCTCTGATGAAAACGAACAAACACTTAACCAACTTCTTGTCCAAATGGATGGCTTCACAAAATCCGAAGGCGTCATCGTTCTCGCCGCAACTAACCGCCCCGACGTCCTTGACCAAGCCCTCCTTCGCCCGGGTCGCTTCGACCGCCAAATAATCGTGCAAATGCCTGACGTTCGCGGACGTGAAAAAATACTGGAAGTACACTCTCGCCACAAACCAATCGGCACCGACGTCGACCTTAAACGCGTCGCAAAGATTATAAGCGGATTCTCCGGCGCCGACATCGAAAACCTGATGAACGAATCCGCCATCATCGCCGCAAAGAAAAACAAATCAAGAATCAATATGATAGACATCACCGAAGGTATTAACAAAGTCCTTCTCGGACCTCAAAAACGAAGTCGCATCATCTCGGACGAAGACAAAAAAACCACCGCATATCACGAAGCAGGTCACGCAATAATCGCGCGCGTGCTCCAACCGACACAACTCGTCCAAGAAGTCTCCATCATCCCTCGCGGCATGGCTGGCGGCTATACACTCACAAACGACAAAGAAAGCGAATCCCAATACAAAAGCCGCAAATTCCTTAACACACAAATCGCGGTATATATGGGCGGACGTTTGGCTGAAGACCTTTACACCGGCGACATCGCAACAGGCTCAACCAATGATCTCAAACGTGCAACTATGATTGCGGAAAATATGGTAACAAGATACGGAATGTCGGAAAAACTCGGACCTCTGTATTACGGACAATCCGACGAAATCGCGCTCCGCATGTACGAAAATGCGCGCCACAGCGAAGTCCTTCAATCAACAATTGACAATGAAATCAAAGCCATCGTGTTGTCGGCTGAAAAAATTGCACGCGACATCCTTAAAGCCAACGAAGCAAAAATTCACATCATGGCAAACGTGTTGCTTGAACGCGAAACAATTTACGCGGAAGACATCGACCTTATCATGCAAGGCAAAGACGAAAAAGCGATAATCGCCGAAATGGAAAAACGCGAAGCGGCGGCAAAAGTCCAAGAAAAAAAGGATCGCACCGAAAGCGACCTTGCAACACTTGACAAACAACTTTCCGCAACACTGGAAACCGCAGGCGTTCTCCTTGAAAACAAAATCATTGACCTTGCAACGCTTGTAAAACTTGAAGATAATATGAAACTTGCACGTGAAGTTGTTCGCGCAGGTCACAAACTGGAATACATCCCTACGCTTGACAATTTGGATAATTATGCTAATCTTGTAAAAGTTCCGGATACTAAACCCGAGGGTCCAAACGCTGACGCAAAGCCAAAAAAAGAACCAACGGATAAAAAACCTACAAAATCGGGCAAACTAACGGAAAAGAAAAAGCCCGCCAAATCAAAAGCACCAAAACAAAAAGTAACGAAACAAACGGAGACAGAGGAAAAAAATGAACAAGATCCTGAAAGCACTCGGTAAATTCTTCACAAGCAAAGCGGTTCACTTATGGGGGGCCATAATGTTAGCTGTCATCATTGTGGTTTGCAGCGGGGCGGCTTGGATAATGATTGCGGATAAAGTCGTATATGGAAAACTAAAATATACATCAATTGTACGCGACCCCGAAACAAACATAGTAACATCTTCCGTAGTCAGATTTGACTTTGTACCTCACCTGCATATGATTGACACGATTACAATTTCCAACAATAACGATGAACTTTTCCACGACACTCCGGAACTGAACAACAACAAAATCGGTGGCATTGACGACCCTGTCCCGATGAAAAGCGAAGCCAAAGCCGTCGCAGAAATCATGAAACGTCTTAACAGCGGGCGAAGAACCAACACCTTCAAACAATTTTTCTCAAGAGGAGACAGCGGTCCGCAACGTGTATCATCAACATTCGTAGGAAGTTGGCAATTCGAAGACCTCAGCGAAGGAATCTGGATAAAAATTACTTTTGCCACGCCGGAATTCGTAGTAATCAGGACAGATAACAATCCTTACGAAATCCAGACATACAATCCGGCATACACACGCCATTTCGACGAAGCCCGGGGTACCTACGTAGGGCCAACAGTTAATCAATATAACAGAAGTGTCGTCAACGCAATCCACATCCCGCTTGGCAGCATAAAAAATAAATTCACAGAACAAACATGGTACCTAAGTGTTGGGTCAGCAACAATAAGCAACACAACAAGTATCGGCTACACTTTCACAACTTACGGCAATTACCACAGCCTCGCCCGTTATATTCAAAAAATCGATGACGACTTCTTACTGTAAAAGGGCCTAATGAAAACTTTCCAAAAAAACGATACTGGATTCAAATGCATGTTCTGTGGCTATATCGTACCGCCCCTAGGTACATCAAGCCGTGACCATTGCACACAATGCCTCCGCAGCTCCCACGTAGATATAAACCCGGGCGACCGCGCAAATACTTGTCGTGGCATCCTCAAACCTGTCTCTGTAACACATGACTCACGTAAAGGCTATACCATACATTACATCTGCAAAAAATGCGGAGAACATAAAAGTAACAAAGCCGCCGCAGACGACAATTTCGAGGAGATTCTAAGAATATGCCAAGCACAATAGTCGCCATAGCAACCCCGCCGGGCAACAGCGGTGTCGGCATCGTCCGAATCTCCGGCCCAAATGCACTTAATATTGCAAAAAAACTATTTAACCAAAAGCTATCCCCTCGTGTCGCAACACTTGGCAAAATACTAAACGATACCGCCATCGGAATCTACTTCAAAGCACCGCACAGCTTCACCGGCGAAGACATCATCGAATTTCAATGCCACGGCGGTTGGCTTCTTTTAAACAAAGTTGTACAAGCCGCCGTTCAAAACGGGGCAACCGCAGCCACGCGCGGAGAATTCTCCCGCCGTGCCTTCCTTAATGGTAAACTATCGCTTGACCAGGCAGAATCAATAATCGAAATAATAAACGCAGAAAGCGACATGCACCTCAAATCCGCCTCATCCGTTCTTAGCGGCGCACTTAAAGACCAACTGCAATCTTTCGAAAAATCTCTAATCGAAGTAACCGCACAAATCGAAGCAACTCTCGACTACCCCGAACACGACATTGAACATACCACCGCTGGGCAAATCCGCGAACAAACCCAAAATCTCTTGGCCCAAATCACAACTCTTACTGACACCGCACAAGCCGGGCGTATCATCGCGAACGGCATAAACGTCGCGGTCCTCGGCAAGCCAAACGTTGGCAAAAGTTCAATCTTCAATGCATTGCTAAACACCGACCGAAGCATCGTCACTGAAATCCCAGGCACCACAACCGACACCGTCACCGATGCCATCATATATAACGGCATAAAAATTATCTTCCACGACACTGCTGGAATCAGGGAAAGCCAAAATAAAATTGAACACCTCGGAATTCAAAGAAGCCAAAAGGTCCTCGATGACTGTGACATCGCCCTCGTCATCTTCGATGCAACAGACGTTGACGTGCCGGAACTCCTCGCCCTCGTCGAAAACAAACAACACATCATCGTCTACAACAAATGTGACTTATTACCACGTCTTTGCGAGGAACCTGCGACGAAGCAACCCCTATACGTAAGCGCAAAAACAGGACATAACATAAATCAAATCAAACAAAAAATCTATGATCTCTGTTTAACCACTCCACCCGCTTCCGACCAAATAATTATAACAAACGCACGCCACGCGAACGAACTAACATATGCACGGGAATCCCTCGAAAACGCCATTACTTCAATTAACAACCAAATACCGCTTGACTGTGTCGCAACTGACATTGTAACTGCCCTAAATCATATCGGCAATATAACAGGCACTCGCGCCTCCGAAGCCGTCCTGGATGAAATCTTCTCACGCTTTTGTTTGGGGAAATAATAAAACTTATACCCGCCCTCAAACGTCCACACAAATCCAAACCTGTCAATAACAACTGCATTGAAATCACTATAAAACCTTTTTTGCGGCGGAACATGAATTTCGCCGCCTTCTTTTAACATATTTTCATAATACCGTTTAGCATTTTCTTCTGTATCAATAACCATAAGCAATTCGCTCGGTCCGTTTCCTGTTCATGCTATCAACCAAATCCAAAAGACGAAAATTGACCCCACCTATCTTCAAAACAGCCATGCGTATAAGGTCACTGTCATAAAACTTCTTCATAAGCGGATACACATCATCATTCTTTATCTCTGGGACGTCCTTATATCGCCAAACCTTACTTGCCTTTACACCAAAAACTTTTTCATAATACGAAACGGCTTCGCCACAATTTCCGTTAAAAATCAATGCATTGCTAAATGTTAAACCGCTTTCCACAAAAAATATTTATTCCTTTTGAGCATTTCTGTCAAATAATTTCTTTGCTAAATAATCGACAAAAAAATACAAAAAATGCAGGAAGAAAAGCAATCCATTGAACTTGAAAAAATTGCAAAACACTGTTACAATACCATCATGCAAGCAAACTTTGATGTCATAATAATCGGTGCAGGCCACGCAGGCTGCGAAGCCGCATGGGCGGCATCACGCCTCGGCAAAAGCGTGTTATTAACAACGATGAATCTCGACAGCATCGCCTACCTCGCCTGTAACCCATCAATCGGTGGCACAGCCAAGGGTCACCTCGTTTGCGAAATTGACGCCCTCGGCGGACTCATGGGCATAATCGCCGACAAAACCGCAATCCAAATCCGTATGCTAAATATCGCCAAAGGCGCCGCAGTTTTCTCACTCCGCGCCCAAGCCGACAAAATCAAATACCACAGCACTATGAAACAAACCCTCGAAAACCTCGCAAACATCACAATCAAACAAGGCGAAGTCTCCGAAATCCTGACCTGTCATTCCGAGTGCAGCGAGGAATCTCAGGTACCCACCGACACCGCAAAAACCGTCTCCGGCATCCGCCTCTCCACCGGCGAAATCTTCACAGCAAACGCAATAGTCGTCGCAACAGGCGTATATCTTAACAGCGAAATCCTCATCGGCTCATATCGTGCCGACTCCGGTCCATCCGGTTTTGCAAATTCAAAAACACTCACCTACTCCCTTATCTCTCTTGGCCTCGAAATCCGCCGATTTAAAACCGGTACCCCGCCTCGCGTCAATTCCCGCACAGTAGACTTCTCCAAAACCGAAATCCAACACGGCGACGACGGCATTCAAACCTTCAGCCTTCTCACAACCAAACCTATCAAAAACAAAGTCGCATGCCACTTAACCTCAACCAATACAAAGACACACCAAATCATCCGCGATAATTTACACCTAAGCGCGATGTACGCCCCACGCAACCAATCCGAAGAAAAAGGCATTGGCGCACGCTATTGCCCATCCATTGAAGACAAAATTGTACGTTTCAGCGAACGCGAACGCCACCAAATCTT
>Ga0123353_10014227_pt1 | contig 11457 bp, 9 predicted proteins | sample TergutLab28metaG_3_FD_92763 | JGI IMG/M metagenome (GOLD analysis project Ga0123353, IMG submission 92763) | Labiotermes labralis P3 segment gut microbial communities from Petit-Saut dam, French Guiana - Lab288 P3 | ecosystem: Host-associated > Arthropoda: Insects > Digestive system > Gut ... | reverse complement strand
TTTTTCCGCCGCACTGCGTTAAAATTTCTTAAAATACGGGAGTATTCTTTCAAAATTTTATCTTGTGCGGCGAAAAAATCACTCAAAAATCCGCACACGGGGATTTTTCAAACACGCCCTAGCTATTTTAGAAAAAAACCGATTGTGTTTTTATTGGGAATATGCTACAATAAATCTCAGCAGAAAAATACATACAGAAAGTGTGATTTTATGCAGCTGAAAACCTACAGCTCCAAAGAGCGCAACATGTATCTGACGGCGATGTTCGGGAAAGACATGATGTATAACGTTATCAATATGTTTACCAATTATTTCGCCAAGGACGTCCTGTTCATCCCCGCTATGACGGTGGGCGTTATCATGACCATCGCCCAAGTCTGGGACGCTGTCAACGACCCCATCATGGGCACAATCGTGGATAAAACCCGCACCAAGCGTGGGAAATGCCGCCCCTACCTGATGATCTCGCCGGCCCTCATATATGTATTTACCATGCTGCTGTTCCTCTGCCGCCCCTACCGGCACGACGCCGGCGCCCTGAGCGGGCACAACGTGATGGTGGTCGTTTGGGCTCTTGTCGGCTACATTTTTGTCGATGTATCCTACACCATGGGTGACATTCCCCTTTGGGGCATCACAGCGCTCATGACCGAGAATGAGAAGCACCGGCAGAAGCTTCAGGCTCTGGCGCGGGTCATAGGGGGGATCGGCGGGGGCATATCAATCGCGCTGTTCCAGCCGATCGCGCTGCAGTTCGGGCAGTGGCTGGGCAAGGACGGACTGCCCAACGACAGGGGAGGCAGTCTCCTCACCGCGTTCATCCTCCTGACAGTCGGCGCGGTCACTTTCCAGCTTGCGGGCCTGTTTGTCAAGGAAAAAATCGTACCGCAGAACAAGGGTAACAGTATGACCGGCAACTTCAAAATGCTCTGGGAGAACAAGCCGTTCAGACAGATCCTGATGTCCGGCATCCTTGGCTCACCCAGAAACCTCATTGGCCTGGTCACCGTCCCGCTGGTTACATACTACTTCGCCAGCAAGGATCCCGCAAAGGCGCTGATATATACCGCGATCTTCGGCATCGCCATAGCGCTGGGGCAGTTCCCGGTGCAGACGCTCTCCCACAAGCTTCTGGAACGTTACAGCAAACGGAACCTTTATATTTTCTCCAACCTGATAGAGGTTCCGGCCAACATCCTGCTGTTTTTGCTGTTTTTAGCGTCGCTGGGCGTGCGCGACGGATTGACCAATCCGGTCATGATCGTTTTAGTCTTTCTGATTTTCTTCGTCAAGGGCGCGGCTTCGGGGCTTTTCTACGTGCTGCAGGCCAACATGATCGCCGACGCGGTGGACTACGAGGATTACACCAATCACCAACGCCCTGACGGTGTGTTCTTTTCGGGCCTGACTTTCATGGCCAAGATCGGCAACGGCGTCTCCAACATGATCTACCAGGCTTTGAGCGCGATGGTGGGACTTTCCGGCATGAACATTAAGATTTTACAGAACATGATTGATACCGGGGGGATACCGAGGGACCTGATGAAACGCGGCTCGCAGACGGTCGTTCACCGCTACATGGGCGGCGCGCTGACGGGCAACCAGCTTTTCAAGTTCTTCGGCATGATGATCTTCGCTATCTCTATCTTGCCCGCTATCGCCTGCGTGCTGTCCTCGCTGCCCATGCGCCGGTACGCGCTGCCGGAAGATAAGTATGCCGAGATACTTGGGGCGCTTCAGGAACGGCGCCGCTTGATAGGGGAACTGGCTGAGGACTAATAAAACGTTTCGCAAATCAAACGAGGGAGGCTTTGTCGGCCTCCCTCGTTTTCAAGCCCATAATGGTTTAATAAAACATCGCGAGACTTGCGTATATCCCCGCGCAGGGAATTTGTTCCAGTGCGATGCCGCTTTTCTTTTCCTCCTCGTCTGCAAAGCCGTTCACCCAGTTTCGTGGGATCATATTCTTGTTGTAGCCGAGCACGCCGTTCAAACGGTGGTTTTCGTACCCGTAATTGATCGCCGATTCCATGTTCTCTATATAACCCAACGCGTCCGCGTCAAACTCATAGAGATCAATGTAGCCCATTAGCAAAATCTCGCGGAACCACGGCAGGTCAGTAAAGGTTTTTACGCCAGGAACGGCGCTTTCCTTCGCGAAAAAGGCATCGGCACTGCGTGCCCAACGGATCGCGTCGGCCAGATACGCCGCGTCGCCGGTAAGCTTGTACAGCTCGGCGGCGGAGCTGATGGGCGTGCCGGAATTATAGCTAAAACTTGCGCCATCGCATCTGTTAATGCCGGTGATGTTGTTGTCCGCGTCCTTGTGGAAGCTCATCAAATCCCAAAACACGCCGTTGTCCCGCTCTAGATAAGTGAGGAAACGGTAGCACTTTTTGGCATATTCAAGGTAGGTATCCCCCTTACCGTTGTCCGCGTCGGAGGAAAGCATCGTTAAAAACTGAATCGCCGGCCCGTTGGAGCAGACATGCAGGGAGACGTGGTCCGACCTCCAGTAGAAGCCGCCGAGAGGGCCGCCCGGAGCGCGTCCGAATTTTTGCGTGAACATGTCCTCGTCAAGGCCGGTCCATCCCTCGGCGATGATCATATCCGCGATGACGATCGCCCTGTCCAGATATTTTTTGTCGCCCGTGATCCGGTACAGCTTGACGAGATCGCGGCCAACCCACATGTTGTCGTCATAATAAACGTCGCCGTTTGAGGCGTTTTGGAATATCGTCCACGCGCCCGTGTACGCGCTGAACCCGCCGCCCGGCGTAGCCCTGCCGTAAAAGCCGAGGGCATAGATCGCCCTGTCCGCGTCCTTGATATATTTACCGTCAATTTCGGCGAGCTTTGTGTACATGGTCAGCAGTGCCGTGACGTCCCAGCAGCCGGAGGGGGTAAACCAGTTGCTGCTGTTGTTGTGCAGCATACCGCTTGCCTTGTCAAAAAAGTTTTTTTCCACGCTGCCGGCAAGTATTCTGGCTCGCGCCTCATACTTCTCCGCTTTGTTTTCCATCGCGAAGGTGGCGTCGGGGCCGGCCGGTTTCAGGAGGCCGGCGCAGGTCGCGCTGAGAAGGAAGATGAATGCCGCGCGCAGACATTTCAACGCGTAAATGAAGATATTGAACATGATGCGCATCCCTTTTCTTATGCAAAGATTTGTCCGTTTGACTATGTAGTCAATGCGAATCACGTGTTGAATAACGAGTAAATATGACAGATGTGGGGTGAAATTCACGTCATTGCGAACGCGGAGAAACGTTGAGTAATAACAATGTTTGTGCGCGAAGCAATCCAGTCACAAATGGTTGAGTCGTCAGAAGTTGTCAGGCAACGCAATAAAGTTGTAAAACTGGATTGCTTCGCGCACCGACCCTGTTATAAAAAAACGCTTCTCTGCGCTCGCAATGACGCCTAAATTTTACCTGTTTTCTGTTTTTTTACCCGTGATTCGCATAGTCAGATTTTTTTGAATATCTCCGCGCTTTGCGCGACGCCCCGTAGCAGGGGAGTCCACGGAATTTTCCCGACAGCTTTTTCCAGCTCGCCCGTATCCTTATGCTGAGGAAACGGCAGGGGAGTGGGGTCGTATGTGATTTTGCCCCGCGCGTTCGGGCAAGCTTCCTCAATGGCCGCAACGATATCGTCCATGGTGACCGCGCCGCCGCCCAGATTGTAGCATGGCGCGCCCTCCATATTCGCGTCCGCCGCCAAAATGAACGCCTTGGCCGCGTCGTCCGCGTACTGGAATTCCGCCGCTCCGCCGTAAGAAATATGATAGCTCTCGTCCTTCACCGCCGCCTTGATGGCCGCCGTGGGCGTAGAGGTCATGCCCTGGTCGCGCAGGGGGCCGTAGACCACGAAAGGCCGGATGCCGATGCTGGAAATTCCCTCGTCGCTGAACCAAACCTTTGCGCTGACCTCGTTATCCTGCTTGTACGCGCCGTAAAACGAGTGGGGGAGCATGGGGGAGCGATGATCGAACACCCCGCCCGGATACTCGTCCGCGCGGCCGTAAACGGCGGTGGAGCTGGAATAGACCACCTGCGTGATCCCGGCTTCTTTTGCCGCCTGGAAGATATTCTGTGTGCCGACCACGTTTACCTGCGCGCCGCGCACGGGATCGGCCTTGCAAAAGGGCAGCTGCATGGCCGCCAGATGAATGACCTTATCGGCTCCCGCTTTGAAGCCGCGGCGCACGTCGTCAAGCTCGCTCACGTCGCCGGGAACGATCTCGGCCTTGGCCAAATCGGAGTCACTCATAATAAGCAGCAGCTTTTGCAGCTTTTCGGGATGGGGAGCCAACGCGACCACGCGCCGTCCCTGCTCTATCAGATTTTTGATGACCCAGCCGCCGATACAGCCGCTGCCGCCTGTGACTAATATGGTTTCAGACATGTTTATAATCATACCTTTCTGGGGAATTGTGCGGGTTCCGCAAACAAACAAAGTTTGTTCAGCAAAATTTCGGCCCGCCTTATGGCCGAAAAGCACAAAACCCAAGTTTGAAAAATCTTATTTTTCAAACTTTGCCTCTTAATTCTTTACTTGCGCGAACAGCCACGGGAGCAGCTCCGGCTCGCTGTAGACCTTTCCCGCGATTCCGTGTTCCTCGTCCGGGTATTCCGTATAGCGAACATTGCCGCCCACTGCCTTCAAAGCGTCAACCATATCGCTGGTTCGCGCTACCGGGACGGCTGTGTCGAGGGTTCCGTGGAAAGCCCAAATGGGGACGTCTTTCATCACAGGCGCGTTTTCGACGTCGTCGTCAAGGTCCCAGCCGCCGCATATGGGCACTGCCGCCGCGAAATAGCCCGGGTAATATCGAAGCATTCCCCATGTGCCGAAGCCGCCCATGGATACCCCCGTGATGTAGATGCGCGCGGGATCCACGGGGTACGTTGCCGTAATTTCCTCCAGCAGCCCCATGAGATCCGCCGCAATGCCCGGTCCCCATGGCTGGCGCACCCAGCCTTTGCCCTTGGGACACTGGGGCGCGAGTACGATGCAGGGGTATTTTGCAAGAGTATCCTCGCTGAGGATCGTCTCGAAAAAAATGTTGTCCTTAACCTGAGAGCGGTTGTTCTTCCCGTTTCGTCCCGCGCCGTGCAGGTACAGCAACAGAGGATATTTCCCGCCCGCGCCGGTATCCTCCGGCGCGTAGATACGATAGCGCAGCCCCTGATAACTGTACGCTTGCAGGCCCGTGCGGTCAATCGCCGCGTTTTCCACAGCGTTGTAAATCAGTAAAGCACCCGCGCACAATACCAGCACGCACAGCGGAATCAAAATCAAAAGTTTCCATTTCTTTTTCATGCGCACCTCCTAATTCCCGATTCCTAACGCCTGATTTCTATTTCGCTACCCATCCGCAGTCCACAAGCCAGTCCGCCCCCGTGACAAACGACGCCTTGTCGCCGGCCAAAAAGCATATGACCTCGGCCACTTCCTCGGGTTCAGCCCAGCGATTGAAAGCCTGTTCTTTCTCGCGCTCACGCTTGACCTCATCGAAAGGCAGACCAGTGCGCGTGCTTTCCAGCTGAATGTCGCCGCGCAGCATGGGCGTGTCGATGGAGCCGGGGCTGACGGAATTGACGCGGATGTTGTAGTCGGCCAGTTCCCATGCCATTGCCCGGGTAAACGCGATGATCGCGCCTTTCGTAGCACCGTAGATGCCGTGCTGCGTCTGTCCTACATGGCCGGAAACCGAACCCATATTGACGATTGCGCCCCTCTTTTGCCGTTTCATGATGGGCACGACGTATTTTGTAAAGAGGAAATGCCCCCCTATGTTGATGTGAGTCACATTGACGAAATCCTCCCAGGTGGTATCCTCAAGAGGCTTTACCACTACGATGCCGGCGTTGCAGTTGAGCACATCCACCCGGCCCCATGTGTTTTCCACCTGAGCGACCATGGCTTTCACGTCGTCCTCGTTGCCGACGTCGCCCTGAAAATCAATGCATTCCACGCCGATAGCGCGTATTTCGTCGCCGACCTCATGAATTTTATCGCCTCTGGCGATAATGGCCACGTGATAGCCCTCGTTAGCGAATTGGATCGCCGCCGCCCGGCCGATGCCGACCGACGCGCCTGTGACAATCGCGACTTTTTGATTGGTCATGATAAATCCTCCTATGATTCTTTATTGAATTTAAGAAGCTGTATTCATAGCCTGAGTCGTTCAGATTCCGAGCTAATTTTTCGCCAGACAAGGCGGATTTTTGCAGGAATACCGCCTGTATTTCAAAAAAATTCAACGCAGTATGGCAGAAAATTAGCCGGAAGATGAACGGCGAACGGCTATGAATACGGCTTCTAAGTGGTTTGACTATAGTCCCAGCAGTTCTCTGGCTTGCGCGGGCGTCGCGACCTCGCGGCCGAGCGAGCGGGAGATGTCCGCGATTTCTTTGACAAGCTCCCAGCACGCGGCTTCTTTGCCGTTTTGCAGGAAAGGGAAATCCTCCGTGCCTACGCGTACATTGTGCCCGTGAATGATGGCCGCCACTAAGATATCCATCTGCTCCGCGCCCATGATGCTTACCGTGACGGCGCAGTTCGCCGGCATCAGGCGGTTGCGGTAGAGGTATTCCTCCACGGTCGGCGGGCTCCATGTGCCGCCCGGCCAGCCGTAAAACTGTGTCGTGATGTAGGGCGCTGAAAGCAGGCCGCGCTCTATCAAACGCTCAAGGTTCCAGATGGAGCCCGCGTGCCAGATCTCCCACTCGGGTTTTACGCCGTACTTGTTGCACGCCTCGCAATACTCCACAAGCTCGTCGAGCGTATGAAGGCAGTCACAGTTGACCTCCGCGAAATCCTCGTCATGATGATTCGCGATGATGGAAACGCAGTCGCTTTTCTCCTCAAACAGCTCAATACGCTCCATCAGCGGGATACTGGACATGCCGCTTTGGATAATGATATCGCTGACCGCGCGGACGCCGTTTATGACAGCGGACCACTGGCCCTCGGCGTGGGTATGCAGTACGCTAGCCCCGGCCTCGCGGCAGCGCAGGGTCTCCTCAATGATCTCGGGCGCGGTTTTGGGGTACTTCACGTCGGGCTTGAGCCAGCAGATGTTGGGCGTCGCGGTGATGATCAGGGGGTTATGCTTTGACATAATTATAATCCATCCTTTTCAAGTTTTGGCGAAGTAAAAAACTTACGGTTTGAAAAGATAGCCAACGGCATAAATGCCGGGCGTAATTTTTCAAACTTTCCTCCTTATGCTTCTATATTTTCCCGGCGCTTTTCCTGGCGCCTTCTGTTAAGCTCTTCTAAGATCTTCTTGTGCTCACCTGAATCCAGCGCGTATTTCCATGTAGGTATGACGCTTAATAAGTAACCGATCGCGGGAGGTATACTGACCAAAAAGAATAATATCATCATGTACGGTTGGAACTCAGGCTCCGTGCGCGGTATGCCGCCCGCCTCTATAAAGGCGTTGACCTTTTCGATCGCCGTATCCGAAAAGCCGACATAGGCATACGCGAAGCCGCTGATAAACGTTGCGATAGCGGTCTGCATCTTCGCGATGAAAGACTGCCCCGAGAAAAACACGCCGTCCGGCCGGATCCCCGTCTGGTATTCCTGATAATCCACGCAGTCAGCGATCATGACGGACTGCAAAACGATCGGTATACCCATGCCGAAGCCGACAAACGCGAAGCAAATCGCCTGCAAAATTACGAAAAGCCAATCGGTCATGCCCATCGGGTTGATGAGATAAAGGACGAAGATCAGCGCGCTGGGGATAACCGCGATCAGGTTGGAATAATTGTAAAGCTTTTTCTTGGAAAATCTGTTCAGGAGCTTAGGCGTATAGCCGATCGCCAGGTACTGCCCCAGGAACAGGCCCGCGCCAATGAGCGCCATATAGAAGATTACACTTAAAAAGTCTTTGGCGGCAAAATAATAGGTAAACAAAGGAAAAATCACCAGCAAGATGAGCGATCTGGGACTGCCTAACACACCTGAAATTAGAATCTGCCTGAAAGGCTTATTGCTCCACAATATTTTTACACTTTCACGAAGCGTCGTGGGCGTTAACTCGGGCTTGATCTTTTCCCTCGCGGCGAAGCCCATGATTTGAAACAGGGCGCAGCCGATAACCGCGAAAAATGCCACGATAAGGAAAAAGGCGTTAAGCTCGCCGCCCACCGAATCGGAAAGCAGCAAAGCCAGCGGCTGAATGATAAAGCCGAAAGCCATGCCGATCGCGGACACGATCCGGCCTGTGGACATCAGCTTGTTGCGATGCTCGTCGTTTTCGGTGATCAGGGCGACGATGCCCCAAATCGGGATATCGCCTATGGTGTACGATATTTCCCATAACACATATGAGAGAGCGGCCCACGCGACGACGAGGACAGTTTTGCTTGTTTGCGTATACGCCCCGAAAGGAGCCCAAAAGCAAAGGATTGTCGTGATAAGCATTAAAACAGGCGCAAGCATCAAATACGGTCGGCATTTGCCGTATTTTGAGTTTGTCCGATCGACGATCACGCCCATGATAGGATCGTTCAGAGCGTCAAAAACCCTGGTGGCCGCCATGACGGATCCCACCAAGGCGGCGGGAATCAATACCGTAAATTGCAGGAAATAAGCGAACGCGCCGGAAAAGGTCCCGTAAATGATGTTTTGACCGATTAAGGAAAGCAGGAAAGCGTTTCTTTCTTTTTTTGAGTAGGTCAGCAGCTTTTGTTCCACAATTTTCTCTCCCTATACTTAAAATAATAGGCGATTCGCGTTTACACGACTTCGTAAATATCAGGCGTGAGAGACGACAGTTTTTTGCAGCCGTCTTTGGTGACCACATACAGGTCTTCCACGCCCAACTGAGTGTCCTGGTAATTCTCCCACGCTTCAATTTCGAGCACCATGTTTTCCTCAAACGCCATGTCCGCCCCGCCAAGAGAGCCGAACAAGTGCATATCCTCCACTTGAAGGCCTATGCTGTGGCCCATCAGGTAAGCCGCGCCGTTTGGCATGTTTTCGTCGTACCAGTCGCACGCCGCCTCGCCCAGCTCGCCCATATTGACGCCGGGCCTGATATTTTCTTCACACCAGCGCTGTAAATTGACAAGTCCGTCTATAATATGTTTTGCCTCGTCGTCCGCGCGTCCGATGACGGCGTGCTTATTGAGATCCGACACATAGCCTTTATACGCCACGCCCAAGTCCAGGCGGATGATCTCGCCGGGCTGGATGGCGCGGCCGATGCCGGGGGCTTCGGGATCAGAATCGCCGAAGCGAATGGTGAAATGGTTCCAGTCGTCGGCGCTTTCGCGCAGCATTTCGTCCCTCGCGAAGCGGATCAATTCGTTGTCGGTGACGCTTTCTTTCAGAAATCCGAGGCATTTCTCAATCACCCTCTGCGTGATTTCTGCGGCGCGGGTTAGGCGCGCGATCTCCTCCTGCGACTTGACAAGCCGCAATTCGTTCATCACTTCGTCGCATTCCTGAACCTCCACCTCAAACTCACCGCCTGAAAGGGCGTCCAGCGCGAACTTGGGCGCGTCGGATTCCACACCCATGCGGCCGCCGGTAAATCCCGCGTCCTCAAGCGCCGACATCAGCATATCGCCCAGCATGTCGCGTGAAAAAATGGGGACGGCGTGATCCGCCCAGCAGAACTCTTCCACGCTGGCGAAGCCGACCCAGTGGAGCACGGTGGTTTCACCGTTTTTGTGGATGACGCCGAGGTTCGGAAACTTGTTGGACAGCGCCTCCAAAATCGGATTTGGCGCGCTGTGCAGCGTCGGAAGGCCGGTGGCGTACCAGACATTCAACGGCGACGAGACAAGCATCGCGTCCAGATCGTACTTTTCCATTAAGGCGGCGGCCCTTTGCCGATCATAGCCCACTGCTGTTTGCATAGTTAATATTCCCCCTGTAAAATATTATCCGGGTTTCCTGTCTTTGACAACACCCCGTATAATATACTTATTGTTTTTCATTGTATTATAACCGCAAACGCTTGTCAAGGGAATTTTAAGAGCAATAAGAAATTTCCGTGGAATTTTTGCAATACACGGCGATATATTATTGCCTTTAGGACTTGCCGTATTAACGTTTGCGCTGGGCAATGCGTGTATAGCGGCAATGGATAGGTGCCCCTTTTCTCGAAAAACGAAAGAAAAAGAGGCCTAAAATCGCGGGATAAATGAGGCAACGTGGGAAAAAGCGATTTTCAGCATCAACTAAACCACCGCCGTCTTTTAGGCGGCGGTGGTTTCAGCCTGTCCCCAAAGCTCACATTTGCGGGCTTTTTTGGTATAATAAAGCAGGGTGATGAGAATGCTGGAACGCGCAGAAGATAAGAGAAAGAACATCGAAATCGTGGGAATAGAAAGCCTTGAGCCGTCGGACCATCTGCTGCAAAAAATCGAGAAAGCAGTTGACTTTCAAAAAATCTACGGGATGGTGGAGCAGTATTACAGCGCGGACAACGGGCGGCCTTCGGCAGACCCGGTGATACTTGTGAAAATATGCCTCATCCAGCATTTGTTTAGGATACTAGCCTTACGCAACCCAAAACGGCAGGAAGAATAGCCCAATTCCAAGCATTAGTAAGATAACCTGCCACCACGTGAGCTCAACCTTGACCTCCCATGAAAATTTCTGTCCGTCAGAGGTGGTTGCCGTAATAGTCGCTTTTCCCAACTTGTTACCGTTTACAACGCCATTCTGGTTAACAGTAGCAGCATTTGTATTGCCGGATTCCCAGCGGACAACCTTGACGTCGCCTGGGAGTTCATTGGATAGGGAAAGGGTTTTGTCTCTGTTGATAAAGAGAACTTTATTTGTGTTTTCTTCGGGCGGACTTTCGTTGATTGTTACGGTTCCGTTGACCATAGTAAACGGTATAAATATATAATCGCGGTTAAAGGTTGACATCTGATCCAGTTGTATGGTTACGCCTGTGCTTCCGATTTCGGCCTGTTCCAGAATTTTAAACGTCAAGACAGCGAAAACGCCGGTGTTTGTAAAATCTTCGGCTGAACCGCTTCCGGCCCAAAGCATAATGAAAGGTTTGATATCAAAGGTGCTGTATCTTGCGTAGCCATACGAAAAAAGATCGCTGTATTCCGCATCTATCAGCTGTAGCTTAGAGGCGTTGTAATCAACAAAAAAGCGCGTTGCGATAATGCCGGGATTTTTGTCAATAGAAATCGCGAGAGTAACCGTTTCGCCGGGAGCGCCGGAAGCGGATGAAACGGTCATTGTGCCCCTATAATCAATAATATCGTCGGCGAAACAGGGAAAAGTGAATATTCCACACAGAAATACTGCCGCCAAGAGAACCGAGACAATTTTTTTCATGAAGTGGCCCCTCTTTCACGTTAATTAGACCCAAAGGCCGCAATAACACCACTCAGTGCTGCCGATACAAATAATATAATGCTGCAAAATGCGGTCAAAGTCATACAGGGTAATAGCTCCATCGCT
>Ga0123353_10014226_pt1 | contig 11457 bp, 7 predicted proteins | sample TergutLab28metaG_3_FD_92763 | JGI IMG/M metagenome (GOLD analysis project Ga0123353, IMG submission 92763) | Labiotermes labralis P3 segment gut microbial communities from Petit-Saut dam, French Guiana - Lab288 P3 | ecosystem: Host-associated > Arthropoda: Insects > Digestive system > Gut ... | reverse complement strand
CACCGCGTTGCCGTTATGCCACGAAACAATGCAAACAAACACGCCCCGAGATGCGTGATTTGGGGGAAGGGCGTAAGGTGTTATGCTACCATCCGCTGGGAGGTTCATCATCTGAATTGCAAGAGGCGGACCGGATGGAACGCGTCAAGCTTGAGCGTTAGCGTTTCTAAGATAAGATTTTTCGCAGTGTATACAATACTTCTTTAAAATCGAGTGGTTTTCCCAAGTGCCCGTTCATACCGGCAGCCAGGCATTTCTCAATATCTTCGATGAAAACATTGGCTGTCATGGCAATGATGGGTATTGTCTTAGCTTTATCCAAATCCAGCGCCCGAATGGCGACCGTTGCCGTCAGGCCATCCATTTCAGGCATTTGCATATCCATGAAAATAAGATCGTACCGATCAGGTGAATCGGTAAACATGCGCAGCGCTTCGGCGCCGTTAAACGCGCAATCAACTTGAATCCCTGTTGGTTCCAATAAAGCCAGAACGATCTCACGGTTTATCTCAACATCCTCGGCTAACAAGATGCAATGACCGTTAAATGAGTATATTTCGTGTTCTTCCGGCGTTGGTTCCTCCTGCTTATTGGTTATTGTAAAACATTCACGCGCCAACTCGGCAATGGTGGAGGGGAATAATGGTTTATATAGAAACTTGCTGATGCCGGCTTCTTTGGCTTGTGTGATAATGAAGCTGTCGTTAATGGAGGACATCATCGCAAACACGGTGTTGTTCTCGGCCGGTAATCTTTTGCGCAGTTCCAAGGCTAAGGCAATACCGTTCATACCCGGCATGTTCCAATCGATACAAATCAAGTTATATAGGTTCCCTTTAGCTATTAACTCCAGCGCTTGTTCCCCGCCCACAGCGATATCGCAGTACGCGCCGAATTTGTTAACGATGCCCTTAAAATCATTGACGATATACCGATCATCGTCCACAGCCAGGATCCTGGCGTTTTCCCATGCGATATCACGGTACATATCATAATCGCCGGCGAGTGCGCCATGTTGTATTTTTACTGTAAAAGTAAACTCCGATCCCTTGCCAAGTTCTGACTTGACGGATATCGTGCCATTCATCATCTCCACGATGTTCTTGGATATAGCCAACCCCAAGCCCGTACCGCCAAACTTGCGCGAAATGTGCATTTCTGCCTGTTGGAAGGATTGAAATAAATTGATTTGCTGTTCAGGGCTAATACCAATACCCGTGTCGGTAATACTAATTCTAATATGACACATCCCGTTTTCTTCACCCAGATAATAGGTGTGAATGCTGATGGAGCCGCCATCCGGGGTAAATTTTACCGCGTTGCCTAACAGATTGGTAATAACTTGCGCCAAACGCTGATCGTCGCCTATCATGTTTTGCGGAATATTCCTGTCTATGTATACTGTAAATCGTTGATTCTTTTCCTCTATACGATAACTGATAACATTCACTACTTGCCTTAGTATTTTTTCAAAGCTAAACTCTATGTTAGACAGTTCAAAGCGGCCGGATTCAATTTTTGAAACGTCCAGAATATCGTTGATGATACCCAGCAAGTGCCTGGAAGCATCCTTGATCCGTGTAAAGCTATAACGAATTTGATCCGGATCCGTAGCGTTTTCTCCGATATGGGTCATACCGATAATGGCGTTCATGGGTGTCCGTATTTCATGACTCATATTGGAAAGGAAATCACTTTTCGCGCGATTGGCATCTTCCGCGCGGTTCCAAGCTACCGCGAGTGACTCGTTTAGTGACTGTAAGTTTTCATTTTTCTCTTGCTGCTCTCGTGTATGCTCAGCCAATTTCTCCGTCATCGTTTTAAACGCGACTGAAAGCGCGCTGATTTCATTGACACCGGAGACGGATGGCAGCTCGACATTAAAATCTCCCTGCGCTACTTTATCAGATGCCTTACGCAGTGCGGATAACGGCTTTGTAACCGCTCGCTTGATATAAAATATGGGCACCCATCCAATAACAAGCAAGAACCCGAACGATATAAACAGCATGTTCAGCCCAAAGAGATTGTTGCTCATAAGCGCGTCTGCCAAAGACACAATAACGCCGATGAGCCCTATAACGGTTTGATTTTCATCGAAAATCGGCGCGTAGGTGGATATACCCCAGCTTCCGTCGATGTTTAGTCTATATATTTCGCTGACGCACGTGATACCGTTTTCAAACGCGTCAAAGGCAGCCTGAGGGAAAATATCCAAAGGTACATCGCCATTTAACCCGAAACGGCGATCGAGATGGCCTTCCATGTACATTTTCATGCCTGTTTCGGGGTTAAAGCCGCCGCCGTAAAAGTAGAGGAGTTTCTCATCCTCCCTCACCATCTCAAACTGACGCTGCAAATGCATATAGTGGTCGTTTTTCTCATTGGTATCCAGCGCGTATCGAAATTCTTCCGGTGTTATGGACATGGCGGCGGTTTGGGCGATGGCTATGGATCTGTCCGAATAGCTTTTTATAAAATCTGCCCGATGGATGACATAACTAAAAACACCGATGGTGGCGGTATTAATGATGATGATGAGCAGTACCATGATGATGACCTTGGTCGAAACCATAATGCCGCGTCCGGTTACTTTAAATGTCATACCTAAGCCCTTTCCATCCGTTCGATTCGGGCATTCGATGCGTATGGGATACGAGTAAACGCATTTAACTTTATCACCAATTGATACTCTCATAAAATCGATGACATGTCAATACGATTTTCTAAAACCTATAGCCAAAATCCTATGTCCTATGTCCCACATGCCTGAAATGATAAAGCGGTGAAACGGAATGCCTTATAACAGTTCTCCGTACCTTTTAACGAAAACCTTTTTAAATACCGTTACCAGCACCATATACAATGAAACCGTTAAAAACAACCACGGGAAGAAGGAAGACGGCAGTTTAGCCAGCCCGATGGATGTGCCGAAATCCGTAAAGGGGATGACAGTCAAGACCGCAATACCCGTAAAGGTAAGCAGCGTCAACGGCGCGGACGCGCGGCTTTGCACAAACGGTATTTTCGGCGTACGGATCATGTGAATAACGAGTGTCTGCGTCCACATGGATTCCACAAACCATCCCGCCTGAAAGACGGCGATGAATAGGGATTGCATTGCCGGGTCGTTAAGCGGTATTTGACTGTATGTAAGACCGCCGCACATGGCGGGGCAAATGACAAAGTACATCAGAAGATACGTTGTGATATCAAAAATCGAGCTTGTAGGCCCTATCCAAAGCATAAACTTGCCGATGGAAGAAGCGTCCCATTTACGCGGTACAGCCAGGAACTCTTTATCAACATTGTCCCATGGAATCGCGGTACAGGAAAGGTCGTATATTAAATTTAACAGTATGAGCTGTATCGGAAGCATCGGTATAAACGGAAGGAACGCGCTGGCCACCAAAACGGAAAACATGTTGCCGAAGTTGGAACTGGCAGTCATCTTAATATATTTAATCATGTTCGCGTATATCTTGCGCCCCTCGATAATGCCCTGCTCCAGCACCATTAAATCTTTTTCCAGCAGGATGACGTCCGCTGACTCCTTAGCGATATCTACGGCGGTATCTACCGATATACCCACATCGGAAGCCTTCATCGCCGCCGCGTCATTAATACCGTCACCCATATACCCTACGCTGTGGCCGTTTGTTTGTAACGCCGTTATAACCCGCGCTTTCTGCTGCGGTGAGAGTTTGGCAAACACGTTGACATCCTCGGCCGCTTTACCTAAGTCTTTATCGGTCATATCGTCTAAATCCGACCCCAACAAGATACGGTCTACCGAGAGCCCCACTTGCCTGCAAATGCAGCGCGTCACCTTATCGTTATCGCCGGTTAAAATTTTCACATCCACACCATGCTCATGCAGGGCTTTGATAGCCGCCGCAGTGGATTCCTTCGGCGGGTCGAGGAATGCCAGATAGCCCAATAGCACCATGTCCGACTCATCAGCGACGGAAAACGAGCCTACCGGGGAGGGATTGGTTTTTTGGGCCACGGCAATCACGCGCATGCCGTCCTCATTTAAATCTTCCACTTTGCGTAGGATATAGGCCTTTATTTCTTCCGTAAGCGGCTCAACCTTTCCCTCATACTCGGCATAACTGCAAACGGCAAGCATTTCCTCAACCGCGCCCTTGGTAATCACCTGCGTCTTACCGTTTGCCACCACAACGCTCATGCGGCGGCGTTCAAAATCGAACGGTATCTCGTCTACTTTTACATATCTTTCAAGAATTCCCTGTAGTTCCTCAACATAATCCTGCTCTTCCTGTGTTCTGTCGATAATGGCAACATCCATCAGGTTTCGCAGGCCCGTTTGAAAATAACTGTTTAAAAAGGCCTTGCGTAACACGCGGTTGTCTTCTTCGCCGTGAATATTTAAATGATATTGTAAAACAACTTTGTCTTGCGTCAGCGTACCGGTTTTATCCGCGCACAGAATATCCATGGAACCTAAATTTTGAATGGAGTTTAAGTTCTTTATAATTGTTTTTTTCTTGGACATGGCCACCGCGCCTTTTGCAAGACAGGTGGTTACAATCATCGGAAGCATTTCGGGCGTTAAACCAACGGCTATCGATAGCGCGAACAGTGAGGCGTCCACCCAGTTTCCTTTGGTAAACCCATTGACAAATAAAACAATGGGAACCATGACCAGCATAAAACGAATCAATAGCCATGATACGGTATTGACGCCTTTTTCAAAGCTGGTTTGAACGGGTTTTATGCTGACGCCTTTGGCTATTTCACCAAACACCGTGTCGCCGCCCGTTGTGATAACCACTCCGGTCGCACTGCCGCTGATGACGTTCGTACCCATAAAAGCAAGGTTGGGCATATCCGTCAGCACACCGCTGTACTTTGTGGGCGCGGCGGTTTTTTCAACCGCTTCACTTTCGCCGGTCAGCGCGGATTGGCTGATAAACAGGTCCTTCGCCTGTATGATACGCATATCGGCGGGTATCATGTCACCGGCTTTTATATGCACGATGTCGCCGACAACCACTTCCTCCAACGGAATTTCCTCATTACCCGTTTCCTGACGCTGCACGTTGGTGGTGGTCGTAATCATCTTAAGCAGATTCTCAGCCGCGTGGCCGCTTTTGGTTTCTTGAACAAAACGAAGGATACCGGAAACGAGTACCATGGTCGTAATAATAATCACGGCCATCGGGTTTGCCTCCCCCGGTTCTGCCCATATCACATCGGTGAAAAGCGATACCAATGCTAACGCGAAAAGAATCGCGGTAAAGGGGTTGACAAAGGCGTCCATGAAGCGTTTAAGTAAGGATTCTTTTTTTCCGTGTGTAATCGCGTTTGGACCGTACTTATCGCGGAAAATTTCTACAAGCGGTTCGCTTAAACCTTCGGAGGTCGTTCCAAACCTGCCGAACAGCCGTTTGGTATCCGTAACAGCGGCATACTTCATACGCCCCAGCGCATCGTTTCGCCGCTTGATTTCCTCACTCGTCTTTTTGTTTTCCACGATGGATTTTTTCATGTTCATCGGCGTGTACCTCCATTCATAATGAACGTATGCTTGTGGAGTTACAGCCCGTATACTGATGCGCTACAAACGCTTGGAGTGACGGAACGGGATCAATCTCATCATCACGCCGGGACGTTGCGGCCCGTCAGAATCAAGGCCGCGTATACCTCCGGATTCCATTCCGATCACCTCGTTAAACCATAATATATCTATGTTCATCTCCGTTTAAGGAGTAGTTATTCTACACGCAAAAAACCATCGCTGACAGCTGCAGCGACGGTATATGAAACGGGCTTGCCTTATGGATACTAAGCCATATCCCGGAGAGGGCGCGCGGATACGGGGCTCCGGTTATATGCATACATAGGCATCATTTCGTAACAACCGTCACTTAAGCTGCATAGACTACCGTCAGCATCCATATCCTCACCCCTCTTTTTATAAAAAAACTCTGTCGTCGTACAAACGATGACAGAGGACAGTGCCCGTCAAACGGCGCGTCAGCGGCGTTCTCGTCATCGTTTGAGTTTTGACTTCACAGGGCAATGAAGCTGCGTTATTCCACGCCTTGTATCCGACGTGGACTGTTAACCTTCTCATCGTGTCTCCACGACTCCGCGGCAGCACCCCGTATCCCTGTGGTAGCCTCACCTACCGAAACGGGAAGTTTAACCTTGCTTATTATGTCTGACAGACGCCGCTTTGTCAACCGATTTTATTACCAATTGCAGACACAATAGCACAATGCCGACCGTGATACAACTGTCCGCTACATTGAACACAGCAAACCGGATAAAAGCAAATTCGAACATGTCACGGACATAACCTAAAAAGATCTGGTCAATTAAATTGCCGATAGCGCCGGATAGGATAATCGTAATGCAAATCCGCTGAAAAAAAGGAAATTTCTGACGCCGCATTATCAGAATAAAGAGGAGTGCAAGGCTTAACAGCACGCGGAACCCCATTAAGAACCAATAACCGTTTGATATCAAGCCGAAAGCCGCTCCTGTGTTGACAAGAAATGTGATATGCAGAATACCCTCTATTAAAGGCAAGGTTTGTCCAACGGGAATGGCTTTTTCCGCAAAGGCCTTCACCGCCTGATCGGTTAGCACAAAAAGAACTAAAATGACGGCTTCCGCACAGGCTGAGAGATAGGTTTTTTGGGTTCTTTTTTTCATAAGCACTTATTTAAAATTTAGCCTTAATATAAGCGTATCGGTCAAGCCGCTCTCTGTTTGCGTATGAAACTGCAACTGTTTAACGCCTGTTCCGAATGTTTCGGCCGATACCGTCACCATATCCGTGAAAGATATCTCCTTATCGCCGCATGTCAAGGTTGACTGCTTAATCCGATCGGTAAAATTACTTGCCAGGTTGACGGTTAAGATGACTTCCTGTTCAACAATGCCGTTATTTTCCGCACCTTTAATAAATAGTGATACACGGTCACCGGATATGTAAACACCGTTAACATAATAGTTCCGCCCGTACTTTTGGATGGGCGCTCCTGTAGGTATTTCCACAATAACCGCCGCCTCGTCAGGCTGAAGGCAGATGAAGGTCTCCGTTGTGATATTCACAGCTATGGTTTCATTCGTTATCGCGTTGTACAAGTCGACTGCCGGCGTTTTAACCGAATACGCTATCTCTCGCGTGTCTTCATGGGGGTTGTATATTAAGTAGGTAGGGTATCCGGCTTCTGCCAGCGTATCGGTAATAAGCAGGTCAATTTTAAGTATGGCTTCTTGGTTTGTTTTTTCAAACAACGCGCCGAGTATGCCCGCATGCGCACCGCTGTACAGTGAAAAATCCGTCTGCGCCCAGCCGTATACGGTGGGGTCTCCGCCTATCCATGGGGACTTACCGTTGCTTTGTTTACGTATGCCCTCATAAGGAACGGCGCGCAGGATGACGTCCGGTATGGTCACATTTTGGTACGAGGCGGATTGGTTTTCCGGTTTTGTCCCGCCCGCGTAAAAGTACCGCGCGTTACCGTGCAGGTGTAATAAGAATTGCCCGATGCTTTTTGCGTATCGGGTATCATATCGAACAGTTGGCGCAATCGCTCCGGCGGCTGCAAACGTATTCATAGAAAAAGCATACCCGCCTCCGTCGGTGGTGCTGCCGAATAATCCGTCGGTTTCTATATCGCCCCATGCGCCTGCCAGCGAACCCCATCCGCCCCTGGGTATCGAACTGCCGCTGAAAACCCGATTCAACGCCCTTTGCAAATCATACTCCGTACCATATAGAGCGTTTAAACACGCGGTGAGCGCGGGCGCGTAGTACATCAACAGTTCATACAACGGTCCGCCGAAAAAGGTTTCAATGTAATCCATCAAAGAGATAATGGCTTCCAAATATTTGCCTTCACCGGTCAGCTTGTAGCCGTATTTAAACAAAACCGCCATACCTACGGCGCTGTCCGGTTCACTCCAGATACCGTTTTGATACGGTTCCATTATGGTAAAGTCAAAGCCTGTATAATCAAAACCCTGTGCCAGATCGTACATGACGGTATATGCCCCGTACCAGCTTTCAATGGTCGCCAGCATGTTCTCGCGCATCTCTGCCTGGCCTTCATATAGTAGGGAAACCTGCGCGTACAGGATAGCCGGGTACAGCAGATACCACATCGATGTGGTTTTTGAACTGCCATTGGGGTTATTAAGCACAATTCCTTCCTCTTTACTAAAAAACACGTTGAGCCCGCGCACATAGTCATCGCCGTTCTGCCGGGATTTATCCGTTCCGTTCAGTGATGCATATAACACCGCCGCCATGACGGTAACAGCCTCCTGCGCGCCGTCTGTATGCATCCGCCCATCACCTACATAGGCCGGTATACCAAAGCCGCCATAGGTAGTGTCTTCCCATATCAAAGGCAGAAAGTCACCCGTATCATGAACGTTAAAAACCAGCAGATCAAACAGATCGGCAATGGCTTTATAGTCTGTGTATAGATAGTTACTCGGTATCAAGGAGCGGTAGCTTAACAATTTCATGAAAGATTTTTCCGGAGCACGATGGACACTACTTTGCTCGGCCGCAATGCAAAAGGGCATACACATCATCAGTAGTAAAACCGCCAAGTATAACGAAAGAATTCGTTTCATAATCATGCCTTTTAAATAAATATACCGGGAACGCGTATAACGCGTTCCCGGACAGGTAACTGTGTGTTATTTCGTATTGGCAATTTTCACGGAAGTAATTTCCACTTCAGCTTCAGGGCTGCCCGCGGGATAAACCCAAATCACGCCTTCAATTGTTTCACCGTACAGGTCGATAAAGTCGGCGAGCCTTGCCTTCATATCGACAACGGCATAGTTGTTCCATTTAAAGTTATTATCCGCGATCAGGTAAAAACCCCAAGCATGGTCTTCAATAACGGGGTCGACGGGGGTGAACTTGGCGCCCCATTTAAAGCCGTCATGGCTTTCCATTACCTGTACAAACAGGAAGGGATCCTTAGAAAGGTCAATTGTTATGGGCTCGGACTGTACGCCACCCCATCCGTCGGGCGCGGCTTTGATGATAGCCGCGCTATCGCCTTTCGTGACCGAACCTTCACCGCCGCCCGGGGTTACCATGGAGCCCCACTCTGAAACGGCTTCGAAATCAGCTTCGTAGATGAAGGGGTTATTTTCCATGTTGGCAATTTTAACGGAAGTGACCTCTACTTCAGCTTCGGGGCTGCCTGCCGGGTAGACCCATAGCACGCCTTCAATGGTCTCGCCGTACAGATCGATGTAGTCGTTGAGCCGCTCTTTCATGTCCACAACGGCATAATTGTTCCATTTAAAGTTGTTGTCTGCAATGAGGTAGAACCCCCAGGCATGGTCCTCAATAATGGGGTCGGACGGGGTGAATTTCGCACCCCATACGAATCCGTCATGGTTTTCCATTACCTGTACAAACAGGAAAGGATTTTTTGAAAGGTCAATGGTGATGGGTTCGGACTGTACGCCGCCCCATCCGTCTGCTGCCGCCTTGATGATGGCTGCGTTATCACCCTTGGTTACCGAGCCCTCGCCGCCGCCGGGGGTGACCATGGATCCCCACTCGGAGATGGCTTCAAAATCGGCTTCGTAGATGAAACTCAGCGCTTCCGGCGCGGACTCCGCCAAGCACGCGGTCCCGAGTGTTGCCAGCGCCAATAACAGAATCAGCGCAATAAAGGGTTTTTTGTACATTTTCCTTACCTCCTGTAATGTTTATTTATCCTTTTATCCCGGCCATTTTAATGCCTTCCACAAAGAACCTCTGCGCAAAGAGCAATATCAAAATGACGGGGATTAAAGCAACGAATGAAGCGGCCATCAGAGGCCCCCATAAGGTTTGTCCGGTTAGGCTGCGGAATGACGCCAAGCCTAGTTGGACGGTGTATTGGTGGGGATTGCTGATATAAATTAACTGCCCCAGCAAATCATTCCATGTTCCCACGAACGACCACAGCCCGATGGTTATCAACGCCGGTTTGCCAAGCGGCAGGAAAAGCTTATAAAACACCCGCAGGTAACCCGCCCCATCGATGACCATCGCTTCTTCAAGCCCCTTCGGGTATGTGGAAAAGTACATCCGCAGGAAGAAGATGAACGCTGCAGAACCGAAATAGGCCGGTATGACCAAAGGCGCGTACCCGTCGGCTAACCCGACTGCCGACCACATGATGAATGTTGAAATCATGGTGACTTCATAGGGCATCATCATGGTGGCAAGCAGTATCATGAACAACGCGTTTTTACCTTTGAACGTAAACCGCGCGAAACCATAGGCGACCAGCGCGGACACGAAGACCTCCCCAATCATCTTCAAAAAAGCCAATAAGAAGGTATTGAGCATATAACGCGCGAGGGGCACGACTTCAAAAGCCCTTTGAAAACTGGAAACATCAAACTGTGACGGCATCCATCGAATGGGGACGGTAAATATTTCGCGTTCCGGCTTAACCGCCGTGCTGATCATCCAGAAAAAGGGAAGCAGCATCACCACAGCGCCTATGAGATAAAACGCATAGGTAGCCGCCTTCACCGCAAGCTTTCCGGCCTTTTTCCGAGGGGCCTTTCGCATTATCTCCATACCCTCATTCCTCCGAATAGACCCAATACTTTTTAGTTATGTTGATGATAAGGGTAAGTACCAAAATGATAACAAATAAAACCCATGCCAGGGCAGTTGCGTAACCCATCTTGTAAAAGCTAAAAGCCTGTTGGTAGAGATGTACCATATAAAAAATGCCTTCTCCGCCCGCGCCGCCCAGCACATAAGCATCCGTAAACTTCCTAAACGCGCTGATGATGGTCATGACCATGCTGTAAAAAATAACGGGCGTCACCATCGGGATGGTTATAAAGCGTAACTTATGCCGCCACCCCGCTCCGTCGATGGTCGCGGATTCAAACAGTTCGGCGGGGATATCCTTGAGCGCGGCCAAGTAAATAAACAGACCGCCGCTGGCGCCCCAGGCTGTCACCAAAAGATAGGATGGCAGTACCCAGTTGGGGTCATACAACCAGTTTGGCCCTTTTATTCCAAGTGTTCCCAAAACGGCGTTTAAAATACCATAGCTCGGGTCTAATATCCATGTAAAAACAATCGCCACTGCGACGCCGGATACAATGGCGGGCATATAAAACACCGTCCGAAAAATGCCGACGCCCTTGTAAGGTTTGTTTAATGAAATGGCTATCGCAAAGGCGATGGCAATGGTCAGCGGCACGGCAAACAACGCGTAACGTACCGTAATCCATAAGGTCCGGTAAAACTCCTGGTCCTTAAAAATGGCGATAAAGTTAGTAAGCCCGATGAAGTCTGCCTTTCCGATGATCGACCAATCGGTCATGGAGATATAGGCGGCGGCAACCATAGGGAAAACCGTGAATACGGCAAGCCCGACGACCCAGGGCAGAACAAAAAGGAAACCCGCTCTGCTTTGATGTTTCAAT
>Ga0123353_10014225_pt1 | contig 11457 bp, 5 predicted proteins | sample TergutLab28metaG_3_FD_92763 | JGI IMG/M metagenome (GOLD analysis project Ga0123353, IMG submission 92763) | Labiotermes labralis P3 segment gut microbial communities from Petit-Saut dam, French Guiana - Lab288 P3 | ecosystem: Host-associated > Arthropoda: Insects > Digestive system > Gut ... | reverse complement strand
CCCCGCCTAACGAAACTGAATCTGTACCGTGGGAGTCGAAATATTCCATGTGGTAAATCAAACGTGGCGATACTAGCAGTCGTTTTTCGCAGTTCTTTGTCGACACAAGTCGGAAACATTGAATTCCCGCCTGTTCCACTACGCACAAAGATGTGGATGCAGGAAACGTTATGGAGAACGATACATAACGTGACAAAATTACGCCTCTGTATAGGATATTTGTCCCCTCCTTGACCGGCAAGCTACGGCCCGACGGTCAACCAGCATTGCGTCGTATGCCGCGTCCCAGGAGGGGTGACAGTGGGAGCTAGACACAGCGTGATTGCAGGCTTCCGCCTCGGAGGAGTTGAGATATACGCTCTTCTGCGTTTATTACGCAGCGTTTGATGATAATTAAACCGACGGAACGCGTTATTGATAGCTGTCCGAAGTGCTTCTTCGGAAACTGTTTAAATCTCGCGACGGATGTTGTTTCTTAGTTCCTCCAGAGTGTGAGGATTTTTTATACATTTTTTCTTTTAAACCTCCCCACAAATAAAGTCACAAGATGTTAAATCATTTAATCGCTGGAGCCACAGACCGCGGTTAATTAAGCAGCAGTGGAAAACATCCTGCAATACTGCGATATTTACATGAGCCAAAGAGGTGTTTCAGAATCTTGCTGGAAAAAGTCGTGTAAATTTTCTTTTTCTGTTGCCTCGGCGAAAAAGGGCATAGGAGGTTGTTTATATACCGGTCAACATTACATTTTTCGCCGTAAAAGATGGGCCTAGATGCTTGCACTCATCGCACACCAATACTAATTTTTTTCGTCATGAAGAGGGAGTTACGGAATAAGTCCTGGATGATATTCTGCACTTCATTACAAGTTCTGAGAATTCACCTCCCCATTTAAGGAAAGCCAGGCCTCAGAGAAAAACACTAACAGTGGTTCAGCTGCTTCATCGTGTACAGACTGAAGAACCCAATTACAAAGTGTGTCCCTGCAACCTCATGATGTTCCTTCAATGAATGAACTATCGTTGTCTTATACGGTTGAAGTTGTAAAAATTTTGCGGCCTTCGTTCAGATGTTGTCGAAACACTCGTCTCCTGAGCTAGTTATTTAAGAGATTTTCTTGGTGACGTTTCAAGTTGAGCAGTTCGTTTCCGGGCTGGCTTTTTGTCCATTAGCGATCCTGTTGTTTCCAGCTTATTCGCTAAGTTGTGTATACCTTGTGTTTGAGGGAGGAACGTAGGACGAAGGTGTATGGGAATAGGGTGTTGAGAATATTTGGGCATAAGAGTGACGAGGTGACAGGGGATTGGAGAAAACTACATAATGAGCTTAATGATCTGTAATCCTCACCCAATATTGTTCGAGTGATAAAAACGAGAAGAAAATATAGGCTGGACATGTAGCGCGTATGGGTGAGAGGAGAGGCTTATACAGGGTATGGTGGGGAAACCTGAGGGAAAGAGACCACTTGGAAGACCCAGGCATAGATGTGAGGATAATATTAAGATGGTTCATCAGGAAGTGGGATGTGGGGATACGGACTGGATCGAGCTGGCTCTGAATAGGGACAGCTGGTGGTCACTTCTGACTGCGGTAATGAACCTTCGGGTTCCATAAAATGCGGGGAATTTCTTGACTAGCTGAAAACCTGTTAGCTTCTCAAGAAGGATTCTGCTCCATGGAGTAAGTAAGTAAATAAGCAAGAAAGTACGTGTGTACTTCGTGTATAAAAATAACATGGAAATGTTTGAAAGTTAAACTGAAGATAAGTAGAGTTTTTGGGTGCTCATCACCGGTATAACGGTTCTCAGGTTACACGTGTAAGTAAAAACAATGAGGCGTATTAGCCATGAAGCTTTCACGATAACTAAAAATGATGAAAATCACCTCAGGAGTCTCCGTGAAAATTCGGTGTTGAAGGGACACATTTCCTATATTTACTCTGATTCTATATCCATTTATACACAACAATGAACTTCGTTTAGATTCCTGACGGCTATACGTCCAAGAATATTTTTATCAGTAACTATTTTTTTGTAGTGATATTTGAAGAAGATTTCGGGGATTTAAAATTTGCGTAAGGAAGCAATTTTTTACAAGTTCTAAAACGGATAGGAATGGTGTACCGCCGTCTTACCCCCATCGAAAGTACTGTTAAATGAACACTCTTATCTCCGTCATCTTCATCTTAGTCTTCTTCTTTGAGTCCAGTAAATTTTGTTGCATTCTGTTCCTGTTTACATTAACTATATGAAAGCAAAATTTATTGGAGCGACGGATATTTGGAGATCGACCAGCTCCTCTCGGTGGGCTAGAGAGAGAAAACATATGTACGGGTTGCGGTATTTGACGTTCAGTATTATCACCCTTTCAATGATGTGTACATGGCCTATTAAATAAAGACGTCATTAGTCTGATTCAGTATAGGGACAAGTGGTGTGCACTTGTGAACACAATAAAAAACTTTGGGTTCAGGCCTTACATCTTCTGAGATGTTACGCGGCGTAGGTTGTTAGGGTTCCCGTCTTTTCGGGACAAACTGTCGATCCCATCTTAAGGGTCAAGCAGTCCTAGAAGAATGCCTCACTCTTCAAAATTCGACCCACAGGTTGTCTCGAAAAGTCGGCAGCCAAATGCCAACCTACTTCCGTAACATGTAAAAAGAACGAAAGTCTCATCTACATCGAGACGGAAGGCTTGAGTCTCTCAACCTTTGGATTTCATAAAATGCGGGGTATTTTTTTTTGACTGATTGAAAAAATATTTGCTGCTGAAAACAGTCTTTGCTCTATGAATTTAGAGACATATAAAATGATAGATTTGGATTTTCACCTACTTTACACTGTGACGGCTTATTATTAACCACTGTAATTCCTAGCCCAGACAGAATCACGGGATACATTTTGGATCACATGAACGAAAATGGTCCCCAACAGGGATCGACTTGGAAGGAGAGTGCAACGATGTCGTAGTCTGCCGAGTGTGGCGCTGCGGTCGTTCCTGAATGATACGCAAGTCCCCATAATAAGACGACTCGTGAGGTTACTGCGCGCATGCGCTCCTACCTGTGGGTGGGGATGCAGTGAAGGCGGTCGACGAGGTAAAGTTTCATATGTGAAAAAACTACTCTTGGAAAGTATGTTACTTGCAAATTATACTGATTAATATTTACCAATTATAATGTCAAATATTTTTAAAATTTTGAATGTTTGAATCATTAAATGAATGATTCAAAGCCAGTCGACTCTCACTGGCCGCACGGTAAGGTTTTGGGCGCACACCTCCCTCCACCAACCTCAGGGTAACGCTTTATTTTCGCGGACTCCCGTCAACCAATCATTCTTCGACAGACACAAAGGCCATAGGGGGTCTAGGCCTGTATTACACCATCAAGGATCTGTGACAAGCATTATGGAATATTTCATATTTCGTGAAACGTATATAATTAAGGAACTGATTCTATATATGGTACATTACGTCAGAGTTTTAATTAAATTTCTAACGTGATGGACCAATATCTGCTCCAACCTGTTCAGCAATATAAGCGCAATCATGAGAATTCCTTTAGTATTAAAGAATACAGAAAAAGAAAATTATTTTGTTTAAAAATTACATAGGCACACGTGGAATGAAAGTGACCCATTAAGATTTATCGAAGGAATTAAAATGTAAAGATACGAAGTACAGCAAGCTGCGCGCTTGAGCTTTTACCTGTAATTGGAGATGCAGTGAAGGCGGGTGGCAGACAAACTACGATTCTGAAGGGGTTGGACATTCGCTCCAGTCGAATGTGGCGAGGAGGTGAAGGAACTTTGTGAATTGGTCCACTTTCTCTGCCCTGCACCTCGCCGCGAACATGTAATGAGCTAGGTGATGTATGTAGTCCCCCTTCCTGTTTTAGGGACTCAGAAAAGCCTTCACATGACGCCACGTGCTCTCTGTAGTGTTTGTGTGGGCGCCTGTACGCTTGACATTGTAGATGAAGACACTTTGATCTTTTGAAACACTGGTAAGTACACAACCAATGACTACTGTGTTGCATCCCAGCAGCCTTGAATTATTAGCACCATTTCTGCAAGAAACTAAACTCTTGCTGTTTAGAGGAAGCTGCTGCTGCCATCCTTGTGGGTACATGATAAAGTGTCAAGGAAAACAAAGCAGCAGTTTCCTTAATAATGGTGATACTTGTCTAAAACAATACATGGCATCACACCACAGAGGCAATGCCTCAGTCACTCAGTTAAGGTTCTCTGCAACTGGCTGAACAGGAGGAGGTATCTTAATGTTATTTGTGCTGTTTGTACAGCTGATGGCTATGCACAGAGTGAAGCTGTTTGTGTAGTATTCCTGCAGAAGGCTCACAATACAAAGCGTGTATATGGAAAATTGGTGCATGGCAAGACTAATGGTGATGGTTGCAAGGAAGAAGGCATTACCTTCCCTTCTCATCTACTGCAGACCCAGTTAATGTAGCAGTTTTATGAAGAATGTATCTAGATAAATAATGACTAATGCTGATTTCATATCACTTGATATTTAAAAATAACAATATACCTAATTTTAATTATAGAATGCTTTGGATGTGCCAATTTCCACATACTCATGATATGTACCTATGATTTGATTTATGGATAAGAATAAAGATCGTATATATGAAAAAAAAATATTTTCGACATCAGAATCACGGAAAATGATCACAGCATGGATTACTTCCACTTACCACCCATCACAGATCGCACATAACCACCCTCCCCGCCATAGTGGTCAGTTGCAGATTGCAACACCGTGCATCTAAACATGTAAATAGCAGTCAATGGCACAGAGCAGACAACTTTATGGTCATGCAATCTACCACCCAGTAATGTAATTGAGGCGACACTGCGCCACCTCTTACCTCAGTTCACACTGGTACAAACATGACATGGCGAATACACCCATACATTAGTTGCTAACAAACCCAATTCCTTCCACCTCCACTTCTCTGACACCCTGTCACCACATAACAACAGTACTGAACGAACAAGTATATATATAAAACATGTAACTTCATTCTCTTGTGATATCGTTCCTGTTACTAGGTGTTTGTTGAACGATGTTTTGAGACCATGTACTGGCCTCATCTCTGAGTGTCAAATGTCCACAAAACACGCAAGTAAAAATGTCATCAGAAGTCTGGTTAAACAGAAAATTGAACATGCTTAGGCATTTTTTTTTGCAATTCAGATTAGCATAAAATATTTAAAACAATGCTTCTTACTAAGTGTTGCATTAAAAAAATAAGCATATACAATTCTTTGAATAATTACCATAGTTAATGGAACTAGTTATTTTGTATGCTTTTTGAAACTAAAAGCTACATACACAGGCATCATGGTAGGCACATTTGCCATATTTATACAACACAGCAAGGTTTTTAAGCAAAGATACATGATAAAACACACTGCAATTGAATTAATTTCACCCTCCCCACTTCTACAGGGGCCCGGATAGCGCAGTCGGTATAGCGACTTGATACGGGCTGAACAGTCCGGGGATCGAATCCCGGTGGGGGTGAGATTTTCTGCACCTGTCCAGACTGGCCCTGGGTACTGGGTCTTTCCTGGGGGTAAAGTGGCCGGGGCGTGGCATTGACCACCCACCCCTATCTAGCGCCGAGGTTAAAGAAAGAGTAGAACTATACCTCTACTCCCCCTCTGGGCCTTCGTGGCTTGTTCTAGGGTGAACTTTACCTACCCACTTCCATGATTTTGGCAGGACACCAGCTATCCATACTTCCTTTGCACATGGCTCCCCATACCAAATTCTAGAGTAGGACTATCATCAAATTCTTTTACTCCTTGTGGAGCATAGGGCATCCATGAAGAGCTTCCAAGCATTGTGGTCTCTAGCTATTCCCTTGACCTCGTTCCATGATCTTCTTGTGCTTCTTAACTCTTCCTCTATTGCCCATCCCCACATTCTCTTTGGCCTACCTCTCCTTCTATATCCCTGAGGATTCCAATCTAATGCAGTTTTTTCTAGTCCTCCTGTTTCTTTACATAATGTGTGTCCAATCCAATTCCATTTTCTTCTTTTTATCTGATTTTCTATTGACTTCTGTTGGGTGATTCTCCATTGTAGAGTAGGACTACTAGGTTAAATCATGTCCCCATTCTACCTCATTTTGTCACTGAAGACCCTACAACCTTGGTGCACTCATTCATCGTGCAGTATACGGTTCCTTTCTTGTCAGATCAGTTAAATTTTTATCACAAACTGTGACGACTGAAAACTTTTACAAAAATAATTCAATTTTCTTGACATGTTGTGTGTTTTCATGGTGGCAATAAATTTCATGTTCCTAAGGAAGGAACATCTGAAGCCACCAAGAGCATTGTCACAGATGTTATTTAGCAGTAAAAGTTGAGAACAACATGCAGTTTTCACACTGACCCTGCCTCTCGAACAGTAACCTGACCCTGTTCCTATATCACCTCAACTGAAATTCCTGAGCTTTGTACGGACACACACAAAAATACTCTTTCTTCTATGACATAATACTCTATGGCCATCCCCAACAGTCTCTGAAAATAGCTCTTTCGCTTATGTATATATATGCCCATTAAGCACTGCTAATAAATATTACTCTTTCACAGTATCGGGGACCGCGGTAGCACTGTGGTTAAGCTGGTGTGCTACAAATTGGTAGGTTGCTGGTTCAAATCCAGATGGTGTCATTGGAATTTTTCATTGACATAATCCTTCCGATCGCACTATGGCCTTGGGGTCGACTCAACCTCTATCAGAAATGAGTACCAGGAGTATTTCCTGGGGATAAAAAGTGGCCGGTGCGTAAGGCTGACAACATTACCACCATCCTGGGCCACTGTCACGTAATCTGGGAACCTTAACTTCCTGGAACCCTCTGGGCACCTCAGGCCTGTAATGTGACTGATTTACCTTTTTACCTTTCACAATATATATAATGCAGTAAACAGACTGTATGGTTATGTAATAATAATAATAATATTTATGAACTGCAATTGGGTTGTCACCTGGTGGCAGTCGTTATTTTACACATATACAAAATATGAAATTGTTTACTAATAAATTTAGGTTGGGAGGGCTACATGAGAAGCATGTAGTGGCAACTTGGAATTTTGGGAACCATCTCAGCATTTGCTTATAGACACAGGAAAACCAAGAAAAACCTGTGTTGAGTCGGCCAGTAGCAGGACTTTCCAAATACTGACTTCTAGCCGGCAGTCCAGCATGTAAAGTAAAAACAGCATTTCGGCCCAAATGACGATATGTTGCAACTAACAAGGCATGAATTTTTGTTGAATTTATGTATGTTGTGTCTGTGATGGACATGTTAAGGACAGAGTTTTGCATTGTTAAGAGCTATTCTTTTGGCGGCAGGTGTGGGGTGGGGGTGGGGGGGTAAACTAAGTTACCGAAGTACAATAGTGCTTACTGAGCGATATGTTTACAGTCTAAATACTTTGGTATACATTCCCTTCCTTTTATTTATCATTTGCTTTTTTTATACTTTTAATTAGTTTCTGTTTGAGTTACAAGTTTATTCTTTTGGAAAAAACAGACCAACAAAACATTTGTCATATCATTTAAGGTCCCCATTAAACCATATTTGGAGGCCTCATCTCAAATATATCTCCGTAAGCAGCAGTATGGGGGTAATTATGCAAGCTCACATAAACCATCTATTTCAGTCAACATAAAAAACAACCTCCACAACATCTTGTGTCATAATTATTAAGGGACTCCCACATAACAACCTATAAGAGTGTGTTTCCTTTACACCTCCCAATGATTCTGTTACACTGTTCTAAGACAGCCTGCATGAAACCAACTATTCAAGGACACAAACAAATAAAGCTTCATAACATCTTGTTTAACAATAACTTAACTTCTCCTTAAAACCCAGTATAAGGGCCACATAAACAAAACACCGACATAACCTCTGCTTCACAACCACTTCACAGATTCCCACAAAACATCCATGAGGGGCCACAACTCAAACACACCTCCAAAAATGTCTGCTTCACATGCATTATAAATATATCATGAAACTCCATCAATCACTGCTGCTGGAAATGAAGCAGCGACGCCTTTTATTAGGAAAGTGTTTCTTCTGTCTGCAAGACAAAATTTAATAAAATAATTAAGTCATCAGGCAGTAATACGACATGTACAAATGGGAATCCAAACTTCAAATTGTCTGCCAATAGAATCAAGAAAAAAGATCTAAAAAATGAAGAGGATTCTCTCCAAACAAAAAATTAAAAATAACAATAAGAACTCCAAACTTGACCTCGCTGCTTAATATATTCCTTTATATGTCTTGCCTCTGTGAATACATATAGACCAGAACTGAATCCTCCAAGACTATGCATCAGAAAATTAAAAAAAACTCAAAGCCTGCCCATGTTGCTGTTAAATATTTTTCTTGCATTGCACTTTGCAAGAATATTCAATACAAATGTCAAATGTAAAATCAGTATTATTATATGCTCGTGAAACTTGCAAAACTACCAACCAGATAACAAGAATAAATAAATAAATGCTTAAGATGAATACTGAATATAAAATGGACTGATATGATTACAAACGAAGAACTATGGAGAATCACCCATCAGAAGTCAATAGAAAATCAGATAAAAAGAAGAATTGGATTGGACACACATTACGTAAAGAAACAGGTGCAATAGAGAAAACTGCATTAGATTGGAATCCTCAGGGATATTGAAGGAGAGGCAGGCCAAAGGGAATGTGGCGAAGGACAATAGAGGATGAAGTAAGAAGCACAAGAAGATCACAGAACGAGGTCAAGGGGGCAGATGGAGACCACAATGCCTGGAAGCTCTTTATGGATGCCCTATGCTCCACAAGGAGTAAAAGGATTTTATGATAATGATTGCATTTCATATTGCACCAGAGTTACATTTTAGACCTTATGCTTTCTCTGAAATGAATTTTCCTGACATTCGATTCTTGTTAACCCTTCAGCGTGGAGTGACGAGCACTGCTTGTCATGGTGCACGCTCTCACTCATTCATCTATATCTCAACAACATAGGGAGCAAATGTAATCGGGCTGCTTCGTGCTTGTTCGTGAAGAAGCTGGCTCTCTTATGGTGTGGGAGACAGTTACTAGAAATTATTTCTTCATTTTTTTCTCTGCTCTCGAAGTTTGGGTTTTCTTTTTGCAGTCCCTAATCGGAAAAAATATGTATCTTCCTTAGTAATAAATTATAACCTGTTCATACAGTAGATTTTGCAACTAGAATTAAAAACAAATCAAGCACAGCCATTGACAATATATTCGTGGGTAATAGTAGATGGGGATCAACCACAATATCTCCTTTAATGAATGGCCTGTCTGGCCAAAATGCCCAGTTTCTCACAATTAATAATATATATGCAGCAATAAAAAAAGTCTTCTTACAACAGAGAACAAGAACAATTAATAGAGTAACACTCTCAAACTTTCAGTCATTATTAAAGCAAGAAACATGGCAATCTGTTTATCAAACACATGATATTAATAACAAGTTTAATTCGTGTCTGAATACTTTCTTACTTGTTTTTGAAAGCAGTTTCCCAGTTAAATACAGAAGTATAATACAGAAAAAAGCTTGGATCACACAAGGAAATAACATCATGCAAACAAAAGAGAAATCTATATACCCTCAATAAGAACAACAACAATCCAAAGACAAAAGCACATTATATAATGTATTGTAGGATTCTAAAAAAAAAGTAATTAAAGAGGCAAAAAGCAATTCTGTGATAGGCTTATAGCAAAATCCGAAAATAAAAACAACATGGAATATTTATAAAGACTGAGACTGGTAGAATGAATCCAGTTGAGAGTGGGAAAAATAAAAGATCAAAAAACAATGGCAAATCCTTCAATAACTTTTTTCTAACAACTTCAAAAAATTATACAGGTACAAATCTGAAAAAAGGGATGCTATTTCGTTTTTAAATGATTCATTCCCGGAAAACTTTCTAATTATAAACATTGTTCCAATTACTGAAGCAGAAATAAAGGGTAATAAGTTCTCTGAAACCAAAAAACTCCTCAGGTTATGGTGAAATAACAAGTAAAATTATAAAATCATTTGCTTCACTGATCAGTTTCACATTAAGCTATACTTATAATTACTCATTACACACAGGTATTTTCCCTGATCGTCAAAAAATGGCAGTAGTAAACCCACTGTAACAGAAGGGAGACAAATTTGAACTTTCAACTTATAGCCCCATTTCACTATTACCAACCTTTGCAAAATATTTGAGAAAGCAATGTACAGTAGGTTAAGTCAGCATATGTAGACTAACAATATACTAGCCCCAGAACAGCACGCTTTTAGGAAGGGCAGGTCTACTGAGGATGCTGTATTTAGGCTAACTGCCAGTGTACTTAAATCTCTTAACCAAAAGTTATTCATTGGAGGAATATTCCGTGACTTATCAAAGGCTTTTGACTGTGTAAATCACGAAATTCTGTTAACTAAGTTGCGTTTTTATGGTATTCAAGGAATAACTATAGATTGGTTCAGGTCCTATCTAACAAACAGAAAACAGAAGGTATACACAATTCAACTCACAATTTAGTTTCAGACTGGGGAATATTGAAGCACTGATTTCCCCAAGGTTCCATTTTAGGCCCCCTACTATTTTTTGTTTATATAAATGACCTTCCATTGCAAATAAATTCCCTTGCAGAACCAATATTATTTGCTAATGACACTAGTGTTAGAATTTCTAATGAAAATTTTATAGATTTCTCTACATCAGCAAACCAAGTATTAGCACATATGATTGAATGGTTTTCAGCTAGCAAGTTAGTTTTAAACTTGAATAAAACAAATATAGTGAAATTAGTAACAATAAACCAACCATACTGTGCACTGACCATTAATTATAAGGATAAGTGTATACAAGAAATAGTAAATTTAAAATTTCTGGGTATACAATTTGACAATCACCTTATTTGTAGGAACCACATTGATCAAATAATCCTTAAACTAAGCATAGCATGTTGCATGGTTAGACAAATGTATCATATCTGCAATTATTATACTCTGAGATCAATTTACTTTCCTTATTTTCACCCTATTGCGAGTTATGGAATAATTCTCTGGGAAATTCTTCATACAGCAGGAAGATATTCACTTTGCAAAAGAGAATAATTAGAATTGTGTTGGGTGCACACCCAAGGATTTCATGCAGAGAGATATTAAAAAAATTGGACATTTTGACAATCCAAGGCCAATATATATACTCATAGATGAGTTTTTTTTAAATGGAAATCAGGATAAATTTCTCACCGATACATAATATAAACACGAGAAATAAACACCATCTAGATAGACCTATTGCTAACCTGTCTTGTTTTCAAAAAGCCGCATTCTACTCTGGGATCAGAATTTTTAACAACCTACAACAAAGT
>Ga0123353_10014222_pt1 | contig 11459 bp, 16 predicted proteins | sample TergutLab28metaG_3_FD_92763 | JGI IMG/M metagenome (GOLD analysis project Ga0123353, IMG submission 92763) | Labiotermes labralis P3 segment gut microbial communities from Petit-Saut dam, French Guiana - Lab288 P3 | ecosystem: Host-associated > Arthropoda: Insects > Digestive system > Gut ... | reverse complement strand
TTGGCGCCGATCGCGTCGAACGCCCGCTGCCGGGCGAGCAGTTCCTCCTCCTGCATTTTCCGCCGGAAGTTGAATATCTCGATATTCGCCCTCCGCCAAGCGTCCGTGTCTTCCTCAAGGAACTCGTCGCGCAGCCTCGCGACTTCGTCATAGTACGCCTTGTCGCTTACCATGCCCATACTCCGGCGGTAGTCGAGGTCGGAACGCTGTTTGTCATACTCGGCCTGATGCGCGGCGCGTTCCTCGGCAAGGACTTCGGCGAGCAGCGCGAGGTACTCGTTCGAGTCCTCCGCGAGTTCGGCCATGCGCTCCCTGCGCTTCTCCCGGCGGCTGTCGTTGTATTCCTGTTCGTCGATGATCCCGGCGTCATACAACAGCTTGAGATATACGTTGAACTCAGCGTACGCGTCGGCGGCCGCCTTGAGTTTGTCGGTCTCGTCTTTCAGCTCCGCGTCAGATATGGCTTTCTTAGTGGCATTGACGCCGGACAACACTTCGAGATAATCGTCCGTGCCCTCTTTGAGCTGTGACAGGCGCTTCTCCTGCAGCGCGAGCAGCTTTGTATTGTACTCCTCCTCGGTGATGATCCCGGCGTCACGGGCGAGTTTCAGGCTCTTTGTCTCGGCGGCGTACGCGTCGGCCAGCGGGTCGGTCTCTTTTTTGGATGACTTGCCGGACGACCCGCCGGACTTCTTCGGGCTGCCCCCGCCGCTCTTACCTGCGGGTATCTTCCCGGACGCCGCGCCTTTGAACAGCGCGATCTGCGCGTCAATGTCGCCGATCCCGCTCTCAGTGTCGTAAATCTGCTTTGCCGCGGCGGCATACATGAACGCGTCGCCGACGAGCATTGCCGCTTGCCGCTCGCCCTCGAGCCGTGTGACCAACGTCGCGCGCGCGGCCTCGAGCGTCGCGATCTGCTCGGCGTATTTGGCCGCCGTCAGCCTTTCGTACGCCTGGGCGTCTAAGTACACCGCGCCTGTTTCCTCATCTATGACGAGCGCGGACGCGTACCCGGCGTCAATAAGCTTGAGCGCGGTCTCAAGCGAGAGCTGCCCGTTTTTTTCCTGTTCCTCGTACGCGGATGAGAGCTGGGACAGGGACTTGGTTAATTCTTTCGTGGTCTTTCCGGCTTCGGCGGCGGCTTTCTGCCATTTTTCATACTCCCCAGCAAGCTCCCGTGCGCGTTCCCTGTTGTACTGCTGTTTGACGGATAGCCTGTCCTGCTCCTCCGCAAGCTCCCGCGTCGTTTTTTCGGTCAGCATCAGCTCTTTGTTCAGCAATTTCAACGCCTGGTCGAACTGCTGCGTGTCCGCGCTGATTTTCAGTTCAAGGCCCTTTATCGTTTCAGCCATATCATCACTCCGTTTTAGCCGTAATTTTAGCTCATATTTTGTTATTTGTGATATAATATCTGCATGGTGGTGATTTTTTTTGAATAAACTCGTCCCAATCCTTCTCGCCCTCGCCGTCATTGTCTCCTGCTCCAGCCCCGGAGATGCAGGGGCGGATCCCATATCCGCCCATGTCTGGACATACTCCGCAACGCTCGAGGCCTGTTCGGTCGCCGGGGTGTCGGACGGGGTCGCCCTCGTCCATGCGACTGACGGCTACATGGGCGGCCTGCACTACGAGGCTTACTTGGCGGGCGTCTCGATGGAGAATGGCCGCGAACTCTGGCGTATCGAGGGCGTCAGCTATCGCGTGCAATATGCGGACGGGGAGGGCAAATTCTACGCCGTCCAAAGCCTTTACGATGAAGCGGAGGCCCTTATCATCTACTGCATGGACATCCATACCGGCGATATGCTATGGGAGCATACACTCACGCCCTTCCCCTACCCGGGCTTCGTACGGGCAACAAGTTCGACCATCGTCGTCTACGATTACGCCTCGTTCAGCCACATAAATACTCTCACCGGCATCGACATCGAAACACTCGAGCAGAAGTGGAGGCTCGAGGACGTGTACTTAGATGCATATGCCCGAATACTGCCCGACGACCCCGCAGACAAAACGATCATCTACCACATAAACAACGAGGTCGCCCTGATAGACTGCGACACAGGAGAAATACTCGAAAGCCATCCCATGCCCGAAAGCAATTATAGCGTCCGTCACATGGACGATGAAGTATTCATCTATCCCTCGGGCGAGAGTATCATATGCCTCTCCCGCGAAAGTAACGGTGTCCGCTGGCAGAACGCTCTCCCGCTCATCGGCGAAGTGCTCGACATATACGACGTCCTCCGTCTCGGCAACGAGATATGCGTCCAGACCTTTACAGCCTACTACTTCTTAGACCCAGAGACAGGTGAGATACTCCGCACGATGGAAACAGGGTTCGAGTTCAACTTCATGCTCCCGTACGTCGTGATGGTAACGCGCACGGACGGGTACTATTTCCTGCCGGTTTCACACGGGATGCGGTGCTACGCGTCGAACTGATCGTCCGGCGGGATGTACGCCATCATAGGTGTATCACCGTACATCCCGCCGGGCTTTTATCAGTTTACATAGGTACAGTCACCATAGTCCTGACTTTCCGTGTTGTTTCATCTCCCGTGGAATAATTTGTGCCGCTCAGCTTCTACGAAATATTCGTTGATCCTCCGCCGTCAAGGTTGAGTCCCATGGTGCAGCTATGAATATCCTTCATAATGCATCTGACATCCCAAAGGTTGCAGCCGGTACCTCCGTTGGCCCCAAGCATGGTGCATAAAATGATTTTCGCCCCACCTTTATAGCCTATAGCCGTTCTTGACCTGTTAGAGGTATTGGAAAGATCCTGCTCCAAGCTTGCGTAAAACGCAGATTCTGTCATAGTCTCACTCAGGCTTAAACTCAGCCCGCCCAATGCCCATTGCACATTGCTTGCTGTGACAGTATAACCGTTGTGAGTGAACGGTAGTGTCGTAAAAGTCGTTGTAGATCCTGACGAGTTTCCTCTTTTGACAAAAAAGGTCGTTCCGTCCGTTAGCGCATTAACAAGCTTAACCATGCACCCGTTGCGTCCGTTGTGAGCACCATTATTTCGTACAGCGGCGCCGTTGTTCATGGCATAACAGATCACATTATACGGAGAAACGTTCATATCGAAAAGAACGCCATTTACCCCATAGTATCCGGATGTCGCCACTGTCGCATCGCCGATGTTTCTCACCGTCACCTCGCTGACCCCGGCCTCGAGCCACCGCAGGTTGACACTCTTCCCGTTGACTGTGTATTGGCCGTAACCGTTTGTTGCTGGCATTTCAATCTCTCCTTTTCATTTTTTGGTGTTTGTATCCAGAGTATCGCCTGACAGACTCAAATCATATAACCACTCCCTTCAGCTGCCAATGGCAGATATGCGCGTCATCAAAACCCTTAGTATCCGCGCTGATTTTAAGATTTAAGCCCCTGATCGTTTCAGCCATGTCAAACGCTCCTTCCGGCGGGCAAATAAACTTCTTGCGTATTTCTCATAACTGTGGTACAATCGGGCTACAATATTGCGGAGGTGGTTGTAGTGGCAAAAGCGGAGTTTATCCGGGCGCGGGTAGATGAAAGCCTGAAAACTAATAGTGAGATCCTGTTTTCCAAGCTTGGTCTGTCAATGACCGAGGCGATAACACTGTTCTTGACACAATGTGAATTGCAACAGGGGCTGCCCTTTGAAGTCAGGATACCGAACGAAGAAACACAAAAAGCGTTGGACGAGGCACACGCGGGTATAGGTTTAACCAGGTTTAACACCCCGGAAGAGCTTTTCAAAAGTTGGAGGGAATGAATTGTTAAACCCGGTACAGAGGAATGAATTTAAGCGGGACGTAAAAAGAGTTGAAAAACGCGGTAAGAACTTAGACAGATTAGAATTTGTTGTCCTCGAACTCCTGAACGAAAGACCGCTTGACCTTAAGTACAGGGATCATCCGCTCATTGGCAGGTATAAGGGCGACCGGGGATGTCACATAGAGCCGGACTGGGTGCTGATATACACAGTGGCGGGTAACGATTTGATACTCGTCAGAACGGGTACACACTCGGACTTATACGGATGACCCCCTAATACCCTCCCGGTATCATGCTCTCGTCGACCGGCTGCTCCTGTTTCTTCGTGAGCACCTCGAACAGCCACGCGGGGTCTTGCCGGTCGATCTCGTCCGGCAGGGTACCGTGCGCGTCGTAGAGGTTGCGGTACAGCCCGAGCAGATAGTCGTAGCCCTCGGGCACGATCATCCCGCCCGCTTCGCCGTACGCCCGCACAGAGGCGTATAACAAGCCCAGCGTATCAAGTGCGGAGGTGAGCCCCGGAGAAGCGGCAAGCTCCTCCGGAGACATCACACCGTCAAACATATCGCAGAGCGCGAGGAAGGCCGCGTAATCTTGCGGGCTCGTTCCGACCCCGCATCCGTCGCGGCCCTCCCCTTTCGCCCTTTCCATTAGTCTGTATGCCCGCATGTCATACGGTCGGGAACACTTTCCGTCGAGGGATATTAAACGGCTCATTCTTCCTCGTACTCAGCGGGGTCCCAGTTCGGGTCGGTGAACCAGTTCGCGGCGATGACCTCCGGGGTGACGTCGACCGGCAGCGCGGGATCGTCGTCGTCGAGTGTGCGCCGGAACAGCCCGTCCGAGATACGCATCGCGGGCGCGAAGTTCGTCGTGCCGTCCTGGAACGCGATGGAGTTGTTCTGTGTGGCCGTGGCCTCGTCAGACATACCGGGCTTGACCTTCAACAGCCACACATAGCGGTACGAGCCGTCCGAGCGTTTGCGGCGGTATCCGACTGCCATCTCTATCGGGTTGATCTGCGCCTCGTTGAGCACACCGTCTTCATAGTCGTACTGGAACCACTCGGCGCGGAGCTCCGGGGGTATGTCCGCACTCTGCACGGCAAGCCCGAGCTCGCCAAGCTGCGCGGCGGTGGCGTACACACCGTTGTCGGCGTAGTACGAGCCTGTCTGCGAGTTCGCGGTGAACGATACGTTTGTCAGGCCGGGTACGCGCTGTGCCGCTCCATATGTAGTCGCGCCGGGTGTTGCACCTGCCGGAGCCTTGTCGGACACCAGCGGCGCCCAGTAGAACATATCGACGCCCACCCAGGGCATCGGGTTAGATTTCAATGCTGGCATAATATGTTATCCTCCTAATTTTTGTTTTAGTTGCGATATAAAACCCGGCATGAGCGAGTCAAACGCCGGGCCGATATGCGGCGTCGCGGGCATTATCCCGCGGTTCTTCCGTATCGCGCCCCGTTCGATCAAGTGCGCGAGCCTGTAGCGGGTCTTATTGTGGATAATCCGGTATTTCATACCGAAACGCTTCTCCTCGGCCAGCCGCCATCCTTTTTTATAGCAGCCTGTCCGTTTCGGGCTTCCCGCCGCCGTACGTTCATGAACCTGCCCGGCGAACATGTCCAGCTCTTCCTCGACCGTGGAGCGCACCGTGTCGCCGTATTCGCCGAGGATTTTACCCAGTTCGGCGGCGAACTCCTGTATTTCCATTACTCATCCTCCACAGGCGCGGCGATCTCGCACGAGAACACATGACGCTGGCCGCTGTCGTCCGACATGTCTGTGTATGATGGCCACGTGAACCCTATGAGGGTCAGCGCGTCCTTCATTTTTTTGCGTATGTCTAAGCTGTTTTTACCGCCTGGGCAGAACAGGCAGACGTCGGCGGCGTAGACCTCATAGGCGGGCCGGTTGTCCCGGAAATACGCGCCCATGCTCGCGTACGTATACACGACATATGTGTCCGCTTCGCCTGTGTACTCGCCGGAGAACGCCGGGGCTATGACGTCGAGGGCCGATTTCAACTTCTGATCTATGTTCATTACCGCTCCCTGACCCCTCTCCGCCCGGCGTTGGCGGGCACACTCTCGAGCGAACAGTTAAGCTCGGTTATCTCCCCGCCCTTTGTGTATGCCCGCTCGACGCGGTACGCCGTACCCTTGTGCTCGATCCGCTTTTCGTCGCTATAGTCAACCGAGCGGACGAGGAACGTTTGAATGATATTTGCCCCGCTCTGCTTCGCGGCGTAGAACTCGCTTCGCTTCACGGACTGGACGTCAACGTACACACTCCGGCGGCCTGTTTCGGTTTCCGTGACATACCCGTCCGCGTCCGGCTCCGCTGTTATTTCTATGAGGTAAGCCGCATCACGCCAGAGCATTGTCGTCTTCCTCCGGCGCGATATATTGGTCAGCGAGCAGGAGCCGGGTTTTAAGCTCCCGGTACGCCTCCCGGTACCTGTCCGCGTCCTCGTTGTCCAGCCCGAACTCGGCCTTGACGTAAAGCCCGACGGCGCGCTTCACAAGCGCGTCATCTTCGTTCTCCGCGCGGCTCCGCAGTACGCCGCCGAGCACAAGGTCGTCACGAGCGGCGGCTATAAGGTCGGTTATCTCGCCGTCGAGCGAGTTGTGCGTTATCCTCAGGTATGCGCGCATCGCGGCGAGATGATCATCCATCTTTTTGTCTCCTTACGCAGAAACTTTCTTGATTGTAACGAGCGAGTTTACGTCCACGACCTTGCCGTCCACAAGCATTACGGCGCGGGTGATCAGGTCGTCGGTGTCGTTGTCCTCGTACTTTTTCATGCCCATCTCGTAGTTGGTATTGAGCACATAGTCCTTGAAGTTGAACAGGAACGCGAACACCTTGTTTGCCGCGAGCGAGCTTGCGTAGGAGTCAAGGTAGTTGCAGATGACCACAGTGCGCCCCAGCAGGCTGCGCTCCGGGCGGCCCGCTATGCCGTAGTTGACGCGCCCGATCGGCTGTCCGACTTCATCCACAAGCCCGAAGTAGGACATGAACGTCTTCTTTGTCATGCACCACACCGCGCCGCTCTCATACTCGATCGGCAGGGCGGCCTCGGCTTCCACAAGGTCTGCGTAAGCAGGCGCAGCGCTTGAGATAACCTGCCCGGCCGCCGGGGTCTCCGCGAGTATACCCTTCGGTCTCCCGGTACCGGTCCCGGATATGATCGACTGCTCAAGGGCCATTGTCATCGCTTCGACGACGTTAGAGATCAGCGCGTTTTCAAACGCGGAGAGCGCCATCGTCTCGACCTCGAGGGTGACCGCGACCGCGCACCGCAGCTTGTGATAGGCGAACGTGATGCTGCCGGTCGTTTTCTTCTGCTTGTCACTGCCCGCGCCCTCCGCAACCCACGAGGCTACCGGCTTGACCGTGGACGTCGGGATGATCAGCCCGCCCTTGTACGCCGTGCGCGTCACGAGGGGGATGATCATACCCACAGCTTCTATCTTCTCGATGATCTTGTTGAGCACGGGCGCGGGGATGACCGAGCCGATGTCGGTAGTCTTGCTCACCGCGTCCGCGCGGTACTCCTCGGGCATCGGCTTCCCGGTCATGACGTGCCTCATGAACGCCTGCCGGTACTCCACCGTTGCGAATTTGTCCTCGGGTTCGGTAACTGTTGCGCCGCCCCCACCGGTGATCGGGTTGGGCGCGGACTGTACCGCGTTCCCGGCGGACTGCCCGCGGTTCAGCTTTTCGGCCGCCTCGCGCCGGGTGTTGAGCTGCGCCTCCTCCGCTTCCAGCCCGTCAAGTTCGGCTGTCAGCGCATCGAGATCGACCTCGCCCTCGGTCTCCAGCATCGCGCGTATCTCAACGCGCCGGGCGTTGATCTCTTTCATCCGTTTTTCAAACATGTGCAAATCCTCCTGTTATTAGTGCGGAAACGTGCGCGCTTCCGCATATTTGTATGCCCTCTTTTCCAAAGAGGGTGGCCGATTACATCGGCCGGGTGATTGTTGGATATGTGCGTGCTCGAACCGCAATCAATTTCCGACGCCGCGCCTGCTCCAAGACGACAAGCTCCTTCGAGTGCTCCACCTCGAAAAAGCCCCGCGCGGAAACCGACGTCTCGTCATACGCGGGAATGTCCACCGCTGAGACGTCATACAGTTTTTTCACTTTAGTTATCGTCCGTGTGTGCGTCGCAGCGTCGTAATCCTGCGCGCGCATCGAGAACGAGAAACTCATTTTATCGATGTATCCGCCCGCTATCTCTTGGTACAGTTCCCGGCCCGCCTCCGTCCCGGCGAGGTCAGCTTCGAAATTCAACCCGCGCGCGTCAATGTCCAGTTTCAGGGTATTGTTGCGCAGGCGGGCGACCGGTTTGCCGCCGTGATTGAAGTTGAATATCACGTCGGACATCTCGCACTCGTCGAACGCGCGGCGGTCAATGACCTCGTAATACTTCATCCCGTGTTCTTCCCACAGGCAGGTGAGCGTGTCAAACACTACAGCCGTGCCGCACACGATATAACTGTCTTCATTATCGCGCGGCAGCGGTGCGAACTCCTGTAAGACGCGGTACTCGCGCCCGTCTTTGATTGTCATTGTGTCCCCTCCCCAAGCTGATACTTGTCTATGAGCGCGGCGTTTACCATGTTCAGGGTCTGCACGCGCCTTGATCCTTCCTCTCCGCCGATCGGCGGATAACCGAACAACTCTAATATCTGGTCGAGCGTCGCGGCCCCGATCTCAGTCAGGAACTTCGCGGCCTGTACGCGGCTCGGAAGCGTCTCGAACTGCAAACGGTCGAGCTCGCACATTATCTCATGCCCGAAGCTCCGTTCCCGCGCGCTGAACAGTGTGTTTGTCATTCCCTGCGCGAGCTGCATATAGAAAGGCGCGAGCCCGCCCCGGTAGAACGCTTCCATGCCCGCGGCGTCCGCCTTATTCTGGATGATGTCGTCGTTGACGCCGATGTAGTCGTTGATCTCGCGCCGGATGTAATCAAGCTGTCCGGGCGGTATCGGCGTCTGTTTATCGTTCATCGGGATATAGTCGTATTTCGCGTCCGTGACGATGATTCCCGAACCGTTATTATCTATCTTCATGTTGTCGCGTATGAACTCGTCCCTGCGCTGATTGAGGTCTTCAGTCTTAACAATGGTCGACGCTTTAAGCAGGCCGCGTATGACGGTGACAAGCTCGGCGAATTTGCCCATGCTCTGGTTGAAAGCGTTGGCCGTTTTCAAAATCGGGAGCAGCGGCTTGTTGCTGTCCCCGAATATGTCGTTGTCCCTGTAGTGCCTGCGGATGTGTATCAAGTCTTCATACAGGCAGGTGTACGCGTCCCCGGTGGCGAATATCAGGCGGGCGTACATGTCGCCGCCCTTTTCCACCAGCTCGACCGACGCGGCGTTTACCGGGTACAGGGCGGTCAGGCAGCCGCCGTCCCACACAGGATATATAAAGGCGTTGTTGTCCACGCAATACTGCGCCGCGAGCCTGTAATAAAATGCGAACGCCGTCATATACGGGTTCGGCCTGAACTGGAGCAGTGCGTTGATATTATCGCCCACGTCCTCGCGCCGCCCGTCCGTCCTGCGTATGTGTCGGGGCAGGACTTTGGCGGCGTTGCGCGCGAACGCGTCCACGGCGGCGCGCACCGTCGCGATCTCCCACGCGTTACCCGAAAACGAAGAAAACGCCGAGTTCCACGACGACAGGAGCTGATACTGCGCGTAGCGGCCGGGCGCGAACAGCTCGTGTATGTTCCCGAATATCGTTTTGAAGAGGCCGCGCCCCTCTTTATCCGCCATGTGTTCACCTCATTGTTGTTGACCTTGTATGTCGCTTGCTGTATAATAACCGCAGAATGATGGATTGCGAGGTGCTGGCATATGCGTTCAATCGAAATTTGCGCTGGCGCTGGCGGACAGGCTCTGGGTTTAGAGCAAGCCGGATTTGAGCATATCGCGTTAGTTGAAATCGACCCGGCGGCCACTGACACGCTGTTGAAAAACCGTCCCCATTGGAATGTAATCAAGGGCGACGTTAAGACTTTTTCCGCAGTAAAATATAAGGGTCTTGTAGACCTGTTGGCCGGCGGCGTCCCTTGCCCTCCGTTCTCAGTTGCCGGAAAACAGTTAGGAAATGATGATGAGCGGGATTTATTCCCCGAAGCGCTGCGTCTTGTCCGGGAGTGTGACCCAAATGCGGTAATGCTTGAAAATGTTCGCGGGCTTTTTGATCCGAAATTTGACAGATACAGAGAAAATATTAGGAATGAACTCGAAAATCTCGGATATAAATGCATTTGGAAACTTGCCCAAGCAAATCATTTCGGAGTTCCGCAGCAAAGGCCGCGTACAGTTCTGATTGCGCTGAAAAACAAATTTGCCGGGTATTTCACTTGGCCGATAGGGTTATTAGCCCCGCCGCCCACCGTTGGTCAAATCCTTTCGGATGAAATGGCGAGTAACGGATGGGACGGCGCGGCTGATTGGGCGCGGCGTGCGGATGGTATTGCCCCCACATTGGTTGGCGGCAGTAAGAAACACGGCGGGGCAGACCTGGGACCCACACGCGCAAGAAAAGCTTGGGAGAGACTTAGTGTAGACGGTTGCGGGCTTGCCGACATGCCTCCGGGAAAGGGATTTACAGGCAGCCCGAGGCTGACAGTGAAAATGGCGGCATTAGTGCAAGGGTTTCCGCCTGATTGGGATATAATCGGTAAAAAAACTCCCGCGTACAGGCAAGTTGGCAATGCTTTTCCGCCTCCGGTCGCTAAAGCCATAGGCCACGCTATTTTCACGGCATTATCCGCTGTTGAATATGAACTGGAGGCGACGCAGAATGAAAGAACCCGGAGCGCGGTCTAAACTGCGACTGTTTTTTCTGGAACATATTGGGGAAGTCTTGGAATCGGATACGTTACAGCAAGTGGCTGGCGCAAGCGAATGGGCCCGCCGTGTCCGCGAATTGCGTAATGAAGAAGGCTATCAAATCCTGACGCACAATGACCGCGCAGATTTGAGGCCGGGGCAATATTTGTTGTTAGACCCAAACCCGCAGCCTGCGTTTGCGCGCGAGCTCAGTAAGGAAGTACGGGCTTATGTCCTTGACCGCAATGGCTTTACCTGTCAAATGTGCGGCGCTGTAGCAGGTGAACCTCATCCATATGACCCTTCACGCAAAACACGCTTACATATCGGGCACATCATAGATAAGAGCATGGGCGGCACTGATGACCCGTCAAATCTTCGCGCTCTATGCAGCGTGTGTAATGAAGGCGCAGCTAATCTGACATTGGACAGGCCGTCCTATGAGAAACTCCTAATTCAAATCCGCCGGGCAACTGAATCCGACCAACTAAAAATATTGGAATGGCTATTAACGAAATTCCCGAAACATCCAAATAATCACCCCACATAGTACATGTAACTCTCGTAGTGCTTGACGTACAGCACCCAAGCGTTGAGCAGGCTTACCGCGCCGTCGATGCGCTTCTTGTCTGTCACTTTGACCGGCTGGATATTGTTGACGCCGCTTGTCTTGACCGCCGTGTTAGACAGGCACCACATCAGCATCGGGTTCTGGCGGCGCTACCCTCATCAGCACGACAAACGCAAGCGCTTCGCTTGTAATGCCGTCAAATGCGGTCACGATCACGGCTACATACAAAGATTTACCCGCAGAATCATACTCGGTAAATGT
>Ga0123353_10014220_pt1 | contig 11459 bp, 6 predicted proteins | sample TergutLab28metaG_3_FD_92763 | JGI IMG/M metagenome (GOLD analysis project Ga0123353, IMG submission 92763) | Labiotermes labralis P3 segment gut microbial communities from Petit-Saut dam, French Guiana - Lab288 P3 | ecosystem: Host-associated > Arthropoda: Insects > Digestive system > Gut ... | reverse complement strand
TATGGTACGACGACGATCCTGGTTGACAGCCGCCCGTACCTGTTCCACTTTTGAGAGGGTTGTTGCCGTGCTTGGCCGACCTGATCGATCATCATTAGCAGTCGAAGTTCTGCATTCTTGAAACGTCCAAAGCACTCAAAAGTTCGGCTACGGCTCATGCACGAATCACCAAAAGCCTGTTTCAACACTTCAAAAGTTTCACTTCCCGTTTTACCCAATCTCACACACAACTTGATGCACACCCTTTGTTCGTCAACTTCCGCCATGCCGCCAATATCAGAAAATCGCAGACGCCTGATGCAATACACACATAAAGACACGTGCAACAATCAAACGCTTCCACATCCAATCACGCCACTCGGCACACTCACTCACAAGACACCACCGCAACACACCCTAGCGGGAAACTCGTGAACTACAAGCGACTTGAGTGTTATGAGCATTGTCCTGAGACTTTTGGATACACCTTCGTACTTATACAGACTTGGGCTAACAGACAATCCGATGTGCCCGTGTGAAGAAGAAGAAGAAACTGTAGATCATTTAATATTTAAGTGCAAGAAATTGCGTAACCAAAGGAATGAGATGATGAGACAAATAAAAAACGCTGGTGGCAATTGGCCTACAACGAATGAAACACTCATTAATAATTATAATTTTTTATTTTTGTAAAATTTGTTAAGTCTTTAGAACTTTCAGATTTGAAATGACTGTTAACTAAAACTTAGGTAATGTAAAGCATGTAATATTACTATGTAATGGGGTATGCTGTGTAATAAATAAGTTAAAAAACGTATCCATACATCCATACATACACATACATAATACATACACACACATATCCATACAAGCATACACACTTGTCCATACATACATACATACTCACACACACACACACACACACACACACACACCACTGTGTTGATGGAGTTCAGAGTCTGTAGTGCTAACTCTGGTGATACATAACATAATCAGTAGGCAGTAAAAAGTGAATGTATATTTTATGTACAACATGTAATTCCTTCTGGTCTTTCCTCACGGAGAACAATGTGAGTGCATCAGAAAGACGAGTAGGTTAGTGCTGTAGGGGAGCGAGTTGCAAGCCGCCCTGTGTGATGTAGAGAGCGCAGTTGGTGCGCCTCCCTGCAGCAGTGCGCTGTGTGCTGTTTGCGGAGAGAGCGCATTTGGTGCGCCTCCCTGCAGCAGTGCGCTGTGTGCTGTTTGCGGAGAGAGCGCTGTTGGTGCGCCTCCCTGCAGCAGTGCGCTGTGTGCTGTTTGCGGAGAGAGCGCATTTGGTGCGCCTCCCTGCAGCAGTGCTCTGTGTGCTGTTTGCGGAGAGAGCGCTGTTGATGCGCCTCCCTGCAGCAGTGCGCTGTGTGCTGTTTGCGGAGAGAGCGCATTTGGTGCGCCTCCCTGCAGCAGTGCGCTGTGTGCTGTTTGAGGTTTAAATGCTGTAATGTTACTCATATTAGTTATTGATTTTTTCCCCATAATTGTCAAATGATAGTATTTCAAACTTAATGCTTCATATAATTCACCTGTCAGTTACGTAATATTTGGTTTCAAGAAAGAGCACCGATTCTGTAAAGTTGTGCAAATCGTTGATTCGTTGTAAGACCGTTACACTAGACATTGTTAATTGAACTCTGAAATTTGTTGAAAGGTCTCATGGACCTAACAGAATAGGTTTCTTGACGTCACCATCAGCGGATGACGCAAACAGAACCAGTTTTCAGAAGTGTTAAATAGGCTACATGATATGTTACCCACCGATAGACCATATTTCACGTGCTCATAAAACTTCCAATAAAATGACATTTGCATAGTTGAATCTCAATTTTTTTTTGTAAGAAAGTAGGCGACAATAGAAGATTGTGATACGAATGGTATAAGCCATTAGCCTAAGATATTTTTAATTTGCGCTGACTATAATTTGGAGCTTAATTGAATGCGTGTTCACGCCAGACCTGCACACTAACATCAGCAGGAGACTGTATATGCAGCCACAAATACACTCCGCTTGCACAAGATATTATAACGTCGAACAGCGACCAAATAATACTTTAATATACTTTTATCTAATAGTTTTATGGAACTGTAATTTGAACAGCTTCAAGTTTAAGAATTTATGTAACTTAACGAGGTACAAATGTAAAACATCGTGAGGATGACAGAGATGTCGAAACATGTCGGAGTGTACATTATATAAAGAGATACGGTTGTGATATGTATGTGTATATATATATATATATTTGTGCATTAATTGGTTGAATTAAAAACCATACTTTTAAGCTGTTTCTTTCGAAACAGATTCTTGAAATTTAAGCCCATCTGTCGACGGATTTATTAGTCGTATTTTTGTCATTATATGCTACAGTTTGGTTTTGGACGTGAACGCAGTCTACTGATGTACCGGTATTCGTCTGTTTCTGCACCACTCTTCATACGACGCTGTGCCCCATTCGTTCGACTGCCTCCCAACTTTCCTGAATTTCCGTAATGTTGTACTCGAAATTAAAATTGATAAAGTAACGCCTGGTGTCAGACCAATGTACTTATTTAAAATTAATCGAAATATTTTTATTTATACGGGCTGTACTATGAATTCCGTTAAAACGTATGTGATAACTTTGTACAGTACGCCCGTACCGAGTCACAGCCTTTTGTGGGTTTCGTTAGTCCTAACTACTTTGTCTAATGGTTCTCCCAGTAGCTCAGACTATTTCGCGTACGGCGTCGAATAGTAGGACGATAGGAATGAATGTGATAGGATATTGGAGGAAGTCGTTGTGGATCTGTATGAATATCTGATGTACTGACGTGTGGTAGTCCTGCTGTAACTTTTTCTCTATTATGTATCAGAACAATGCAAAATATCCGATCAGCACTCCCAGTTAATGTAATTATTATGTCGGAATCCACAGTGACGATCACCAGTAATTTTACTGGAACTAACCTTTCCACATGAATGTTGGATAAAATGTTATACAGGGTGTTACGCGTAAGGTGCGACAGACTTGCTGGGTGGTATTTTACGAGTCGTTGCGAGTAAGAAATTTGCCCGATTGTCAACCGTTACCCCGCTACGAACATTTTAACTTACGCACATGGCTGTAACTGAAAAATTATATATTACACTTATTTTTTCATACAGTGCAATTAAAAATGAATTTATATGTGGATAACATCAAAGAAAAAGATGCCGATTGTGTCTTAACAGAACCTACAAAATTTGTCCGAGAATGTGCAGAAGAAAGACAGCAAGTTAGTTTTAACCTACAGACATCTTCCGTCTTCTGGGATATTACGCAGCGTATAGTGGTAAATTCCTTACCGACGTTTCGGGACAATCTGTCGGTCCCATCCTGGATTTCTTGACCTTTGAATATGGGACCGCTACGTTGCCCGGAAACGTCGGTAAGAAATTAACACTATACGCTGCGTAATATCCCATAAGAGGGCAGATCTCATCTGCTTCGCGGCGGAAGCCTGAAGACACGGATCTTACCCTACTTTATGTAAAATATTTTAAAAGTGATACTAAGGAAATGGGAGACTTACGCGAGTTAAAATACACCGGGCTTAAGTGCAGTTGTGTTTGCTGTGTGCGAGCCAGTGCTCTTGTTCTCTCTTGTGTTGTGTGTGGTTAATGCTGTGCATAAATTAGACTTCAGGCAGTCTGTTGCCTCGGCCAGAAATTGTAACTGGAATTTCAAGCCGGTCCAGCCCATCGCTATCGCGGCGTTTAGAGAAGTTATGTAAATATCTCTTGATGTGCATAATGACAGTGGACTTTGAATCCTTCATACCAGCTGCTTGTTCATTCACCGTATGCTTGTAATTTCTTGCCAGGTTGATTAAGGAAAGGTTCATCGTCAGTTACTCACCGAAGAGTTTTACTGCACAAATTATCTCAAGTGTACGCTGTGTTATTTTAGTTTGTTCACCTAACATGGAACCCAGCAGTCGCTAGAATTGTATACCACAAAGACTTTAGGCGAATTACGTTTAGTCAAGGGATGGATTTCGTGGCGTGAGACCTAAGCTAGCCGATCCCAGCGGCCTCGCGTTCTAAGGCTTAGGTCTGCAGCCGCTCGCTTGCTGGGATTGCGGGTTCGAATCCCGCTGAGGGCATGGTTTGTCTCTCGTGAATGTTGTATGTTGTGCAGGTAGAGGTCCCTGCCACGGTCCGATCCCTCGCCCATGTTATTCCTCCCGAGTATGTCACTGAGTGTGATCAGGTGCAACGGTAACCCTCTGCACCTACAATGGGTAGACAGACAGAGGTCAGGCTGAAGAAACCTAAGATTAGATAATTGAGGGATTGTTTGATATACATCGAAATAGTAGGACCGTGGTTTGAGTCTGTAAAGCGGCCGGCTGATGCAGCAGTGCCTAACCTTGTGGTGAAACGGTTTGATCCGCACTTCCCCTCATGGCCAAGGTTGAACGAGTTGATTGCACTCCCTGCAGGTGATGTGTTGTTTGTACGTTCTGTCCCTCCATGTCCTTGCCACGTCTGCTGTACACAACCGTTCTTTACACAGTCATCTTTAAACACATCTCGGATTGGATGTGGCAGGCAGCAGCGTTGTTCCTGGCTTTGGCCTTACTGCTTTAGGTTAATTATTTTGTATGTCAGATAATGCAAAAATTTTGGGAAGAACTTGTGATGCGTTCTTTTTAATATTCTCCTCATTGTATACGCTGAGGTACGCAGAATAATAATACAATATTGTCATACAGCATTTGATTCCATACCTTATGATTTATTTACTGACGCTGTCAGCATGTCGGAGTGTAGAGCGTAGCGTCGGATGTAATGGTGTTTTGTGGATAGTGAAGTGGAAAGGATAGGAAAGGAAGCGTTCGTGAACCTGTAGTCGCCTTGCACTGACTGAGGAAAATATGTGTTTTTGTAGTCTACATTAAACGTATATTGCTTGCATTTGAATTAACTACATAGCTGTCATGGTTATTCAGTAATGATGAATTTGTCTTTTTCAAATTATACATTCATCTGTCCAAATTTTTCGCAGTGAAGAAGAATTAGTTGCGGTTCTTGTATTACGAAAAGCGATTTTTTGCTACCAATAAATTTCGCCATATATTCATTCGCAGAATCCATATCGATATCGAATACTTCGCCCTGTGCGTGGAACTGACAGTTTATTCGTGTGCAGTTTCAGAATAAACGTTCCGTGGAGCTTTGTCTCCACGTCTCATATATCGTAGCGGCGTGTTTTTAAGTTGATTGGCAAGTTTCAGATATTTTGAAGGCATTTTGTTATCGGAGGAACCGTGAACGGGAAAGTGGATTAAAACGAACGTTCCAATATTTTTCTGGAACCATATGGATATATACTGTTTATGTGTATTCGGAATTGCTTCGAAACACAGCACTGTAAACGGAACACAGAGGCGGGTTTCTGTACATTGCACGTTGCTAAGTGCCTTTGTGCAGTGAATGTAGGATAAAAATTCAGACATTATTTGTCTGTTCTTAGCGATGCGATACTATAGGCAGGAACACACTGCACTGTTGGGCTACCGGTGGGATACTACAGACAGGAAACACCACACTCTTGAGCTAGCGGTGGGATACTACAGACAGGACAACACTGCACTGTTGAGCTAGCGGTAGGATCCAACAGACAGGACAACACAGCACTGTTGAGCTAGCGGTGGGATACTGCAGACAGGATAACACTACACTGTTGAGCTAGTGGTGGGATACTACAGACAGGACAACACTACACTGTTGAGCTAGCGGTGGGATACTGCAGACAGGATAACACTACACTGTTGAGCTAGTGGTGGGATACTACAGACAGGACAACAATGCACTGTTGAGCTAGCAGTGGGATACTACAGATAGGACAACACTGCACTGTTGAGCTAGCGGTACGATACTACAGACAGGACAGCACTACACTGTTGAGCTAGCACTGCACTGTTGAGCTAGCTGTGGGATACTACAGACAGGACAACACTGCACTGTTGAGCTAGCGGTGGGATACTACAGACAGGACAACACTGCACTGTTGAGCTATCGGTGGGATATTACAGACAGGACAACACTACACTGTTGAGCTATCGGTGGGATACTACAGACAGGAAAACACTGCACTGTTGAACTAGCCGTGGGAAACTGCAGACATGACAACACTGCACTGATGAGCTTTCGGTGGGATACTACAGGCAGTAGAATTCTGCACTTTTGAGCTAGTTTTACGATATTACAGCAGGACAACACTGTACTGTAGAGCTAGCGGTGGGATACAATAGATAGGACAACATTGTACTGTTGAGCTAGCGGTAGGATACTATAAACAGGACAACACTGCACTGTTGAGATAGCGGTAGGATCCAACAGACAGGACAACACTATACTGTTGAGCTGGCGGTGGGCTACTACATACAGGACAACACTTTACTGTTGAGCTAGCGGTGGGATACTATAGATTTGAGTCCGTCACTGTACCTGCTTGATGTGACGTTCGTCGTAATATTTGTGGCATTGTGTTTTGTGGCATGTCGTAAGTGGGCAATTCCTATTGTTTGTGCTTCGTTCATTATACGGAATTCAAGTTGCAAGAGATTGCAGATTACAGATACAGTTCTCGTGTGGTTGAGGATAAAGCTATTCAAGAATTTTGCTTACGGCTGTCTTCAAGGACATTTGCCGGTAGAACTGCAACACAATTTTGTACTTCGACGAAAAAATGATTCTGAATATGCCTACTGTATTAGTGTCTATTTTCAGCTCTCATTTTATGCAATTCATCCTTCAGGTGCCCGTTGTCGGTGTATTGACATTATCTGGCGAGGCGCCCGCCGGCTGTATTTTGTGATGCCTTGAAACCAGCCTGAAGTAGTGGTGCCTCTTTCTTATCTAAAACTGGCACAAACAGCATTAATTTGCGTGGGTGTGTTCATCCAGCATTGGCAGTACGCCCATTCGCTGCTTCAGCTGTTTCTAATGGCTACCTCTGCACAGCGGAAGAAAAAGACTGCGAGGATATCCGACCGTCGTCGTTGCCATCAGTCACTGCTCTTTGTATGATTCTGGCAGTACAACACGAGAGGATTTTGTCTGCATCAAACTCCTGTATCAGGTCGAGAAACCATGGCGAAAAAAAAAGCCTTCTTGACAACTTGTGTTGGTTTTGAAGTTCCCTTGTAGGCGCGTTTGCGTGCGAAAAACGGCTGTTAGCTTTGTCATGTCCGTCTGTCCATTCGCGTCTACAAGGTGATTCCTACTGGACGAATTTTTGTGGCATTTAGCATTTGGCATTTATATTAACATTCATAGGATTGTAGCGATTTAGCTCTCTATCGGACAAAAATAACAGACATATTACATGAAGATGTGCGTGTGGGGCGCATGCTGAGGTTCAATAAATAGTTCCGTAGTTGACTCAGTATTAACCTGTGAGGCACGAACCACGGCTGAAGAAACAGTTGAACATCAGTATGATGGATCGTCATCGTCGAGTATCGACGTTGGAGGGTTATCGATTGCAAATCTCCTAGCTTTCGGTCTCTCGATAGTGATAAATTGTGGAGATGTTGATAACATAGTGATAATTCTTATGTGTGTTAATAATACGCACTGCGTTTCTGGCAGGTATTCACGAATTCAATAGAGAGAAGGAGCCAGAAGTGTTACTCTCTGCTACAGATATTTCGTGATGTCTTTACGATCCGTTACGTAAAAATATTTTCCGTGCATGTGCATAGTTTCTGCCACTTATATAACCATAATGCACGTATTCTTTTTTCCATGGCGCAGCAATTTTTAGTGGGCAGTGGCCTCCTCACTGTCGAGGCTTCACGATCACGCTCAGACACGCCACACTCGGTAGGACTCTTCTGGACGAGTGATCAACCCGTCTCAAAGACCTCTACCTGACAACACAAGGCATTAACAAGAGTCAGACTCCATGCACCCTTCGGGATTCGAACCCGCAATCCCAGCAAGCGAGCGGCAGCAAATGCTCGCCTTCAGGCGCGCAGCCACAGGCATCGGCGCAGCGCACGTCTGAGGGGTGTAATGTGTCAGCACCAAGTGACTGAAGTTCGTACGTTGTCGCGCCTTATTGGGACAGCAGTTTAATTTGAGACACCCGTTTACAGCCAAACGTTTGTATTGTAGAAGCTGAGGGTGTCTCAGCTGGTCAGTAATTATTTGGTGATTAATTAACGTAACTATAGCCATTTATCACATAACAGTGTATTGTTAGCAATAAATGCTTGTTTCGGCCCAGGAGGGCCTTCATCAGGTTTAGTATAAAAGTACAAATTTTGATCTGGATAACATTAATATTAATCTAATTTACTTCGTTTTAGACAGTCCTTAACCATGTCGTCTGATACGGACTTCCGTTTGCTTTTCAACCGAACCGAAGTACTTTTAAGTGACGTTAGGCGTTCCTGTTGATGGAGTCGTTCTTTCATCGTTTTGCTGTCCTCTTCTGCCAGTCGCATTTTGATAACCACTGTTTCAGTTATCCGGGTCAGACGAATGTAATTCTTTTAGCGACATTTCTTTTGCTGAGTTGGTATTAGTGTTCTGCGCTGTGACACCTCGCAGTCTGGTAGGTGGATACCAACAGGGGTAAATGAAGGCGGTCGTTTCGTCTGCAGAATGTGGTCTGATGTCCACCGACACGACCACACGGTGTCACAACAGGCGGTCTCTCTGTTAATACTAACGAATGTCAGTGTAAAGCAGTCCCCTCACAGGCCTGGAGTGACCCAGAGGGTTCCAGGAAGTTAAGGTTCCCAGATTTCATGACAACGGCACAGGATGATGGGAGGGTTGTCAGCCTTACGCACCGGCCGCCTTTACCCCCCAGGAAATGCTCGTGGTACTCATTGCTGTTAGAGGCTGGGTCGACCCCAGGGCCATAGTGCGATAGGAAGGATTTTATGTCAATTCCAGTGACACCAGCTGGGATCGAACCAGCGAACTTCTGATTTGTAGCACAGCACCTTAACCACTGTGCCACCACGGTCCCCCCTCCCCCACGAACGAATGTACGAACTCGAAATGTTGTTGTGTTGTTTATAGTTTATTGTATGTGCGAGTCGGCCTTGACTTTTTTTTTTGTATCGTCCCCAGCAGGAGACTTTTCCAAGTTGATAATGTCAAAATACATTAAGTATTTTGCAGTTTTTAGGCGAGTTTGCAATAATCTCGTAAAGTGCCTGTTATCTTCACGATGTCTCTCCGTCTGTCCGCATGGAGCAGCTCGGCTGCCACTGGTGGATATTAATGAAATTTGATATTTGAGTATTTTTTCGAAAATCTGTCCAGAGACTTCAAGATCGATTAAAATGTGATAAGAATAACGGGTACTTTACGTGACGACGTGTGTGTATTTATGATAATAGTGTTTTCTCGAATTCTTCTTAGAATGACGTATATTTCAGACTGAAGTTGTAGAGAAAAATCAAAACACACATCTTTGACTCACGTCGTGCCGTTTATGAGATAATGTTAGGAAAAATATGGTAGAGCCAGACGGGCCACAGATGACAGTATAATACGGCGCATGCGCTTTGCATGCTGAATAAGACTGCTGACACACACAATCAAAATATTTAATACTTATTGCTTTTCCAGGGCAACGGTGGTTGCGCGAACTCGCCACAATTTTGCGTTGTACGTGCATTGCCTGTCCAGTTGAAACTGTCTGTTTTAGAGATTTAGAGGGACTGGATTTGTTCAGGGGTAGGCCTTCATGACGTAAATCGTCGGGTTAGATATGCGATGGATAGTTAGACCACTTAGAACGATCGTCACAGCTGAAAAAAAAAACTTTTAAAATACCTGTGGAATGTTACAGATATTAATTTTTTAATTGACAGTGACACTATTTCCGAATTAGTTGCTATAAGGATTCAGTAATTTGTTTTAATTTTTTTTTACAATAAGCGTCAGCCCGCATTGAAACGAACTATAGTGCAATTTGCTATTGTTTATGACATGCATATGAATAGGCGTAGAGACTACGTTTTTGCAGCCTAATATACAGGTTTATTCAAAATGATTGTCGGGGTTTTAATAACTTGTCATACACAATACACTTGAGATAGGGGTATATGTGTTTTTTATTTAAAAGAACAACGCTCAAAGTTTTTGTTACATACCTTACAGGTACTCTATATGTGCACCCTTTGTGATTCTACAAACATCAACACGATAATCAAGTTCGTTCCAAACTGTTTGTAGCATGTCAGCGGTGATGGTTTCAATGGCGGTTCTGATTCGTACCTTCAATTACGGGACACGCACGCACTCTGTCTCTTGAAACTGTGCATACCACCTTCGAATGGAACTGTCATATGGTGGTTGTTTCCCGAATTTGTTGCGGAATTGCAGCAGGACAATTGTACTCCGACAATCATTTTGAATAACCCTGTATTTATGCACATCCGTAGTGATGATGCTGTTACAAAGACGCCATAATGGATATTTGTTTGTTTGTTTTTTTTTTTTTGTCTCTGATTATTTTGTAACAGTCGCGCTTGGGTTTGTGTGCAGAACTTTCAACGTACATCAGTTTTTCAATTTTATGAAGCACTTTTTTGTCACGTTTGGTGTGTAGATGAATAAGAACTGGCAGTGAAGCATTCATGTACACAGCAGATGTACACGTACGTACATGTCACTGCTTCGATAAACAACAACCGGAAAGTATTTGTTTTGTCACTCAGGAAAACTAGATTTATCGGGTTTTAATCAGGTGAATCGCCGACCCCAGTCGCCCTAAGGATGTCGCGTGTTGCATTTAGTTTGTATCCAGAGGCTAGAGCGCTGCCATTGGGCTACTTAATCGTCAGGCCAGCAACGTGACCAGGAAATTAAATTACATTGCAAGCCTCGGAGCAGCAGAACCACCGTCACGTGAAAATTTTAACCTAGAAGAATAAATATCTTTTTTTTTTGTTGGCAGACAGCCAGTAAGCAACGCAGTTTTAATTGATAATAATGCTGCCTAGTTTCGGAGTGAACACATACTGCACATCGAGGTTGTTACGTTGCTTGGTAAGGAGGGAAATCACAGATTTTTTGCGAGTGCATGGAACTTTGAACAGTCGTCTTATATCCAGCTGGACGGAAGACATCCTGTTGTGCTTAAGCAGTTAATTAATTAGTGACTTAGAGTCAAACACGACTACATATTTGCTGTGTAAAAATGGCACGCTGCATGTTTGGTCCTGCCGGATCCTCATCGCACTCATTCTTTCAGTAATCTGTCTTAAGACAGGTCCAAAGCCTCTTCCAAAGCGAACTCTCCACATAGTGAGATCTAGAGCTTTCTCCTTCCAGTGAGAGTGTCCTCTCCCTAAGGTCATCCAGTTGCTTCCTACTTCTTATTCCTCTTCTTCCTGTCACTTCTTCCCCCCCCCCCCCCTTTTATCTTTCCTTCAGTAACCCGTTGTAGAAG
>Ga0123353_10014218_pt1 | contig 11460 bp, 10 predicted proteins | sample TergutLab28metaG_3_FD_92763 | JGI IMG/M metagenome (GOLD analysis project Ga0123353, IMG submission 92763) | Labiotermes labralis P3 segment gut microbial communities from Petit-Saut dam, French Guiana - Lab288 P3 | ecosystem: Host-associated > Arthropoda: Insects > Digestive system > Gut ... | reverse complement strand
TGTGCCGCTAAGCAGCCTCACGGCCCTGCGTGCAGTTGCGTGCGGCACAGTGTAGATTTATGCCGTGGTTTAGTATAATGAAGATCCATGACAAATTTATTACCTAAAAAAGAAAATCTTACACTCATGATAACATCTTTTTCACAAGCCAAAATTAAATTTGACCAAAAATACGGTAATAGAAAGCAATTTGATAACTTCTTGTCCGAACATCTGACGCTCAATAAAAAGACCATCATCCAGAAGAAAAACGGAGCAAAAAACGAACAATATTATAAGTGGCAGTTTTTTTATGCTTTGGTAAATTCAGGTATGTATGCCAAAGACTATATCGGAACGGAGGTGTATTTTCCAAAAGGTAACAAAAATTCCGCCCCCATAAAGTTTGACGGAGCCATTTTTGACGATGAGAACTGGTTTGAATATTATAAGTCTTATCATGTTGATAAAAATCAGGAATCTCTTGATTGGCTTAGAAAGCATGTAATTGCAGTAATCGAAATTAAAAAAGAAGACAGTAAAGATATTGAAACAGTTTGGAATCAGCAATTAAAGCCTGCTCTCAAAGAGTCAGAAAATGATTTTTGTTTGGGAATTTTATATGATACAGAACGGCTTTATTTGTTTAAAAAACAAGGGAATAAATTTTTAAGATTAAATAACGATTACAATGCAAAAAAAGAGGAAAGTCAAACCAAAGACTTACAGTTGCATTTGACAGATTTCTATTATACTATTCCAACTCATGATCAACTGTTGCAACAAATACTTCAACCTAAAATAGATCGTAGTAAGAGAACTGTTAATGACCTTGAAATAATCAGCGGCGTGTACAGCGTTCAATTGACAGACGGTATTTCTTCTATACTTAGAACAATGGATAGGGTAAGCCTGATGAATCAAAGAGGCTATGAAATACTCATCCAAATGATTGCTTTGAAGATTTTTGACGAAAAGAAAAATGAATGGCTAAAATACTATGAAACAAAAGAAGAATACGAAGATATTAAAAAATTAAAGTTTTACATTGAGCATAATGAGAGAGATTATAGAACCTTAAATGACAGGAATGTAATTAGTTTTACAAAACGTATTACCGAATTGAGAAAATTGGCTGAAACAACCTATAGGGAAATATTGAGTGAATCAATCATGGATTTGCGGGATGAGGCTCAAGTCAGGGTTATTTCATCTATTGTTTACAGCTTACAGGATTTTAGTTTTACACGATCAAGCGGAAGTGACTTATGGCAAATTGTTTTTTATCAATTCGCCAATGCTTTTACAAAAACCGAAAAAGCACAATTTTTAACGCCAATTCCATTAATTGAATTTATTGTAAATATTGTAAATCCAAGAGATGGAGAAACCATAATAGATCCTACAAGCGGCAGCGGAGATTTTTTATCGGTATCGTATGTTTCGTCAAACAGCGAAATGAACGACAAAAACATTTTCGGTGTTGATAATGACAATCAAATGGTGCGATTGGCACAACTGAATATGTTACTTAATGGAGATGGCCGTTCAATTTTGAAATTTCAATCGGGGGCAGGATCAATATCCCATAAATTTAATTCAAATAATGAACTTGTTCCTTTAATAGCCGAGCTGCATAAAAACGGTAATTGGGAAGTTTCTAATGATCATTCAGAATTAAAGAAGTTTGATATTGTACTTACAAACCCGCCTTTTGGAGAAGACAGAGCGTTTATTCCTAAAAACGCTGCTGAAAAAGAGTTGATAGAATGTTACGAAATGTGGCATTTGTACGGCGGTAAGAAAATTGACTTGGGAGTTGTATTTTTAGAGAACGCATATCGAATTTTAGAAGATGGCGTCGGCCGGATGGGAATTGTGTTATCCAATTCTATCGCTTCAATAGATACACACAAAATTGTCCGTAAATGGTTAATGGATAAAATGAGAATTGTCGCTATTTTTGATTTGCCTGCAAATGTTTTCGGAGAGACAGGAGTAAATACATCCGTCATTGTAGCTTATAAGCCTGCTGAAAAAGAATTAAAGAAACTGAAAGAAGAGAACTATCAAATATTTTTCAAGGGAATACAAAGAGTTGGATATGAAGTGAAGACCATCAAAAGAGTAAAAGTATTCTCAAAAATATACAAAATTGACTATCAAACATTTGAACCCGTTATAGATAAGGTAACCGGCGGTAACGTATTGGATGAGGATTTTACCGAAACAGTAAATCAATTTAAAGAGTGGTGCAATGCGCAGGAGAAAACACTTAAAGATCTGTTTTCTCCATCAAAAAAGAGATAGACGATGAACAATTTGTATGTTAAAACACCCGAATCTATTTCGTTGAGAACAATTGAGGAAAAAAACTGCACTCTTTCCTCTTCTCAGTATATGGATTTAATCATACCTAATAAAAATTATAAGTTTGTTAGGGATTTTCTTTGCAGGCCGCTCAAAAGAAACGATTTAGGTAATGAAATCGGCAGTATTAATTATATAAGTCAATCGCTATATTATTTTATCAGAACCAAAGCTTTACAGTCTCATTCATACATACCTGATATTTCTCCTGAAACAGCATTGCCGATAATCCCCAAGTCTTTTATAAGCCAACAGTTAAGAGAAGGCGACATACTTATATCAAAAGACAGTAATATAGGTGAAATAGTTATTTTAGAAAAGGATTACTCTGATTATATGCTATCGGGTGCGCTTTATAAATTGCCCGTCAGTGAGTATAAATATTATTTATTAGCATTTGTAAAACATCCAATATTCAGAGAACAATTAGATTTTATGGTTCCTAAAGGGGCTACTATTAGGCATGCTAAAACAATGTTTTTAGATTGTAAAATACCTATGCCTAATAAAAATACCGAAAAAACAATAAAATATATTGAATTACTTACTCGGGCAATTATTAACAAAGAAAAATCTATAAAAGAGAAGCATCGGTTAATTCTCGAAAAAATAACAAAAGAACTAAAACAAAATCAAAAGCCGGAGCCATTCGAATTTGATTTTCCCACAATAAGCGAAGTAGAGGCTTCAAGCCGGTTAGATACCGGTATTTATTCCAAACAATTCAAAGAGATAGATTTTTTGATTAAGAATTATAAACGCGGCCATTTCTTTTTAGATGAAGAGTGTTTGAAAAGCGGCAATACGCCGGAGACGAGATATATTGGAAATATTAATGAATTGAAGTATAGATGGGTTACACCCACACATTGTACCGACAATGGATTGATATTTGTAGATGAAGGTATAAATTTGAATAGAAAAAATAATATTAATAAGGATTGCATACTGTTTATCAATAGAACATCCAAGGGAGGCGGGGGAGAATTTGTTGGAATTGCAGCTTATTACAATTTCACAGATTTTAAAGCGGGGCATCATAATCAGGGCATTTACAGGTTTTATGATAAAGACAAAACAAAAATGTTATTTGTTTTGTGTATGATGAATTGTGATCTTATGAGAAAATATTGCGGAGCTTTATCTGTCGGCTCAAAAATGAAAGAGTTGAAAATGGAACATTTTTTACAAATTCCATTTCCAAATTTCTCCGAAGAAAAGCAAAAAGAGATAGTAAAATTATACTATAATAACTCTATTGAATACAAATCTGCGAATTGGAATTTAGATAACTTTATAACGAATGATAATGAGTTTAATAAAACTGCAGGAATCTATGAACAGGACAAAACGTTAAAACATTTACAGGCAAAATTAAATCAGGCAATTGATGATATTATAAATGACAGCCGGGTAGATATAACATTTGAATGAAAATATACTGACTAACGGCATAAATTGACACTGCACCGCACGCAGGGCCGTGAGGCTGCTTAGCGGCACAGTGTAGATTTATGCCGTGAAGTGGTATAGCAATTAGAGTAGTTTTTGTTTCACCGCCAATTTTTTCATAAAGAGATTAATTAATCCATGAAAGATATCTCCGAACGCATAGAAAAAGAGTTTCTCCCGAATGTCTCAAAACCGCTGCGCTGCACGGGCAGCGAGCTTAACGTCATCCGAAAAAATCTTGATGAAATTACCGTTCACGGATGCTGCTGTTTTCCAGATCTTTATGATATAGGGATGTCTCACCACGGTTTACAGATACTGTATCATATTGTAAACTCTAATCCCAAATGGGCGCTCTCACGCAGTTTCGCTCCGTGGAGCGACGCCGAGCGTATTATGCGTGACGTCAATCTGCCGCTCTTTACTCTTGAATACCGTACTCCTGTTAAAGATGCCGACTGGATAGGTTTCTCCGTTCAATATGAACTCCAATACTCTAACCTTGTTAATATGCTTGATCTCGCCGGGTTGCCGGTCTTGTCATCAAAAAGAGATGATAAAGCTCCTGTTGTGATAGCGGGCGGGCCGTGTATGTCAAACCCTGAGCCGCTTGCCCCTTTTGTTGACGCGTTTCTTATTGGGGACGGGGAAGAGGCCGTATGGCAGTTTTGTGAGGTCATCGAGAAATATAAGGGTAAAGGACGGAGCGAAATTTTATCGGTGATCGCCGATATCCCCGGATTTTATATCCCGTCCGCGCATACTCTTTGTGACAAAGGAAAATTTGTTGTCCCCGAAGTCAAAAAAGAGGGGCCGGTAAAACCTGCGCGGATCGCCGCTTTTCAAAAAAAATATCTGCCGCAGGCGCCGTTAGTCCCGCTCATGGATGTTGTTCACCACAGGCTTGCGGTAGAAGTGATGCGCGGATGCACGCGCGGATGCCGTTTCTGCGGCGCCGGGATGTATTACCGTCCTGTACGGGAAAAAGAGACGTTGTCAATAAGAGAACAGGCCGAACAGGGGGTACAGTGTACGGGATGGAGAGACGCCGGGCTATTGAGTTTGTCAACAGCCGACTACTCACAGTTCACACCTCTTTTAAACTCTATAAGCACGATGAAAGAGAAATATCGCTTGAAGATATCTATTCCGTCAACAAGAATAGACGCTCTTTGCGATAAACAGCTTAATGCGCTCAATGCAGTCTCTCCAATCACCTCATTTACAATAGCGCCGGAAGCGGCAAGCAAGCGCCTGCGTAAAGTCATCAACAAGGATTTCAGCGATGAGGCGATATTTCAGACCGTTGAACTGCTTCTATCCCGCAATCTCTCCACACTCAAACTCTACTTTATGTTAGGACTTCCGTCAGAAAACGAAGAGGATGTGCAGGCGATTATTGACATGGTGAAAACTATTGCATCTATGATGCGCGCGCGTTCGCCGCGGTCGGTTCTAAACGTCTCGCTCTCGCCGTTCTCTCCTAAAGCAAACACCCCCTTTCAGTGGGAAGCGATGGAAGCAATGGATTCTGTTCATGAAAAAGGACGATTTATAAAGCGCTGTCTGCGTGATAAAAAAAATGTGAAAGTTTCATATAGAGACGGTTCAACAACATTTTTAGAGACCGTTATGGCCCGGGGAGACCGCAGGGTAGGGGATCTTATCCTCGAAGCGTGGAAGGCGGGAGCGCGTTTTGACGGGTGGGATGAGTATTTTAATCTTGACTTATGGCAGAAATCGGCAGAATCTCTTGGGATAGATTTAGGTATCTATACGGGGATTATTGATACAGATGAAAAATTGCCGTGGGATGCTGTTTCTGTTGGGCCGAATAAAGAGTTCTTTCTTAAAGAGCGTGATCTCGCTTTTAAGGAGACTGTAACGCCTGATTGCAAGAACGGCCCATGCGGTAATTGCGGCGCTTGCGGTCAATCTGTATCAATAAAACTTTGTAATCCGCAGGAGTTGTCTTCAAATAATAATGTTGATACTGATATTGATTACGGAAGACGTAAACATGCTATATCCGAAAAGAAAACCGGCAGCCATTACTACCGCTTCATCTACGAGAAAAAAGAGACAGTCCGGTTTTTAGGTCATCTTGACATGGTAGAAGTTTTCAGGCGCGCCATGACCGCGGCTGATTTTGCGCTTGTATATTCGCAAGGATTCAATCCGCACCCAAGAGTATCATTCGGCCCGCCGCTGCCCTTTGGAGCAACCGGATTATCCGAAGCATTTGATATTGAAACAAGCGCGCCGCTTATTTGCGATCCATTAATAATCAACCGCTGGCTCCCTGACGGGCTTGAAGTTAAACAGTGCATAAAAAATGAGAGACAGCAGGCAAGTCTCAACTCTACTATAACCGCCTGCCGCTACAGAATCTATCCGCCAAAAGATAAATTTACAAAAGATGAATTGAGCGGTATGCTCTCGGCTCTTAATAAACGCACTGAAATTATAATAGAGCGTGAAAAAAAGGGAGTTATCAGCAGAAGAGATATCCGTTTGGCAATAATAAGCGCGGTACTGTGTGAGGATGAAAAAGCCGCGTATTGGGATGTTGTGCTGTCACTAAAGCCGGGAGCATCCTGCAAACCATCGGAATTTGTCTCGGCCCTCATCCCGGATAATAATTTTAATGATTATTCTGTGTGCCGTGCAGAGTGTCTTTTTTAAACATAGTGTGAAGTGTTGAGAGTTGTGAGAGTGGAGTTAAAGTCAACTTCAAGATTCAACGTTTTTTAACTCAACTCTCAACACTTCACACTTGAATTACTCTGCGTGCTTATCCATCCCATACAGGCGCGGGGAGATAGAGCCCAAGCTGACCGCCACGCTGAACTCCTGCACTCTTACTCTTGACGAAGTGTTAATTTTGGGCGACATTGTAAACTCTACAGAGAAGTAAGGCTGCACCTTTTCATCCAAAATACTAACCGGCGGGAAGTAGTCAAACGCTATCCAGCCTCTTAGATTGTTGATATTTGAGTATGTGCCTTTTTCTCCGTAGTAGCTTCTGTTTTCACCCTCTATGTAGTAAACTTGCGGACCGGCGGAGATGAAGCCTAAATTTGGAACTTTTACTTGCAAACCGATCACTCCCGCAGCATCTTTACCGCCGTAATAAGCACCGAGTTTGTTTTCGGAGCGGAAGAAATTCCCGTTTGCAATCCCTATAAGCGCTACATAGTCAAACATATACGGCGTAGTGAGCTTGAGATTGCCGCCGTAAGAGACTCCGTACTTCCCGTCAAATGTGGGCACCGTATCAAAAGGCAGAGACCCCGGATATTGATCGACACTCACCTGAACTGCCGCGAGATCTACGCCTATACTGAAATACTTGACAGGAGAGAAACTCGCCCGCGCCCCGATGCGGTTCATTATCATTGGAATCTCGTCATTTGAGATTGTACTGCCGTTAACAAAGTACGACGCTCCGAAAGCAAGACGCGCGTCGCCGACTTGTGCGGCGGGGTTGGCGAGATTAGCTCCGAATGATGCTGCCGACAGACACGTGATCATAATACAAATTATTTTTATTGACTTTTTCATACTTTCCTCGATTTTATTGGCGCGCAGATTTTTACTCAAATGCGCACCTATTTATGCAACAATAGACAAGTTGCTTTAATATCTGTAAGTCCAATACTTGCGATCACTTTCCTCGATAGGTAAAACAAACTGCTCGGGATTTGATGTTACAAGCCCCTGACTCTCAGCAACTAATTTTACCTCATATCTCCACGCGGCCGATTGACCGTAGACTAACTCATTTTCCGCAATACCGTTTGCCGTAACGGCGGTGCGTGTTATAAGTACCGTACTTTGCGGTTCTGCGTTGGGTTTAAAAATGTTACTGTTCCACCAGCTGACGTTGGCTCTCCAGTTAATGTCAAACGGTGCGTTGATATCATTGTACTCTAAGTTGTACTCATGGTCTTCGAATGGAGTTCCATCGCATTTCAGCTCTATATTATCCCATACGCCGTTTCCGTTGAAATCCGCAAAAAGACCGTTGCATACCCATTGGCCGCCTATAAATTCGAGAGCTAACGGATCGCAAGGTTCCACCCAATTAACACCTCTGTTTGGCAGTCCGCTCCAGTTGATATCCTCAAAACATGGTACTGGTGAGTAAGGACGGCTTTTGTTAAGATGTTCAGAAGCTATCAGTACACCGACAGTATCAATTCTTACCGCTCTTTTTCCGCCGGCAGCAGTAGTGTCATCTGTAGCCCAGTAAAAAGTAGCTCGCAGTCTGTACAGTACATATCCGGTTACCTGTGCGCTAAAAGTCACTTCTGTTCCGTCCGCTACAGGGTTACCATTTACATCGGAGACTAACACCGCGACTTTTTTGCCGTAAGCAGCGGGATATTTGACTAATTCGCCAATGTTTCTATCAATAGATATACTATGCGGCGGTCCGGCGATAGTGAAACGTACTAATTGAGACTGTTTGCCTGCAAAGTCGGAAGCTCTTACGCTCACGCCGTTATAGGAGCTTGGTATGGTTCCTGATATAAGGTACGTGCTTGCAGTACCGTCTGCGGCAGTTGTAGCAGTGGCAGGTTCTAAATATTCACCTCCGCCCGAACCGCTTTGCAAATTAAAAGAGATAATAGCGCCCTTTACACGGTTTCCTCTTTCGTCAAGCGCAACCGCGGTAATTTTTGCTGTTGCTCCGTTTATGTTTATTACACTCGAGGTACCGGAAATCAATATCGTATCCACCGCGCTCGCCTGAAAGTACTGGGTATAAGAAGCGGTGGTAAACTGTAGGCTGTCCGCCCCGCTGGGAATTGCTCTTACAAATATCGTAGCAATACTTGTAAAGGAAGGATTTTGCATTGAAAAAGAGGCCCTTCCATTTGTACCGGCAATAAGAGAGTCTGCGAAAACTACATCACCGGATGTACTGACTGTTGTTCCGGGAGTCACGTTTGTTCCCAAAGTCACGCTGACCTCAAATGTTGCGCCGTTCATAGCGCTGCCGCCGTCAATATCAAAAGTTGTCTGCTGCGTTGGATCGGCGATAAAACGCTGATTTGCTCTTGGAGTGACGTTAACGGCGTAGTTAGAGTAGGTGAGCACCGCATAAGCGCTTGCGCCCGCAGCCGTTACTGTTATTGTATCTATAAATCTGCTGTCGCCCGAACGGTTAGGTCTTTTAATAACTCTAACGCGCGCTTCACCGCGGCTGTTTGTTGTCTCATCGCGGCTTACAAAAATTGTGCTGTCAAGCTGCTTTGAAAAAGCGGCGCGCTCTCCGACAATCGGGTTACCGGCTGCGTCTATTAATGTAATGAGTATTGTACTGGTATCGGACCCGTCCGCTCTTATGCTTGTTGGAGAGGGTACGGCTGTAATTGTGACGCCGGTAAATTCTATGCTCATAGTTTGGAAAAAATCGCCGTTGGGGTCATTTTTCAGCCATGCCTTGATTGTCGCATTAGTGTTTCTTCTATCGCTTGTGAGTCTCGCGGTTGCCCTGCCGTCGTTGTCTGTTACGCTTACGGCAGTGATCATACCGGCAGTTGAAGAGAACTGTATAGAGTCACCGATAATCGGGTTGTTAAATTCGTTTTTCACTTGAACTGTAATTGTTGATGTACTTAAACCGTCTGCCGGAAGCACCGAAGGCGAAGCGTTTAATGTAAAATTCCTAGTGGGGTTGTCGGTCATGGCGATGGATGTACGCTGCTGTAACCTTTTGCCGTCGCCGTAGTTGTACGTGAATACCACGGTAGCTGTTCTCTCTGTTTCGCCTGTCAAACGCACCGCGGCTTCGCCGTCTCTGTCTGTAAGAATAAGCGTGTCTGAAAGTGTTCCGAAATTAGTTTCGACGCCGATGTGTGCCCTGGTTACAGGATCGGTTCTGTTGGGCTCATCCGTTTCAGACGAGAGCTTTACGCGTATTCTTATAGTATCACCCACACTAACATAGTTACTATCGGGAAATATTTCGAGTATCGGAACAAATAAAGGATCGGAAGGGTCGCCGGTATTGGTATTCGTATTCCCCGGATCAACAAGACTTCCGTTGTCGTCATTAATTGTACAGAAACTGAATAGACAGATACAAGCGCTTAAGCCAGCCAACACTAAATGGCGTGTAACATTTTTCACGGCCATTCCTCCTTCGCAATAATCAGATCGAAAAACCGGTTAAAAAACAATATACATATATAATATATATTATTTCATTATAAATTCAAATCATAAAGATGTCAATGTTTTTAGTTTTCGATCACAGCCTTATTCCATCCCATATTTTTTCATCAAATCTTCCAAAGATATAGTCGTGGTTTTACCTGATTTAAGATCACGGCGCGCTTTTAAAACAGCCTTTACATCCTCTTCATCCTCCAATCGCTCAATTTCTTCCTCGCTTAGCTTGGATTTACCTTTTTTTACTCTTTGTTTCCTGCTTTTTACCATACACAGCAGTTTTTTCGGCTGTTTTAAGCATCATTTTAGGTTCGCGCCGCAGTTTGGTATAATCAAGTATGGCGTCTTTTGCCTTTGCCGATTTCGGAAGTTCGCCTACGTAAAGCGTTTTGCCCAAAGAGAATAACACTTTCATTATAGTGCTGAGATTTGGGTTAGTAGTGCCTCTCTCCATTCTCGCAATAACCGGCTGCTTTACGCCGCTTAACTCCTCCAATTTTTTTTGGCTGAGCCCCTTTTCATGGCGCGCTTTTATAAGCTCGCCTATGATAGCGACCTCAACCACGTGACTAACCCAAATCGTGTCAATATATGTAATTTGGTTCGATAGTTTTGTGCATTAATTATATTTAATTGTTGAATAAGCAGTCTCACAGACGGTATAGTAAGGAGCCGCAATGCCAATGGTAGATCAAAGCGCTTTTAGAAACAAAGAGACAATGGTACGGGCGTATGTTGATTACTTTAATTCTACGCTTACTAAGGCGGAACCTAAGCCGGAAAGTCCTAATCATGCTTCGCCGTTCTCACTTAAAGATTTTGAGAAGTCATTGGAAGAGCTTGCAGAGCCATTTAATGGGGTGCTGAAAGAATACTATGCAAATTGATTCCGATATTGTAGAACGCAAGCGGAATCGTGTAGAGGCGCTTGCCTTAACATGGATCAATATTTTAAACAGAGTCGTTGTTAAAGACAAGAATCTATTTGAGTTAAATCCCTCTCTGCTTGTCAAAGTGATTAATCATTATTCCGATGATTTGGACGTTCTTAAAAAGCGTTATAATATTCAGAATAGAGCACAAGTCCCCAAAATTGCCGGCCTGATGGTTGCGTCTATACTCAAATATCGTCCACTAATACCCAGAGATTGTCTACAGCTTGGAATTGACGAGAACGAAATTAATGAGATGCTTGCCGTGTATCATGTATCATGGCATTTGTGTTTGCGCACAATATAACGAAGTCGGAGAAAGTAACGCGGCTATGGCTAAATTAATGGCAAAACCATGTTGTCAAGAATGGCTCAAAAGAATTATCTTTCTTGTGAAAGAACGCAACTACACCTCTGAATCCCTTATTGCAATATTTGAAACTTTGTGTATGGCAGTCTTTCCCGAAGGTATGACTAACGAAGCAAACGGCGGATAATCTTTATTTTGTCAACACTAGCCTTATAAGGCGGCCTTAAGGCCGCC
>Ga0123353_10014214_pt1 | contig 11461 bp, 9 predicted proteins | sample TergutLab28metaG_3_FD_92763 | JGI IMG/M metagenome (GOLD analysis project Ga0123353, IMG submission 92763) | Labiotermes labralis P3 segment gut microbial communities from Petit-Saut dam, French Guiana - Lab288 P3 | ecosystem: Host-associated > Arthropoda: Insects > Digestive system > Gut ... | reverse complement strand
GTTGTCAGCCTTACGCACCGGCCGCCTTTACCCCCAGGAAATACTCCTGGTACTCATTTCTGTTAGAGGCTGAGTCGACCCCAGGGCCATAGTGCGATCAGAGGGATTTTATGTCAATGAAAAATCCACTGACACTAGCTGGGATCGAACCTGCACCTTAACCACTGTGCTACCGCGGTCCCCGTAACAGACCAAGACAATGCTAAAAATATGAGAAGGAAGACTAAAATGAAATAAAGGGGGTGGGTGAATGAAACGAATGGGGGGAAAGGGTAGGAAGGAAGAGGTGGAATGCTTTAAATAGTCAATAGCTTCGTTCTCTGGAAACTTGGCGTTTCCATATTTTATAATCTTCCTGGCTTTAAGCGCTGTTCGTATAAACATTGCCAAGAAGGGGCGGAACGTTGTAAGAAATTTATGTGGTGTTGGCGCGTCCAGCGAGCAAGTGTCACGCCAGTCAGCAAGGTTAAATTCATTGCAAGAGGTTGCTACTACCACGAGGTGCGCATTCGCACAGTGATTGGAAGTGTGGTTTGTAATAGGCGGCTTATGCTGACGCTTCTGATTGGTTAGTGCTCTTCTGTTCCCTGTATATTTCCGGTAAATAATTTCTTGAAAATGCCTTCGGCATCTCTGGTTTTTTCTTATCTGTGCTCTTTTTTTGTGTGTTACATGTTTCCTTAAATTATTTACAGGTTTTCGACTCCGTATGTTAGTTATGAGAAGTCATACCATACTTAATGTCTTAACCCCGACAGGAAATAGCGTGAAAATGCTGACATTTGGGCCGCGAGTGGGGTCTGTACACTTTGTTTTGATTTGGTAAGAAACACTGAGAATAGGTAATTACTGTTTATAGTTTTGAGACTAGCTACGGGCTGGACGGTCCGGGGATCGAATCCCGGCGGGGGCGAGATTTTCCGCACCTTCCCAGACCGAGTCTGGGGCCCACCCAGTCTCCTACACAATGGGTACCGAGTTTTCCCGGGGGTAAAGCGGATGGGACGTGACGTTGACCACCCATTCCATCTAGCGCCGAGGTTAAAGAAAGAGTGGAGCTACACCCTACCCCACCTCTAGGCCTTCGTGGCCTGTTGTAGGGTGACCTTTTCCTTTTGTTCTTTTTAAAAGTACTGTTAATGAGGTCAATTTTCTCATTTTCGGGGTTTAATTTATTACAGTCCTCCAATTCCTATTGTGTGGAGGTAGGGCTCCGCTTATGTTCTGTGCTTGCGGTAGTAACAATGATAGGTGTAAATTGTATTTCCCACATTTTTGCCCCAGTAAAAATATAGGATATAACAGTACAATGGATTTAAAATAAAGTTAAAATGTTGGGTCTGACTTGTTTGAACGTAGCATTTCATTATGTATTTTCGCAGGCTATATTGGCTGTAGTAAATTTTGTTGCGGTTAACCAGAGGGCCTGGGCGATTTTTGAAAACACGTTTAATAACGCTTCTCCCGTACGACATTTGTTTTTATTGCCTTTTGTGTAGAGAGAAGACTTAATGTGTTCATACCTCGCCCTACATTTTCTGGACATTGGCAGATGTGAAGTGAGTGCACAGCTGATTTTAAGTCATGACTGATAATGAAGTGAAGTGAAGTGACGTGGAGTTCGTTTTGAGCTGCATAGAAGAAAGACAATTCGTTTACATTGATGCTTAGTTATGTTCTGACTGAGGCACAAGAACGTATATTGAGTACAATAAAGTACAATTTCTTGAATATATGACGAAATATTCACGACAGCTCCTGTGCAGTCTGATGATATCTTTGTCGTGTTTAGTCCCGAAGCACCGGATATGTTCTTGCCATAAGTTAATGCCATGCTGCAGGAGGTCCTGGAACGAATAGTAGTGTTTTTGGAGTAGAATGTGCACCTTTTCATCCTTGATTGTAAAAGTGTTCTCTTTTCATGATCATTCCTGAGATTCAGGACATTTACTTCCTAACAGCCACCAAAAGTGATGATTGAAAGTGGTTTGCGAGGTCTCTCTACACTTTTCACTTTAGATGCGAGACTGCTGGCTAGAAGTCAGCATTCGGAAGGTCCTGCGACCGGCCACTTCGACACAGGTTTTTCTTGGTTTCCCCGTGTCTATAAGCAAACGGTGAGATGGTTCTTAAGATTCAAAGTTGCCACTACATGCTTCTCATGTAGCCCTTCCGACTTAAATTTATTAGTAAAGAATTTCATATTTTGTATACATGTAAAATAACCGCTGCCACCGGGTGACAACCCAATTACAGTTAATAAATATTATTATTATTACTTACAGCTGTATCAAATGATAGTCGTTTGGGGCGGTCCGTGTAACAAACGCCACAACTGTACTGCATGAAATAATAATGTGCATTCTAAACTCCCCGTACAGGGCATATTTTCAAGCCCATGTTTCGCACGGTGCAAGTTTCACAGTTGATTGATTATATTGTTTTTTTTTTCAGGTGAGTGGTGACTGCATTTCTGTTCCGACATTTGGACCTGCAACTTTCGAAGGCTGACCACTGCCACCTTCAGTTCATTGCACTCTCTCCATTTTACACTGTGTGTATTGTATTCAGTTTTATTTTGTGCATATTGTCGCTTGAAAGTCGCCAGTTTATATGTCGACACTTTTAAATGTTTGAAATTCGAATCAGGATATTTTAATATGAGGCCACACGTGAGGGCATATTGTTATATTAAAGAAGACGGCTGTGATGGCTTGCTTACTCCATCTTTTTCCTTTCACGTTTCTTTGAAAAGATGCCTTGAAGATTTAATTTTATCATATGTTTTCTATGAGATGTTCACTGAAGTGAAGTCTGGTGAACGATAAGGCCAAGAAATTTGTGCACTGCAACACATTTCGTTCATGGAATCGATAATTGATGAATGATGATTATGTTAGGAACGGAATGTCACTGAAATTGTGCACCAAGAAATGCCCAGAATGCCATGTTCAATGCAATTTAAGAACTGTAGATCCACCAGCAAATTTTCTCACAGGAGTTTGCGTATTTGTCATTAAAATGTGAAACGTTTAGAATTTCTAATAATGTTATACCGCCTTAGGGCGTACTGTGCCTGACTAGGTTACAGTAGTACTTTATTTATGAAAGACATTGAAAGTTCTATCTCTTGCCTTGAAAATAATGGTGGTACTTTGTCCTCAGGGAACTTCACAGACCATTGAAATGACCTCTGAATTACCGTATTTGATTGGGCCGCCTTCAAAAGTATGAGCACGAGAATAGTTTTTCACGTCAGTTGGTTTGAAGACATCAGCAGTACATTTTCTTGATCGAGCTATAAAAATAGTCATAGTCAAGGCTTACACGGATTATTCTATGCTATCAAGGATTCACACATCCCGGTCGCCAGGTCGCCGTGGCGACCCAGTTTTGTGTGGTGGCGCCAAATATTTGTGTGTCCTCAGCAAGGATATTGCTGCATGTCACCTTTGTGGCGACTAGAATTTTCAGGTACCTTCTATGATTTTGGACAATATTTGTATCAGAGTTGTAGACTGATACCAAGAATTATCCTTCAGAGTATGTACACGGTAGTAGTCGTATGTTTTCGGAATTTATCGTCATTTGTTTATGTGGTCAGTATTTTAGAATTTACGAAGTAATGTTTCCACTCCGCTTTCTTTGTGGTAAACACATCCGTGCATCAGAAAATACATTCGTCATTGAAGTGCCATACGCTGCATTATAAATGCACATTTTAAACTTAGTTATGTTGTTCTCGCTAGTACTGGAATGTGTAAAGTACAGACAGCGCATCATGAGTCAGGTTTGATTTTCGTATTCAGGGTGTAGAGAAAGGACTAAACTCATATCCGATTTAATGCCAGTCCTTGCGCTTTGAAGACATCAGACGAAGTTTAGGACATCTCGCCCTCGTTCTTGAATAACGTTATTTTGTCGCATGTCTGTGAGAGATGTTACTTTTTATGTATAGTTTTTTTTGTCAAAATAGGTTTGTTTTGTTCTGTGCCATAGCATTAATTAGTTTGGTGTGTGATAACCAGCTTTTCCGAAGGAACCTGCTGCCTCGAACTTTAGAGAGGACGATGAAGAAGTGGGCAGCATCCATACGTTTTAATTTTCTATTACATGTCCGAAATAAACAGTACTATAAATTTCGGTGTGCCCTTTGGGTGGTGGTTTACATTTAAATAAACCTTATTCTGTTAGCACATCTTTGCGGTAACCCGTATATTATATTGTTTCAAATCCACGAATATTACTGAATTTTGAGAAACGGCAGGACGTGGTTCTTTCTCTGATCTTCTCAAACATCAGGCAAATTCACACCAGTAGCATCACTGCTTCAAAGGGAGAATTCCCCTCTGTAGACTGAAATGAGTTAATAAAACTGAGCGCCGGTTAGGCCATAAATGATGTGTTTCTATTGCACGCGTTTCCGTTTGAGTTCTTTGCTTGTTTTCTTGAGTTCGTCGTCCACAGTATTTGGTTAGAAGAGTGGGGCCAGCATTAAGATAGGCGCCTGATTTCACGTTCCATTCTTTTATATATCCAGTGCATATTTACACGTAAATCTACCAAATCGTTTAGCCTGTCAGCAAAATGGTGGAACATTCAACTTCAAATAATAGCAAGAATTGCTGTCTGTGTAACATGATATTACTTGGGTCATTTGAATGAACACTGAGGCTTAGCACCTGTTTGAATTAGTTTATAGTAGGATCTTTGGCCGATAATTAATGAAATTCAACCACGCGTTTATTTACGGTGAGGTGCGCTTTTGTGTGCGGTGCTTACTAATTGTAGAGTCGAGTCGGAATAGCCCAGTGAGCAAAGTGCCTGGGTGTTGACTGCACGACTGGAATTCGATTCCTGGCCGGAACAGACTTTTTCTACGTCAAAGAAATCAGCCTCGTATAAAATAGATTCTGGATCGAGAATCAAAGTTGTACGTAGCCAGATGCTAGCTACGAATGTTAGCCGTTCTACACTAACACATACTTGAAAAAACGTCGTTAAATAATGAAGACTAATGCTAAATGAAACAGTTTTTTTTGTCCTGAAATACGGGACTTTAACTAAGCTGTATGTACAGACAGCCTACGGACGATTGTGCATTCAAAAATTTGGCGCTGAGCTGAATTTTCGTACGCGCACTGCGGGGTTTGTTCCCTGTTGCGTTGAGGGTTTATGGGCTATACATGATCTGTGTGAAAGGATTTGTAGCTACTGTGGGACAAGGGGGACGAGCGGTTGGTCCTAGGACGGATGTCATCTCTCAGCTATAGATGGCTGAATTGAAAGCTGCAAGTCTGATCTCCCCACCTTCAAGAGTGAAAAGGAAGGATAGATGGCTGGAACGAATGGGGATGAACATAGGGTCGATGATGAGGTCAGAAGTGATAGGATGGTAGAGGAAGCTTGCTTCCATCCAAATTGGAATTCGTCTCGGGCATGAGTGACCTAAATTAAAGTGTATTTCCCTGTGGATGGATCTTACCTACGTGCTTTCCTTATCTTTATAAGCGGGTAACAGCACTATGCTCATGTGTGTGCGTTCCACCACGTAACTTTACTGTGTGTTGTAGGGGAGACTAAATGCACGAGGTTGTATTTGGTGGGACGTGCAGCATCCATATTTGGGATTACAAATCCATACGCGAATTTTGGCTCATAAACATCAAAGGCCCTAGGAGGGCTCGTTGGAGAGGCTGTGGCAAACCTGGGACATTAATTTTCAACTCCGGTGTTTGAGAAAGGGTACTGGATCGAGGTGCGTCTCTGGTATCATGTGGCAAGCGTCTGTGAATTGTCCGTCATATAAAGAAAGGAATGAAACAGTGATTAACCTTAGTGTATCGAACAATGTGAAGAAGAAAGGCAGTGCGTAGCAACAAGTCGGATTGTTGAGCTGTTTACACAGGGAGCCACCGCACTGTCGTTCATTTAGAATCCATTGACACTGTCTGGCGATGTTCACGTTGGAGACCTGACCGGCTTTATTGGTGACAGGTGGTGTGATTATGTCGTGGTCATTGCAGAAAGTTTTGTGGGTACAAATGCTTAGTTAGTGTTTCTGCTCCCAAGACACTTCTTACTTGTTCACTGCAACAGAATGCCAGATTAATGTACCGGTATAACAGTTGGTGTCTTCGTATTAATGGCGTGGTGTCGAGTTCCATCTGATCTGTGTACAGGTGTATTTTTACCATTAAACTGCAGTAACTTTTTGCAGGTTGCGGGGTTGCCTTAAATATCGTACACGTGGTCTTGTATCGTGGACTTGAGTATGTGTATTGCACCGTTCCGTCTGATACAGTGTTGGAGCTCGCACAACAAAATTGTTGTCTTGTTAAAATTTTGTATTGCTTCACTTATATCAGCGCTTCGTGATAGATTCATAAGAGCAAATCGGACACAACCGGCACACTTTCAGTGTTACTTTTTGTAGATGTCATATGTAGCTACATGTTGTGGCTTTCGTCGCTATCGTAGGGCTACGTATTTCAGATATATAGGGTCACTATTCTGGCACGTATCGTTTGTCGCCTGCCATATCACATGGGACTTAGCTGACTCAGCGAGACGCCCATACGCCTTCTGCCACAGATCGTTACGCACGTGATCGGGAAGTCAGTCTTCAGTTCCATATTTCAACATTACGTGTTGCTGTACCGATCCTACAAGAAGGATCGTAAATTTGGGCGAAAATTTTTCAAGCAAGGAAAAAAATTTAAAACACAAGAGAACGGTTATAGCAATGGGCTCAAGTCTAGACAGGAAGAGAACACAGAGGACGCGGGCTGAAGAAAAAGTAAACGAAAGTTTGCTCACACAGAAATTTATGAGTTTTTACTCACGTTCTCAAAATAGCAAAAAGCGGCTGTTAACTTCGTCCTTCGTTCTTTCGTTCGTTCGTCCGCCTCTCCGCACGGAACAACTCGGCTCCCACTGGACGGATTTTCCTGAAATTTGACATTTGAATGTTTTTCGAAAATCTGTCGGGAAAATTCGAATTTCATTAAAATGTGACAATAATAACGGACACTTTACATGAAGACCAATATACTTTTTTTTTTTTAAATCAAATCTTGCTAAATTCGCCTTAGAATGAGTAATGTGCCAGACAAGAGTCGTAGAGAAAATCAAAACACAACATTTTATGTCCGATAACCTTTTTTTTTTCCTCGAAAATCGCACCATTTATGAGATTGTGGGAAAATTTGTGGTAGAGCCGCGTAGTAGGGCACAGATGACAATATGGCGCATGCGCTTGCTGGATACGTAAGGCTACAAACACACATTCAGAATGTGAAATTTTATTGCTTTTTCACTGCAACAGTGGTTGCACGATCGCGCCTCAATGTTACGTTATACGTACGTGGCCTCTTTTATTAAAGATTATTCTTGGTGCTGGAATAGCAAGGGATTGCGGCTTACACGTCTCAGTTCCGAAGCCGTATGATTTTTACAGGATAGAGTGTATAGCAATAATGCTTACGATGCGAAGAAATCATCATGCAAGGTGTAGTGTCTGCAGTTTCGCGAGCAGAACTTGTACGTAAAATGAGCAGTAAGTATGTTTCGTAAGGTGTGATGCGTGGCTGCGAGCCGAAGGGAACCATGGAATTAAAAACGTTACTTTAACTGTAATAGTTTTAACTAAAACTTCCAGTAACTTGTTTTAAAATATGGTGAAAACACCCTCTGTTACCCTCACTACGTTGAAAGAAAACGCATGGACCCCGTCCCATGGGACATTTAAATAGCTGCGCCATCTGTGGTCCCTGCCGCTATTCAAAAAGACCTTGGAAGTGACCAAGACATTGGGCTACGTCGGGTAAGGACTATGTGTTAGCTGGAACATGCAGCTGGAGAGAACATGTACAATACAAATAAACGAGTTGTGTGGGGGTGTGTCGGGCTTACCGACAGCATAACGGAATTCATCAAATGACGAGTATTGACATTACAGGCCAGTGACTGTACCAGCTGTAATTAGCATTATTAAGTATTGACTTGTGATTAGTGCGCCTCGTGTTGTGTTTATAGTGTTCAGCATTGGCGCTTGCAAGTGTAGTGTCGTTTGGTAATCATTTTGAAAACGTCAAAAAAGGAACATTTCAATCTCTACAGGCTATTAAATGTGCTGCTATGGTATAGGTACTGTATATGAATTTAAATTATTATCGTTATGTTACTAACACTGTTCAGATTGAAACAGCTGTTGGTGCATGCTGTGACTTCCAAGGATTGATTCATGTTTCCTGGGAAGGTACCCTATAAGCGTTTGCCCATTACTTTGGTGTGTCTCCTTGTTTTTTATTAGATAAGTGATTAGGCGTTTCGCCGTTGTGTAAGTTTATTTGACCAGATTCATGTTGTTGGGTTGGCTGTAATGCAGTTGGCCCCATTGACCGTACGCTGAAGGCACAATTAAACCGTCCGTAGCCCAGTATCAAATTCCTGCATGCAAACTGCGCTGTGCCGAATCGGATACGCTTGCCGGCAGTAGATATATGTTTACACTTATTAAAAATAATGGCTAGCCAGTTTCGTAGTACAAAATACCTGCGGAAATTCAACCGTTTTGGTGTGGAACAGACATTTTAATCGTTGATTCGAAGTCTAATTATACGCGTATAATTTCAGTGCTTAATTACTCTGTTAGCAGTTAGTGGCTAGCAGTTATTTTCCTTTTCTGGTTGCAGTGCTCGAGTGCTATGGTCTAGTGTCTGGAGTCTGTAAATCAAGATGACCCAATAAAGGGGTTAAGGGATGTACCACCATGATTCGATTTCCGGCAGGGGAGGTTGTTTTCTTTACGTCCCCTCACACCTTCTGTCCATTATGTATATTTGATGGCGGGTGGGGGTCGAAGAATTGACGTTTACATTAAATGGCGGAGTCTTAGCGAGGAACTGTCTTTCCACTCACAAGGAGAGGTTAGGTACTTTGTTGTTACAGTTCATCTATCCGAATGGAAGGCGTACGGAGTGTTGCAGGTTAGGAAGCCTTTCCCGTAAACTGCGTGGGTTCAGACGCACAGCTCAAACACTTGTTTTGAAATCTTGACGGACAGTGTATATCCGTTTGCACTGTTGCAGGCGTTGCGAGTGTCCAAGGAGGCATGCACAGGGTTTAGTCACCTTGCACAATAGGTGCACAAATTGTGGGGGGGGGGGGGGGTTTTGTTCTTGGTTCCTCTTGTTCTGTTTCTTTTCGTAGCCTCGGGATATACGTTTTTCAAAACGAAATTTAGAACTCGAGAAACGAAGAATAAAACGCCGGGAAACGGATCATTTGTGCTGGATTTACTCGTCGTGTTTTGACACGTTGAAGAGGAGGGCGTGTGCCCAAATTTCACATACTGCGGTAAGGACAGTTGTGATGCACGTCCCGTTGCGTATTGTTCTTACAGGTCGCCGTTCAGCGTTTAGCAAAGTCAAACAGTGGCATGTGTACGCATATTTCTGTTCGCACCATTGACCTGGAAGGAACTGTAAATTCCCCGAGTTCCCTCTGGTACATTCCTTCATGCTCTCAGGTGTGTTGAAACTGCGACATCAGTTGAAGGTCGTGAATTTACATGCTTGCGTGTATAGTGATGAGATAGTGTGAATACGAAGTGGCATGCGAGTAATTCCGTGCGCGGACCGACATGGGGTTGCTGAATTTGATCTGTCCTTCATACAGTTCACTGTTAAATGTATATTTCGAATATACTTACTCCCCAACTCAGGGGGTTACTGCAGTGCGTGATTTTGTGTAACAGTATGTTGTGTTCGATAGCTAGACTTATTGCCATGATGGTGGATTGGCACAAGGTTCCAGTCAGTGTTTGCTGATCGCAGGAGCACGGTTTGTGACTCCTGCGATCACAAGAATCGCAACAGACGCCAGCTCCTGTAACCTAGGGCATAGACAGTAGTTTTGTCTATAGTATAGGGACTCCGTTGCATTAAGAAGTAGGGTGCGTTACCTTCGGACACCAGCTGAGAAAATTTAAATAGTTTGAGGTGCGTTACTTCATGTTTGCTCACTTTCTGAAGCTACTTGAACGGGGTTCGTACGTTCCCATATTGTGTAGGCCTAGGATATTTGTGCAGTGGTTGCAAAGCCTGCGCTTGTAATATTAGGGGAATGCTGTGGGTTGATATGCACCCAAGCCACTGGCTAACAAAGAAGTAAAAATATTTTTGAGTGTTTCCATTTTATGTTGTTTGATTTTTCTTTTTCGTTTCCATGTGTGTTTTTCGGAGTAGGACAACCTTATTGCGAGGTTAAAATGATACCGAAAATGGAGAAATATTGGGACGAAGTTTCGTAGACTTGCTTTAGACTTCGATCGCGCACAAACGCGTCGTTTTAAGAACAAGATTATTTTTCAGAAACAGATAAAAACGAAATATTTGTCTCCAGTTTGTTATTCGTTACGTGCAATTATTGCGTACAGTTTCTTTGAACTCCTGGTGGAAGGTATATTTTGTGGAAGTAGGAAAGAAAAGACAAATGAAGTATCGATTATTGATACCCTGTTCTAGTGTTGTAAAACCTGCTTGTTATGTTTTGCGTGTATATTGAATGTGGTGACGCATCGGCTTCAATGCATTACTGCTTGCTATTACTCCCAGCACAGCACAAAAACAGGATTTTGTTGTCTTTGTAACCAGTGTTTTTGAAAAGTAACCTACATTCGCCTTAGCAACACAAATGAAATCCACTTAATCCTTGTTTGCTTGTGTTTATTCGCGTCCTTTGGTTTAGGGCGATTATCCCAAGACGGGAGAACGTGACATAATTTATCCCTAATGTGTTGGTGCTCTGCAAATGTCATTCGTTAATTTAATTTAATTTAATTTGGTAAAGCCATTCGATTGTCCACTCATGCAGACTGATGTTTGTGTTTTAGCACCCTCCACTTCGAATTATCATTAAACCATATTCACGGTCGTATTATTTCCGCGTACTCCCCTTTCAGTTTTGCATTACAAACAGTGAAGGCGTGATCACGTAATTAATAAGAGTAATTAATTATCAGCCGGGATAGAACTGCCAGTTAATGTTGGTGTTAGTGGCTGGAGGGCCGGAGTTCGAGTACTGTCGGAAAGATGTGTACACTTGACGCCATCAGAACGTGGATTAAGGCAGTGATAGCGTGAAGTTTTCTCACCTTGGCTAGAGTTTTGAACGCAGTCCTGTTTGCATGATGTGCAGGCCTGCTTTAATGTTGGAAGAGCTTATTTATGTGGGCGGAGCCAGCTTTTGCGTTGATAGGAATCAGGAGGTTCGGATTTTTTACTTGTTCAGCTTCTAGTTTATGTTATAAGCCACGTTTTGTTTAGATAGGTGTATTTAAAAAACCAATCTCGGCTCCAACCACGGGGGGGGGGGGGGGGGCCTTTTTTTTTTCCCCCAATTTAACTAAGACAGAATTAGGGTGTTATTTAGGTGGGCCCCGGCGCCCCCCCTCCCC
>Ga0123353_10014213_pt1 | contig 11461 bp, 8 predicted proteins | sample TergutLab28metaG_3_FD_92763 | JGI IMG/M metagenome (GOLD analysis project Ga0123353, IMG submission 92763) | Labiotermes labralis P3 segment gut microbial communities from Petit-Saut dam, French Guiana - Lab288 P3 | ecosystem: Host-associated > Arthropoda: Insects > Digestive system > Gut ... | reverse complement strand
TTTCCTGATGATCATTAATACATTAACAAAGGATGGTCAAATTGTCCAATAAAAAACGTTTCAATTCACACCCGGGCCGTTAAAACGCCACGCCGCTTAAAACGCCGACGCGCTGCTTTACGAACAGCGCGGCTATTTCGACGTTGGCGGAACGCGGGAACATGTCGATCGGGCGTACCTCCGATAATATGTATCCGTTAGCGCGCAAACGCGCGGCGTCCCGGCCCAGCGTCGCCTGGTCGCAGGACGCATATACGATGCGATCCGCGCCGAGACTGGAGATTGCCGTGAGCGCCGGCGCGCCGCAGCCACTCCGCGGCGGGTCGAGTACGACGAGGCTGTAACGCTCCCCGCGGCCCGCGAGTTCAGCGGCGGCTTCCTCCGCGCGGCCCTCCGTAAACCGGGCGTTGGTAAAACCGTTGCGCCGCGCGTTGATCCGGGCGTCGGCCACGGCCGCGCCCGAAGCCTCCACGCCCGTCACGCGCTTGACGCGCCCTGCGAGGAACATTGTGAGCGCGCCTGTCCCGCAATACAGTTCCAGCGCGCGGTCGCCGGGGCCGGCGCCGGACAGATCGGCGACCGTTTTGAACAGCCTTTCGGCGGCGACCGAATTTACCTGAAAAAACGCCCCGCCGGACACGCGGAACGTATACGAGCCGAGCCTTTCCTCGATGAACCCGTCGCCGTACAGCGTATAAGCGGAGCGGGCGCCGCCGGAACTGACGTTCAATACGAGCGATCGCAGCGCGCTAACCCGTTTTTTCAGGATTTCCGCCAGCCCGGAAAAAATCCGCGGCTTGAAGGCGTATTGCGCCGGCGCAGCGGCAGCCTTCGCAGCACGCCGTCCCCGGCCCTGGGCGGCGCGATGTGTTTGGTCCGGGGCGGCGCTATAATTCAACTCTATCATGACGTCGCCCGTAGCCTCGCCCGTCCTGACGACGACGTCGCGCAGCCGGTACTGACGGCCGCTTGTGCCTTTCGCGGCGGCGCCGTTTTCGTCCAGAGCGGCGGCGGCGTTTTTGTTAACCCAATCGGCGATATCCTGTAAAATTTGCGCGTTTGCGCCTTTTTGTAACAGGCAGTCGCCGACGGGCGCGGCGTCGTGCGCGCCGGCTTGAAAAAATCCAAAGCGGCCCCGCGCGCCCGGCATATACGGATCAAAAAACGCGTATTGGCCCTTGTTGCGGTAACGCCTCCGGAAACCCGCACGGTCCGCGTCCCAGTCCCCGATCACGGGCCCGACGCGTACATTTGAAAATCCGCCAATTCTCACAAACGCGTCTTCCACAACGCGTTTTTTATAAACGAGTTCGCTGGCGTACGGCATGTGCATGAGATCGCAGCCGCCGCACGTCCCGAAATGCGGGCACTCCGGCGTTTGCCTTTCCGGGGATGCTTCCAGTACTTCAAGCAGATCGGCTTTCGCATATGACTTACTAACGTTAGTTAACACGACACGTGCGAGCTCGCCGGGGATCAGCCCTCGCGCAAACACGACGAAAGCGCCGGCCGCCGCCCCGCTCACGCTACCAGCGCCGCCCGCGCCTTCGCTCACGCCGACGACGCTGCAAACAGCCGCCCCGCTCACGCTACCAGCGCCCCTGCCCGCGCCGCCAACACCCCCGCTCACGCCGACGACGCCGCAGACCGCCGCGCCCCCGCCCGCAATCGCCCTCGCGCGCACTATACAGATATCGCCCGCCGAATATGTATCCACCGTTAAATTATATCAAAATCAATATGGTTGTATAAACGGCGTATATTCCGCGTTTTCCCAAATGAGCGGCTCTTTTATACCGATTAACCGTCATATTTACTAAATTTATTTTATTAGTCAAAATCATTGTATAACGCCGTGTTTTTTGATTTATAATATTATGCGTATGATTGAGTTTAAATGGGCCTGGGAAAATTTAAAGGGCTACAGAAAGCGCTATCTACTGAGTTTTGCGCTGCATATCACAATCAGCCTTTTGGCTCTTGTCAACCCGAATATCATGCGCCGTATCATCGACGAAGCCCTTTTCGGCGGCAACACGGCAATCCTGATCCCGTTGGCCCTGACGATGTGCGCGGTCACCTTTTCCAGGACTGTCATCGGATATTGTATGACGATGCTTGTCGAGTTTTCGTCCACCGGTTTCGTCTATAATATGCGAAGGCGCATGTACAAACATTTTCAAACGCAGGACATGCAGTTTTTCAACAACAACACGACCGGCGATCTCATGACGTCCATGATCAACGACATGGATATGGTCCGCCACAATATCGCGTTTGTCTTCCGGCAGATCGTCGCGGGCTCCGTGCTGTTCATAGGCGTCGTCACGTTTTATTTCTTAACTAACTGGCGTTTCGCGCTGTGCATCCTGGCGCTCACGCCGTTAATCTTTATAATCACATTCTTTTACAGTAAAAAAGTCCGGCATCTGTACATCGAGCTCCGGCGCCGGCTGAGCCTCATGAACACCAGCGCGCAGGAAAACATCGAAGCCAACCGCGTCGTTAAGGCGTTCGCGAACGAGGCGTTCGAGATTGACAAATTTAACGAGCGCAGCGGGATGTACAGGGAGCAAAGCCTGCTGGCGCAGAGGACCTGGCTGAAATTCTTTCCGTACGTCGACGGGCTGGCCCAAAGCCTGACGGTGACCGTGCTGCTTTTTGGCGGAATCTTCCTGATACGCGGCGATTTGACGTTTGGCGAGTATATGGCCTTTTCCTCGCTGTCCTGGGCGGTGACCGACCCCATGCGGCAGCTCGGCATACTGCTCAACGATTTACAGCACTTTTTCGCGGCTTCGATGAAAATGATGGGGCTGCTGGGCACGCGCCCGAACGTGGTCAGCCCGGCCGAGCCTAAGGCGCCAGCCGAAAAAGGCGGAAAGGCGCGGGGGGACATAGAGTTCAGGAACGTCAGCTTCAATTTCGGAAAAAACCGTATCCTGGACGACGTCAGTTTTCATATAAAACCCGGCGAGACGTACGCGCTGATGGGAGAGACAGGCAGCGGCAAGACGGTCATAGCCGATTTGTCGTCGCGTTTTTATGACGTCAAACAGGGCGAAATCCTGATCGACGGCGTAAACATTAAAGACTGGGATCTGACGGCGCTGCGGTCGTCCATCGGGATGACGACGCAGGAGACGTTCCTGTTTTCCGACTCGGTCGACGGCAACATCGCGTACGGCGACCCGGATTTGTCGGAGGACGACGTAAAAAAATACGCGGACATAGCGGCGGCGCAGTTCGTCGGGACAATGCCAAACGGTTTTGACACGATTATCGGCGAACGCGGCGTTGGGCTGTCCGGCGGCCAAAAGCAGCGCATCGCGCTGGCCCGCGCGCTCGCGGTCCGGCCGAGTATTCTCATCCTGGACGACACGACGTCGGCGGTGGACATGGAGACGGAGAAGTATATACAGGAGCGGCTCGATCGGCTCGATTTTGAATGTACAAAACTGATCATAGCGCAGCGTATTTCATCCGTAAAAAAGGCCGACTGCATTTTACTCATAAAAGAAGGCCGGATTTTGGAACGCGGCACGCACAGCGAGTTGCTGGCCCTGCGCGGCGAATATTTCGATCTGTGGAAAATCCAGACCGGCGCGGAAGAGTTAAATTTAATCTAGCGAGCGAGCGCGTCGGGGCGGCGATCGCCCACGCCCACAGGGGCGAACCGCGCAAGCCCGCGACAGGGATCCCGTATGGCGCAGCGTAACCGGTACGACATCGACGAACAACTGGAAACGCCGTTTAACTTCAAGCATTTGAGGCGCAGCTTCGTGTATATAAAGCCCCGCGCCCACCGGATGCTCTTCGCGCTGCTGCTTTCGTGCACGGCCAGTATCATATCGCTGACCGTGCCACGGATGATCCAGCGCGTCATGGACGTGACCGTCCCCAATAAAGATTATCCCGAGTTGTTCCTGCTCTCGGCCCTGGCGTGCGCGGCCATTATTTCGAGCATCATGCTCGTCAAGGCGCGCGGATATATAATGACTAAGGTCGGCCAGGACATCGTGTACAGCATCAGATCCGACCTGTTCACCCACCTCCAGAAACTCCAGTTTTCATATTTTGACGATCGCCCGCACGGAAAAATTCTCATACGCGTCGTGCAGTATGTAAACACCGTTTCCAACATGCTGAGCAACGGCCTGATCGACTTTATCCTCGAGATATTCAACCTCGTGTTCATTATCATGTTCATGATGCTAACGAACCTTCGTTTGTCACTAGTCGTCATCGCCGGCCTCCCCGTGTTGTTCACGATTTTATTTATCATAAAACCCGCGCAGCGCCGCGCGTGGCAAAACGTCAGCAATAAAAGCTCCAACTTAAACGCTTATGTGGCGGAAAGCCTGAACGGGATGCGGATCACGCAGATATTCGCGAGGGAAAAGGTCAACGAAGAAATAATGACGCGGCTGGCAAAAAATTCGCGGTTCGCGCTTATAAAGGCCTCGCTGATTTCAAACCTCGTTTGGATATCCGTCGACAACATATCGCAGGCCGTCACGGCGCTGCTCTATATCGTCGGCGTGCTGCTGACCTATCCGGCCGTCAGCTTCGGCTCGTTGATAGCGATGAGTAACTACGCCTTCCGCTTCTGGATGCCGATTAACAGGCTGGCGAATATTTACAATGATTTCATGAATACCATCGCGTATTTGGAACGCATTTTCGAGACGATCGACGAGACGGTGCTGATCGACGACGCGAGCGGCGCGTACGTGCTGCCGGAGATACAAGGCCGCGTTACGTTTGAAAACGTGACGTTCAGTTATGACGAAAACGGCTATGTGCTGCTGGATTTGAGCTTTGATATCCCGGCGGGTACGAGCGTCGCGCTCGTGGGCCCGACCGGCGCGGGAAAGACCACGATAGTTAACTTGATATCCAGGTTCTACGACGTCACGGGCGGGCGGATCCTGATTGACGGCCACGACATCAGGGACGTGAAACTCGCCTCGCTGCGCGGCCAGATGGGGATCATGCTGCAGGACAGTTTTATATTTTCCGGAACCGTGGCGGACAATATACGCTACGGGCGCCTCAACGCGACGGAAGACGAAATTTCGGCGTCGGCCGCCGTCGTGCACGCCAACGAGTTCATAAGCAAAATGGAAGCCAAATATGAAACGGAGATCAAAGAGCGCGGGAGCCGCCTTTCTCAGGGGCAAAAGCAGCTTTTAAGCTTCGCGCGCGCCATAATAGCCGATCCGAAGATATTAATTCTGGACGAAGCGACGTCTTCGATCGACACTAAAACCGAGGCGTTTTTGCAGGAGGGCATAAACTATCTGCTCAAAGGCCGCACGTCGTTCATCATCGCCCACCGGCTGTCCACAATCAGGAACTGCGACATGATCATGTATATAAAAGATCACGGCGTCAGCGAGTACGGATCTCACGAAGAACTGATGGAAAAAAAGGGCGACTACTACGAACTGTACTCCTCGCAAATCATGGAACTTTAAAGCCGTACGACAAGTCAATATAATATACGCGCCTTGCGCGCTCCGCAGGCAAGGCTATGCGCGCGTGAGGCGGGCGACCGCTATATATAAACGGGAGGACTAATGTAATGCGTATGAGAAAATTTATATTTATATTTATCGCCGCGTGCCTGCTGTTGAGCGCCGCCGGCTGCGGCGCCGCGCCGCGCTACAGCTCTGGTATGGATATGAACGCGGGAGAGACAATGGTCGCGACGACGGCTGCCGCCGCGACGGCGGCCGGCGGCGGCAGCGGCGGCGCCTATCCGGGCGCGAACCGCCAGGAATTGTATGACGAGGCCGAGGCGTATACGGAAGACGGCGCGACAGCCGGTTCATACGCGCGGGAACGCAAAGAAATAAAGAACGTTTCATGCGCCGTAATCGTCAAAGACGTGCCCGGCATGTACGCGTTTGTCGTGGAGATATACGAGAGCCTTGGCGGATATGAATTCAATAAAATGGAAAATAATTACAACGGCAATATATCTATAAACCTGACAGTAAAACTGCCCCCCGAGAACCTGCCGGAGTTCGAACGCAGGCTCCGTTCGTCGGCGGGCGAAAACGCCGTCCGGTTTTACAACCTGTACAGCGACGACATCACATCCTCATATTATGACGTGGCCTCCCGGCTTGACAGCATGAAAGCGTCCATGGCGCAGTATCGCGAGCTGATATCCAAGGCGCGCAATATCAGCGACATGCTCGAGATACAGCGTGAAATCACGAGGCTCCAGGCCGACATCGATTCAATGCAGGGACAGATGAACATGTGGAACATGCTCGTCAGGCACGCCACCATAACTATGTCCATCGACAAAGAGCCGGATCCGCTGACGCAAAGCAGAAACGAACAGTGGAGTTTTAACACGCCGTCCGAGATACTGAACTCGATGGGGAACGGCTTCATATCGACGGGCAACGTCGTGTACAGGCTGATAGTCGGGTTCTTCGTCGTGCTGGTCAGTTCGCTGCCGGTCGTCATACCGGTCGGGATTATCGTTTTTATAGTCATCCGCAGGCAGAGAAAGAGGAAGGCCGCAATACTGGCGCAGCGCGCCATGTATGGAAGCCAGCCGCCGTATGTGCAGGGCGAACAGCCGCCATTCGTGCAGGGCGAACAGCCGCCATTCGTGCAGGGCGAACAGCCGCCATTCGCGCAGGGAGAACAGCCGGCATTCGCGCAGGGCGAGCAGCCGGCGTTGGACGCGCAGGCGGCGCCCGACGCGCAAGCGGCGTTGGATCCTTCAGGCGCGCCGGAATCCGCGGATCGGAATCCCTCCGGCGACGCGGACGGCGCCGAGTGAACGCCATATACATAATCTTACGTAATCTATTGGGGCGTTTCGCCCGCGGCAAGTACGCGGGCGAGCGCCGCAAATTCATACACATCCAGCGACTCGCCCCTCGCTTTTTCCGCGACGCCCGCCGATTTAACGAGGTCCGAAGCCCGAGCCCGATCCTCGGCGAGCCCGCTGTGTATCAAGACGTTCTCCAGCGTTTTCCTGCGATTTGAAAAAGACGCGCGCACAATCCTGAAATACATATTCCGTTCAACCGCCGCCCTCTCCGAATCAAACAGTCCGGATGGGGCGGTTCGCGCGTCCAACAGTACGACGGCCGAGTCGACCTTTGGCTGCGGCGCGAAGCTCTGCGGCGTCACAGAAAACAGTTTTTCGGGTTTACAATAGAGCCCGGCAAACAGGGACAACATGCAATACTGCGCCGTCGAAGGTTTGGCCAGCAACTTGCCGGCCACTTCCTTTTGCATCATTACCACCGCTCTGTTTATGAACGTTAGTTCTTCAAACAGCCGCGTCAAAATATGCGTCGATATGTAATATGGTATATTTGAAACGAAGACGGCGCGGCGGGGCGCGGCCATAGACGTCGCGGGCGGCCGCAGCGCCCCGGCGTCGACTTTAAGGAAATCCGATTGGATTAATACGAAGTTATCGTACGCCGCGGTCGCCGCCTTTATCGTTTCAGTGAGCCGGCCGTCGATTTCTACGGCGATCACCGTTCCCGCGCGTTCGCATAACAGCGCGGTTAACGCGCAAACGCCGGGCCCGACCTCTACCACATGGTCGCCCGGCGTCAGTTCCGCGGCGTCAACCACCCGCTTTGCCACGTTCGCGTCCGTCAAAAAACACTGTCCGAGGCCGCGGCTTGGTTTGATTGCGCCGTTCCTGATAAATGCCCTCGCGTCAATCAAGAATATAGACTCTAGCTTTACGGACCCCAAATTCGAGCAACTGCTCACGGGTCGCGTCGAAGTACAAGTCGACTTTTTTACCTTTAATCTTGCTGCCCGTATCGCCCGCAACGGCGTAGCCGTAATCTTTTATCGAATCGTCGAGGATCTCGATATACATTTTCGTGCCCAGCGGGATGACGGCCGGATCGACGGCGACCACGCCCTCCCGCGCGACCATGCCGGACTTTGTTATGCCAAACCCGGGATCGCCGGGCCGTTTGCCGGTATCTTCGTAGGACGCCGTATACGCCGTGCATTTTACTTCGATAACTTTTGAATATGAAAACGACTTGTCGCTTTTTGCCGGTTTCGCGCTGGGCTTGCCCTGTTCGATGATACTGCTCACGGCTTCTTTCAAGACGGTTTCCTTTATAGTCTCCCTGCCGGTCTGAACCCCGTCCTCGTATATAATCGCGTATTCCACGCGTTTAAGCCCGTCCGATCCGTTCCGGATGACCCTGGTCTCGCCCTTGCCCAGCGAATCGCTGTCCCGGTATACGGTCTTTGCCGGGATCTTCAGTTCTTCGACGCCGGTTTTTTTCGTAACGCGTTTGACCTCAATATACAAATCGGAGTCAATCACGCCGTCGAGATAGGCGCCATACACCTTGTCGTCCTTTGCCAGCGCGAATCCGTACTCGTCAAACAGTTCGGAAACCTTCTTGCTGTCCGTTTGCAAAACATAGCGTTCGCCAAAATATATGACCTTAACCATATACGGCAAGTCGATTTCCGTATCCGGCTGCGCGTAGCGCGTCGCGCCGTTCCCACCCGTTGGCAAACCCGCTTTTACGCCGACCGGACCTGCGTGAGTCGCGGCGCCGGATCCTGTATTTGCGGCGTCCGCGGCCCCGTCAGTAGTTACGTCGCCGTCGGCGCTTTCCCCAACGACGCCACCGGCGCCGTCGTCCGGATCGCCGTACCCGGCGGCGCCGTCATCCGGTTTTTGCGGCGTCCCCCTGTTCCCGTCGTTATCGCCGTCGCCGGGATCCAATGAATCGTCGCGCGCGCCTTCAGGTTTTTGTTCCGGGACGCCGCCCGTATCCAGCGGCGCCTGTAATCCCAGATAAGAGGCTTCGAAATTACCGCCGGACGAAACCATGAGCCCGGCCCTCGGCGACGAGAAGAAGCCGCTTGCCGTCCCGTTTTCGTCGCGCCCGGCGAAGAAATCATAGATACCCTGCCGATCCGCGGCCGACGGCGCGTCCTGCGCGTTCGCCGCTCCCGCTTCCCCGCCGGCGCCCAGCATATTGACTGAAGAGACCAGCCAGGAACGTTTCCCCTCGTCTTGATACCACTCGCCAGCGGCGCGTCCAAAAAAAAGCGCGGCGCTCAGCGCCACGACAAGAATGAGCAATTCCTGTGTTTTAACGTTAGATTTGAATTTTCGAAAAAGCCTGTACAACAGACATTTCCCCCGATTCGCGAAGGTAAGGCATATTTTACACTTGCCGGTGGTAATTGTCAACTGTAAAACCGCGCTTACGGCGGTTTATACGGGGTTTATACACATAAAACTGTTATAATTTTTGAACAATTCTGACTATTACCCAGTCGTTTGCGTCTTTTTTATAATTCATAAGGAAGAAAAACTGGTTTTCGCCTGTATTAAAGATACTGTCATCCATTTCATCAATATATTCATATTCATATTCAGACATCGCGGCCAATATCGCCCCGGCGCTTATAAAGTTTCCCCGGTCAAACGGATCGATTTCTTCCTCAATTTCATCCGTGTCATCGCCGGAACTGTCCGGCGCCTCCTCCGAGCCGTCAGGTTCCCCGCCGCCGTCTTTCGCGCCTCCGGCCTCCGCGCCGTCTGTTTCCGTGGCGCGGTTTTCCGCGTCGAGGTTCTCCGCGTCGCGATTATTCGCGTTTGCGTCTTCGCCACGCGGCGCGCCGTCCGAACCCTGTCCGCCCGCGCCTTCTGAATCTGACGCCGCCGGTAAGCCGACAGCCTCCGCGGAGTACAACAACGTTTCCAAAAGGCCGTCTTCGGCGTCGGCCTGGCCGTCGTATCCGTCCTTGTCCGAAACGCCGTTTAATAAAGCGTTGGCGGCCGCTTCGGCCTCCGCCTCGGCCAATTCTTCGAGCAGTTCCTGTTCGCGGATCGCCGCCAGCCTGGCCTCTTCCTCGGCCAGGGCTTCGGCCTCGGCCCGCGCGATTTCGCTCCGTTCGTCCAGCGATTCATAAAACAGTTCCAGCGAAAGCGGGGTGATCAGATCCACCACGACCGCAATCACGAGATCGTTGTCTATATGCTCCGGGATTCCGCGGGTCATCACGTCAATCGTCCTGACTTCCACCATGGCTATCTGGCGTTCATAATACGCGCGGAACTCGCTGAGGATCAACGAGACGTACGCGCTGTCAATCGCCCTGTTGAAACGCGCGTACGCCATGTCATACTCTTTGTTATTTATATAGGAGACCCATTCGTACGCCTGCTTGCCCACCTGCATTACGTCGAGCCCCTGCTTGAGTTTATTAATCAGATCCTCGCGGTTCCCCAACAGTTCCTCGCGTCTCGCGGCATCTTCTTCCAATGTAAAGATAACGGCGTCTTTTTCCTCGCCGCCTTCCCTGAGGGAACCGATCTGTTCGTACATCTCCGCCGCCCTGCGCTCCAGATCGTTGATTTTATCGACCTGGCTCGAAATGGTGGCCGACTTCGCCGTCATCTCCTGTTCCAATTCCCTCGTGTCTATTTCCGTGTTCTCTTTTTGTATCAACAGATAGTTAAACGCTACGAACACGCATATGAAGACGGAAAAGAAAACGGTCAGTACAATCTTTTTTACCATCGCTCGCCTCTTGACGCCTATTCTATCGAAAACAGCTTTTTTGCGTTTTCTGTCGTGATGTCCGATATGTACCCGGGGCTCTCTCCCCTGATTTGCGCGAGTCGTTCCAATATAATCGTCAAACGCGTCGAATCGTTCCTCCGCCCGCGGTACGGCGCGGGCGACATGTACGGGCAGTCCGTTTCAATTAGCAGCCGATCCGGGGGCGTGAACGCGGCCGCTTCGGCCAGATCGCCGGCGTTTTTAAACGTGAGCGCCCCGCCAAACGCTATGTGAAGCCCCAGATCGAGCGCCTGCCCGGCCAGGCGGCGATCGCCGGAAAAACAGTGGCATACGCCGCCGCGCGGCGCCCCTCCGCTCAGTTTCAAAATATCTATGATATCGGCGTGCGCGTCCCTGTCATGTATTATAACCGGCGTCCCCAGCCCGCCCGAGAGCGCGAGCTGCCGTGCAAACATGTCTTTTTGCACGTCGCGCGGCGACAGGTCATAATGGTAATCCAGCCCTATCTCGCCGAGCGCGACGGCCTTGCGGTTCTTCAGCAAGCCGGCTATACTGCCTTCCCAGCCTTCGGGCGCGGAGGCCGCGTCGTGCGGATGTATCCCGGCGGCAAACCAAATAAAACTGTAACGGGAAGCGAGCTCCCCGCTTTTTACAGAACTGCCTATATCGTACCCTATGTTGACGACGTTGACAATTCCGGCGTCCGGCAGGCCGCCGAGCAGCGCCTCCCGGTCATGGTTATATTTTTCGTCGTCATAGTGCGCGTGCGTGTCGAATAATGCATAACCCATCGCTATATAGCGCTCACGGCCCGCCGCGCCCCGCGCGCTTAGCCAGTTCGTCGAGCGACTCTTTTATATCGAGCCTCGGAAATATCGCGCCGCCCGGCTTGACCG
>Ga0123353_10014212_pt1 | contig 11461 bp, 6 predicted proteins | sample TergutLab28metaG_3_FD_92763 | JGI IMG/M metagenome (GOLD analysis project Ga0123353, IMG submission 92763) | Labiotermes labralis P3 segment gut microbial communities from Petit-Saut dam, French Guiana - Lab288 P3 | ecosystem: Host-associated > Arthropoda: Insects > Digestive system > Gut ... | reverse complement strand
TTATAACCTCCAAACCTTTTGATACCGTCGTCAAGAAACTCGTCTACCATATAACGATGATTCCCGCGGTCATAAAATGCTTCGTCGTAAAGCATCAGAAAATAACAGTTAAAGGACGTAGTAACCCACTGAAAATCGGGACGATTGTACAATTCGTCATTGTAACCAATTCTTTTTCGGGTTTGTTCCCTCCATTTATAGAGGTTCTCGCGAAATTCATCCCATTTTTCAGGTTCATTCGGGGCTAAAATAATGGGAGGCTGGTCAGGTGCAAGTCCGTGACTTTTCCGGTCGTTACATCCGCAGAATATGATAACTGCAACGAGTAATATCAACAATGATTTTTCTTTTAAGTATTTCATAATGACCTTAAAAATTTATTCATTCAGCCACTGCACATAATCCGTATACAGTTTTTCCGTACTTTTGTGTCCTGCAAAAGCGATTGAACCGGGTTTACTCATAAAGCCCTGATATTGACAAATGATGGTGTGTTCCACGTATGGCGACACATCGGTTAATTGTTTCAAGACCCTGTCAAACGGCGCCGGTACACCGGGACTGCGGTAAGCTACTCCTTCATAATCTAAAATCTCCACGACAGACCATAATCTTGCTCTACCGGCTTTGACGTGCATTTTATATAAGTTCTCAAAATACTGACCTGCTTCGCCAGCCTTTATTTTAAATACGCCTACCTCATCCTGATAAGCAATGATACTAACGTCTAATTGCTCTAATTGTCTGATGTATTGTTCGTTGTATTTCATAAGTCGGGTGCCGTAAGGTCCAACCATAGTGAGTGCATTGGGCGTTAAGGAACGCACGATTTTCGAGCAGCGATTGACATAATTAAAGGAAGCGTCGTTCATCACCGAATGAAGTTCTGTTTCGTGAGGATAATACCATCCGTAAAAACTCTTGTGATGTGCGTATTTTTCAACGATTTCTTCCATGAATTTCTCGCGTAAACGCCAGGTTGCTTCATCTGTCATTCCTTTTTCTACCTGTGTCCAATCAGACCAGTAATCATTACTGACGAAAAATTTTGCTCCACATTCATCTGCGGCAGAAAGGACTGCTTCCATTGGGTCTTCACAGGCAAAATCATGTCTCGGTAAGAATTTTGAGGGATAATAGGTCTTTCCATTGTATGCAACAGTAACCATCTGGAGATATTCCATTCCGATTTCGTGCATATCGAAAACGAGCTGTTTCCATTGTTCGGTCGTAAATTTGAGCAACAAGGGATTCCAGTATTTCCCGCCTGTTTGATTCGGTTGCTCAAAAACAAACGACGTGCCTACAATCGGTTTAATAAAGCCATGGTTACACCCCGACACTGAATCCGACGTGGACAAACAAGCGGGTAAAAATGCTGCGGGCGCTAAGGCGCTGGCTTGTATAAAATTTCGTCTGTTCATAACTATTTTTTGTTATTGTAACCACCGCACATAATCCGTATACAGTTTTTCCGTTTCTTTAAGTCCTGCATAAGCGATGGTGCCGGGTTTGTTAAAAAACCCCTGATATTGAAAAATCAAGCTGTGTTCCACGTATGGCGATACATCAGCTAATTGTTGCAATATCCTTTCAAATGTGGCAGGTATACCGGGACTGCGATATATTTCATTTTCAAAATCGAAAACCTCAATGTCTGCCCATAACCTTGACCTTCCGGCTTTGGCGTGCATGAAATATAAATCTTCAAAATATTTGCCGGCTTCACCCACTTTTATTTTTTGCACGCCAACCTCATCCTGATAGGCGATGATACTAACGTCCAGCTGTTCTAACTGACGGATGTAGTCATCGTTTCGTGTGACGTATTGCGTGCCGTATGGGGCAATCATCGTGAGCGCGTTGGGCGTTAAGGAACGCGCAATTTTTGAGCAACGATTGACATAGTTAAACGCAACGTCGTTCATCACCGAACGAAGCTCGGTTTCGTGAGGATAATACCATCCGTAGAAACTTTTATGATGCGCATATTTTCCGGCAATTTCTTCCATACCTTTTTCGCGCAAAACCCATGTCGCTTCGTCGATCATGCCTTGCGAAACTTTTGCCCAATCAGACCAGTAATCATTGCTGACGAAGAATTTGACGCCACATTCATCGGCGGCAGAGAGAACTGCCTCCAAAGGATCTTCGCATACATAATCATGCCTTGGTTGCAGGCTTGAGGGATAATAGGTCTTTCCGTTGTACGAAACAGAAAGCATCACGAGATATTCAAAACCGATTTCGTGCATATCGTAAATCAGCGTTTTCCACTGTTCGGCAGTGAACTTGGGCAATGCCGCGTTCCAGTGTTTTGCGCCTGTCTGATTGTGGTGTTCAAATTGAAACCACGAGCCGACAATCGGTTTGATAAAGGTATTACCGGCAACCGGCGCAAAAGTCGTCGCAGGCGAACAACCGGGTAACAATGCTGCTGCAGGAACAATGCTGCAGGTTTGTAAAAAATGTCGTCTGTTCATAATGAAATACGATGAAAAAATAAAAATGAGAAAAAAATGAGGCTGTCAGTTTTTATGACAGCCCCATAAATTATTAAAATTTAGTAACCATCATTTTGTCCTAAATTAGGATTACGAAGTCTCTCAATTTGAGGAATGGGCCACAAGTAGTGGGCATCTTTCCACTGACGGTTCAGATCGCGTACTTTCAGTTTTTCCTTGTAAGCGTCGTAACTTGCAAGATCGTTCAGGTCATGTCGATCTGTTTTTTTGAAATTAGGAATATCGGTTGCACTCAATCCTTCGTAGCGAATTTCCTTAAGAGGCAGACCATAACTGGGTTCGCCCAGCAAGTCGCCTATTTTCCAACGACGCATGTCTACAAAAAACAATCCTTCGAGAAGAAATTCCACTTTGCGCTCACGACGAACCAATTGCCGCATTTTCCACTGATCTCCTTTTCTGCCTTCCGAAACGCCGGGCATACCGGCACGGATGCGTACAGCGTCGATGGCGTCGTATACCGATTTATCCAGTTCATTCAATTCAATTTTTGCTTCGGCGTATGTCAACAGAATTTCAGAATAACGCATTACCGGAATGTTACATGTTTGGGAACTGATGTTTTCAGCTATTTCGTTGCAGTATTTCGCCCAGATATACCCCACGCCGCTATTGCTAAAACTTGCCCATGATGTTCCGCCGACAACATCTTCGTTTTGTTTCATTTCCCATTTTTCAGTGTTGTAGTTATAGAATGGCGTATTTTCTTCGTAGGCTTCCAATATATGCGTTACCACTCCTCCGTTATTTACCGTTACTGAGTCACCATGCATCCAAATGGTAGAACGAAAGCGCGGATCACGGTTTTTTTGAGGCTTTTTCGGGTCATACAGAGGCGATTCGTCGATGCGTAAACCGTCAATACATTCGAAAGTATCGGCAAGTCTCATAGATGGAAAACGTCCTGTCTGTCCTGTATTACGTGAAACCTGTCCGAAAGCGGTCACATGACTTATCCGGCTGCCCCCTACGTTGGAAAACATCAATTCGAACAGCATTTCGTTGCGAACGTCGGCTTTCTCCTGTCCGGTGATATTGAACAGATCGTCGAAATTTTTTGCTAAACTTCTTTCTCCGATCACAGTATTTGCAGCTTCGGCTGCAATTCTGAAATAATCTGCTCCTTTTCCGCCATAATTCAAACTGCCGCCCAAGAGCGCCGCTCTTGCCCTGAGACCTAAAGCGACAGCTTTGTCCACACGTCCCCTCTCGGAAGCTATCCATTGCAAATCGGCGGCTGCCGATTCCAGATCGCGCAGAATGAAATCAAGAACCTCTGTCCGGTCGGTTCGCGTGGTTGTATATTGTTCGACGGTTACAGGCGACGTAAAAAACGGTATATCGCCGTAGGTAGCGATCAGTTGATATAGCGCGTATGCTCTCAACACTCTTACTTCGGAACGATATTGTTTGGCGAGAGCGCTCAAATCGTCGATGAAGTCTTTAGAACCATCTATAACGCTGTTTGCCCGGGATAAAAGAATGTATAAATTATTCCAGTAATACTCTACTTCTCTTAAATCTGGATTCAATATTCCGGCGCTGATCGTTGTATTTTCGTCGCGGGTTACTGCCAGCGGCGTACAATGATCCGACCATGTCGTGAACGTAATCGCATAGCTGATACCGTCGAAGTACAAATGATTGTATACGCCTGCCGCACCTTCGCGGATAGCTTCTGCTGATTTATAGAAACCAACTGTGGAATATTCGCTCGGTTCTCTGTTCAGAAAATCTTCGCATGACACAAATGTCATCACAAGAACCGTCATCATTAATACGCTTTTTATTGTATTTTTCATATTCTTTTATTTAATAAAATATTTAAAAACGAAGGTCGACTCCAAAAGTAAGCGTTTGCATTAAAGGATAAAAATTGCCGTTGTCGACGTCATTTTCAGGGTCATATCCCTTATAAGCTTTGCTCAAAGTTAAAAGGTTCTGACCACTGATGTAAAATCTTAACTGGTCGATATTTACTTTGCCAAGCGCCCGTGTGGGCAAGCTGTATCCTATAACTACATTTTTGATACGCATGTAAGCGCCGCTTTTAATCCAAAAATCCGATACAATATTGTTTGGATTACTTCCGGCAGATCCTTCCAACAACAAAAGCGGAAATTCCGCATTCCGGTTATCGGGCGTCCATGTATCCAATTGGTGTTTGAAAACGGTTCTACCTACATGAAACGGACGGGCGCCCGAACCGACATATAAAATATCCCTTTTCCCTACGCCCTGCATGAAAAGGGTAAAGTCGAAACCTTTCCAGTCGGCGCCCAACGACAAACCAAACTGATACCTCGGAAAAGGATCGCCAATGAAGGTCATGTCTTTTTCATTGATGATGTCCGGGTCTTCGTCGCTGATTTTCTTATACCGTATATAGCCTTCTCTGATGTTGTCTTTGTTGCCATATACTGCGGGTGCATTTTCAATTTCCGTCTTTGACTGGAAATATCCGTCGGAAAGATAACCCCACCACGACCAAATCGGATAACCTTCCTGCACTCTGTTGGTTGGATTAGGGTATATTTCCCCATTCAGGTCGATCACTTTGTTTTTCACGTCCGACAGATTTCCGGAAACCGAATAGCCCAGTTCGCCGATTTTATCGCGCCAGCTGATGGAAAAATCCCACCCCACGTTGCGCATGGAGCCTACATTTTGGAAAGACGGTTCCAGACCAACAAATGCCGGAACAGGCAAACGTTGTATCAAATCGGTGATATTACGGATGTAACCATCTAAAGTCAGGTTTAAACGCGAGCGTAGCATACCAATATCCAAACCAATATTTGATTGTGTGGATTTTTCCCAACTAATCAAATGATTTGCCATTTCAGTCTGTACCACGCCGCTACTCAGTACTTCATCGAATCTGTACCCGGCTCCTGAATTAAGTACCGTCATATAGGGATAGTAGGAAGGATCCCCATTCGGTTTGATGATTGCCTGATTACCCAGCGATCCGTATGAAACGCGAATTTTCAGATTATTGATCGTCGTTTTCACCGGCTCGAAAAACGATTCTTCCGATATGCGCCATCCGGCAGAAACAGAAGGAAAGAATCCCCAACGGCTTTCGGGCAAAAAACGGGAAGAAGCATCCCATCTGCCGTTCAGTTCTAACAAATAACGGTCGGAAAAAGCATAATTGACGCGTCCAAAAAATGATAACATCGACCATTCCTCATGCCAGCTCCAGTTGGATGCCGAGGAAACGTCGCCGTGTTGAATTTCTTCAAATCCGGGATAATTATATCCGGTACGCGATGTGCCAAATCCATGGTTGATCAATTCTTCGGTTTGCATCCCCGCTAATCCTTTCAAATAATGTTTTGCAATTTTTGTTTCGTATGATATCTGAGCATTGAACTGATTCCTGTTTGCCTGACTCCATTGTTCCTGACCCGTATGTCCTGTAGCGGGCCATGAGGTGCGGTATACGCCGTTTTCATAAGTATCATATTGTCTGACAAATGATTTTACCTTGTATTCCTGTCGCCTGCTGCTGTAACTGGCAAGCGCTTCGAATCCGTTGAAAGGAGTCAGAAGCAACATTCCTTTAATGCTCATTTCGGGTGTAATTCCCTCATGAGTCCCTCCGGCTTTTGATATAGCAATAGGATTATCCCCATTCTGTCCAAATCCCCAGGTACCGTCGTCATGGACTCCCGAAAATAACGGATTGAACGTAATGGCTTTGTTGATAAGCGTTCGGGCGTCCTGCTGACTGGGACGTATTGCTTTAGACTGACGTATGTTGAGATTTAATCCAAGAGTCATCCAATTAGTGACACGGGCGTCGGTATTTATTCTCAAAGTCATACGGTTATAATTGTTATTGGGTATTTGTCCGTCCTGATAATAATATCCGGCGTTCGCAAAATAACTGAGACGTTGGGTGCCTCCGCTCAAACTAAGCGAATGATTATGAAGCAGCGCGGCATTTTTGACCATTTCTTTCCTCCAGTCCGTATCGAAATGGGTTTTTTTATTGGCGCCATATCTTCTGTACTCATCAATCAGCTCCTTCGAATACTGTGGGTCTAAATCAGCATTGACACGCGCCGCATTGACGGCTTCCATGTAGCCGGCGCCATCCACGGCTTCGGGCAATTCGGTTGGTCTGTTCAGTCCTACATAAGCATTATAGGCTACCCTGACTTTTTCTTCCTTTGCCCTTTTGGTGGTGACCAGAATGACGCCATTTGCAGCGCGCGACCCATAAATGGACGCCGAAGCAGCGTCTTTCAACACCGAAATGGATTCGATGGCATTCAGATCGATATTGTTCATGTCGCCTTCCACGCCATCAATCAGAACCAATGGCGAAGTGGACGATCTGTATGAACCTGTCCCGCGAATGGTAATGTGGGCGCCGTCGGCTCCCGGCTGTCCCGAAGATTGAACTACCGATACTCCGGGAATCAGACCCTGCAAAGCGACCGAAGCATTAGACGTACTTCTTTTGGTCAGCTCGGCGCTGGTAACATTTTGTACCGAACCGGTCAGGTTGATCCGTTTTTGCGTACCGTAACCAATAACAACCACTTCTTCGATTTCCTGCGCATCTTCTACCATGGTCACATCAATGATGGTACGATTGCTTACGGCAATTTCCTGCGATATGTAACCGATAAACGAAAATACCAGCACATCATTCTGTCCGGATACGTTGACGGAATATTTTCCGTTAACATCGCAGATGGTTCCGGTGAGGGTTCCTTTAACAACCACATTGACTCCCGGCATCGGATCGCCCTGTACATCGGTCACCGTTCCGATAATGGCAACAGATTGCATCGTTTGCGAACCGACTGACGCCGCCGCAGCTGTGAATGAACAGAAAACGGCAGCTAGAATCAGGATAAAAGTTTTTTTCAATAAAAAATTAGAATTCATATTTCACGCTAAATTTATTACAAAAAGGGGCTGTCTTAAAAGTCATTTAGCACGCAGATGACGCTGATTTAACAGATAATCGCAGATTCTATATGTTTAATAATCAACAATATGTGTTTTACATATCTGTGTAAATCAGTCGTATCTGCGTTATCTGCGTGCTTTTGAGACAGCCTCTTTTGTAAAAAGAAAATTAGTTTTTAAACTGATTGCTTATTTCGTAACAAACCATTCCGCTGCCTGTAAACATGGCATACAGTCTCATTTTCTTGGCGCCGCTTTCTTCTTCGGTTATTTTACTTACCGCCAGACCGCCGGTTCCATTAAAATTAATTCCTGTAAATGTTCCATTATATTTTTTGGTGTCGAAGAAGACAACCTTGTAATTGTCGTTAAGATCTAAAACAGTGATGTAATAATTGACATATTCCGCATCCTCAACTGTTTCATTATTGTATGTTGACAATATTGCCATGTGTCTCCTTCCATTGAAACTGAACAACTGTGTATAAATCACTCTCCGTCCGTATCCGAAATCTTCATTACCTTTGATCATCCATTCATCATCAGCGGCAATATCACTATCGGGAACCGGTCCCTTAGGTATTTTTTGACTTGGACCTCCATCAGAATAACTGATTTTACTAAGCTTATCGTTTGATCCAGAATCCGAGAAATAGAATGGTATGATGGCATTTTCAGACACTGGCCACAACATTTGTTGGTAATTATTTGAATTGTAAGCGGTTGATTGCTTTAGACCCGCTCCGGCAACTCCGTTGTTGATCAGCCAATAGGTATGATTTGCAGGACCATCAGTTACATTCATGTTATCAGCTGTACAATCATAAGATGTAACAATAGCCTTTTTTGTGACATCGCCTACAGCGGTAAGTTTACGTCCGAAATGGCTTGTCGAAGTTTGAGGATAAGAAATTATTTCCACAGGGTCTGCTGAAGCAGAAGTCCATCTATATATCCTGAAAGGTTCGGGACCGTCTGGCGATCCTATTGCCCACGCTCCCAACGTACAGCCCAATAAGTTACCGGCTTCGTCGTTGACCAGCGTAAAGGCAATGTTTTGTGATGCATTAGCAGGATTTGTAGTTGCAACGATACCCTCCATATTCAACTTTTCCTCTTTGGGTGTGCCGGTAAGACCGTCGATTATCACTCCGGTTCTTCCGCAAACCACCAACTCGCCCGAAGTTGCAAAAGTAGCTTCCATATTTACCCCTAATCCTACTTCCACGGCTGTTTTAAACCATTTTTGGTTCACCTGCCCGATACCTTGCGGCACATACGGACTTATGTTCAATTTGACAGTCCATTCCTTGGAATTGACTTTGTCTTCGGCTGTAACCGTATACTTCACATTTTTAGTGAAGTCCTGTGGCACATCGATGTCGGGTACAACTGTCGCTGAAGTAGAAATCTGCAACCCCGTACCCGGCGCTACAGCTTTCAAACTTTCCATATCATACGTCGGCGGTACAGAGAATGTAACCGTCCGATCGTCTGCACTTACAACTCCGGTGAGCTGCAATCCTGTGAGACTGAGAGAGATAATATCGCAATCAGGTCTCAACTCCTTCGCTGGTTCCTTATCTTTGCAAGACCCGAACCAGGCAATACTTGCTATTAAAAGCGCTACATTAAAAAATATTCTTTTCATGAGATAAAAAATTAAAAAATTAAATTAAAAATTAAAGCTACAAAATTAACATTTTTTTTATAAAAAATACCAATCATTTTTTTATTAACACATTTGCTTCGGCGGCGCGACGGATACCATCCCTGATTCCGTCCCAAAGATCAAACCGGATGACCTGAACGATATCGAACACCGACAAACCGTCGGTATCCCTCAGGCAAAGAAACACCGCATCGGATATGCTTTCGGCAGTCTTTTGGTTAGCGGCGTAAACGGAGCCATAGAGTTTGCAATCGTTCATCACTAAGCGCATCGAATTGGCGAGTTGCGCTTCGATGGATTCGGGTTCGTCTGGTCCCCAAATGATTTCCAGATAGGCGCCACTCTGAAAAATATCAAGCAAATCGGCAAAGCCATATTTACTGTAGTCCTCGCTGGCAAAATCGGGACGCTCTTTCCATGTTTCGTGACGCTTGCTTGCCCAGTTTTGCCCGTGTGCATGAAGCGCATTATACCACGATGCTGCCCAGTATTCCAATTCTATGGCAGGGTTTATGTTTTTGATGACGTCGCGCGACGATTGGATGAAATCATGTATATTTTTTGCACGAAACGCCCACCAATCCCTGTAATAAACTCCGGGAACACGTTTGCCGTCCTCGTATCTGAAAATATCATCGGGAAAATGTTCAAATTTTTTGCCGAGATATTGCTCGAAAGCTGTGCGCGACATTTCTGAAAAGTCGGTATTTCCGCCGCTGGCATACCGGCAATAATCCAGCGCAATGCCATCGACAGGATAAGCGGCAATTTCACGCAGCAGATCAAACACGATGTTCCGCCAGTCAGGATCAAGCGGGTTCATAAACACATGAATCTGAGCAAGGTTGTCCTTCATATCCATCATTCCTCTGTCGGGTGTGTATTCAACGCTCGATTTTCCGTTCCATTTCGGATCGTCGTACACCACGCCCTCTCCAAACGGCTGTCTCCCTCCCGAAAACACGGTAACGGACGCCGTTAGTTTCAAATTGCGTTTGTGCGCTTCCTCCAAAAAATATTGAAGATAATCCCAGTCGCGGCTAAATTCAAATCCATTCACCTTCGTTATTTCAGGCAGTACCTTGCTGGGATACATGGGATAACCCGATCCGGGACGAACATCGAGAATAATCTTGGTGAAACCTGTTTCAACCGCCTTATCCAAATATTTTCCCACATTTTCCTTCACCAAAAATGTACGTAAATTGGCGTCGGCGTCAATCCAAAGCGATCTTTCCTTTTCAGGCTGTGGCTTGGAACAACTGCTCATCGCCATCAAGCCAACTGTCAGATAAAATAAATACGATAATATTTTCATATAATTAATTTAATTTAAGGTTATTATTGGTTATCAAAAACCCATGATGGTCAATCTGTGACCGAAACGGATTGAGTATCCGATCGAGTAATACGGCAATTTCACGTTTTGTTGCCGCAACATTAGGTTGATACGAACGCGACGAGATATTAGCCCAGCTGTTTTTCACTTCCTCCGTCAGGTCGTTTCCTTTCAGTGATGATAGTATTTCTACGCATTTTCCGATGGTTAACAGTTTGCCGTCAGGTTCGCCGGAAACCGGGTAGCGATAAGATTTCAATCCTTCGTATAATTCGCCGGCTGTGATGCAGCTGTCGGGATGAAACCATGTGCGGTTCGCCCATTGGTATGCTTCACCCTGAGTTTTCAGGATACCGGTAGCGGCGATTCTCTGTATGGGCAAAAAATGCGGGTCGTCCGGTTTCACATCAAACAAAGGCATGATGTATGCCGAAGCGTCCAACAGTTTTTGCTGCACATCGCGAACCGGTATTTCGCGCGGTTGTTGTTGCGCGATGATGCTTAACGCCGCCAATACGCCGGCTGCCTGCCCTGTCAGAAGCACTACCGGCTGCAGGCGCGTCGAGCCATTGATGAGATTGGTAACCGAAATCGCCTTGTCGGAAACGATCAGTCCATCGATCTTTTCGGGAATCAAAGCGCCCAAAGGCACACAAAACGAAGGCACAGGCAGAAAATCCAGATCGGGAGGCGATGGTTTGCGTTTGTGATGATGATCTACCGGATAATCGCCTACGGAAATGCCTGTACGGTAAAGCATGTCGCGCTGATGGTAAGGTTCTTTCACATGGTTGTAAGTAAACCGCACCACGCCGTCCAACCGGCGACCTTCGCGATGATAGGGCGCATAAGCCAGACGATTGTCTGTGTCAAATTCATCGTCGGCAAGCCCGATATGTTTGTAACCCAATTCGGTTTGGATATAGTACACAAACCCCAGCGTTTTGTTTTTTGCTTTCTGCAATTCTACCGTCCGCTGTTTGCGATTCATTT
>Ga0123353_10014211_pt1 | contig 11462 bp, 11 predicted proteins | sample TergutLab28metaG_3_FD_92763 | JGI IMG/M metagenome (GOLD analysis project Ga0123353, IMG submission 92763) | Labiotermes labralis P3 segment gut microbial communities from Petit-Saut dam, French Guiana - Lab288 P3 | ecosystem: Host-associated > Arthropoda: Insects > Digestive system > Gut ... | reverse complement strand
GAATGCGTGGTTTGGGGCGGGCTTTAGCAATAAAAAAAGATGGGGCATTTTCGCACCATCTTTTGATTATTTATTGTGGTAAAAAGCCTTTATCTTTCATTTTATTTTTATCCATTACTTTTTCATATTCATTTTTCATTTCATAATACATATCGAACATTACTTTATTGGTTGCTTTATCTGCTTCTTTGGCAAATTCTTTCATGTTGATACTCTTATTGCCGCCGCTTACTAAAATTATGTATGGATCTTTTGGAAACTCATCAAGACCGCGCAGCCAACTTGGATCCAAAACTTCTAACTTATATACTTTGCCAGTTTTTGAAGGTGAAAAAGCCAATCCATTAGAGCCTAATTCGAAAGCTGCACCTGACGGTAATTGACTGCCATTCAAAAGCGGATGCGCGAGTTCTTCGGCAAAAGTTGTAATCATTTCTTTTGCACGAGCATGATAGTCGATATCCAGTTGTTCTCGTTGCTTTGCTTCTTTTAGCGGAATGCTTGGTTTTTTTATGATTCCTTGTTCATAGCAATAATCACATAAGTCATCTACTATTTCAAAAGTTTCATTGGTTAATTCAGGTATGCATCCGCCATTATCTTTTGATGAAAACAAACTATACTCTTTTTCTAATTTTGAACTTAAACCCTCAAGATAAGATATACGATCTGCTTTTCCTTCTGTGTAATAAACAAATCCTTTGATAGTTTTTTCTATGCGGGTTGCATTTTCCGGCAGCCCACCAGTTTTGATAATTTCGTTTATTGCCTTTAGTTTTTCCCACATTTCTTTTTCATTCGTAATTTTAGACATAAAAAATCTCCCCTTTGTTTTTAACTAAAAAGAATGTATCATAGATGGCGTGAGGTTGTCAAGAATTTGCAAAAATTTCATCAACAAACCGGTGGGGGTTGAAGGGGGCGAGGTCGGTGATGGATTCGCCGGTGCCGACAAAGCGGACGGGGATGGATTGCTCATGGGCGATGGATATTACGGCGCCGCCTTTTGCGGTGGAATCGAGTTTGGTGAGGATGATGCCGGCGATTCCGGCTCCAGTAGGCAGTTGACAGTTGACAGTTGACAGTGGTGAATGTGGTTCTTCGAAGTCGGGCGCACCAAGGCGCGCCCCTACGGAATGGGTGGGCGCGTGCGCTGTAGGGGCGATGGTCCCCATCGCCCGCGGGCGACCGAGGGCGGTCGCCCCTACATCATGGAGTAAGCTTTCATTAACATTGTAGGGGCGGATATCATCCGCCCGCGGGGCGCCGAGGGCGGCGCCCCCTACGACCTCGCCGAAGGCTTTTGCTTGCATTAGGGCGTTTTGGCCGGTGGAACCATCGAGGACCAGTAGGCAGTTGACAGTTGGCAGCCCACAGTTTTCTAAATCAGTTACTGTCGACTGTCGACTGTCAACTGTCAACTGAAACGCTTTGTTAATCGTCTTATGGATTTTCCCGAGCTCGTCCATGAGGTCTTTTTTATTGTGGAGGCGGCCGGCGGTGTCGATTAGAATAACATCAATGTTTTTGGCCAGGGCGGATTTGATGCCATCGAAGACGACTGATGATGGGTTGGCGCCCTGCTCGCCTTTGACGATTGGCACGCCGGCGCGCTCGGCCCAGATTTCCAGCTGCTCGGTGGCGGCTGCGCGGAAAGTGTCGGCAGCGATGAGGAGCACGGATTTGCCCATTTCCTTATAGTGGTGGGCGAGCTTGCCGATTGAGGTGGTTTTTCCTACGCCGTTGACGCCGATTACCAGTTGACAGTTGACAGTTGACAGTTGGCAGTTTTTGATTTGTTCATTTGATTTATCAGTTAGAATTTTAATCAACTGAGATTTGAAGTGCTCCTTAATCTCATTTGCATCTTGGATATTGTTTTGTTTTGCGTATTGCTTTAATTCATCGACGAGGCTCATCGCGGTTGCGGCGGAGCAATCGGCGAGGATCAGGGATTCTTCGAGAGTTTCGAAGAGCTCATCATCGACTTTATAGAAAATGTTTTTTAGGAAACTTAGCATGAAATTATTCCTTTCATTTGCAGTGAATAGTTATTTTTCATCTTCGCGCCAAATCGTAAACAATCCTGCTTTTTGGAGCGAGAGGATGACCAGCACGAAAATCGGGAAGGTGATTGCGCCGAGGAATCCGAAGGTTTTGAGGCCGATGAAGGCGGCGAGCAGGGTGACGAGCGGGTGGAGGCCTAGGGCGTTGGACATTACTTTCGGCTCAATCAGCTGCCGAATCGTTGCGTTGACCATGCTGAGAATTATCAGGCCGAGGCCGACGAACCAGTTGCCGGTGATTAAAATCGTGAAGATGCCCCAGGGCACGAGCACCAGGCCGGCGCCGACGATTGGGAAAACATCCATCATTGCGATGAAAATCGCCACCAGCCAGGCTTTATTTACTCCGAGGATGAGAAGGCCGGTGGTGAGCACGCAATAGACGATTAGAATCATTATGCTCAGGCCGCGGAAATATCGCCCGAGTGCTTTAACGCCGGAATCTTTGATTTGCGTGATTCGCTCGCGGGTTTTGATTGAAAATTGAATGGCCACCGAGCGCTTAACCAGCGAGAAATCTTTGCACATGAAAAAGCTAGCGAGGATATAAACTACCAAGGTGATGAAGAAAATCGGCACGGCGGTTACCCAATTTGTGACACTATTTAGGATGTTTCCGGCAAAACCCGTTACCCATGAAGTCGCTGTGCCGGTGAGGCTGATGATTGCGGCATCGACATTTTGGATTATATCATCGGGCAAACTGCCGCGCCAGGTGTTGAAGAGGCTTTGCCAATATGCAGCGGTGTCGGCGATTTTTTCGGTGTAGAACGCGGAGTTTTCAGCGAAGCTTATAATAATTCCGATAAGTTTGTAGATAAGGAAACCGACTACGGTTGAAAAGATTAAAAGCGCGATAAACCAGGCTATTACTGATGCTACTGTTCGCGGGATTTTGCATTTTTTCTCGAAGAATCGCTCGAGCGGCGAGGTAATCAGTGCCACAAAAATCGCCATTAAAAACGGCAGAAGCAGCGAGATTACATAAGGCGCCCAGTGCATCAGCGCATAATAGGCGACATAAATTATTCCCGCATACCCGAGGAATATCCACATTTTAAGGTATTTGGTTAGGAAGGCTTTTATAGTTTCGGTCATTGGCGGCTCCTTTTTTTAGCACACAGATTCGCTTCGCGAATACACAGACGCTTCGCGCACAGATTTACACAGATTTTTTTAATATATTTTATCTGTGTTTATCTGTGCATTGCCGTAGGCAATCTGTGTCATCTGTGTGCTTAGCGGTAGCGTTGTTTTTCTTAACATTGACATATTACTTAAAATTTATTACTATTGTCAATAATGGGGGAAGCATTTGTAGGAGCAACCCTTGCGAACCATACTTAAACTCCTTAGGCCGCATAAAATGGCGATATTTGTTATTGCCTTTGTTTTATTTTTTAATGCGCTTTCTGATTTGTTGTTGCCTAAGATTATGTCCAACATCGTGAATATCGGCATTCAGCAGCAGGGCATTGAGCATGCCGCTCCGGATTACATGAGTCAGCAGGGGATGGAACTTTGCCGCACTTTTATGACTCCCGATTGGCGGCTTAAAATAGGCAGTTATTATGTGTTGGGCATGGACGGCGATATTGACCGTTCGCGCGAACAATTCTATAAAGAGGGGCGGCCACTAGGCGGCGAGGAGCTGCGGATTTATATCAAGCGAAATGATTTAACCAAGGCGCAAATCGAAGAGTTAGACGGCGCTTTTGGCGATATTGCATGGAATTTCATTTTCGCGATGCAGAGTTTTTCCAAAACCACTTCTTATGATATTGGCGAGATTAAATTCGATGAATTCGCCATTTCCGATTTTTACATTTTGCAGCCGCAGCTTAATATGATTCCGCAAAGCGTGATTGAAGATGCTTATCGGAAAACTGCCGCGCTGGATGATGTGGTGAAAAGGCAGACGGGTAGCGTGTTTGCCGGGCTATTTCTCTCTGAGCTGGGAATTTCAAAAGCTGATATGCAGCGCCGGTTTATTTGGCGAAATGGTATGCTGATGTTGCTATTCGCCTTTATCAGCGGGCTTTGCGCGGTGACTGTCGGCTTTATTATCGCACGAGTTGCGGCTAAGGTTGCGCGGCGCACACGCCAGCGAGTTTTCGATAAAGTTTTGTCGTTTTCCAATTCGGAGCTTGATAATCTGCCCACTTCAACCTTGATTACGCGCGCCACAAATGATGTGAAGCAGGTTCAAGATTTTCTCTCGATGGGCCTTCGCATGCTGCTTTATGCGCCGATGATGATTGCCGGCGGCGCGATTTTGGCTTATGCTACTGCACCTAGCATGACCTGGATAATTGCGTTGGCATGCGCCATAATCATCCTAATTGTGTGCATCGCTGTGATTTGGATTGTGCCAAAATTCAAGTTGATGCAGAAATTTATGGACAGAATCAACCTCATCGTTCGCGAGCATTTATCGGGAATTATGGTAATTCGCGCGTTCTCTAATAAGTTTTTCGAAAAGCAGAGGTTCGACGATGCTAATAGCGATATGGCTGATAATATGAAGTCAATCGGAATCGGAATCTCCACTTTGATGCCGGTTTTGATGTTTGTGATGAACGGGATTTCGCTGGTGGTGATTTGGGTGGGCGCAAAGCAAATCGAGCAAAGCGCCATTCAGGTGGGCGATATGCTTGCATTCTTGCAATATTCTATGCAGATTATTATGAGCTTTATGTTCCTTTCGATGATGTTTTTCCAGCTGCCGCGGGCGATGGTGAGCGCTAATCGGATTGAGGAAGTGCTGCGCACTAACCCGAGTGTGAAAAATGCGCGCACCACGCGGGATATGAATCCTTATCAGAAGGGAATTGTGGAATTCCAAAATGTTTCGTTTAGGTTTGGCGGGGCGGAGGTGAATGCACTTTCCGATATTTCGTTCACGGCCGAGCCGGGCAAAACGACGGCGATTATCGGGGCGACGGGTTCGGGCAAATCGACTCTCGTCAACCTGATTTTGCGATATTATGATGCAACCGAGGGCAAAGTGATGGTGGGGCACGAGGATGTGCGGCGGCTGGATATCAAAAAGCTGCGCGCGAATATTGGGTTTGCGCCGCAAAAGGGCTTTTTGTTTACCGGGGATATCGTTTCTAATATGCAGCTGGCCGATAAAAATGCTGATAGTATAAGAATTTTTGAGGCGCTTAAAATTTCGCAATCGAGCAAGTTTATTGAAAAGCGCTTGGCCAAGGGTGAGGAGGCCGTTTCGCAGGGCGGCGCCAACTTCTCGGGCGGGCAGCGACAGCGGCTTTCGATTGCGCGCGCGCTGGTGAAAGATGCGCCGATTTATATTTTTGATGATTCGTTCTCGGCGCTTGATATGAAAACCGACCGCGATTTGCGCAAGGCGCTTCGGGCGGAGATGAAGGGCAAAACGCTGATTATTGTGGCGCAGCGCATTTCGACGATAAAAGATGCCGACCAAATTATCGTGCTCGATGAGGGCCGCATGATTGGCAAGGGCACGCATAAGCAACTGATTAGCAGGTGCAAGGAATATAGGGAAATCGCGCAGACGCAGGGGGAGATTTAGGGATTAGGGATTAGGGATTCGAACTTTATTTATCACTTATCATTAGTCACTCATCATTTTTCATTTTTAAGACAAATGAAGAATGATAAATGATAGATGATGAATTTGGAGGTAATGTAAATGAACAATGAAAATATGATAATTATTCCGCGAAAAAAGTTTTTTACTTTAAGTATTGGTCTGCTTTGTTTTGGATTGTCAATAACATTTTGGTTTGCTTATGCCGCTTATGCAGATTTTATATTTATAATTTCTGTGCCCTTGATGTTTTTTTCAGGAATTGCGTGCTTAAAACTTGGTTTTAACAAAAAACCATTATGCATTATAGACAATAATGGCATTACTTTCCCTCAGGTTTTTATTCCATGGGATTCTATTAAAGGTGCTAAATTGAGTGAACTAACCATTATGGGTAATACTCAGAAAATTATCAAATTTGAGGTTGACGAAGAATTCGAAGATGAATATTTAGAAAACCTATCTTCTTTTAAAAAAATGCTTAGTGTATTAAGTATGAATATGGGTAGCGAACTTTTTATGCTAAATTATGAAGGCGCTAAGTCAGATGAAATAATTTCCATAATAAATGAAAGAGCTAAAAGTAAAAAAGAATCAGGAGGTAGTATTTAATGAATGAGGATATTAGATGGCAACAGAGGTTTGATAATTACAAAAGGGCATTATTCTTTTTAAAGCAAAACATTGTTGGAGAACCTCCGAAGGAATTCAGTGAAATGCAAGATGCTGCAATTGCCAAGGCTTTTGAAGTTGTCTATGATTTATGTTGGAACTTGCTTAAAGACTTTTTAGAGCACGAGGGTGTGCAAATCGAGTCTCCCGCTCCTAATTATGTTTTTAAGAAAGCAAATGGTGCCGCAATATTTATGCAACTGGATGTTGATGGACAAATTTTTATGGATATGGTTAAATCAAGAAATAAGCTTACCCATATTTATAATATGGAAATGTTTCAAGAGGAATTGATAAAAATTAAGGATATATATTCGATTGTTTTTGAAAAAATTCAAGATTTCTTTATGAAAATCGAGGAAGAAAATGTTTGAAAAAATTGGCATGACTGAAAAACAATTTAGTGATATTGTAAGCGTATTTGCAAAATTTCCCCAGATTGAGCGCGCAGTGGTGTTTGGCTCTAGGGCGAAGGGAAATTTTAAGAAATACTCTGATGTTGATATTTGCCTATATGGCGAATTCGATTATCTTTTTGACGAGCATATAAAGCTTGAGCTTGATGAGCTCTATGTGATTTTTGAGTTTGATGTCCTTAGCTACAATCATCTTTCGAATGAAAAGCTAAAAGAGCATATTGATAGGGTTGGAATCACAATTTACGAAAGGAATGGCAATGCCGAGGAGCAATAGGCCCAACATGAATGAATTTGCAAAGCCGAAGAATACCAAGCGAGCGATTGGTAGCCTTTTGCGGTATATTGGAAAGCATAAATTGATGATGTTTTTCAATATTTTGATTGCCATTGTTTCGGTTGTGCTGGCGATGAAGGGGCCGGAGATTTTAGGCGGGGCGACCGATGAGGCGTTCAAGGGCATAATGAGCAAGATGACCGGCGGCAACGAGGGCATCAATTTCGATAAGATTTGGAGCATTATCCTCACTTTAATCGGGCTTTATTCGGTTTCGGCTATTTTGTCGTTTATTCAGGGTGCTTCGATGTCGGTGATTTCGGCTAAAGTCACCTATCGCATGCGCAAAGAGGCCGATGATAAAATTCATGCTCTTCCGCTTTCGTTCTTCGATAAAACCACGCATGGCGAGGTGCAATCGCGGATTTCGAATGATATCGACACCGTCGGCATGGCGCTCAACCAAAGCATAGTGCAGACGATAACCGCCATCACCCAGCTTATCGCAATTCTCTATTTTATGTTTAAAATTTCGTGGGAGCTTTCGATAATCGCCATCGCCACCGTGCCGATTTCGCTGATTGGCATTGGTGTGATTTTCGGCACATCGCAGAAGGAATATCGCAATCAGCAGAAAATGCTGGGCGAGGTGAACGGGCATATTGAGGAAGTTTTCAGCGGTAGCGGCGTGGTGCGCGCATTCAATATGGAAGATTCGATGAAGAAGAAGTTTAATGGCTTGAACGATAGCCTCTATAATTCCTCATGGCGAGCGACTTTTCTCTCGGGGATAATGTGGCCGATAACCAATATTGTGGGCAATGTTGGTTATGTTGCGATTTGCATCGTGGGCGGCGGGCTGGCGGTTGCCGGCGGCGTGACGGTTGGCGGTATTCAGGCGTTTATTCAGTATTCAAGGCAGTTTAACCAGCCGATTATGCAGGTGGCGAATATTTCAACGATGTTCCAGCAGATTGCGGCGGCGAGCGAGCGGATTTTTGAATTTTTGGATGAAAGGGAAGAAAGCGGCGATAGGCTGGCGCCGATTCATAAATCGCGGTTTGAGAATCCGGATATAAAGTTCGATAATATTTCGTTTGGGTATTCAGCCGATAAGCCTGTTATTCATGGGTTTTCTGCCAATATTAAGAATGGGCAGCGGATTGCGATTGTGGGCGAGACCGGTGCGGGCAAGACGACGATTGTAAAGCTACTGATGCGCTTTTATGATGTTGATTCCGGCGCGATTAGCATTGCCGGCATAAATGTTCGCGATATGCAGCGCGATGATTTGCGCGGCCAGATGGCGATGGTTCTGCAGGATACCTGGCTTTATAACGATACAATTATGGAGAATATTCGCTACGGCAACCTTCGAGCGAGCGATGAGGATGTGCGAAATGCTGCTAAAATTGCGCAGGTTGACCATTTTGTGCACACACTGCCCAAGGAATATAATATGGTGCTTAATGAAGAGGCCGATAATATTTCGAGCGGGCAGAAGCAGCTAATCACCATTGCGCGCGCGGTTTTATCGAATCCGAAGATTTTGATTTTAGATGAGGCGACTTCAAATGTGGATACTCGCACCGAAGTGCTGATTCAAAAGGCGATGAATAATTTGATGAAAGGGCGCACTAGCTTTATCATTGCGCACAGGCTTTCGACCATTAAAAATGCCGATTTGATACTGGTTATGAAGGATGGGAATATTGTTGAGCAAGGCACGCATAATTCGCTGATTTTGCGGGGCGGGGAATATGCAAAAATGCTGAAGAATAGATAATTTTTTAGAACGCAGATGCGCTACGCGCATACGCAGACGCTTCGCGCGCAGATTTACACGGATTTTAAAAATCGCCATGCGGCGATTTTTGGTTTAATGTAAGCCCCCTTTTCAAAGGGAGTGCGCCGTAGGCGGACGGGGGTTTGTTGTAGGGGGCGCCGTCACGGGCGCCCCGCGGTTCATCGCACAAGTGTGCTATCAGATTTCACAATCGCATCGCCGAAATCTTTTATGTTTTCATCGTCGCCGAGCATTTGCATTGTGGTGTTTTTATCATCGCTTAGCTTTTGCAATGTGGTGTTGATATATTCCACTTTAATTCTTTTTGTCTTCTTTGATTTTACATAATCGACAAGTGCCGCACTGCCATAACCGAGTGCACCGCACATCAAAAGCATGCCGCCTAATATCAAAGGTTCAACTCTTTTTTTCATATTAAGCCCTCCTTAATAGTTCAAATGCGGATTTTCGCGCTTATATGGCTGGCCGCCCAGCAAATCTTTTTTAAATTTTGGAGGTATTCCTGTGTTGTCTGACCTATTATCCAAAAGTTTTCCACGAACATAATTACGACGCGCTCTATCCACCACATCAATCATAGTGCCGTAGAAATCGTCCTTCATCTCAAAAACTTTGGTGATTGCTGAGGTATCTTCAGGCAATCTCTTCATGGTCTCGAGCATCCTTTTTCTTAGATTCGTGAGCTCCAAGTTATCCAGCACTGTTCTTCTTTGTTCCAATGTCATCCCATCCAGTTTTTGCTGAATATAATTGTTCATAAAAATCTGTAATCCTCGCAAGTCAAGTTTTTCTTCCATTTTTACACCTCCTAAATTTAAATCTTCGGGAAAATCATAAATAACATCATTGCCATAGTTATGCCGGTCGAATTCTTTTGGATCTCCTAAATTCAAATCCTCTGGAATATCATCAAGAAATTCAACACCTCTGCGGTTATCCAGCACGAACTCCTCCATGTCTTCTTCAATTGAATTTGGTGCGGGATCCGCCTTGATTCCGCTCTTTAGATCATAATCCTCTTGCAACGGGTTTTCAAACTCTTTAAATTTCATGATACTCAGTCCTTTCTTCCTCTTTATATTTGCATATTATCAAATGTTGAGCTATTTGTCAATAGATTTTTGGGCAGTTATGTTAAGTTTGTGTTAAGATTGACAAAAAGTTTTAAATTAAATTATTATGAATATATGAAAACATATTATGAAAAGGTTGTTGAAACAGCGGAGTTTTTGAGGGGATTTGAGTTTGCGCCTGAAATGGTTTTAGTTTTGGGTTCGGGCTTGGCAGATATGGCGGATTTAGTGAAAAATCCGATAGAAGTGCCATATTCTGATGTGCCGAATTTTCCTGAACCGAAAGTTGCGGGGCATAAGGGCAAGCTTGTTTTTGGCGAGCTTTTTAGCAAGAAAGCTGCTGTGGTTTGCGGGCGGTTTCATCCGTATGAAGGGCATTCTATGGCAATTTCCGCATTGCCGATTGCGGCGCTGGCGCAGCTCGGGGCCGCTCGGCTTATTGTTACCAATGCGGCAGGCGGAGTTAATCGCGAGTTCAATCCCGGCGATATTATGCTGATTTCCGATCATATTAATTTAACGGGCGATAGCCCGCTGCACGGGAATTATTCGATTGAATTTGGCGGCGAGCAATTTACGGATTTGACTGACTGCTATGATAAAAATTTGCGCGAAAAGATTAAATCACAAGCTGATTTTCGTTTGCAAGAAGGTGTTTATGCCTATCGACTGGGGCCTTTTTATGAAACTCCGGCTGAGGTTTTGATGCTTCGGCTGATGGGTGCGGATGCTGTGGGAATGTCTACTATTCCTGAAAGTTTGATTGCTAAACATTTAGGGATGGAAGTGGTTGGATTTTCTTTAATTTCGAATAAAGCGGCAGGATATGACGGCGAAAAGCTTAATCATGAGGAAGTTTTGGAGGCAGGAAAATCAGCAAGCGAGAATATGAAAAAAGTGATTGAGATTGCTATGGGAGCTTAAATGTATAGAAAATGGGTTGAGATTTCGAAAGATAAATTGGCGGAGAATACGCAGAAATTCAAAAAATTAATGCGTGGCGATGCCAAGTTGATGGCGGTTGTTAAGGCCAATGCCTATGGGCATGGGTCGGTGGCTGCTTCCCGGATTATGCTGAAAAGCGGCGCTGATTGGCTTGGTGTTTCGTCCTTAGGCGAGGCGCTTATTTTGCGCGAAAATGGCATTGCTGCACCGATTTTGAACCTAGGATATATACATCCTGAAAATGTTTCGGAAGCGATAGAAAATGATATTCGCCTGACGATTTGCGATTTGGAGACGGCGAATGAAATCAATCAGATTTGCATGGAGGATGGAAAAAAAGCCGTTGTTCATGTGAAAGTTGATACGGGGATGAACCGATTAGGGTTCAGGGTTCAGGATTTGGGATTCAGGAATGAAGTTGGAAGCATTGCAAAGATGGGTGGGCTGGAGCTTGAGGGGATTTTTACTCATTTTTGGGGAGTGAGTCGCGAGGATTGCCGGAAGCAATTTAATGAGTTTAGCGATTTAATTGATAGTTTGGATATTGATATTCCGATTAAGCATTGCGCTAATTCCAATGCTGCGCTTAATTTTCCTGAATTTCACATGGATTGCGTGCGCGTGGGGATTGG
>Ga0123353_10014210_pt1 | contig 11462 bp, 5 predicted proteins | sample TergutLab28metaG_3_FD_92763 | JGI IMG/M metagenome (GOLD analysis project Ga0123353, IMG submission 92763) | Labiotermes labralis P3 segment gut microbial communities from Petit-Saut dam, French Guiana - Lab288 P3 | ecosystem: Host-associated > Arthropoda: Insects > Digestive system > Gut ... | reverse complement strand
GTGGGGTTGCGTTGGGGGGGGGGTGTGGTTCGTTTAGAGATGCTGCCACTAGCATGCATTGTACAGCGTGCAGTGGTAAGGTGATTGATGAGTAGTGAGTTGACAAGGATGTGAAAAGAAGCGGTCGTGGCCTTTTTAAAGTACTGTCTTAAGAGACTGAGAAAAACTACGAAATTCCCCGGTTAGGATAGTCGGTGTCCCGGCCGAGATTCGAAATGAGAACCTTAAGGGTATGATTGGAAGAGCTGTGGTTTTGAGTCAGCTGCCACGTAGAGCCTTACAGTGGTCTGACCCAGCGTTCATGTCAGGTTGAGCGTGACAGTGGTCTGCCCCTGTCCGTAGGTCTCTGTACGGTTCAGACACCCAGAAGTTAGTTCTTAAATGCAAGGCTGGCTGTGAACAAGAGAAGTTTAGTTTCTGCAGTAGATGTGATGTCATTAAGACAGCAGTTGGGTCGCCATCTCTGCACGCAGCTCAACGTCGTGGCGATGTGCGCGGACTGTAATCCGTTATACCGATATTGATTTGTCCTTTATCTGGATTTGCGGTTTGCAGACAGACTGCTCTCCACTGCACGTCGTACATTGCCAGTGTCCACGTGCTGCAATCAATCAGCTGTTCTAACAGCCAGCAACAAGTTCACGTGAACTGTCTTTGTGTTTGTGTCAACGGTTTCTGCAACGCTATGAGGTACAGTGACAGCTGTGCACAGTGTCCTGCGCTCTGCTGTCACTGTATGTTATGGTCAGACACTGCGACATGTGGACACTACTGACGTCGTGTACCGTCGCAGCTGGGTTCGGTAGAACCTGCCGTCGCCAGGGGACACACTTTGTGTCTGTAGTTTCTGTAACAGCAGTGTGTATGTCTGTATGTCTGATCATTCAGGTGGACGTACGTGAACACTTGTCAGCGGCGACAGGTGTTCTGTGTGTATAAAATAAGTGAGAATGTCGCCTTGTTGCGACGAATACACGTGACGTGTGTAATATTCATATTATCTTTGTATTTGACGAAAACGTACAGTAAAATGATCAGATGTGTTACCTGTTGTACGATGCTGCTTGAGTGTTTCTTGTGACGCAACAAGCAGCGGTTACTTCCCTGACTGTATTAACCGGTTGACTTGTGTAATGCCGACAGACTGCTTTTAACTGTGACATGTGGCATCCTGTTGTGCTCGCAGTACAAGTGGCGCCTGAGGTTTCTTCATTTGGTGAAGCATCGACCTTATTCAGTCGTGATATGGCGCAGGATTTACACCTTAACTCCTAATTCCTTAAACAGCCATCCTTGCTACTTGTTAAATGTCGACCAGTAATGTATGTGTGCAATTTATATGAACCGAAAGCCATCCAACAAAGAAATGCTCTTTCTGCTCCACAAGTGACTTCCTTTTCCAGTTACTTCCCATGACTCTCAGGCTTCAGACGGACGGTCAGGGTCTGTGACACGGATCTGAGCAGCAACAGCAGGCCGCCTCCTCTCAACAGCTAAGCAAGGTGCTCGCTGCTCAGTAAGGCCAGTTTGTTTAGACATGACACCGTGTAGCCTGGTAGCCGGGCAACATTTCTAAGAAACTTGCCTCCATCTACATGACACTTTGGCTACACGGCGTCACGACGCGGCAGTCAGCACTGTCCAGTCCCCACCGTAACGTCCCATCATCAGTACTAAGGCCATCCCGTAAATGAGGCGGTTAGTTGGCGTCTGATCACGGAGGCCTGAGGTCGTTCACAGAGTAGCATGTGCAAAGTGGCGGTGGCGGACGGTTGTCCGGCTGTCTCCACGTTCTGCTGTTTCTCCTGCCAGCTGTCATGCCACCAATGCTGCATGACCATTACAACTGTCAGTGTTCCCACTCTGCTACATTCATCTGTACTGAGTTAACAAAGGAAGTCCGACGGATGCTAGTGCTAACGGCACTCGATGCCATAGAATCCACTGCAGGCACTTGTGGGCTATGTCAGCCAGCCCAAAGCGCTCATCGTTAGCAAGGATTGTTTCATTATTGTCAATGACGCTATTAGTGTCAACAGGACTGGAGGGGATACAGTGAACTACATAGGAGGGAGCCATAACAGGTGTAGGGAGATGAGGAAGGGGGTCGAACCATGGGACCCCTTGCGATGACCTTACTGGCTGTAACTGACTTGTCACTCAGTAAAACGTAAGACTGGGTTTTACTGGCACTTAAATTTGTTTGGCGGTCTTACGAAATACATAAATACGTGACATTGCGCGGGCAACTTGAGAGTTTTGGTGCATAGCAGGCGGTATGTATAGTTACCAATGGAGTGTAGTGTAGCTAAATGAATCGAATGCAGCTCGTGGTGGGACACAGCCAGTGCGCTACTGGACTGGGATACTAACTCTTACCCTTGAAGTACTCTTAATTTGCAATGCTACGTAAAATTTCACACCTCGTATTAGGGCTTTGACGTGAGGCCTGTCATTTAGTCATGAATCTGCATATTATTAGCAACGTACAGACTTTGAGACTCAGGCTTGATATGACGTTAGAAGCCAAGATCTGCTTACACTCGTCAGACGTCTTGGCTGTCACGTAACTCAAACGGTTAGCAATGAACAGCGATATATTCGGCTTTATAGCGACATTCATTCTGTTAATCACGCTAAAGGTGACAGCTTGGAATGTCTCGGCAGACATCGCATGAAAATTGTTCAGATGATTCTCTTCACGTGTGTTTTGCACCGTGCAGTGGTTGAATGTGTCGACGTTTTGGAGGAACATACTGCGTCCATTTGAAGGGTGAATTTATTGGTTCAAGTGGCTGCAGAAGTCATGCGGAGGAAAACGTGTCAGTGACATAGAGCGGTTTGTGGGAGTGGATATAGGATTGTCTCGAGGCAATTGATGGGGGTTGGTAAATACACCGCATTTCTGCAACATGCACATGAACCAGTTCAGTCATCCTGAAGATGGAGACACTGTGTTTCTCCGAAACGTCGCAACATTTAGTTACGCAGTGCAGAAGCCCAACACCTGCACACACTTGTCAAGTCTCGCTAGTGACAGGCACTGTCACCAGCGTCTCTGGCCCATTTGGCGCTCCCGTCCTGATGGTTGCCCACCTTCACCCTGCCTAGTCAGGTGATACTGACAACACCTACGGGTATACGCCGCAATGCAGAATATAACTAGTTACACTCACGCTCCATCCTCTTTACCCTGCATGGGCAGCCAGCCTGCCACAAACGGATTCGGTTGCAGAAGTGTTGCGTCACTTCCTGTGCTTTCTGCGCGTTCTTTGCGAAGTAAAGAGAACGTTTTATATGCAGACAGCTTCCGCCTGTCTGTCTGTCTATCTGTCTGTGACAGCTACTGAATCATGTGTCGAATTTTCATCTAATTCAGTGTAGGAGCTCTTTAGAAGAAGTTGTCCAGCCAGCGTGAGTTTCGGTAAAATCGACCTACTGACAGTCACAATGTACTGAAGGACAACGAATTTCTGTACTTCCTACGTTTATTTTTCGGTATTGGCGAAATTCTCTATTAGATGTATTGGTGAAAATGTGTCTGGGTCGTGAAAATCGGCGAAGGTAAGGCCGTGCCTTTCTTACGGGCGTACATCAAGTTACATGTGCTTGCGCACCTTCACACTGTGTGGGAGTGTCACGGTAAAGACCGTTCTTTCTCCACATTCGGATGCTCCAGTGATGCAGTGCCAAATAGCAGACCCCTTACCTAATGTTAGTCAGTCCGGTGAACACAGAGGTCTGCTGTCAGGGTAATACACGCGGAAGGTCTCTGCAAGGTGCCCGGTTGTCACTGGACTGACATACACACACACAACGTCCTGGTGTTATCGAACGTGTGTGTCGCTCTTATTGTGGTACAGCAATTGCGTAAATTGAGAGTGTGTTTGTTGGGGTGGGGAAGCCGGAGGAAAAGAGACCACGGGGAGGCCTAGGCGTAGATGGGTGGATAATATTAGGATGGATCTCCAGGAGGTAGGATGTGGGTATATGGACTGGATTGGGCGGGCCCAGCATAGAGATAGGTGGCGGACCCTTGTGAGTGCGGTAATGAACCTTCGGGTTCCGTGAAATGCGGGGAATTTCTTGACTAGCTGCAAACCGGTTAGCTTCTCAAGAAGGACTCTGCACCATGGAGTAAGTAAGTAAGTTTGTTTACACAGCTGTATAAATGTCGAAATTTAATATTACCGGGTGTTCGGCGAACTCAGATTGCAATGTATCTTCCCTTGCACTGATTCCGAATGCACCACTTTCTAATTGAGATGCGATAACCGCTCAACTTTAACGGAACATCGAACTTAGCATCTGTGCTACTCCAACTGCCATAACGGAGTGTCCTTATCAGCAGCCCGCATCTCATTACAAATTCCTCTTCCTACATATTAAAATAATTGTATAACGCCGAAAGTCAAATTTAGAGAACCCTCGTAGGTCGAATTCAACTTTTTGGAAAACTAAGCCTGATTGGTTTCGTTAATTTAAGTCAGTAGACCCCGAAATTTCGACGACCGAACGTTCTGGGGCATCGTCCAGTGGCACTTCCTGCTGCATGAATTATGTCGTCAAAAGTGTCAAAGTCTCGGGTTTCACCAAGGAACACCCAGCTGCAGAACTGCGTGCAACTGGACAGTTGATGGATGTTCTGTCCAGGCTTATGCTTTTGAATGCCTTAGCTGCACTCATTCCGTCCCGCTGTCTTCCCTAGATTTGTTCATTCTACAGCCAAAAGTCCCTTTCTTCTAATTTACTAACCCACAGAAATGTCTCTCGATAATGCCTGTTCAGAGTTTGAACCGGAGGACTGCCGGTCCATTTCCGAACTTGAACTTGACAGGCCGGTAACAGTACCTGCTGATGTGGTGCAGCATAATCTGATCATAGAGAGCCGAACACGTTTAGGTTGTCTATGCACACGTTGCATCTCTGGACAGCACGTGAAGCCGAAGCTGATGATGCTATCTTAGGGGTTGAAGCAGTGGCCGTAACTAGAAGTGTTCTGTAAACAGATGGCCATTGGGGTTCAGGAGCCTATTGGAGTAGTAGTGTATAATGCGAGCGACAGTGGCAGGCAACTGCAAGAAATGGCTGAGAAATGGTTTGAGCGTCTGGACTAACCCGCTGTACTGAAGCGTCGGAGAAGTTGCCAGGTCAACCCGGCGCTAACAGTATTAGTTCACCGGGACAGCGGTCGCCGCGTGCCGCCTGGGTTAAGGAATTAATTCACGCAGTGATATACCCCTTTAAAGTCCACTGGTCACTATATGTACCGCCAGTTTAACATTCAGCAATTCTACGTTCTGCCCACACAGTGTATTTGTGTGGATCCCAAAACAAACAGCGATTATTTCCCTATACAGCATTAACTGGTTGGTTTTTATAACAGAGACGGAGTGTGTTTACTGCGCGGTACGGACTGGATCATTAAATATAATTCAGGTTCATCTTAGTTTCTATCATGGCTCAGGCGGTTAGTCTCCGGCCTCTCAATGCGGAAGTCCAGTTTCGGTCTCAGACCAGTTCGTGTGAGGTTTTTGTTGGTCACAGTGGCAATGGGACAGGTTTTTTTCCCAGTACTTCAGTCTCCCCTGTCAGTAACATTCCACCAATGCTGTACACTCATCTTCCATCTACATGCTGCTGTTACTTGAAGGACAAACGGGCGAAGCCTGGCAATCTTCCAAAAAGGCAATCTCTTTCGGAATCGGGGAGCGATGGTTAGAAAAGTACTTTCACTTAATATTTAAAGGATTACTTCACTAACGGTGTGGTCCGGGTAGCTCAGTCGGTATAGCGACTGACCACAGGCTGGACGGTCCGGGATCGAATCCCGGTGGGGACGATATTTTCCGCCCGTCCAAACCGAACCTGGGGCCTACCCAGCCTTTTGTACAATGGGTACCTGGTCTTTCCTGGGGGTAAAGTGCGGCCGGGGCGTGCTGCTGACCACTCACCCCCTTCTAGTGCCGCGGTCGTGGAAGAGTAGAGCTGTACCTCTACCCACCCTCTGGGCCACACCGGGCCTGTAACGGGAACACTTTACTTCACTAACGAATTATTTTTTTCAATTCGCTTATTGAACGATGCAGTGTCGCCTGAACTGCTACAGCCACTTCAACAGAGCTGAAGAGTTACGTTTTATTTTTCTGATAATGTGTGGTGCAGGCAGTACTGTGGACAGAACTGTTTGGTAGTACACTTTATACGATCCGTGATACGTGCGTTAATCGAACGTATATATAGTCCTGCACACGGTTCTACTAACATCAGTTTTTAATACAGTGCAGTCCACATGTTTCGACCAACTATGTAGCCATCATCAGGGATGTAAACTATAAAGAGTAGATAGTTAAAAGCATTAAATTAAATGATAAAAACACAAAATATATCAGAACCACTGCCAGGGTGTAATTACAGTCATATGAGCCAGTGGTTTAGAAGTACATAAATGTGACTTATTGTGCTACTATTGGTGAATGGTGTCAGTAGAAGGTTCAGTTAACTTGTGGACTGTACGGTGTGCGGCAAACCGCGACAAGTGACTTGGCTATTACCAGGTAGTGGGCACGTGACGATAGGTACAGCTGTTGTATATGGTCTGTTGTAGTTAGAGTAGGAAAGAGGCTGAGGGTGTTGGACACTGGGTGAAGAGGAAGACATTCGGACATGAGAGGGCTGGAGTGACAGAACACTGGGAGAAACTGCAGATTGCGAAGCTGCACCTTTTATACTGCTGCCCATATAGCATTAAGACGATCAAATCAAGAAGCATGTGATGGACAGGGCGTGTGGCACGTATGGCAGGAGAGAAATGCATACAGGGTTTTGGTGGGGAAACTTGAAGAAAAGAGACCGCCTGGAAGACCTATACGTAGATGGAAAGATAATATTAAAAAATAAATGAGATGGGAGGGCGGTGACTGGATTGATCTGGCTCAGACTAGGCAGAAGTGGCAGGTTTCTGAGTTTGCAGTAATGGAACCTCGGGTTCCGTGAAATGCGGGAAATTTTTCTACTAGCTGAGGGACTAGCAGCTTTTCAAGAAGGACTTTGCTCCTTGGGGTCAGTGACGAAACAGTTGTTCCATATTTCTACGTATTATTTTCGTCCTGACTGCCATTTCAAACGCTAGGAACTGTTTCATACACAACTTCTTATCACTCTGTGGTTTCAGATTTTCGCCGCACAGCTGACAGAAAACCCGAAGATATTATGAAATTTACTTCATACGTTTTGCCGCTGTGTTCGCTAGACACGCAATGTGCAGTTATTACAGCGTGAAGTAAAATTACTTGCAGCTAGATGTCTGATTCATATGGAAATGACCAAGTGCACATTAACATCGCACAAGGGGCTACGCGACTTCCAGGGTCGTACTGGACGAATAAATGACGAGCAAAATATTGAAGGTGCTGCTTGGAGTCGAACACAGTCCTCAGTGTGTCTGAGCTATCGGGGTGCCTATATCGTACCTTGCTGTAGCAAGTCACTCCTCTGGAGACTAAGACTAGCCTGCGTTGTACATACAAAACTGCAGTCCGTACCGCGCAGTAAACACTCTTCGTCTCTGTTACACAAACCAGTCAGTTAATGCTGTATAGGGAAATAATCGCTGTTTGTTCTCAGATCCACACAAAACACATTAATACACTGTGTGGGCAGAACGTAGGATTGTGAATGTTAAATTGGTGGTACATACAGTGACCACTGGAATTCAAATGGCTAACTGTATGTATGTCTGTGTCTGCTGGTAGTTAGACGATTTATGCATGAAGCTGACGAGTGTGCTGCCGACAGCTCCCTGAATGCTAGTTGACACTGTATTGTGAACAGCTGAGCAGTTGAGTGCGGTCAGTGCCTGTTGGAGCGCGGCCAGTCCCAGACGTGTATTTAAGCCAGTCCAACTAGTGGAGTGCGTCTCAGTATCTGTCGTGATCCTGTCGAGGAAAAAGTCACACGTCTAGCCTTTAGACCCACAAATCCGGATGTGTTACTGAGTGGTAAATGTTATAAAGGCCAGCGACAAAATAAAAAAAAATGGTTACTTATGACATCACGTGTCATAAGTAACCAATTAACCAGCTCCATAGAGCAGAGGGCCATTTTCGAGATGCTAGTAGTTCCTCAGCCAGTCAAGTAATTTCTCACGTTTCATGGAACCCGAATGTTCATTACCGTCTTCACAACATCCCGCCATTTGTTTTTACCCGGAACCAGATTAATCCACTCCACGTCCTTCCTGTTTATTTCTTTACTATCCGTAATAATATTTTTCTCCCATCTACTTTCAGATCTACCAAGTCGTCTCTTCCCCTCCGGTTTCCACACCAAAACCCTACATGCATTTCTCTTCTCCCCCACAACTGATGTTCCAATCTATATAATTAGTACCCTATGAGAAAGTGAATATTTTTTAATCCCAATATTTGGGAAATTATAAAGTGAGGAGATGCGGTGACCTGTGAGGTCGTGACTACTGCATCAAATTTCATAAAAATATGTTCACTTTTTCTACAGTTATTATGGGAGCAACACGGACACAGGACATGATTGTGCTGTACACGATGGTGGTTGTGAACTGCAAGCCAGGATGATCATTTTGCGAAATTTGGTGTTCTCAGAACTGTGGAAATTAAGTTTAGGTTTTTGTGAGATGTGACGCCATGTAAATGCGGTTGCCATAGATCTGAAGAGCCGTGCTGTCTTCATCTGCATTATTTCCCCTGATATTGCTACCCTCTACCGAACTGCATGGCTTTACGCCCCGGAACACTGTAACTGCCCATAAGCATTCAGTTAGTGCTGTACATGTTTGTCCCTTGCTGTGTAGAACGTGTGGCGATAGATCTGCGCCATATTTTGGTGTAAAGGCCGTTTCATATAATGAGCGTTGAAGCACTGTAATTTTCCTACAGTGATGGTAAGCTTGTTGACGTCTACTGTGTATGTTTATAGCTGAACGTCTATCGTATGCTTTATCTATGATCTCCTGATCCCTGCGTTCCAACTTGTGTCACAACGCCATCTGCACGTCACTGCATACAGCTGTGCTGAAACTTGTCCAGCTGTCTTCGCCTTTGATTTAACTATATTGACTTTATTAGCCCTTCAGAGGCTCAGAATTAACTAAATTACATGTAAATATCCAGTCCGTACCGCGCAGTAAACACTCTATATATCTGTTACACAAACCAGTCAGTTAATGCTGTATAGGGAAATAATCGCTGTTTGTTCTGAGATCCACACAAAACACATAAATACACTGTGTGGGCAGAACGTGGAATTGCTGAATGTTAAACTGGTTGTACTGTACATATAGTGACCACTGGGCTTTATAAAAGCTTAAGACGCTGTAGTTTCTGCCTGCAGCAGCAGTGCAACGCACCGCATTGTGCCCTCGCAGTGTCTTTCTGTGTTTCACTTGATCCTCGCAGTAAACAGAGAATGTTTTCCGAAGCAGCAGTAAAGGACTGGTGTCTAATGTGATCTGATGTGTTTTCTTTACAAGCGGAATTTTTCTTTTCCAATGTTGTTAAGATTATTTTCAGTTTTATGTATGTATGAATGAATGAATGTATGTATGTATATATGTATGCATGTAGGTATGTATGTATATATGCATGTATGTATGTGTGTGTGTGTATGTATGTATGTATATATGTATGCATGTATGTACGTATATATGTATGCATGTATGTGTGTATGTATGTATGTATATATATGTATGTATGCATGTATGTATGTATACCCATATGTATGCATGAATGTATGTATGTATATATGTATGCATGTATGTATATATGTATGCATGTATGTGTGTGTGTGTGTGTGTGTGTGTGTGTATGTATGTATGTATGTACTGGCTAACAAGCTTATAGTGACATAATATTTATACGAGGCATCCATTTTCACAGCTCTGATACAGTTCAATGTCAGTGTGGTTCAAAATACGCCTTTAGTGTACCACAAAGAGCTGTAATTATGTTCACCGGGACAGTTTTGTGCAGTGTGCCTGTAACGTGTTGTTTGTCTCCATACTGATGCGGTAATTCTCCGAAACACTCCATTAGCTTTGTGTATTAAGTCAGAACATGCTGCCCGCTTTGTTTTGTCGTGTTACCGTCACGACAAACGGCGTTCACTGAAGGGCCGAGTGTTTTCTGTGCGGTGCGAACTGAACTTGGGGCAGACTTAAACTGCCTAAAGCAGAGGCACATCCAACCTGCAGCACCACTTACCGTTTTATGACAAGGCACATTCCCCTGCAGTCTGTGAAGTTCAGGTCCCCGCTATCTTCTCTGTAGGCCTTCTTCTACTTCACGCACAGCTCAAACGTCTGTCTGGAGACGTCCTGTGGCCTCGCTCTTCTTTCTACACAAAACAGTTAATTAAAATAAAACGACAGTCAGTTCAGAGGGAAGACCTATCTATCAGCACGGAGCACAGAATGATTTGATTCAGAAAGCGAACGCGTTGATATCGCACGCAGCAACGTAGGAAGGCAGAGCGCTGTACTGCCTGTGACGGTAAATATTGTCCGTCAGATCTTGTTGGTCGGCTGTTCAACGACGCTGTCAGCAGATCATAACATATGGCTTTTTACGTAAATAGTCTTTATCTTATACAAATATGTATTTTTATAACGTGCAAAAATGGCTACAGGTATATTTGCTGGCCACAGGAGAAGGGAGGAGATGCAAGGCGAATTTTACTTTATCGCTACTGTACAAACGTAAAACGTACTTTTCTTGAAGCTCACTTACAACTCAGATTTCTGCATGGCTGTTCATTGTACGTACAAGGCAGCAGATGGCATGAAAACTATTGCTAGCTGTTGTTCCGTTGTGTCCTTGTACTGGTATTGTGCATTCCATTGCTCTTATACTCATGTATTCTGCTGTGTTCATGTATCCATATTGCGTATACTGTCTCGTTCTTTTACCAATACTGCCGGTGACGTAGCGTTCGTGTACTCTTCGTTCCGGTCCATTCCGTCGCGTTCTGTCAGCACAGTACAATATGTCGTCAAACAGCGCTGCCACCTACCGTAGGCGGACGCAACGATACCGTAACAACGGTGCAGTAACGATGATAGCTTATAGCAAGTGGACAGATCTTCGCCCTTCTTTAGTTTGAAGTGAAATGACACAGTGGTTAAATGATACAAACTTACACACTGGCAGTAGTCTACTGTTCATTGCTCTATTGCGCACAGTTGGCAATATTATTCATTGCTCTGTTGCGCACAGTTGGCAATGTTATTCATTGCTCTGTAGCGCATATTTGGCAGTACTGTTCACTGCTCTATTGCGCACAGTTGATAGTAATTTTCATTACTCTGTTGCGCACAGTTGGCAGTACTGTTCATTGCATTTTTGCGCACAGTAGGCAACATTATTCATTGCTCTGTTGCGCACAGTTGGCAGTACTGTTCATTGTTCTTTTGCGCAAAGTTGGCAATG
>Ga0123353_10014209_pt1 | contig 11463 bp, 7 predicted proteins | sample TergutLab28metaG_3_FD_92763 | JGI IMG/M metagenome (GOLD analysis project Ga0123353, IMG submission 92763) | Labiotermes labralis P3 segment gut microbial communities from Petit-Saut dam, French Guiana - Lab288 P3 | ecosystem: Host-associated > Arthropoda: Insects > Digestive system > Gut ... | reverse complement strand
TAAAGTGTTTTAATACTACCACATATGTTCCATATGATGGCACATTCTTCAACCATTTTGATAGGGTTGCCATTGGATTGCCCCTAGTCCTGGTGATAGCCGGTATACGTGTGGATTCCTTTAAACAACAAACCCTTTAGCGGTATTTGGCAAATGATTGCTAACTTGCAAGTTTGTGGCCTAGATTTCAAGTTTTCAAGCTGTGCAGTTAATATTTATGGGGGACCCTGAAAGACTGAGTTTATCTGAACAATCTATGTCCTTAGCAAGAATCTAAAGATACTATTCAAAAAGAAATTACTAATATTTCAAGAAAAGAGCATTATCGTTTGTTGATAATATTTTCAGAAGGTGGAGGATCTGGTTTCAAGCTGGCTTCAACAAGACTCAATCTGAAATTAGGTAAACTGAACTGAAGGGGAAAAGAGGATTCCAATTTCCCAGCAGATGCAAGCTTCCAATGCAAGAAAGCTTCCTAGACAGCTGTCATTCTCAGGGACATGATCAGAGGTGCACTGTGTAGCTCCTTAAGTGGGAATGTGCATCATGGAATTAGTTGGCATATACCTTGTGAATATTTCCTCTGATCTTTGCCTCTGGTGGCCAGTTGGAGATTTCCTATTTGTCATTGCCTTGTCACATTGCAGGACTGTTCATGAAAGATTTCCAGTTGGACATAGAGAAGGCATTTCGTAATGTTGGCAAGCTTGATCACAAGAATGAGAGTATGTGCAAGTCCTCACATGTGGTGCCCTTGGGCAGAAGGGGTGTCCAGCACGTGGATGTAATTGATTCTCCTGCACGGGCCATAATGAGGATACAGGTAAGCGATGAGGGGAGCGTTGCCATAGCCCATAGTTCCTATCTTGGGTGAATTAATTTGATGAAATTTGGTGTTTTGAGATTTTTAACTACAATTTTTAGTTTATGGATTGGCAATTTGAAGTGCTTGTTCATTGTAATGGTGTGCCTGGAAGTTGTATTGTGGTCCCAAATCATTTACAAACATACTTCAGAATCTTACAGCAAAATAGAGTGGCATTTATTTATTTATTTATTTTCACACACTGGGTGTGGGAGCATGTCACCAGAAACCCCAAAACAGAGAAAATTTACTTGAAAGAGGATAGGTGATTTTAATGTACATTTATTTGTCTTGAGATGACTATGGGGATCCATCTACAGGCAGTAATTACCTGAATTGTTATGCAGTTCGTTTGCTCTGTGACTTTGTTTATAGCGGTGCAACTTTCATAGTAACTTTGTTGACCAGATGTTCAGTTCCATTTCTTGTGCAGAATTGTTCAACTTCAGCACTGTTGTTATGAACCCATAAGTTTGAAGTGTCATACTATCTGCACATAAGTTACAATCACTGTGTCCCTAGCAGCTGTGAGTGAGTCATATGCACTGCTTAGACTTTCAAGGACAGGAAGAAGTTCACAAAACGTTAAGATCACATGCACCCCATTAAGCCTACTGCCATCTATACAGGAGATTCCTCAACCATTAAATTTATGGGAACCTCTGTGAGATGTCACTAGGTATCAGGCATTAGCAATGAACGCATGTTCCTGGCGCGGTATTTTAACGATTAGTTTTTATTCTTTCTTTCTAAATCCATCACAATAGAAGAAAAAATGGTTCACAAAGGTCCAGCAATAATCTCCAAATATTATTCAATTATAGTTGATTTTACTTGAGATCTGTATGGTGAAAACCAAGACAAAAGGGGAGAGGGGGAGCAGTTGTTAGCCAGGGACAACAGAAGACAGAGCCAATCCTGTGAGCTATAAATGTACTTTGTTAATACTTGCACAGATTGACCCAGTTAGAAGTTCGTTGTCAGTGAGACTGGATGTTGCAAATTGTGTGATGTGTCATTTTGGTTACTGTGTAACTGCACAGACCCAATTCCCATTGAAGTTCAGATCTTCTGGCATGTTACACTATGTCTTCTGTTAAATATTTGAATTTACTGTGTGATTGTTTAATGTTTAGAGCACGATGTGGGAGCTGCTGAGTCAGAAGAACCGTGCTATAAGTGAGGAGGAGGTCTTAGCGTTGCTGGGTGTCATACGAGATACACTGTGTAATCGCACAGATCTGATTCCATCAGCTGAGAGATTGTTACCCTCTTTGGTGTTGGATGTTGCACTGTTGCTAGGTAAGTTCTGTGACAGTTAAGTTTGATCCACAGCCATATTCTGGCCTGATTTTTCCCTTGTCATTTGTCAGCCTCCTACATATCGTGTTTCGCTTGTGCAGGTGTTTACCTAACATTCTCTAGGAAGTGATCACAGACTACAAACCCCTCTTACTCTTCACTGTTTCATTTTTGTTGTAAGAGTGAAATTACATAATGGAATGTATGGGCATTCTTTATTATTCTAGAGTTGCATGTTGAAACTGATGTCTTTACCCAGTGTATTTGAGGTTACAGTGAAATATAGATTTTTTTTTCCCTGGAAATTACATTTTTCCTCATTTCCTGCACCTTTTCTTCAGTGCTGCCAAAACTTTGTGAAGAACAGTGTTAAATTTTCCTTGAATATATATATATTTTTTGCTGTTATTATAAATGCTTTCAATTGAAAATAGGGGGGGGGGGATGATTTTTAATTATAATTTCATACCTCCCTTATTGTCTTTATGTTGCACATCTTACATGTTGTGTAGAGTGGAGTAATTCAGCTGAGCTAGAGAGGGTCTGTTCTTATAACACAGCTGCAACACCCATACCACACCCTACTATGCCAGGTTACTCTGCTTACACAACATGTGATAAGGGAAAATGTCAACTGCATGCAAAGAATGAGTACATAATGGCTGCCTTCATTAGTTCTGAGAATGAGGTGTACAGGGTTGAGCAGCAAGTGAAAAAGTAGCAACCTACTTTAATGGACATGTGGAAAAAGTGAACTGGATTACATTTTTGATACAGTACATTTATCTAGATTACATTTTTAGTGTAGTACAGTTTTAATTTGGTTTGTTTAATATCAGCAGCTAACAAAAATTTAATTTCTTTGATTTTACCTTCATTTGAAATGATCCCTAATGTAAATCCAGGCTCTGCTTTATTAACCTTGACAATCCAGGGATAGAGACTTTTAGATCCTCTGGTGCTTTGGAACTGATGGTCATTTTGGTGCAGGCATATTGAGTAAATGTAAGCCTTTGCCAACTGCACAGTGTGGATGTGCCAGTACAGTACTGTGAGGGGTGGGTAGTAAACATTATGTGCTAAAATAAATTAAATTTGTTGCACTGACTCATTGACATGAACTGACAGAAATGGTAAAATAAGTACATGGAAACCAACCCACAGTATATTGTTAATTTATGGTATGGCTGCAATGTTATAATTATCAGTTCAGTTGTTCAGAATCCATATTATTTTGACCCTTAATAGTTGCAAAGTATTATTTTTTTAAAGAAGAGTTTGTTTGCAAAATTTGTAATTTCCTTGTAATAATTCATGATATTAGTGTAGTCTCCATTCTTTCTGAAGAAAGTGGATCCTGAAATTCCATGCTGTTTGCATAGATGCATATGTTTCTGCTTCGAACCAGTTTACTGATTTGCATAAAATTTATTATGAACATTATACCATGGCTGGGAAATTGACTTCTGCTGACCTTGACAAGTTTCTTAGATGCCATCTCAACAGTTAGGTTGAGTACATTGCAGTTATGTTAGTGTGTGATGGCTGCAGCACTTGATATTCAAATTTCTTAGCTTTCTGAATTTGCTGCACCAGTATTACCTTTCTTTCCAAGCAGCTCCAAACCTATACATTTTCCATTTAGGAAACATTTTTATCAGCTTTGTAGACACAGAAGAATTGTTGAAAAAGTTTTATGTCAGTTCCGTAAAGTACTTCATTCATGAAAGAAGCTTAGCACAAAAGAATATTTTTACTTTTTATCTGTTTTCTTCCTTTGTAAATAATGAACTTGAAAGTATTTTCACTAGTGGTATCTACCCAAGCCTTTGGGACTGTTTGTTGTTGGGGAAAGAGACAAGCACTCCAGACAGTTGCCATCAGGAGGAAAAGTATCTAAATTCTAGCATTCTGGAGCTACATAGGCAGAAAAAGTTAATGGAACTTTATCTGTGGACAGTGCCAAGGATATTATCATGAATCAACAAACACTTTGCGTGAACTTCTATGTTAGCATGGATTCACACTGTTCTTCTTGCTTTCAAGTTGCGCATCATCCAGATATGATGACCGTGAGATTGAAGGAGCAGTTTGTGAGCGTGTGGCGCATTTGTGAGGACTGTGATACTTTGGCGCACCTTCTGTGTCCACGCAATGTGTTGCTGTTGTCACAGTCAAGACATGCAGCAGCCAAGGTGTGGATGTGTTTAGCAGGGTTGTTGGTGCACCTGCTTTCATGTGGTGTGCTCCAGCCTGACTCACTGGAACAGCAATGCATGGCTCTGCTTCAGAGCACCTGGCCTCAGGTATGTAATGTGATTTTGATGCAGCCCAGAACAGTGTTTCATCAGATATTTAAGGGAAGTATTTGTAGTTACCGAATGTTTCTAATACTGGTAGAGTGTTTAAAACATGAAGGAGCCATGAGAGTCATTGGGATAATTAACTGACCAACTACATGGAACAAACTCCTTTTGAAGAAGCTACTAGTTGTTTTGTTAGGCAAGAAGATCCCTGCCTCTTATGGAACTTGAAGGTTCTTTACCATACTCACACAGGCTTGCCTCTGGCCCCTGTCTTGAACAAGTGAAATCCAGTTCACATTCTCTTACTCTATTTCTTTAAGATCCATTACAATATTATCTTGCCATCTCTTTCGAGATCTTCCAGGTGGTCTCTGCAGCTTATCCAACCAAAACTCTTATTTTCCTTCATTTGATAATACTAAAAAATGTAGGCAAAGTGGGCACATAGTGAAGCTCCTTGTTATATAATTTTGTATGTCTCCCTAATACTTCCTCCCTTGTAGGCTTTCTTAGTTCTTCTGTTGATGAAGCAGACCATGCTATACTGTTGAACACAATAACTTGTTCCATACTTCACCGTATGAGGGGCTACCCAAAATTTCTGAGAATTTGCTCATAATAACATGAATACTTACCTTAAGTCCTCATTTCCACCGTCACCTTCAAAGTAGTCACCTTGGTCTTGTATACAACGATCCCGGCGATTTTGCCATTTTTGGAAACAATCATTGAAGTCTGCCAGCGTTAGCTCGTTTAGTACCTGTTGTGACTTTGCTTGGATCTCTTCAATGGATACGAAGTGCCACCCTTTCAACCAGAGTTTCAATTTAGGGAACACGTAGAAATTGCAGGGGGCCAGGTCAGGTGAGTAGGCAGGGTGGGGAACAGTGGTCATGTTATTTTTTTGTCAGGAATTCCCTCACAAGGAGCGAGGTGTGTTCAGGCACATTGTCATGGTGCAACAACCAGTCTCCGTTCTTCCACATCTCAGGCCATTTGCGCCTCACATTTTCCCTCATTCGTCTCAAAACCTCGCAGTAAAAATTCCTATTGACAGTCTGGCCAGGTGGAACAAACTCCTTATGCACAATTCCTTGACTGTCAAAAAAAATGATCAGCATTGACTTCATGTTGCTGCAAACTTGGCGCGTTTTTTCAGTTGCGGAGAGGACGGCGTCTTCCATTGCAAAGACTGCTGCTTTGTTTCCAAGTCATAATTGCACAGCCATGATTTGTCACCAGTTATGACCCTGGACAGGAAGTTAGGATCATTTCCAACTGCTTTGTGCAGCTCGGTGCACAACTGAACCTGATGGCCTTGCTGGTCATTGTTTAAGAGACGAGGAACAAAGTTTGCTGCAATTCGTCTTATGTTCAGTTCATCAGCTAGAGTGTGTTGACTTGCATTGTATGACAGTGCAATGCGATTACAGACATTGTGGATAGTCTATTGTCTGTCTTCTAGGATAAGTTCGCACACTTTCACAATCATTTCTGGAGTTGTGCATGTGGATGGTCGACCAGAATGTTTACGATCTTCCACAGATTCCCAGCCATCTTTGAAATGCTTAAACCACCAAAATGTTCTTGCTTGGCTTAAAGCTTGCTCACGAAAGGCCTCCTTTAGCATTCGGTGGGTTTCAGCTGCAGTTTTGTTGAGCTTGAAGCAAAATTTAATGCAAATTCTTTGCTCCTTAATGTCTGCCATTTCAGTATTGGCAGACACACATAAAAATGGTGTCAAGAAAACAGCCAAAACTCGGAAACATGTGCACTTATAAAGACGCAAGTTGGCTGACTAACGGTTGAAAGATACAACAAGAGGCACCTAGCGGCGCAAGATCGTAGCACTAATGGTTTGTGCGTTATATTCAAATTCTCGGAATTTTGGGTAGCACCTCCTACGGTCAGACCATTTTGTGTGATGGCAGAATGGGCAGTGATTGTCACTATACAAATTTGTCTTCCTTGGGGTCAGTACATTTTAGTTTAATGGATGTCTGTTAATCTTAGGTCTTTACTCACCATATTTAAAGGAGGTGCCAGAAATTACTTTTGGTTTGAACTGTTGCATTACTTTGCTGAAGAAGGACACATGTTGGACAGGTGTTCATGACACACACAGATGCTAACATCTTGTAATGGCACCACAGATTAATGTGGGATTTTATGGAGATCAGTATATTTTTTGAGGAGTCATGTATCCACTGAAGTGGAACTAAGCTTCACCATACTAAACAGAATGAGTGTGAGGTTGATTTCTCCAACTTGCACCCGTGAAGGGTACGGTTTTACATCACACTGTGTGTTCTTCTGTTTATGAACCACTGTTGTCTCACACAGATGTAAATGCAGCATTTCCATTTCATTTTGTGGTGGTGTTTGGTATGCATATCATCTCATAGATTTTCTTGGAAATTTTTTAATTGTAGCATGAATTTTGTCCAATTTTTCCTAAGTTAGCACATGTTGCATTTTCTCATATTGTCTGAATTGGAACCTGTTGCTGAAATCCTTTTCACTGATCTGTAAATTGTATCACTTGTGTGGATCTGATATACTGAGAAATTTTTGTCTAAATTTGTAATGTTACTTCTTGTAGCAGTTGTATTTAGCATGTGTATCATACAGAAATCCATATAATGACTGCATTTTAGTCACAGGGGGCTCACAAACTTCCAATTAAGCAGTGTGGTAAGGTTGTGGTGTAAAGCGTTAGCATCCGTGACAGTCACTAGTGCAGGTGTGCAGGCAACTTGAGCAAAATTTGGTGTGTTTGCAAGCATGAAATTCATCACACAGAATGAACAGCATTATAATTATATGTATATTCTTACCTGTGTTTTTTTTCTGTACACCATTAAAAAAATATGCTGATAATAATAGGTAAAATGTATTAAAAAATGTAATTCGCAACCTAGGCTTGGGTGTTGCCTTTTTTAATGCATTTTTACAATAAGTTGGTAATGTAGCATGCATCTGAATGGCCCATACATCCTCAGGCTTGCTCCACTGGTCTGTCTTGTCTTTGGAAGTGTAAGACTTAAAAGGTAGTTTCTTATTTCAAGTATCTCCACAGGCAACACAACACTGTGCTGCAGACAAAATGTTGCCCACAAGCTACAGGTTGAGTGGGCCTGCATTAGAGATTGGGTTTATTTACAACAGTTGCACAATACTGTACATTTTTAGATAGAAGACAAGAAGGCAAAAGAATCTGAATTGAATGGTACGCTTGGACCAGCTCACAAGAGAAAGAGTAGAGATTGAATTGCACCCCGGCAACATGATCCAGGTTTACAGTTCTTCTTCTGTACACTGTGGAAGCCCTGAATACATTTCCTAAAAAGAAAGAAGGCAGTAGGCACACTCAATGTAACAGTTGCACTGTCATGAGGTGCAAAAAATGGCCCCATCCAGGTACTAATCATACCTAGTGTAGCTTAAGAGCAGATAGAGGTTGGACCACACTCACCAACCACATGATTTTCACATCTCCCACCAGTGAACTCTGAAAAAAGAGTTGTTCTTGATATCTTAACACCCATTGGCTTAGAACGGTCCTATCCCCTCTTCCTACCTTCCATAGCTGTGATGGACAAAATTAGTGCAAATTGACCAAATAAGTGGAATACATGTAACACTTGATGAAATAAACATTTTATATTACATGCATTTGTAAATTTTTATGAGAATAATGGTCATATTATTCAGTACAGGTATGCATTGTCACACATAGGTGTGGTAGCTAGCATAGCGTAGCCAGAATAGTGACCAGGTTAGGGGTTGGACAACTGGAGAATCCATACCTTTGCAGCAAAGGGAGCATTTTCTTTTCACCACTACATCCTGATCAGCTTTGAGGTGCACCAAACCTTCTGTAGATTAGATACTGGGTGAAAAGCAGCTGGGGCATTAATTAATATGACTGCCTGTCTAATTTAGTGCCACAGATTCATAATCTGTGGAGTTATTTCTCCACTGTGCTATACATCTTCACACATTGCAGGGACAGCTATGCCTTTTTTTTTACTTTTATCACATGTAACTGTGTTGATGTGTTGAAGGAGGTCTTGAACCTGATTGCCTCTTGCATACGTGAAGTGATTCGACTGTATGGAGGATCTGAAGACTGCAAGTTCACACTGCTGATGGAGTGGCTGTCAGAAATATGCGATGATATGGCATTCTTTGACTGATCTGGTTGTACCAGTTGGAACTGTAACAATTTTATACTTTTTAAAAATAAACATGTACATATACTTGTGTATCTTTATGTACTTATATAGGGTGGCTACAGATTAGTGGACAGTTTGGAGGATGTGTAATTTCTATTGAGAACACACATGTAGAACTTTTTTTTAATACAGAGAAGTCTCCCAGTATTAAAGTTCTTTTGACATGTGGTCACATCTGCTCACTGTGGACAACACAACACAACACATTTCCCACCGATAAACATTTCATTCCGAGCCTCATCATAGAATGTTCTGGTCAGCTGTCATGTCATTTCAGAATCTTCTGTGTAATGTGGCAGAAGGGTAAAGTAAATTTAAGTCCTTGGTAGCCTTATAAATATAAATCACGGGGTGTGATGAGAAGACCAGTTGTTACCCTTGAGCACCCTGCTTGACCCACTGGTGAAGAGTGTCATCTAATAATGTTTGCATCTCAGGTGGTAATGCAGATGAGTGCAGTCTTGTTGGAATATGAGCTGTTGGTGATCACTCTCAGCATCATGCTGCAGCTGAGGGATGAAGAAGAGTAGCATGTCCAGATTTGATGCATTAGTTTCTGTTGTCTCCATCGGGGTCAGTCTGAGGGGCAGCTGCCTGGGGCGCCAACCTATAAGGGGCACTAAGGCATCACTGGAATAATCGGAAATATGATGCTGGTACATCCATGTTTTCCACACATGCAAGAATTTCTCCAAAAATTATCTAAAAATTTGGCATGTGCCCTCAAAAATATACATCAGCCCTGTTCTAGACTGAATAAGTTTGAAGAATATAAGTTTGAGGAGCACCACATTATTAGTCTGCCCAAGAATGCCAAATAATTAGTCTGCCTGTGGCACCTATATATCTCAGGCTGGCCCTGGTTTCCATAATGATACATAGTTCATGAACTTTGAAAACCTCATCACACAAAACAAGGTAGCTTTGGGGCAGTGACACCGATGCTCAACCACTGCTCTTTGGCTTCCTGTTTCTGGGATACCGACATTATGTCTGTTCACTTCGCCACTTACATGAAATGTGGCACTCTCACTGAAGATGCACTTGTCCAGTAAGTTGTCAGCTGGTTCCACATAACTTACCATTTTGTCACCAAATTCATGTCAGTTTTCTTTGTCACATTCTAAGAGAGACTGTAGTAACTGATCCATGTACATCTGTAACTTCATCAGTTTCTGCAACACCTTCTTAGTAGTGTTTCTTGACAGTCCTAGTTCATCACCTGCTGTGCGTGGTGGTTTCCAGGACTGCATGTGAAAGTGTCCTGTGCCCTCTCCAAGGAAATTTTGAATTCTGTCTGATAATTACTTGCCTTCCAGGAGGATACATTGCAAATTTAAATGAAAATGATGCACAACTGTAGTAGATCATATTTTTTCATGTGCAAAATAACAAAAAGCATGTTTGTTCATTTTCACTGAACACTACCAGTAATTTTCATCTAATCATCACATCACTAGTGAAAAAATTATGAACCTACACATATGCAGGGAAAACTTGAATGCTGGAAGGCTGCTTTGTAGTAAAATAAGTTTTTCCATGTGTATTATCAATAGAGAATTTTCTTTTCTTTTGATCGCCATGCCACTAATGGAAAAATTATAAACTTGGAGGAAAAAATCTAAAATATGTAGAAACTGCACTGCAGTAACAAGATTTCTGTATGTTTTGTTAACAGACAATAACAGACCCTCCAAATTGCATGCTAATTTGTGGCCACTCTTCATACATGGTGCTCTCCCATTCATTTTGATGTCTAGAGTGCAGCAAAATGTTTTGTTGTTTGGTGAATGCAGGACTGGCAGACAGATAAGATAAACAAATTAAATGGATAAGTCTATAAAATATTAAATATACACAAAGGTTTAAAAATTGTCTTTAAATGTGTGGCCTAAAAATCTTTCCATACATGTTTGTATGATCCCTGATGATTGCAAGCTACCAACACATGTTGGATCTGTGACCAGTATATACATTTTTAAATGTGTGCTTTGTTGTAATGTCTTTTATTGTTACAGCTGCTTTTTCTAATCTGTAGCTGCATCATATTGAGAGGTCTTTTCCAACATTTGATGTTCATTGCTGTCACCGTTTTTTAGAGTGAGTGTTATAGGTTGGAGGAAGTGGACCATTGTAAGGGTATATTTGCACTGGGAGTGAGTTTTGGAATAAGAATGTTTGGAAACGATGTAAAACCACACTGTCAGGTTTTTTGTGTTGTGGTTGAAACTGCTTTCTTCACCATTTTGCCAGATTGCCTGATGTTAGAGAAGTATTACAATGGCAACAAGTGTATTAAATTCATTGCTGTGTTTGTTGCTGTGGAATGCTGGGCTGCTGTTGTCATTTGTTCTATACAGGCAGGTCTCATTTTACTCCATGGATATATTCCTGAACACAAAATTCCCATTGAAAACAATGTATTTCCTGGGGGTTAGGGAATTGGCAACCTCATCCTCTATAGTGTATGACTATATAACACTACTGGACATACGGACCTGTGGAATATGTGTCTAGTGCATAAAGGTAAAGTTCACCCTCGAACAGGCCACGAAGGCCCTGAGGGGGAGTAGAGGTATAGCTATACTCTTTCTTTAACCTCGTCTCTAGGTAGGGGTGGGTGTGTCTATTGTATCCAAAGTATATTTACATTTCTATACAATATATTTATTTCTATGATACCATGTATTACTACATGGTAGGTATTCATCCAGCAATGTCACCTCTTGTGCCTTGCAAGTTCAAAGGCCAG
>Ga0123353_10014208_pt1 | contig 11463 bp, 12 predicted proteins | sample TergutLab28metaG_3_FD_92763 | JGI IMG/M metagenome (GOLD analysis project Ga0123353, IMG submission 92763) | Labiotermes labralis P3 segment gut microbial communities from Petit-Saut dam, French Guiana - Lab288 P3 | ecosystem: Host-associated > Arthropoda: Insects > Digestive system > Gut ... | reverse complement strand
GTACCAGCGTAAAGATCAGCAAAACCAAATCCTCCTATTTTGCGTTCCATGTTATTCCTCCTTGACATTTATAAAGGGGGAATTAACACTATTTACTAATAATATCAATCGATTATATCAATTATTATTGTGCAATGGTCTCACCTAACCACCGATGATCCAGACAACATAACATGAGGAAAAAAATAAAGACGGATGAACGGGGAAGAGGATATTTGATGATTTGATTTGGCTGACGGAATAATAAAGATCTTTTCTCTGTGCCTACTGTCAACCTTTACCACCAACCACTTGGCTATCCAGCACAACTTAAATAAAACCAAAAAGAAGGGCTGATATATAAAATATCAGCCCTTCCTTTTTCTTTATGAGAATCTGTTTTTTAATCTTTAATTACACGGCCTCACGGATGACGCGCGGAGTAACAAAAATCAACAACTCTCTTTCTTCCAATGTATCGCCCGTTTTTTTAAAAAGCCATCCCAGTACCGGTATCTTATTCAGCCAAGGTACACCACTCATGCTTTTGGTTGTCGCGGACTTCATAATTCCGCCTAAAACAATGGTATCACCATCTCTGACCACCACCTTGGATTCTACGCTACTGGAAATAAGGGGTGGATTTTCATTGTTCACATTCACCTTTTGCCAATCGGCGGCCTTACTGTCACACTTGATTTGCATGGAAATCTTACCCTCCGACGTAATGGTAGGCGTTACCTCCAGTTCCAGCTTGGCATCCTTCATTTCTATCGTTGCCGTTCCATCCTTATCCCGGGTAACATAGGGAATTTCCTCACCCTGACCAATCTTGGCCTTTTCATTATCCAATGTCGTAACTCTTGGCGAAGAAATAATTTTCCCTTCACCTGATGTTTCCAATGCCTCCAGTTTGGCCTGCAACATGAAGTGGGCCGTGGAATAAATCACACCGACACCGGGGCTGACGGCATCTGCAAACCCGGGGAAAGGCACCGCAATGCCTGCTACCTCCGGTGGTTCGTCGGTAGGTTGTCTCAGCGGATTCATCCAGCCAGCCGACACGCCTCCCGGCCTTGCAGCCTGATTTCCAGAGACATGCGCCCAATTACCTTTAGCACTTCCGGTGTTCCACAGAAGGCCAAGCTCCTTGGAACCGGACTTGGTCACTTCCACAATCTTTGCTTCAATGGAAATCTGAGGTAGCTTGCCATCTTTGACCAGCTTTTTCTGTTCCGCTTCTTCCTCCGCCTTGGCTATATCGATCAGTTTTTTTGCCTCCGCACGGTCCGTATCGGCATCTTTTCTTATCCGCTCCAGTGTTCTGACAACAAGAACATTACCCTCTTCATGTACCCCCAAACTGTTCAGTGTTACCACCGTATCGAATGCCTGGCGCCATGTCACGCGCTTCACAGACAAAGTAACAGTTCCTTTCACATCATCACCGGAAACGATATTGACACCTCCTGCTTCCGCAAGGAGACGAAAAACACTTTTAATATTTGCATCCTGAAAATCAATACTAATTCGCTTGGACGGGTCACCCTGATTTGCACCGGAAAAAGAATCCCATTCCTGAGTTTCTCCTCCACCACTTCTACTGTCTCTGGAAAGACCAGAAACATTAAAATCAATTTGCACACGCGCCCCATCTTTGCGAATCATGTAAGGCACACGCTCGCGCATATCCATGGTCATATAGCTCCATGGCTGACCATCCCGATCCTTTTGAAGGGCTGATACCCGGAATATATTATCCAGTTTCTTGTCGCTTAAACTACGTTTGACATTTTCGTCGATCAGGGTATTGGCCATCACAGCCACAACGCTAACGGAACTCTGCGTCTCAATCATCGCGCCAGATTCTGCGGAAAAATATAAGGTTACTCTTTCCTTCCCTGGCAACCGCTCAAACATCACATTTTTTAAATGAACGGTTTCTCCTTCCCTGTGGCTAATGGAAACGGTGCCAACAACCGGAAACGCATTATACGAAAAGGAATAAGAAAAATGAAGTAATGAACCCAACAATACCACCAAAACAATAAATCCCAGATTTCTTTTTTTCATGGTGTTTCCTCGATATCTTTATGCAACTTCATGGTAATATGATTTACTTCTCCCCTTGTTGAATTAATGTCTTTAACCGCGACGACCACTCTGTCAGATCTAATCTGCAAAATGCGTCCCTCGGAAAGACCGATAAGCATGCCCTCTCTAACGATATAAAACTTCTTCTCACCATCCTCAACAATGGCTTTCCATCCTTCCTGATCACTTCCAGAAATTCCCACAACATTGAATGCGGAAAGATCCTGGCGTTGCAGAGGCGAAATGGGAAGAGTTTTTGCTTTTTCTTTTTGCCTTTTGATAACATCCGCCCCTGTCTCGATAAACGGTTTAAAAGGATCTTTACTCCCGGGAACACCTGGCGGACTAGGCGGACTAACAAGCGTGGCAGAATTAGCTTGTACAGAAGAGGAATCAACAGGAGATACTGCGTTCCCTTCTTCTGCCCGCACAGGAGAGGCCATGATCGTCAACCATATTATGGCGGCAATCAAAACAGTAAGATACGACATTAATGTTTTCCGTGGTTTACAAATTAGTTTCGGCATCACTATTCCCTCTTAATTTTTCTTGCCTTACTGCTCTAAAAACATGTAGGTCTTGAGAACACAAGATGTAATAAGCATACCCTGTTTACCTGTTCTGTTATCCTTCTGTCCCCCTACGACCAAATCTTCAACGTTAATAATTCTCGGTAACTGTGACACCTTGTCCAGGAAATCCAGCGTATCGGCATAAGATCCTACGATCCTGACACGCACAGGAACGTCCTGGTAAAACTCTTCTTCTTCTGGAGAAGAATCGCCTGTCTTTTTCTTACCTTCCTCTGCCCTTTTGATGGGAGAAATAACAGGCACAGGCTCAAAAAGAAGAAAATCCACACCGGAATTACGGCCTTCCAGCGAAATGGATTCAAGAAGAAGAGGAATTTCTCTTTTATCAGGCAATTTTTGCAGAGCAATTTGAAAATCAGTTTGAAGAGTTTCAAGATCCGCAATATATTTCTCCCTATCTGCCGCTATTTTTTCTTTTTTCTTTACTTCTTCCTGCAGTTGGACCAATCTGATTTCCAGGCTTTCCTTTTTTGCCAAAGCATCCTGAAGATAGAACATGTAATAAAAGTAGCCAGCAAGACAAAACGCGGCCAACATCAATCCTGCCTTCGCCTTTGGCGAAAGTCTTTTCAGATCATCAGCAGAAATAGCCATTACTTACCCTTTCTTAATGGTACAACTTATTTTAAAAACCTGTATTTTTGCCCCTGTTCCAGATATTTCTTCCTGCCTTGAGAACTGAAGATCCACGGAAAGAATAAACGGTAGAGATTCCAAACTTTTCATAAACAGAGAAACCGTTGTCGGATTTCTTGCAATCCCGTCAATGGATAATGAGCTTCCCATTTGAGAAATAGTATTCAGTGAAAGATCCTTCTCCGGTATAATACTAGCCAATTGCTTTAACATAAAAACAGGAAATTCACGTCCCTCTTCCAATTTTTTGATGACGCTAATTTTATTCTCCAAAATTGTCTTCCTGTCTTTAAACTCTTCTATGGTACCAACAACCTTGTCCAGCTCTTCCACACGGTTTTTATTTATCTGAATATTCTTATCCAGCTCTACAAGCTTGGCAACCATATAGCCATGGTAAAACAAAAGAAGAGCGGCAACGATGAGAGTTACTCCTATGGCAAGTACAATTTCTTTGGCTTTTCCAGCCCTCTTTTTCGCTTCATGATAGGGAAGCAGATTAATTGTTATCATTTGTCACCTACCATTCTTAAGGCCAGTCCTACGCATACAGCCGCCCCAGGTCCAATTTTCTCTATTTCTTCTTCTGTAAACTGCTTTTTGTTATATGCTATATTCTTAAAAGGATTCACAATCTCGGTATTGATGTTTAAGCGCTGGGATAATGCTTCCGCAAAACCAAACAATCTGGCAGATCCTCCGGACAGAAAAATCTTGCTGATCTCACCACCACCAACGGTAGAACGAAAATAATTGATAGACCTTTCGATCTCTTGCAAAATGGGTTCTGCAGCTTTGAGAACATGCTCTTGATACTCGCCAGACGACTCATCATATGGGGGCCCTTTGATCTTTTTCAATTCCGCTTCCTCCAAATCAGGCAACTCCATATTGCTTTGCAGATCCGCTGTAATATTATATCCTGCCATCGTGAAATCACGGCGGAGAATAGACCCCCTGTCTTTAATAACATTTATATTGGTAACACTTGCCCCAATGTTCACCAAAGCAACGATTTCATCATTACCCAAATCGTAATTTTCCTCATACATCGTCTCAAGAGCAAAAGAATCAACATCCAGGATTACAGGCTGCAGACCTGCGTTCCGGATTGCATTGTTGAACCGCTCCACAACATCTGTTTTGGCTGCAACAAGCATTACATCAACCTGATTTGCATTAAATTCATTTTTCCCGAGAACCTGAAAGTCGTAGTTCACATCATCCATATTATCAAAAGGAAGGTATTTACTCGCTTCATCCTGAATGAGCTCCCGTAATTCATTGGGACTCATCGCCACAAACGAAACCTTCTGAGATATCACCGCGTTTCCAGAAAGAGCCGTAACAACATTGCGCCGCTTGACTTTGGAAAGACGGATAAGTTCTTTAATCTTTGCGGTCAGAGCCTGTGGATCTTCCAAAACACCCTCGTGAACAATCCCCTTGGGAAGAAGAAGTTGGTGATAGCTCCGTAGCGTGTAACCGTTGGAAGCCCTGTCTACTTCCATTAACTTCAGAGAACTTGCCCCAATATCAAGGGCCGCCAGTTTCTTCTTTGATGAAAACAATCCCTGAATATTAAAACTGCCCATTAAGTCACCGTTTAACCTGCCTTATTTGTTTTTATTTGGATAACATTTAATTTAAACAACTATTTCCTTTGTAAATACACATTGCTTACCACATCCAAAGAAACCTATCTTTGGTGAAAGCAACTTTCGCGCCATAGCTTAACAACAGAAAAACTTTATAGGGGAATTTTTATTAGGATTATCGTGATATACGAAAAACAACGTCCCCGTCTTTCACCATGCCTAATTCATTTCTGGCGATCATTTCTATGTAAGGGAGGTTGGATTGAAGGAGACTTATTTCTTTTTCTAAAGACGTATTATCCACAGTGATGGTCTGGTTAATCTTCTGTATATTCTGAAGCTTCTGCTGCATGGCATAGCCATCCCAGAGGCCTCGATTACCAAAAGTGATCATCAAACCAACGAGAAAAATAAACACAACGATGTATAGACCCACTTTTCGCATGGGCACAATCCCTACTAAATGAAGCGATTATAAAACACGCCCCGTCAAATAACTGCCTATTGAACAGGTCAAAGGTTTGACCCTTTGTGGGTTAAACCACGATATATACATGAACAGCTCATCTATACAGGTTTTCCCCATAATTGCAACTCGAATATTGTAACAATCAGTAAGAAGGGAGTAATTGCTGAGGTTCTCCCAGCAAAAAATCACCCTTCTCGATCCATTCTTTGAGTATGTGGGCTATCTGACGGGCTTTATAATAACTGGATAAAGGAGCGGTTACGATTCTTTTCCCCTTTAAGGTGATAGAACCGCTTCTCAGCTCTTTATAACTGACTTCACCAATGCTTTTGCCCTCACATCTGGGATAATCCATACTATAATCGAACACCTGTGCATAGATATCCTCATCCCTAATGGCCGTATAGCGCGCCATCTCCTCATTAAGCACGGGAATAGGAATACCGATACCAACATAAAGCGATACCCCGTACCCTAAAATACTGGCTCCTACCAGCCATTCTGATGTCATATTTTTAAGATTACCAATTGTGGCGATGGTTCCGGCTCCTCCGGTAGGAATACCATTCTCCATTCTCGAAACATGGGGATTATGCTGCGTTCCTTGCCAGGCAATAAACCCTTCCCCTCCACCAAGAAAAATTCTGGTTCCAATACCTAATGTTTTGTAAAATGGATCATTAAAAAGAGGACTTATCTGCCCTGAAGTCGCATAATTGGCATTGGCCATCTTTGGACGCAGCATACCCATGTAGGTATAAATTGTCCTGTCTGACATATTCACAGCGCAATTGTAGTTCTGATAAGCGTTTCGCGGATTGAACAGAATGGCGTCCTTAAAATCATTCAGAGTCATCTTCTTATCTGTTTTCCGTGCAGGATAACAATCGGTTCCGTACCCTTCTGCTCGCAAATGGACAACCTTACCGTTCACAAGATCCTCAATGACGTGCCCGCCTCCATAACGAAATTCGCCAGGATAAACACTATTGAGAGGATCCCCTTCGACAATTTCCGTTGCGCCAAGATAACAATCTACCGCCGCAATGCCTCCATAAGCAGGGACATCATTGATCCATACCTTTGTCGCCCGAATGCGAGGCGAGGTATGACCAAAATTCAAAAAAGCTCCCGATGAACACATGGGGCTGAATGTTCCCGTGGTGACAACATCAACGCGTTTTGCCGCGTCTACGTCGCCATGCTTTGCCACAATGTCGATCATTTCTTCCGCTGTTACCACAACGACTTTACCCTGCTTTATTTTTTCGTTGATTTCGCCAATCGTTTTTTGAACTTTGTTTCCCTTCATCACAATAAACTCCAGTAAAAAATATCTCTCGCATAAAATTACTTTCTTCCCGCACGTGATTACAGCGCTTTAATCAATACGGGTGTGACCAAACCCCCCTGTGCCTCTTTCCGTATCGCCAAGAGAAGAACTTTTTTGCCAGACACATCGGCAAACAGGCTGAATAATAAGCTGGGCAATCCGATCACCACGTTTTACCTCAAAGGGCCTTGGGCCATGATTGATCAAAAGTACCCCTATTTCGCCTCGGTAATCAGCATCAATGGTTCCCGGCGCGTTCAACACCGTTACGCCAAATGTCATGGCCAGACCACTTCTGGGCCTTATCTGCCCTTCATACCCCTGTGGAAGAGCAATGGCAAATCCCGCAGGAATTTTTTTCCATGCCCCGGGAGAAATGATTTCGACACTTTCCACCGCAGCGCATACATCCATACCAGAGGCAAAGTTCGTCATATACTGTGGCAGATTCAAATCATCTTGCCCCGGTAAAATCATTACAGGAACACAAATCTCTTCATTCATGCGGTCATCACACAGCTTCAGCAATTTCCGGGGGCATTTTCCCTGCTGCAACTAAAGATATTCTGCCCGAAACAAATATTTCCTCTGCCATATCACGAACAGCCTGTCTTGTCACACTGTCTATTTCTCCCAGAACCTCATCGCAAGCTATATAACGCCCAAAGAAAATCTCATTTTTGGCCAAGCGGTTCATCCGACTATCCGTACTCTCCATACTCAGGATAAAATTACCCTTGACCATTTCCTGAGCAATACGCAGTTCTCGCTCCGTCAACAAATTTTCCTGCAGTTTTCGCATTTCCAAAAGAATCAAGCGGATCACTTCATGCAGGTGGTTCGTATCAATTCCCGCATAGACGCCTATCATGCCTACATCATGGTAGGTATTGAAATAAGATTGAATATCATACACAAGTCCTTTTTCCTCACGAATTTCCTGGAATAAACGCGAGCTCATGCTCCCCCCAAAGAGGGTATTAAGGATAATACAGGCATAATGCCCGGGATCGCCAATGGAAGGAGCCTTACACCCCATGACAAGATGAATTTGTTCCTGTTCCCTGTTGATAAAACACTTCACCACGGAAGGCGAGGGCGGACGGAAAAATATTTTTTGCTCTTCTTGCGGCGCAAAGATAAAGCAGCGCGTAACCAGCTTTACCAACTCGGAATGCTTAACCTGCCCCGCTACGGAAATGACAAGATTATTTCCTCTATAATGTCGTCTAAAAAAGCGTAATATCTTTCTTCTATTGAAACTCTGTACTCTTTCACAGGTGCCCGCAATGGGAAAGGCAAGGGTGTGTCCCTGCCAGAATTGCGCATCGAAAAGATCGTGGATATATTCGTCAGGCGAGTCTTCCAACATCCGTATTTCCTGACAAACAACAGATTTCTCTTTTTCTATATCATCGTCACGAAACAGCGAATGATATAAAATATCAGCCAGAAGTTCAATAGCAGAACAAAGATGATAAGCGGGAATTTTTATATAGAAGACCGTATTTTCTTTTCCCGTGAAAGCATTGATCACTCCCCCCATGGAATCTACAGTCGAAGCAATATCAAAAGGGGACCTCTTGCGGGTCCCCTTGAAAAGCATATGCTCAATAAAATGCGCTATTCCATTGGATGTTTTTGTTTCATGGCGGGATCCACATCCAACCCACACGCCAATTGATACGGAACGAATGTGCTTGATCTCTTCTGAGACAACACGAATTCCATTTGCAAGGGTGGTCTTATTGACCATTGTCCCCCAAGGCTTCCTTTCGGCTGAGGCGAATTTTGCCTTGCCTATCAATTTCCAACACTTTTACATTCACCCCATCGCCTTCTTTTAGAATGTCGGTTACCTTGTTGACTCGTTCCTTTGCCAGATGGGAAATATGAACAAGACCTTCAGTCCCCGGCAAAATCTCCACAAAGGCGCCAAAATCAACAACACGTTTAACCACGCCGCGATAGATCTTACCAATCTCCGCCTCTTCTGTAAGCCACTTCACCATGCAAATAGCTTTTTCCGCAGCCTCGGCATCAGCAGACGCAATAGTAACGGTACCATCATCCTCTACATCAATCTTTACACCTGTTTCGTTAACAATCTGGCGAATATTTTTACCCCCGGATCCAATGACATCCCGTACACGTTCGGGGCGAACCTTAACAGTCATAATCCTTGGCGCATAAATGGAGATATCTGCTCTTGATTCTGCCATAGTTTCCATCAGTTTATCAATAATGTAGAAACGACCAGCTTTGGCTTGGTCAAGGGCCATACGTAAAACATCTTCCGTAAGCCGGTCAATTTTGATATCCATTTGGAGGGATGTAATCCCTTTTTTCGTACCGCACACTTTGAAATCCATATCACCACAATGATCTTCGTCACCCAGGATATCAGAAAGAATGACGATTTTATCATCCTCTTTTAACAATCCCATGGCAATTCCCGCCGCAATGCCTTTAACAGGCACACCGGCATCCATAAGGGCAAGCATGCCCGCGCAAACCGTGGCCATGGAAGAAGATCCATTGGAAGAAAGGATCTCCGATACAATGCGAACGGTATAGGGGAATGAGTCAGAACTAGGGAGAACAGCAAGCAAGGCGCGCCTAGCCAATGCTCCGTGACCTATTTCACGCCGCCCAGGGCTTCTTAAAGGTTTCGCCTCTCCTACCGAGTAGGGAGGAAAATTGTAGTGGAGGAGAAAGGATCGTGTTTCTTCCCCCGTAATATAATCCATGCGTTGTTCATCATTAGATGTTCCCAAGGTTAAGGCGGCCAATGCCTGCGTCTCACCGCGATTAAACAATGCGGAACCATGAACCCTTGGTAAAATACCTACCTCTGAACTGATAGGACGAATATTTTGAAAACCACGTCCGTCTATCCGCGTCTGTTCTTTTAAGACAATATCCCGAACGATCCGCCGCTCCATTTCTTCAATAATGCCTGCGATAACGGGTTTTAGCGTGGCATCAGCCGCAGAAAATTCTTTACTGGTTCCCTTACGGATGCTATCCAATTGTGCATAACGTTCTTGCTTTCGCGGGATATGATAGGCTTCACGAAGATCCTTTTCCGCCCATGCGGTCACTTGTGCCAGAAGTTCCTCATCAACAGGTTCCAGGATAATTTCCCTTTTATCCTTGCCGATTTCTTGCCTCATCCGCAATTGCAGATCAATGATCGGACGCATAGCAGCAAGGCCATAACTAATGGCATCAACAATGACGTGGTCATCAATTTCCTTTGCGCCACCTTCCAACATAACAAGGTTTATATCGTATTCATCCGTTCCGTCACGAGGAACCATCCGACCCGCAAGAAACAGATTCAGATCGCTATTTCCCATTTCATCAATAGAGGCATTACAAACAAACTTTCCATCAATCATTCCTACTCGCACCGCAGCAATGGGTCCCTTAAAAGGAATATTAGATATCTCCAGAGCAGCCGATGTGGCGATAAGAGCCGTTACATCAGGATCATGTTCAGAATCCACGGAAAGAACGGTGGCAACAACCTGGGTCTCATGGTGATAACCTTCGGGAAACAGGGGACGGATAGATCGATCGATAATACGGGATGTCAAAATTTCCCGCTCATTGGGTCGTCCTTCTCGCTTAAAAAAACCGCCGGGAATTTTACCGGCGGCAAAAGTCATTTCTTGATAATCCACTGTAAGAGGGAAAAAATCCAATCCTTCTCGTTTATCCTTGAGAGACACAACGGTTACCAGAACAACCGTATCGCCATAAGTCGCCAAAATAGCCCCATCAGCTTGGTCGGCCACGTAGTTTGTTTTCAGGGCAAGCTTTTTCCCTGAAAACTCAGTCAAAAATGAATTACTCATTTATTTATTTTTCCTTTCTATTGATCGACGATAAGGCCTGCCTTAAATCTCAAGAATACACTTACAAAGGAATCCTTGAAAAAACGAAAAACCTCTTTACAAAGATTTATTTTCGTAATCCTAAGCGGGCAATAACGGTTCTGTATCGCCCCATATCTTTTTCCTTCAGATAATCGAGCAAGCCTCTTCTTTGTCCAACCAGCTTTAGTAAGCCACGTCGCGAATGATGATCTTTTTTGTGTGCCTTGAAATGCTCCGTCAAATATTCAATACGGGCGCTCAACAAGGCAATCTGAACTTCTGGGGAACCAGTATCATTCTCATGAAGCTTATAACTGCTAATAATATGACTCCTTTTTTCTACATCTAACACCGCTTTTTCCTCCCTCTTATTTATGATCTAAAATCAAGCCACTGTCAAATTGCGCACGATGGGTCATGGAAGCGGCGAAGCATACCTTTTTATTATCCCCCAATAAAGCTTCTAACAAACCCAGCGAGGTAGGCGATTGATTGCTGTTTGACATAAAAATACCCCTCTTATCTCTAGTTCTTTCAGCCATGATGTGCTCCAAAAACTCGCAACGTCTTAGCAATCTGCCTTAAATCTCCATGCATTGCTTCTTCCTTGCCACTGGTAAGGATTTCCACAATTGCTACAAGTCCTGCCTGAGGAGAGAGCAACCTTACCATATCTCCTTTGTCAAGAAAAGAAATATGATCACGAGCCACTTCATCACTCATCAACTGACACCCCTTGCGGATTTTATCCGCTAATAAATCATCTATATGAATTGTCTTCAATCCCGAAATCGCCTCTGCAGTGGAAATTATTCCTGCCTCCAAAAGTTTCACCCGTATACCATCATCCAAACCGGAAAGCAAAAGGGCATCACTT
>Ga0123353_10014206_pt1 | contig 11463 bp, 5 predicted proteins | sample TergutLab28metaG_3_FD_92763 | JGI IMG/M metagenome (GOLD analysis project Ga0123353, IMG submission 92763) | Labiotermes labralis P3 segment gut microbial communities from Petit-Saut dam, French Guiana - Lab288 P3 | ecosystem: Host-associated > Arthropoda: Insects > Digestive system > Gut ... | reverse complement strand
TTGTTCGACTTTGTTTTTTAGTTCTTCTTCTTGGACTTTAGCGTACTTCATTTTGGCTTGAGCAGAATTATCTCGATGTTCATATCATTATATCGATTTGCGTTTTGAAAACAAGGGTTCCCGCTGCTCGCTACTAAACAAGTTGTAGCCGGACTGGCTCTTTTCGGGACTACCTTGACGAATTCCGATTTTTCGGGTATCCTATAGCAAAGTGGTTTGTTCGTTGTCCCTAATATTCAACACACTATAAAAAACACAGTAAAAAATGGAAATTTCAGCAGCAGTAGTAAAAGCGTTTCGTGATAAATACGGACTCCCTTTGATGGAATGCAAACGCGCCCTTGCCGAAGCAGAAGGCGATGAGCAGAAAGCAATCGAACTTCTGCGTAAAAGCGGCGCAAAAGCAATGGAAAACCGCGGAGACCGCGTAACCGAAAACGGACGCATCGCTATCTTTACCGACCCGGTGAAACGGGTCACCGCAATGGTGGAACTACTTTGCGAAAGCACACCGGTTGCGAACACCGAAGAGTTTATTGCACTGGCAAATGCCCTTGCCGAACAGTTGGCAACCGGTCCCGGCGCGGCATTGCCGGACGAGTTGTTTATGCAGCCGTTTCCGGGAACAGGAATAACGTTAAAACAAGCGTTTGACGATTTAACAAACAAAATCCGCGAAGTTTTCAAGTTGACGAGGATCGTCCGTATTGAAGGTTTTTGCGGCGCGTATCTTCACCACAACAACGCAGTCGGCGTTTTACTTCCGATTGAAGGCGATAACACGAACCTCGGCAAGGACATTTGCATGCACATTGCATCGATGAAGCCGAAGGCATTGTCGGCGGAGCAACTTGACCCCGCTGATATTGAGCGGGAACGGAACATCGTTACGGAGACAGTCCGCACGCAGGATGCCAAGAAGCCGGAGAATATCATTCAGAAGATTATTGACGGCAAGATGAAGGACTTCCTTGCGGAGAAAACGCTTTTGGGACAGCAATTCGTGAAAGACCCGTCGAAGACCGTGCAGCAAATCGCAGATGAAGGCAAAATCGTTATCAAGGACATGATTCACTGGGTTTTGGGAAATTAGCGTTTAATAATGAGTGATAGCCGCCGGTGTCAACCGGCGGAAAACCGAAATTTATTATTACGTCTCTTATTCCGGCTTGAAAACTTCAGCGTCTGCCTTGCCGTCAAAGTATTTTTCGTCAATTACTTTGCCGAGAAGATAAAATTTCTGGTCAGGATACCAGAGAACCGTTTTGCCGTCTTCGATAGTCAAACTGGTATAAAACGAGTTATTGCTCTTCCGTTCAATAAACGTTTTCGGTCCGTCGAACCACACCGGCTGCTCGGCATCTTTTTGATAACGTCCCGCAAACAAATACAGTGTACCGCGGTTCTGCCACGGATTCGGGTTCGCTTTATCAAACTTGTTATGCGCAAGAAAGAAATATGTTCCGCTGCCTGCTTCATTGCCCTTCCAATCGTAAATCGGACACGGCGACATCGGATGCGCAATCGGGTCTCCGCCGTCTTTCATCAACAGCGTCTTCGGTTCAGTCCACGTTTCGCCGAAATCGCTGCTTATCGTCCACAGCGGCGAACCAGTGCCGGAACGCATTATGCAAAACAACCGTCCGTCCGGCAGTTTCACAAGACAGGGTTCTTCGCAATGAACGCCCTTGTGAAGTGCCTTGTCGCCGGTCATAACCCAGCGGAGTTTCAAATCCTTAACTTCGGGGTTGTCATCGATGTTATCGAAATGAATGAATTCCGTTATCGTTCTGTATTTGTTGTGAAGCGAAGGATGCACATATCTGCTCACGCCGACAAGATAATTTCCGTTCTTTCCGAGACGGGTCGGACGCTGCCAAACCACCCATTCAACCGGAATGTTCGGGTCGGTTCCGTCATTAGAAGTTCTAGGCACGGGAATCTCAACTGGCTTCGACCATGTTTCGCCGTCGTCATCGCTGTAAATTCCGACCATAATGCCGGTGTGCTGCCGATTCGTGGAAACCTTTCCCGGTATAAACTGGTTGTAAATCAGATAAATCCTGCCGCTCTTGCCGGTAAGCGTGAACCCCCAACTTGCGATTCTGCCGCCGTTTGCAAGTCCTTCGGCAATCGTTCTGTTGCCGGCAATAACGCTAACCGGTGTCCACGTTTTGCCGCCGTCTTTGCTCTTCGTGAAAGCAATATGCTGGTCGAGCGCGCCTTCGCAGGTTGCCTGACACCAAGTCGCAAACAATGTACCGTCGGACTTGTTGAAAACCTGAAAATGGTCGTTATAAGTGTCGCCGAGTTTGTCCGCCTCCACAGCCGGTATGAAAACAATGTAATCCGGCTTGGAAAACTGAACGTCAATCGGAAAATTCGGCTTTTCCTTGGTGCGTCTTTCAAGCGTGTCTTTCACACGTTTTTCGTATTGCTTTTGCCAAGCATTGACATCAGGGTCCTGCTGCGCATAAACAAAAGTTGCCAAGAATATAAGACAGAAAACAAAACACAAAACAGAAAAGAAAGATAAATGTTTCATAGATGTCGTAGTGTAAAAGTGAGTGATTATTTATAAAAAATCCCGCTCCCGTCGGTGTTTTCCTGCGCTATCTTATCGAATTCGTCTTTGGCACGACTGAAAAAACTCACCAGAACGGGGTCGAAATGTGTTCCGCTGCCGTCTTCGATAATTTTGCACGTATCTTCATGACTGAACGCTTTCTTGTAAGGACGCACAGAAATCAAGGCATCGTACACATCGGCAATAGCCATCAAGCGTCCTTCCAAAGGTATATCTGTTCCGCTGATGTTATTCGGATAGCCAGTTCCGTCCCATTTTTCGTGGTGAGACACTGTAATAGCCAGAGCGTGATTCAAAAACGCATGTTCATTGGTATGCTGCATTATCGTTTTCACGGCATCCGCCCCCACAGTAACGTGGGTCTTCATTATTTCAAATTCTTTCAGCGTTAGTTTGCCGGGCTTGTTCAGAATCAAATCGGAAATGGCGATTTTTCCTACATCGTGAAGCGGAATAGAGGACAGGAAACAATCTATATCCCAATCGTAAAGTTCATCTCTATAGGTTTCGGAGCGGGCCATATCATGCATCAGCACCTCTACGTATTGCCGGGTACGCGAGATATGTCCGCCGGTGAGTTTGTCCCGGCATTCCACCAGGTCAGCAATAGTAGCCAAGACGGCGTTTTGGAGATGAAACACTTCCGCCGTTCTTTCGAGGACTTTTGCCTCCAGATTTTCCGCATAATCTTTCAGAGATGCCCTGTCCGCCAACAGATGCTTTTTTTGCCGGACTATCAGAAGTTGGTTGTCAATACGCTTAAGCAGCAGCGGAGCAGCAAACGGCTTCGAGATATAATCCATTGCCCCAAGGTCCAATCCCTCCAATTCGCTGTAGTCATCATTTTTTGCCGTCAGGAATATCACAGGAATTCCGGCAAAGCGGAAATCGGACTTCAGTTTTTTAATTACTGTGTAACCGTCCATCACCGGCATCTCAATGTCAAGGAGAATCAGGTCGGGAAGTACTTTTTCCAATATTTCGAACAGTTTTGCAGCAGACGGCGCAGGAAAAACCTCGTAAAAAGGTTTAAGCATGTTCCTTCCCTGCGTCAGGTTAGATATGTTGTCATCTACTATAATTATTTTTTGACGAGTATTTTCCATGCTATTTATCTGGTCGCTCAATCAATACCGAAAGTTTTTCTACAATTTGCGCGAAATTCATATGCTCCACATTTTGCCGCAGCCAAGCCGCAAGACCGTCATCGGAAGTGTACTCATACCTTTCGATTATCGACATGGCAGCGTCCACTCCGTCCATATCGTAATTATCGCATGCGGTGCGCAATTTTTCAAGAACATCAATATCCGGTTTGTCTTTTTTTTGTTTTCTGCTGTTTACACCCGCTTCGTCAAGCAGTGTTTTGATGCCGGCAAGCAGTTTGAAAACGGATTCGAGAAATTCCGCATTGCGGCTGCGGACGAAATTGAAGTTGCCGGACTTTACGGTATTTTCTAAAAGTAATGCCTTCTCCGCCGCATCATCGGCGCAAATACCCTGACAGGACCCCTTGATTCCATGAATGGTAATAGCGTAATCCGCCATGTTATCCTCGTTCATTTCTTCAAGGGTTTCAAGAAGGGGCGAGGTGTTTACCACAAACGAACGCAAAACATTAAGAAGCGATTCCAAGTTGCCGCCGAAACGCTGGAGTGCTTTTTTCATATCCATATCCGTTTCAACAATCTTACTCAGGGCGGATATATCGATTTCGCTTCTTTTTTCTGATTGCTCTTGACCGTTCACGCCGACTTGTTGTTCAGTATACCCTTTTTCCTGATTCTCATCCCGTATCCAGAGCCGGATAATACCGTCCAGTCGTGCAATATCAATCGGCTTTGACAAAAACGCTTGAAATCCGTTGTCCAGAAACATTTGTTCGCTCCCGACAATGGCATTAGCGGTCATGGCGATAATGGGAATATTTTTTGCGTAGTCGGTTTCGATTTGGCGTATCTGCCGCACGGTCTCGACACCGTCCATTACCGGCATCATGTGGTCCATAAAAACGGCATTATATCTAACCTTTTCTTCACGTATGGCATCAATTGCCTGCTGTCCGCAGGTCACACAATGGACCCGCATTGCATACGGTTTCAGCAAGCCCTTTGCCACATCCAAATTGACAACAATATCGTCCACCACAAGGACTTGCGCATAAGGCAAACGAATACGATGCACTTTCGTATTTTGGGCACGCTTGCTGTCAGAGTATTTGAGTTTTTTTAGATTTTCTGCCAATTCCGCCCCTATTACGGCATCGGTAACGAGTTTCTGCCGTAAATGCACCGTGAAAGTACTGCCCTTTCCGTGTTCGCTTTCCGCTTGGATATAACCGCCCATCATTTCCGCCAACTGTTTGCTAATGGAAAGTCCGAGTCCGGTCCCCTCAATATGCCGGTTGGATTTTACATCCACTTGGGAATAGTTCTTAAACAGGCTGTCGATATCTTCTGTACGAATACCGATACCGGTATCCTGAACCCGAAAGATAAGCCAAATCGAATCTCCGTCTCGAATACCATTTATACTGAGTTCGACTGTTCCCCGCTGTGTATATTTGAAAGCATTCGACAAAAGATTGTTGAAAATCTGCTTGATTCTCATGTCGTCCCCGTAAAGACGAGCGGGTAAAGATTCATCAACGTTCAAAATAAAATCGATGTCCTTGTCTCCAACACTTATTAAATTTTGCACCAAGATGTCATCAATCACACTGGGAACATCGTATTCGCTAAAAATCAGTTCGAGTTTGCCAGCCTCAATTTTTGAAATGTCCAGAATGTCGTTGACCGTATTCAAAAGAGTATGACCGGTATTGTAAATTTTTTCAATGTTTGCATGTAATTCGGTATCCAGGTCGTCTGCCTCCAGAACTAAAGTAGAGAGTCCCAGTATGGCGTTGAGCGGTGTGCGCATTTCGTGACTCATATTGGCAAGAAAGTCGCTTTTGGCTTGATTGGCTTCTCTCGCCTCTCTAAGCACTGTTTCCAACTCAGCAGCGATGGTTTGAAAATTTCGTGTAATTTCGTTTTTTTGAAGGACACTCATCATCATCAAGCCGACGCTGCGTATGATACCGATTTCCTCTTGGGGAAAAACCCGCTCCTGTCGGCAATCGTCCAGTACGAAAAGTCCCCAAAACTGCCCCTGAAACATCAGCGGAATAACAACAATTGAGACGATTTCATAAGTGTTCAAAAAAATCCGGCTTGCCCGCGACAATGTGGAAATCGGTCCGTTGACACATTTGCCTCGCAAAAATATATTTTTCCAGATGGGGCGGTCACTGTAGGATATCTGCAAACCAATGGGAATATGGACTTTTTGTCTGCCGACATCACTGAGCCATTGGTATTTATTAACAAAAGAGAGAGAGCCGTTAATCATTTCATTTTTCATAAATTGGACTCTGTCTACATTGAGACAGCGTCCCAGCAATTCCATGCTTTCCTGAAGAAAACACTTAAATTGGTCTTCGTCTGTCGTTGAAAGCAGAATAGTCGCTATGGTGTTTCCTACTTTGAGTAGTTTGTCTCTTCGCTCAATGTCCTGCAGCATCTGCTTGTGTTCCTGTAAATCCCGCACATATCCTGCAACAATAGCTTCGTTTCCATATCGAACGCGCACAAGCGTAACTTCCGTGGGAACAGATTCGCCATTCTTCCGCTGGTGCATCCACTCAAAGACACTCTTGCCGTCTTCATACGCTTTTTTAATATAAGCGACAGCTTTATCGCATGAATTTTGACCATCCGGCTGATATTCGGGAGAAAAATCGCCAAAATGGTTAACATATTCCTCCTTATTTTCTGCTTGAAACAACTTGACGGTTTCTTCGTTGCAGTCGAAAAGACTACCGTCCTTTTCCCATAGATGTAAGGTCAACGGCATAGAATCCAGTAATGCTTTTATCCGCTCGTGTTCCTTCAGAATGTCATTTTTCTGTTGTTGAACAGTTTGGTTCAGTATCTCCAGATGGCGGTTTTGTTCCTCGATTTTTGAAAAGGGCCATACAACGGCATTGGACAGGCAAACTGCAATAATTACTCCGGCTATCAGAAAAAGCAAACTTGAGACCAATAGTCCCTGCTGTACTTTGATTTGGGGACTCTCATCGATGGGGGCAACTACGCCGACGACCCAGCCCATTGTAGAGGCGGAAATCCGCTGATAGGCACATACACGCTCTTGTCCGTGCAAAGAATATACCCCGGAACCTCTTTTATTAGAAATCATTTTTTCAAAAAACTTGCCGATGGACTGCATGTCAGGGTCTGTCTTTGCCTTTTCAATATAATTGAGGCGTTCATTAACGCGTAAGGCATTGCTATGGGCGATAAGCGTCCCTTGTTCATCAATGACGAAAATACTGCCCGTTTGCCAAAACCGATATTCCGACACCAATTTGCAAAAAAACGTACCCGGAATAGTTGCGGACAGCACTAAATTTTCTTCTATCGGAACGCAAACATGAAAAAACAGAGAATACCCGGCATCTGGTTCGTAGCGAGTGGTGGAAATTACGCTTTTTCCTTCAAAGGCGGAATGTAAATAAGGACTGTTTTTTAGATAGTGGGCTGAGGTTGGAAAGTTGCCGCAACTGGCGACTTCCTCTGTGCGGTTAAAAACCGTAAATGCCATGAAATTGGGAAACTCTTTGAGTTGCGTCCTCATTATGTCGGGCATTTCCTCCTTTGGAACATTCCGAAGACGTTCCGCTACCATAGCGGCGTTGGATTTAAGAAGGAATACTTGTGTGCTTATCAAGTTATTGGCGAGACTGCTATCCAGCCTTTGCCACCTCTCCATCGTCTCGATGAGACCCTGTCGAGTAAAAAACATACTGGAAGCAAAGTTTGCCGCCGTTATGGCGAAGACAATCAAAATGATAACCAAAGCGGCTTTGATACGTACTGACATGTCTCGTGTTAAGTCAGAAGTTAAGAATCGGGTAGTGTGCAATCACTCGGAATTATTGCATACTGGCTGATACAACGGAAAATCGGAACAATCGGCATATATCGTCCCAATTACTCCATCGATATCATTATACAATGTGCAATGTAAATTACAATAAAAATAGCGGTATTTTCAAAAAAATGTTCTTATCTGTTCAACACTCGCTGCTCAAAGCGGCACTTTTTGCCCTTGCCAAGTTTAGCGGGTATGTTAGAATTTGCGCAAGTAAAGATAATACTAAAGAGACGGGGGACTTCAGTCCCTGTTTAAAGCAGAAATGTTAAAATAGATAAAACGACGTTAAAATAGGTAGTCACCATGTGCAAAATGATACAATTTTCAGAAGTGTTTTGTTTTCAAGCGGTTGCGTCAATAAATTTTTTCGAGTCAGGGCTTGATGTTAGGTGGTTTGACAGCCGGGAGACGGGCAGTCGGACTGCACTTTCAATATGCCCCCGTTTTGGTTATCATTAGCGAAAATTACAACGGTATTTTCACAACAGGATTTACGATTTAGCATAATGGAAGTCATTTTATCGGTAGAACATCTCCGCAAGCACTTTTCAGACGAACCGGTGCTGCTGGACGTGTCCTTTCAACTTCGCGCCGGTGACAAAGCCGGTCTCGTTGGTCCCAACGGCTGCGGAAAAACAACGCTGCTCAACATTTTAGCCGGTCGGGAAGAATCCGAAAAAGGCAGTATAGAAGCCCCCAGTATAAAAATTGGCTATCTGGAACAGCGTCCCGACACTCAATCAGGCAAGACAATCCTCGAAGAAGCAAAAACCGCTCTCGCGCCTCTCTTGGAAATGCAGAATGAAGCAGAACGCATCGCCCAGCGACTGTCAGAAACAACAGACGAAACCGAACTAAACCGATTGGCGGTAAGATATGACCACATTCACGAATCGCTTCTTCGGCACGATGCTTACCATCTCGATCACCGCATTGAAAAAATCCTGCACGGAGTCGGCTTTCAAGACGGCGAATTAGACAAACCCGTCACCGCATTGAGCGGCGGCGAACTGAACCGCTTGAGTTTGGCAAAACTTCTACTCGAAGAACCGGATGTAATGCTTTTGGACGAACCGTCCAACCATCTTGATTTGCTGGCAACGGAATGGCTTGAAACCTTCTTGCGGGAGACCTCGGCGGCAATAATTCTTGTTTCGCACGACAGATATTTTCTCGACAGAGTCACGAATCGGACTTTTGAATTGTTTCACGGAACGATTGACGACTATCCGGGCAACTTTTCAAAATACACGCTGTTAAAGGAAGAACGTCTTGCTGTTCAAACCCGGACTTACGAAAAATATGTTGAGGAAGTCGAAAAAGCGAAAGAGTTTATTCGGCGCAATCACTACGGAATGAAGGCGGCGCAAGCGGAAGACCGCCGCAAAAAGTTAGACCGGCTTTTGGAAACACCGGCATCGCTGCCGAAGAAAATCGAAACACCGCCGATGCACTTTCCAAAGCCGGGCAGAACCGGCGACATTGTTTTCCGCTGCGAGGATTTGACAAAAGGATTCGTACCCGAAAGACCGCTGTTTCGTAATTTGACGGTCAACATTGAACGCGGACAACGCTGGGCAATTCTCGGTCCCAACGGCTGCGGAAAAACGACTCTGTTGCGCTGTCTGCTCGGCGACTTGAAACCGGACTCCGGTAACATTGTTCACGGACAGGGTTTGATAATCGGCTACTTTGACCAGCAACTTCATGTGCTTGACGATTCCGTACCGGTTGTCGATGCAATTCGTCCGGCGAAGAAGATTTTCGAGGAACCAGCGCGGCGGAATTTGCTCGGTGCCTTTGGATTGACCGGCGACCAGCAGTTGCAGACAGTCGGAAGTTTGAGCGGCGGACAACGCTGCCGGGCTGCGTTGGCGAAACTTTCGGCACAGGATGCCAACGTGTTAATTCTCGATGAGCCGACAAACCATCTTGATTTGTGGGCAAGAGCGGCATTGGAAAAAGCAATTCGGGACTTTGACGGAACGGTGCTTTTTATTTCTCACGACAGATATTTCGTTGATAAAGTTGCCGACCATCTGCTTATCATACAGGAAGGTGCGCAATTCAAGGTGCTGGAAGGCAATTATTCTACTTTCCGAATGATGGTTTCGCAGAATTTGATGACCGACCCATATTCGACAGATGCGGCTTCCAACCGCAAATCGGCTGGGAACACGGGCAAGTCGATGGTTCCAACACAAAAGAATCAACCGCCGAAAAATCAAACTGCGAAAAGTCAACCGGCGCAGAAACAGCCGCCGTCAAACACTTCAACGGGGCAAAGCAAGCATCAGCAGAAGAAGGTACCGGTTCCTCCTTCGGGCAAGCACGGCAGACCGCCGAAGGAGTCCATAAGAGCGGAAGAAAATTGGAAGAGTTCGCAGGGGAGACCGGAAAAAAATAAGTCGGAGAAGAAGCCCAAACGGGAACGGAAGTTTCCATTTCGGAAGGTGTCGGACATAGAAGAGGAAATTTTCGCAAGGGAAACGCATATATTGACTCTCAACGAGGACTTGTTAAATCCCAGAATCACGAGAGACGGTGAGCGGGTTAAAGCGATACACTTGGAAATCAAAGAAGAACAGGAAAAAATCACTCAACTGTATGAACACTGGGAAGAAGCGTCGGAGTTGAATTGGTGATGTGTAGGATTAGAAATTCTTGCTAATGTTGACGTTTTTTCAAACTGATTATAAAATACCGCAAAATCAAACGTAAGGAACTCAACATGTTATTCGGTCCTGTTTTCACCCGTGAAGTTACCATCGTTCCCCGGCGCGAATGGACGTATATCGTCCGCAGTATTTACGCCGGTCTTCTCCTGCTGTTGACGGCAACCGCTTGGCTCGTCATTAGCGGAACGCAACTGATAACCGACACCGGCGACTTCGCCCGCTTCGGAGCAATGCTGTTTCAATTCATCGCACCGGTGCAACTCGTGTTGTCTGTGTTCTTTGCCGCTGTACTTGCTGCAAGCGCAGTCGGACAAGAAAAAGAACGCAAGACCCTACTACTGCTCTTGCTGACCGATATGAGCAACAGCGAACTGGTACTCGGCAAACTGATGGCAAGTTTGCTCAATATTTTAATGATGTTAGCGGTATCGATTCCCGTCTTGATGTCCATTGCAATTCTCGGCGGCGTTTCCTATTGCCAGATTGCCAGTGTTCTGCTAGTCACCGTTTTCAGTATGCTTCTTTGCGGAAGCATCGGCAGTTGCATCGCACTCTGGCGCGACAAAACCTTTCAGGCAATAGCGGCAACGATTCTCGTTATTGTTCTCTACATTGCCGCCTGGATACCGGTCGGATACGGACTGTTCGGACAAACTCTATTCGGCATTTCCACAGCGGGAATTGCAGCGGCATTCAGTCCTTGGAATGCGGTTATTGCGGCATCAAGACCGGTTGTTGATACTTACTCCGCAAATCCGTTTCTTTCGGTATTTGCGCCCATTGCCGGTTTCTTGTGCGTTTGCGGCGGGATTGCAGTACTCGTTAATCTGATTGCTATTTTCATGGTTCGCGTTTGGAATCCTTCCCGGGAAACATTGAATACCGCAATGGAAGACGACACGTGGATTAAACAGAAATCAATGACCGAGCAAACGCTTGCCGAAGCGTTGACCGTTGATGCCGTTGCAAAACTAGAAGAACAGCGGACACTTCAGGCATTAGCACAGAAAGAATTGACGCAGGAAGAACGGCAACTTGACCGGCAGCAGAGTGCGGCAATCACCGCCGAAGGCGGCAGAGTCCGGCATGTGTGGAATAATCCCGTAATCTGGCGGGAAATAATGACCCGCGCTTATGGACGCAAGATTTGGATTATCCAATTCGGTTTCCTTGCGTTCTTTGCGATGTGCGCCATGATGCTTTATCAGATATTGACCG